>JAEEGG010015287.1_pt1 | contig 16134 bp, 18 predicted proteins | sample 9134161 | NCBI WGS metagenome assembly JAEEGG01 (sample SAMN16246543, study PRJNA631951) | gut metagenome | biome: gut microbiome; feature: rumen; material: CR-attached | host: Bos | place: Iran: Karaj | collected 2018-10
CTACGAGGCCATCAACCTCAAGACGATGGCCGAACTATCCGCCTATGTATGGACCAAACTCATACAGGCAACCTATGAAGAAAACGACCTCCAGTATAAGGTTGAGCTGATGGACTATATATTCTACAGCAACACCTACAAGACTGATGACTGGAAGGGAGTGTGCGAAGATCATGATACGAGGAGTGTCAGGTATCTCAATATGGAGCAGAATGGCCGTGTCTATAAGATGAAGGCCGGGAAGATGCTCCACCACCTGATAAACGAGCTGGACTATGGAAAGGGCCTGTGTGAAGAAGCCCAGCGTTGGATAGAAGAGGATTTTGCTCAACGTTGGCAGTCGTACTGTATGGGTAAGCTGCCTGAAAACCACCTTATTGTAAACAACGACTTCAAACGTATTTACAGTAGTGAATACTGTGTAGGGAGTTTCTGCAGCTGTATGGTCGATCAGGACCACTGGCATTTCTACAAGAACTCCGTTAATGCAAAAGCCGCCTTTCTGGTTAACTCCGATGACATGGTTATAGCGAGGGCGATACTCTGGACCAATGTGCTTGATGATGAGGGGAATGAGTATCGATATCTTGACCGTCAGTATTCTACGGACGGAAACGTGGTACTTATGCGAGCCCTGATAGATGAGCTGATTAAAGCCGGTGAAATTGACATGTACAAGGTTCCCGGCTGTTCCTGCGGTGAGGCTAATGCAATAGTCGGCATCAACGGAAACTCTCTTTCTGACAAGGTATTCCATATAAAATGTACGGTCGATACGGATCAGTGCCTTTCCTATATGGACACTTTTAAGTGGTACAACTATAACCTGGAGAAGGCGTATAACTCAAGCAATCACGGCTATGATTATACTCTGGATACCACCGCATATAGCATCGATGAAGATGACGATAATGATGATGAGAATTTTGATGAATACCATGATGAATATACGACTGACGACACCTGCACCGTATATGTTCATGGAGAAGAAATGACCTGTTCTGAAGACTGGCTCGATGACTTCCGCTATGTAGACAGGCTCGCCGAATATCATCACAAGGACGATTGCTTCTACTGCAGTGAGTGCCATTCTTGGGAACTCCTCGAACATAAATACGAGTCTGAGATCACCGGCGAAACATATTGCAGTCCGGAGTGCAGGCTTGTGGCTGAAGAAAAGTATACGAAAGCAAACTGGTTCTTTTCCGAGTTTGACCAGGAATACTATGAATCCGATTCCGAAATCACCTTCTTCAACTGCTGGAACCCCGAAACCAGAACTTACACAGAGAAGAGCATTTCATGGACTTCTCTTTCCGAAATGGTGGATCGTGGCTGTATGTTCCTCTTTGACGGGGAATACTGCAATGCCCTTGATCCACTTACTAATCAACCTTATAAAAAAGCAGCGTAATTATGAAACTATTAAAACAACTTTACGAAATCCATAGCCCTAGCGGAAACGAAAAGAAGATGAGAAAGTTTCTAAAGGACTGGATAAGGAATAACGTACCCGGGGCAACCTATACAACGGATGCAATGGGTAATCTATATGTATGCAAGGGAGAAAGTGACACCTACCCCTGCATAGTCTCTCACATCGACCAAGTACAGAAAACCCACAGTAAGGATTTTCAGGCGGTCGAGACAAAGGATATCATCTTCGGCTTCTCTCTCAGCAATGTTCATCAGGAAGGATTGGGGGCCGATGATAAGAATGGAATCTGGATAGCTCTTAAATGCCTCCAGAAGTATGAATCCCTGAAATGTGCCTTTTTCGTTCAAGAAGAGGTAGGATGCAGGGGAAGCAACAAAGCCGACATGACCTTCTTCTCTGACTGCCGGTTTGTGCTCCAGTGTGATCGGAAGGGAGGAAATGACCTGATTTACAATATCAACGGCTTCACTGAACTCTGTAGCAAGGAATTCTTATCAGCCATCGGATACCAGGACTACGGTTATAAGCTGGAGATAGGTTTGATGACTGATGTGGAGGCGCTGAAGGATAATGGCCTCAATGTATCATGTTGCAATATCAGCTGCTGCTATTATAGGCCGCATTCTGACGAGGAGTATACCAAGAAATCCGAACTCCAGAACTGCTTGAAATTCGTGGAGCATATAATCGAGACATGTACGGCCGTCTACCCACACGAAAATCCATCGGGCTGGGGTTATGGTCGCTATATGATTGATGACACGGGCGATGATCTTTACGACTGGATCTGTGATTTCATGTTTGCCTATCCTGAAGCCACACTGGAAGATGTGATGGATGAGTTCGACGGATATGCTGGAGTATCAAGGGATCAGATAGAACTTGCCTACGAGGATATCAAATCAATGTATTTCTAAACCATGAAAAAGAAGCTAAAGTACAATGGTCGGCGTGTTGAAGTTAAGGCCGAGTATTACCGGAACAATGGAACCCTGGCTCTCACCCTTAACTACGAGGATGGAGACCGGGATGTAGTAAGCGTTAACCTCAATAGCAGGTTCCAATGCAGATCAATGACATTCCTGGATACCAACAATTACCCTGGAATAGATGACTGGGTCCAGAAGAATGGCATAGGTCAGCCGATGGGAATTTCTGAGAGATCCGGATTCTGTAAATATAATCTCTATACAATATTCTTAAACGTACTATGATACTGTATGACCCCTGCCCGACCATTTGTCAGATATGCAAATGGCTGGTAATCGTAGTTAAGACAGAAATGGAAAAGCTACGATCATAAACCCGAGAGTGTGTTCAAACTGGCAGTGTGTTCAAAAAATAGAATTCATCCTTCATCGGGGGCTTCTACGGCGAGCACACTGTCATCAATAAACCCAAAGGAAATTATGAACCACAATTGCGTTATCTACTGTCGAGTCTCCAGTATCGGAGACCGGCAGAGCAACGAACGACAAGTGAAGGATTTGGAAGAATATGCAAAGTCCAAATCTCTCACAATCGCCGGTATCTACGAAGAAAAGATATCAGGCGCAAAGAAAAATGCAGAAAGACAGGTTCTCACAGATTGCCTGGACTTCTGCTTTACCAACAATATCAGCGTTCTTCTCATCTCCGAACTCAGCCGTCTTGGTCGTAATGTGGATGAGGTACTGAAGAATGTGATGCTCTGTAAGGAAAAGGGACTCAACATCTACTTTCAAAAGGAGGGATTGTCGATTTTTGATGATTCCGGCAAAGAGTCTCCCTTCCTGACGATCTTTATTGCCGTCCTAGGAACCTGCGCCCAGATGGAAAGAGAGAATATCCAATACCGCTTGCAGTCTGGATATAAGAACTTTCGTGAGAAGGGCGGGAAGGTTGGACGGAAACCAGGGTCATGTAAATCTGAAGAAACCAAGCTGATCGAATACCGTGAAGTTATATCGCTGTTGAAAAGAGGATACAGCGTAAGGAACACGGCTAAACTGACCGGCTTTGGAATATCAACCGTACAAAGAGTTAAAAATCAATTTGGCTTATGAAGACTTATAGCATAAACGTCCATTTCGACATGGTTTATTCCTGTGAAGTGAAGGCAAAAACACAATCTGAAGCTGAAAGAAAGGCAGAACAGATGGCCGAGAATGCACCCCTGGAAGAACTGGAGTGTACCGGATCCAATGTCTGCTCATACGAAATCAATTAAACACTAACGAATATGGAACAGATTTGCAAACTTGAATTGGCGGGGGTTGTCGGTCGTAGCACTATCACGCCTATCCAGAACACAAAGGTTGCTCATTTTTCACTTGCGACCGAATATGCATACAAAGGAAGGGATGGTGGTGCAATTATCGACATCACCTGGTTCTCTTGTACAGCCTTTGAGGGTCCGAAGATAGCACCACTCGAAAGGATCCAGAAAGGCAGCAAAGTACATCTCATCGGAAGGGTAAGGATGCAGCGATATACCGACAATACCGGCTGCGATAGAACCAACTGGGAAGTAATCTGCAACTCTTTAGAAATCGTGGAGGGCTGAGCTATGAAGACTTATTACATAGATTACATTAGCAGCACTGACCACGATGTCTGCCACGTTTGGACTGAAGCTAATTCCGCCGAAGAAGCCCGGAGCGAGGTAGAGTCTGAATACTGGGATATTGAAGAAATCATATCAGTCCGTGAAGGGAGGTGATGCTATGAAACCAGGAGACAGAATCAAGGTTATCAGAATGAACGATGATGGTGGGAAGGATTGGCAAGCAAGGGAGCTCAATGGTAAGACCTACACCATCAGCTTTATTGATTCCATGGGTCAGATACACCTCGAAGAGACCGGACTTGCACTAATCCCCGGCATAGATAGTTTTATGCCGGTGTAGAAAAGAGAGAAAGGGGGCGCCAACGCCCTCTTTCTTTTTGTATTCGGGTTATTATGGGAAATCGTTATATTTGTAAGCATCAGCGATAATCCCTGACAACAAAAAAACTACAATAATGAAAGCAATCAGACTAGTTCTATCAGCCCTGCTGGCAATCCTTTTCACTTCCGGATGTAGCCAGGAAGAACAGCAGGACATCCTATCAAGGTTGGATACCCTTGAAAAAGTAACCATAGCTTCCATCCAAGGGCAATTGGCGACAATTAATAGCACCATTGGCTCTCTTCAGGGGACCCAGACGCAATTGGCGGGATATGTAACCTCTCTTCAGACTACAGTAGGAGGGCTACAGGGTGATTATAGCAGCTTGCAAGCTCTGGTTAATTCGTTAAAAGATAAGGATGACTCATTTGCGGGTGAATTAAAGTCGCTTAAAAATTATATAGACCAGTGCGACGGGGATGTAAAGGCGTGGGTGGAAAAGTCTTACACCTCATTGGAAAAGTTTAATACTCTTCAAGAGACTGTTTCTGGAATCAATACAAGCATTACGACCATCAACGGAAGGCTTGATGCCCTGGATTCCAGCACGCAGAAGATTGCTGCTGACCTTAAAGAGAAGACCGACACCCTAACCAACAGGCTAAGCAAAAGCCAGGTTGAAATTGAGGGCATCAAGAAGGACCTGAAGGCCTTGCAGGATGAGATGGATTCGGTTAAGGCACAGATTGCTGCAATCGTTTCCTCCGTCCAGTCGGTAGTGGTGGTCCCGGACTATTCGGACGGGTCAGTGAAACTTTCGAAAGCGGCAGACAACGAGATACGTTTCGAGCTTTATCCACTCGCTGCCGCAGAGTCGATAGCAAAGACGGGGCCGTCAATCCTTTCGCTGGATTATGTGGAGACTCAGACAAAGAGTTCCGAGGATTTTGTCAATCTCCCGATTACAGAGGTGGCTTTTACCGGAAAGACAGTTCTCGTGACAGTCGATGGAACTGGCCTTCCTGATACAATTATTGAAGGCACAAAGACGGCCAGTGCCCGCCTGAGGATTTCGGATGGGGCCGTCACACGCAGCTCCGAGTACTTCCCGATTTACAGGCAGGAAGCAGGCTCACAGCAAAGTGATATTGCAGTAACTGGAGAGGCAGAGCATATTTCAGCAGTAAGTGCCGTACTGGCAGGCAAGGCAAATCTGGGCTCCACTGTTGCCTCTGACTTGAAAGTCGGCTTCCAGTATTCCACTTCTGCGGGCATCCTGCCTTCCAATTCTACGACAATCGAGGCTACGGATGCCGATGCAAGCTACAATTATACCACGCCCATAACCGGCCTCGAGCCAGACACAAAATACTACTTCCGCAGTTTCGTCCGCCAGAACGGCCAGGACACTTACGGCGAGACCAAGGAGTTCACGACCAAGGACGTAGCTTCGCTTCTGGAGACTAGGGACGCAAGCGGAATCGAGGCGACGAAAGCCAGTTTGAATGCAAAGCTTGATCTTACGGATGTCAAGTATTCAAGCAAGACTTACGGTTTCTACTGGGGAACTTCAGAGAACTCTCAGAATAACAGCTTGAGTGGCAATGAGATAGAAGACAATGCATACTCGGCATCCCTGACAAGTCTTTCTCCCAAGACCCAGTACTGGTACAAAGCATACGTGAAACTTGACAGCCAGACCTTCTATGGCGAGGTCAAGACATTTACGACGGCACAAGGGGTTACGAGTATCACTCTCGACAAGACATCGTTGTCTCTGGTAATTGGCGATGAGGCCACGCTTTCCGTCACTAGCGTCCAACCGGATAATGCCAATGACAAGAGTGTGACTTGGTCATCTTCCGATGCTGCAATCGCTTCCGTGGACAATAGCGGTAAGGTAATCGCTAAGGCAAAAGGCAAGGTTAGCATCAGAGCTACGGCGAATGACGGCAGTGGTGTCAATGCTGCTTGTAGTTTAATTGTATCGTCGAAATGTCCTACTGGCGCAGTTGATATGGGGATAACTACGACTGAAGGATATAAACTGTATTGGGCTACATGTAACATCGGTGCGTCAAAACCGGAGGACTACGGCGATTACTATGCCTGGGGCGAGACTACGACCAAGACGTTAAGCTACATTTGGGAGAGGTATAAGTTCGGTACAAGTAATTCAGGGCCATTCTCCAAGTATAATACAATTAGTATTTATGGTCCTGTCGATAACAAGACCGTACTGGACCCGGAGGACGATGTTGCCCACGTGAAGCTGGGAGGCAATTGGCGTATGCCCACGGATGAAGAGTGGGCGGAGCTGATAAACAACTGCACATGGACCTGGACATCTGACTACAACGGGACTGGAGTGAAGGGAAGAATCGTCACCGGCCCCAACGACAACAGTATTTTCCTTCCCGCCTACGGTATTCGGGGCGAGTTTGCCCCCGATGTCGGTTCCAGCGGCGCATACTGGTCTTCGTCTCTCGATACGGACTACCCGTACGAAGCGTGGAGCGTCTACTTCAGTTCCGCCAATGTCTATAGGAGACACGACCGCTCGCGTTACTACGGGCAATCCGTCCGCCCTGTCACAGAATAATGGGACGGCCAGGCATAAAACAATAACGATTAAAACACAGAGCCCTCGACATAACGTCCCGGGCTCTTTTTTAATCTCCACTCCCCACAACATACCTCTCAATAACCGTCCCGCTCTCATATACCCGGAATTCATCGCCGACTCGTCCATAGTACAGCCGGTTTCTCTTTGCCGCCGTTAATGCTTCTTTCAGGGACCGGTAATAATGGACGATAACGGGACGAGGCGGCGGTATCATGGCGTAAAGATAACTCAGGGATGTGCCAAAGGGAGGGACAAAGAAAAACCAGCACCGGGGAATGATGCTGGTTTTCTGGTCAATACTCAATCTTCAACTCGACATGATCCAGGAAATTATCCACTGAGACAGCTTTGATTCTCGTCCCGTGGTGTTTCCTGGCCATCTCCCTCATCTCGCGCAGGAAAATAGATTTGACGTCGGGGCTGATAATGTATGGTCCGGTATGCGTTGAAAAATCGGCATATGTCCCTGTCTGATAATCCGTGCCCAGGAAAATATTCTCATCCCAGGAATTAATAGTCTCATTACAGTCGGAGAAGCGTTTTGGATCTTCATACCAGGGGCCGTAAGTTCTCCACAGGGTATACACAAGAACTCTATCTGATGGGCGCTTAACATCAAGGCGAACATTACCCACTCCAAGCCATGCATCAAGATCCTGTTGTCCTTGGTACTGAAGTCCTAGCACTGACCAATCCTTCGTCCGGTAAAGGTGGTCAAATAATACTATTCTAATATTACTCATAACTCACCCTCCCTGCTACTTTTACTAGTCCTGGATGTGATTATGAGCTCTATCCCATAATCGTCCTTCAGGTGCTTCTTCAGTTGATAGTAAGAATCAGCCTTCCTTCTGTTCCTTGGGCATAATTCAAGTAGTTCTCGCAATTCAATCTCGAGGGTCATGCCGGTTGATATCCCTCCGAAGTGTTGTGCAAGGGTCTGAATTTCCTCCTCTATCGTAAGAGCAGGTTTTGTCGTTTCAATTTTGCTGTCCGTCGCGGGAGCAGCATCATTTTTAACTGGCTGCTGGTGTACTTCTGTCTTCCTACCAGTGCCGAATAAAGTGTTGAATATATTACTCAACATAATTAAATTTACACAAAGGACGGGGTTAAGACAGAGGCCAACGTGGTACTGTCTGTCCGTCCTTTCAAATAAGATTTTCAAGACGCAGAAATGGCTAAAACGCACATTTGACGGCACATATTCTCTGTATTGTTTTTAATCGAGAAAGTCCATATCTTTGTTGGGTAGTAAACGAACAGATTACAATGGAAACAAAAGACAAATACATCACACCAGAAACCGAGGTGCTGGAATTACATCTTGAGGGCGTAATTGCTGATAGCCATTTTGACAGTAGTAGTGGTGCTGGTATAGATGCACCTTAATGCCCTTTGTTATTGGACCAGAAAATTATAACCACCCCAAGGCAGTTATTATTTCTGCAAAGGGGTGGTTATAATTATAAAGTGCTGATTCTAAGGGATTTGGACGGAATCGGGAACTCTAACTATTGGATTGGGGGATATGGGTTTTGGGGGTTCAGGGATAGGCTCAGGGAGATAGTTATAGTTATAATATTCTGTATCCTTCAACCCTTCTTCCCTCATCGTTCTGCTGCCGAGTTTTCTTGCAGCGACGTTCGAACCAGGACTCAATTTCATTTCCCTTCGCAGTCTTTCCATAGCCATACTTATCATAGATCTTCTGTAGCATGGCCTTCGCTTCAGAAATGGTATAGAATGAGCCCGACTTGAAGGTAGATTGAATCTCTTCTTGCATCTCCAGTTCCGGGTGCAAGAGTTCCAGTTCTCTTTTGATGCCGGCTTCCTTGTATGACACTGCGCTGAGCCGGTCCAGGTCGTTAGGGTAGAATTCATTATAATAGTATTTGTACTTGAAGGGTATGAGGGTTGACTTGTCCAGCTCGCCTTTGTACTGAGGGTTTAAGGACAGGAACTCACAGTACTTCTGCATCATCGAATCAAATGTGCCGTTGAAATCCTGGTAGAACTGCTCAAGGACGGGATCTGAGACAGCGTTTGTAGCATCATCAATCGAGCACATAACCCGGCAATTCTCCAGGTACTGTTCCTTCTGAATATCCCATGCTCTGCGCTCGTTGTAGTAAGCTAGATCATTGCGAACTACCCTTAATTCATTGCTATTGCATTTAACATCAGTAACGGCAATGAAAGTCTCGGTTTTCCCGTCCTTCACTTGGCTACCTCTTCGATACATATCAGCAAGGGCAGGCGCACTATCCGGATCTTCAATCTTTGTCCTTTCATAGACGCGAATAAGCCTGTCTGTTTCCTGCATCTTCTTCTCAATCTTCTCCATAAACTCATCCCTGGTTTCATCTTCGAAGTCCTGGTTTACGTCATAGAAGAAGGTTGCAGAATAACGGAAGTGGTTGTTTGGATTCCTCTGTCTGCCAAGAATCTGCGGAAGGTCATAAGATATATCCAGTGCAAGGTGATTGTGCTTGATGTCGCTGAAGATATAGGAGTAGGCACAGGTCGAATTGAAGTCTACACCCTCGAATGCTGCTCTTGTACAGAATGTGAATGTCTTGTGCGGTTCTCCTCTCTTGGGTGCTGAACCTATTGTAAAACCCTTTGGTAGCCTTTGTCGATTCTTGTCCTGATCCGAGCACATAATGTTAACTTCGGATGGATCAAGGTTGCAGTCGTTGATGATGCTTATGATTTTCCCGACATCATTGAGAAAGAACACTGCCTCTGTCGATCTTTCCTCATGCCCGTCCACAATAATCGGTTCATCAAAATAGCCGTTGTCCCTGAACTTCCTGATGATGTAAGCTGCCGTCCCTTTTATAGATGTTTTGTATGGCACTCTCTTCAGGTTAGGTTTGTGCATGGATGATTTTTGCCAGATAAGCTTAACATATGGCAATCCCTGAAAAGCATCCACATCGTTCATATAGGCATCGAATGGCGTTGCAGACATATAGAGTACATTGGGCAGATCCTTTACGTTTTCCAGGAATTCAACCACCTGCACACCACGATAAGCCGCATCCGTAAACAGTGCCTGCGCCTCATCGACAACAACTCTGAACATGTTGATCCTGTCTCCCAATACCTGAGCAACATGCTTAAACGAATCATAGGAGACAACAATCTTCGGTGTATAGGTCTCGAATGGGCAGAAGGGTGTGGAGTTTTGGCAGTATTTGAAAGTTTCCTCTTGTAAAACGCTTACCTTAATATTTGCCAAATCCTGTTCCCTGGTTTTGAAAAGATGAATCCCAGGAAAGTCCCCAGATTCCCCTTTGCAGTACATCAACTCTCTTCTTGGGCTGCATAGGATAGTTGGGTAAGGATCTGATAGAAATAACGTCGTAGCTCCACATCCACACATAGTCTTATCCAGAAAGAATCGACCATTAGGAAACAGGTCTTCAATTTCTGGCCATTGATTCAGAAATAACATAATCTTGCCATCATTACCGTAGACTGGCATTTGAATCTCTCTGTAATCATTGTAAATACTTCTTTTTTCCATAATTCTTCTTGTTAAAAATATGTCTAGAAAGATTGGTTGTAGTATAGGGACTGCCATTGAAAACCCCTGTTGTATGAAGAATAATGTGGCCTTCAATAACCCTTACTTAACCTTTCAAATCCTAACGTGAAAGGAAATACTACAAGGGTTATTATGGCTGCTCTTTCGATTATGAGAAAGAGCTCTGCTGACATCGAACGTAGTGAGGATGTCAGGAGGAGATACTGATAGGACTTCGCTAACGCTCACTCCTATCCTGCCATCGCTTCGCTCTGTCATGTTTTCAATAATGTCAGATTTTTTCATTCTTCTTAGGGATTATGAATTTCTTGGTGAAAAAATCCGACACAACAAGCAGATCCCTATACTACTATGAATAGGTTTTGTCAGGATTTTCTTTTTCAGATAAGGAAATTGGCGGATTGGATGGAGGTATTGGCTATTTTCACTATCTTTATCCGACAAAACAAATACATCATGAAACAGATCCTCTTGGCCATAGTTGCTGTATGCCTTTCATTTACAGCACTAGCACAATCAAATTCCTCCAAGGCTACAGATAACGCGAACGATCCCAAGGCCACGTATAAGCTTTATCCAACGCAGAATTTGTGGACCTTCTTGAAACTTAATACTGCGAATGGAAAGATATGGCAGGTTCAGTTCTCTATAAAAGGATCGGAGTATAGGTATGAAACGGTTCTGAATAATATCCCCTGTGCAACCGGCGAGAAAGCAAAACCAGGCAGATTTACCCTATATCCCACTGAAAACCTCTGGACTTTCTTGATGCTGGACCAGATAGACGGAAAGGTTTATCAAGTGCAATGGGCCCAGGATGCGGAGAATAGGGGTATATTGTTAATAGAGTAATATGAACAAGAGCTTATTCTTACAGGCCTTTACAAAGTTTTTCCTGGGTGTTATCCTCCTGGGGCTACTCATATTTCTCCCGGCGTGGTCTCTGCACTACTGGCAGGGATGGCTTCTGATGGGCATTCTTTTCGTGCCGATGTTCTTGGCAGGTATCGTAATGATAGTAAAGAATCAGGATCTGTTAAGGAAGCGACTCAATGCTAAGGAGAAGGAAGATGAGCAAAAGACGGTTGTAGCTTTGAGTGGATTGCTCTTCATTCTGGCTTTTATAGTAGCTGGATTGAACTGGAGATTCGACTGGTTTGTATTACCTGATTGGGTTGTATGGATTGCCGTCGGTCTATTCCTGGCTTCGTATCTCGTGTATGCTGAAGTCCTACGCGAAAACACTTATCTCTCCCGGACCATCGTAGTGCAGGATAATCAGAAAGTCATCGATACCGGCCTATATGGAATTGTCCGCCACCCTCTGTATATGGCGCCTACGATTCTGTTCCTGTCCATGCCGCTTGTCCTTGCCTCTCCCATATCCTTCGTTATTATGCTTGGTTATATTCCAGTCATCGTCAAGCGGATCAAAAATGAAGAAGTCGTACTGGAAGAAGGGTTGGAAGGATACAAGGACTACAAGAAACGGGTGAAATATAGAATGATTCCTTGCATCTGGTAGATTGCTATCAAGCATTTTCACTATCTTCGCAGTATTATGAAGAAGACCGTCAGATACCTATTCCTGGTTGCCCTGCTGTTTACTGTGGCTGGAGCTTTTGCCGTGTCATGTCAGAAAGGTGGTGAAGAAGAAGTTCCCGCGGTTGGCGCTGGATATCAACCCCAGATTCAGCCGTCAGTCAACCCTGAGAACAACACATACATCATCGAGGCTGATGGAACCACAATAAGTGCCACTAGTGGTGGTTATTCTTTCAGCGTTCGGGCTAGAGAGCTCACCTTCATAGGTTTCACATGCTACCTTATCAACAAAGAGCAGTTTTACTTTTATAATGATTGCAACCTGACCCTTCGTGGCGATAATACGATCACTTTGGCCAATGGAGGAGTATTTGGCGGCCGTCACATCACCTTGTCGGGGAATGGTAGCATCACAATCAAAAAGCCAAACCTTAATGTCACAACTTACAATAGTATGTTCTCCGCAGCTGAAGGATACACATTAACATCCTCCGGCAAGAAAGACGAGGGGAATGGCTATCAATCTTGCACATGGACTGTGGATTAGAGCAAGTAAAGTGTATGAAGAAAATCCGGATAACAGCCATAAGAAAAGCATCATATCCCGACTTGATGGCCCAGTACGAGAATCCCATCGAGCATGCATGTGATGTTCAGGAAGGCCAGCAGTGGATCTCGGTAGATGGTAAGTGTCCGGATGGTATGTGTCCGGAAGCTTGGAAGTCTATGAGGGAATTTGTGGAGGCTCTGTCACGTGGAGAGGGTAATTTCTTCGATGGCTGGATGAAGAACCCCCTGAGTGCGATGATAAGCTGCAACGACGGATTCAGACCAGTGAGTTTCTATCTGGAGGTAATAGAATAAAATGTGTTAGATTAATATACTAATTCCTCAATAATCTAATTATATGGATTACCGTGCAGAAGCCATAGAATGCGTTAGAGATTGTGTTCTCCCAATTCATCAGCAAATATATGCCAAGTATGACGGGGATTTCGACAGGATTTATTCGGAAGGATACAATAGCAAGTCGTATCAGGGCAGGGTGATTGAGCCTGGGAAGGTTTACGAGCTGAGTTATCTTGAATGTTCCTGCCCCAAGGTAAAGTGTGGGCTCAGGAGTAATCCGGAGCAATGCGAATGTTCCAGGCAAAGCATATTATTCATTCTCTCGCAGCTTGAACCTGACAGTCGGTTCGATGTCCGGATTGAGAATACGATACTCCGAGGGGGTGAACGCTGCACTTTCAGGATAATAAGACATGCTGGTATGTAGCCATACAAGTATAATTCCAATTTATCTTTTAGATGACCCTCCCAGAAGCCATAGTCTACCTCCTCGCTTCATCCAACCACGGCATGAAGACTGACCAGATTGCAAGCCTGGTAAATGAGAAAGGTTTATACAGGAGACGAGATGGAAAGCCGGTGGATGGAAGACAGGTTTATGCAGTAGTTATGGCCCATCCTGATACGTTCGTCAAGAGTGAGGGATTGATACGGTTGATGATATAAAAAAAGCGCAGAGACTTCATACGGTCTCTGCGCTAATTCGATTAGTACTACTCCTGCTGCTTCGGTTTGCGGCCACGAGGTTTGGACATGAGCTTAATACCATAGGTACTCGCTTTTCGGTAGATGAGCTGGGGGTGTCGTTCCATCATGAGTCCTATGGTCTGAGCATCCGGAGTCTCCAAAGTTGCAGCAAGTTCGGCCAATTTCTCGGTATCTTCATCAGTCCAGGGGCGACCACGACCATCGGATTCTGGTTCATGATCTTCCTCCGAATCTTGAACATGTCGATTACGGTTTTTCTGTTTAGGGACCACATCTGCCTCATGAGCATTACCTACTATCTCGAAGTGCAAGTATTCCTCCTCGCTGATAACCACTTCCAGAACATCATCGGGGAGAGCTGCCTTACGCTGCTTAGTGAACTTGATGTAGCGATAGCCCTCACCACGTGCACTAAAATTCAGCATGAGAATGTTGTGGGCATAGCGAGCGATATTAGCAGAACCGGCCAGAAGTGAGTTGTCCAAAGTGTGCCCTTCAGGGGTCTTGCCGATATGATCCACTACCACAAAGGTTATGGTGTGCTCAGAAGTGCGCTGGATCTTCTTGAGGTCACGGAAAAACTTGTTCACAGCCTTACCTGTAAGAGTCTCCAGCGACAGTGCCACAAGGTTGTCGATGATGATAGTAGCCGGAGAGAGCAGACCACCTATGATACCCTTGATGTACTCAGACAGCTGTTCGAGATTGGCGAAATCAGTCTCAGAGATTCGGGTGATATTGGAGGGGATGTCCATATTCCCGAAGCGTTCCACATAATCTTCGTCGTCCATCTCGCCATCGATGATAATGACGTTCTGGGGAGAGACACCTTCAGCCACGAAATTGCCATAACCACGAGCAAGTTCGAATGCCGCTTGATGTCCAAGGAGAGTTTTACCAGCCCCTTCACGTCCTGCAAAGATCGAGATGCCACCTTCCTTGATCATGTCAGGCAGGAGGAATTTCTTTGGTTCCCCTGCATTATTCACACAATCAACGATGGACTGGATCTTAGGGGGATCAGGAACAAAATCCTTGGCCTCCGCAGCAGTGGCTTCCTTCGGGGCAAAGTATCGTTTAATACCATACTTGGCGGAGAAGAATATGCCGACGAGAAAACTGACTGCAAGAACACATGCTCCCAGGTCTTCCCTGGAGCACTTGATAGAAGGAACCATACCACCACCAATCTCGACACGGCTCGGATGTCGGAAAGCATATCGCCGAGGAGAACGAACCGGCTTGGTGTTGTTGATGATGATGGTAGGTTGAGAAGTCTTGGGGCCTCTGTAGGTCCCAACGGTCTGTGTGCGCTGAGGCACTGGTAAATTAAAATTTGCCATTAATAATATGTTTAAATGGTGAATAATTAATTATGCTACCATTGCAGGGGTGATGAATGCTACTTTCCCATTGTATTCTAAGGTTACAGCCTCCTGGTTCATCGCAAGGCAGATTTGACGAGCAAGCGAAAGGACCTGATCATAGGCGTTGGCGAAGGCTTCCTTAGTGCAGTACGCGTAGACAATCTTGATACGCTCTGTCACAATGCCCTTCTCCTTAGACAGCCATCCTCCTACGGCATCAGTGGCAGTAGCGCCACCGAAAAGCTCTGAGAATTCTTTGATGGTCTGGTTGACGAAATAATCCTGGAGGTTCCCTATATCTGCTTTGTTGACCTCAGAAGTGGAGGGAACGTAGATGGACACCTTGGAGTCCAGTTCAAAAACGATTGTGTTTTTCATATTAAACCGTATTTGTATTAATTAGCTTCAATTCGGTTAGCATCTCGGAAGGCTTCAATCTCACGACGATAGTACAGCGCCTTCTTGGGTCCGCGCATGATGACAGAGAAACATCTAAGGTCACGGTAACGCTGCATTGTTCGAGCGCAACATCCCAGGATCTTGCACGCTTCTGCTGTTCCTATCAGTTCGGAACACTCGCGCGTATTATTAGAGGTGATAGCCAGCTGATGTTCCGCTATAGCTTCAGCTACAGCCTTTTTGATCAGCGCCTCTAATTCGCTGAGTTCTATCGTTATGATTTTAACCTCTGCCATTTTTCTCAAGTTGACGCGGCAAAGCTACAAAGGGCAACTAATCTAAACATCTAATTCTTTGTCTAACAAGCATTTAGATATTTAGACAACCGTAGAATGGCAAAAAAAAAGAACCGCACTATGGCGGTTCCATCAGATATAAAAGGTCATTTACCTATTCTGTGATATTCCACATTTCTCGTATTATATTCTGCACAGGATCATTCTTTGACACATACCGTTGAGTGTATATGGGCAACTTGTAGGGATAGTCTTCAACCACTCTTTTGTCTTGATCGAATATTGCAAAGCTAAAGAATTCTGAAATATATGGCACATTGAGATACATTTTACCATACCCTGACATAAGCTGTATTATTCCAAACAACTCCCCAGGATGACTCTTTGTAGAACGTAAAGCATTAATTCTCCATACAATCTTGGATAGCTTTTCCTTCGGTTTTTCAGTTCCTAGGAAGCGATACTTAAAGGTAGCAATAA
>JAEEGG010015290.1_pt1 | contig 16132 bp, 21 predicted proteins | sample 9134161 | NCBI WGS metagenome assembly JAEEGG01 (sample SAMN16246543, study PRJNA631951) | gut metagenome | biome: gut microbiome; feature: rumen; material: CR-attached | host: Bos | place: Iran: Karaj | collected 2018-10
TGCGTTGCCAACGCAACCCTGTTCCGTATGTTGCGTTGTTAACGCAACCCTGTTCCGTATGTTGCGTTGTTAACGCAACCCTGTTCCGTATGTTGCGTTGTTAACGCAACCTTGTTCCGTATATTGCTTTGCCAACGCACCCTGTTCCGTATGTTGCGTTGCCAACGCAACTTTACCCCTCACAAATCCTCCTCGCAATCTCATTCAATTCAAGGCATTGCCCCCTACGAATAGCGATCTTCTCGTTATGATGCTCCCACGGGGAAAGGATAAGCAACTGTCCTTCGGCGCAAGCCTCCATACGGGATCCGCCGGGCTTGGCCAAGTTGCTGAAACCGTTTTCCTGCAAATATATCAATGGAAATCCTTCTTCGAATGCGGCTCTCATAACTGTTTTCTCTCCGGGCGAGATGGAAGGCGAAACCAGCACTGCTCCTTGCCGGGCAGCCGTCAAATATTTCGCCACTATGTCTTGAATCTCTTTTTCCGTAAGGCTGCGAGAACATTGTACCTGCACCTTCTCGGGTCGGCTGAGCAAAAAACGGTTTCCAATGGCTGAGAAAGAGAATCCTGCCGCCTCCACATTGCGCTGAACTCGAAACAAGTCAGGATGCTCACGCTTCATCAGTAACCGGCGCGGATTATCCTCGATATAACGAATCCACGCCTTAAGTTGTCCCGCACGCAACAGCAATTTGTCATTATAACCACGCTCAAAAAGAAGCCCTCGAGTGCGGTTTTCCCCTCGCCTATGTTCCGTATGTTGCGTTGCCAACGCAACCTGTTCCGTATGTCGCGTTGTTAACGCAACTTGTTCCGTATGTTGCGTTGTTAACATAACATCACCTCCAATCCCCAGCTCTCTGTAATGCTTGTTGCAACTCTGCTTGAACCCTCTCAGTGCCATCCCGAGTGGCTTCTCCATCTTCTTCCTGACAAAGAGGATGCCATGCAAATGGTCGGGCATCATCTGAATGGCAAGAACCTTTATCTCGGGATGGTGTTGCTCTGTCGCCCACCATTCGTCAACCACGCACTGTCCTAACTCCGACAAAATCATCCGCGGTTCCTCCTCGCTGCCTTTTGTCGCATCGCTTTTGCCTACCACCTGCCCCAAAAGTGGCCGATGCCCTTCCGTCACTATAGTGATCATATAAATCTGACGGTCAGTGTAGTCGTGCCCCACACAACGACGAAGCATAGAGGGCTTCTTCTCCCCTGCATAATCTTTCTGCCTTTCAAATGTCTTTTTTTTCATTGTTCATTTTTGTCCGTTGTTCCGTATGTTGCGTTGTTAACACAACTCGTTCAGTATGTTGCGTTGTTAACGCAACTCAGTCCCGTATGTTGCATTGTTAACGCAACTCGTTCAGTATGTTGCGTTGCCAACGCAACTAATATTCTCGCCGCAAAAATACAATTTTCTCACTAATTGTTAATGGTAAATTAATTTTCATCGGTTTTGCACCTGCAAATAAATGTAAACATCCGATTCTCCAGTGGTCCCTCCCCGCGACTGCAGGCAGCACACCTGCCAAACTTGCATCAACGAAACACAGTACCAAGACGCGGCAGTCACATCAAGGTGCTCTGGCCTGAATTATGATTTGTTTTTGTATAACTCGCTGATTAACATAGAAATAATTCTGCGTCATTCGGCGTAATCTGCGGGAGTTTATTATTTTCGCCATAAGAAAAACTCATTTTCGCACTTTTGTGTACCTTTGCCGCTGAAAACTTTTTAACAAATGAATGAAAAGTCTATGAACGAAGAACTTGGATGAACGATAAAACTGTTCCTGCTTTGGTGGCTTCTGTTTTTTGGTGCCGACAATTGTGGGTTATCTCGTGAGTGGCCTTTTCGCGAATAGTTTGGATCCTGGCATTATGGCCTGGTCAATGCTGGCAGGCAACGCGCTTATCGCCATTGTGTTTCTCGGCAAACGCTATGTCAAACTGTCATTTGGTCGCATCGAAAAGCGTTGGTTCTGGCCTTCGGTCGGCCTTTCTGTCGTGATTGCCGTGGCCTTTCTGCTATCTGTAATGTCCTTTTATGAACTGATTGATTTTGATCATCTTTTCCCGAATGCAACCGAACGGGCGGCTGAGCACGCTCGGTTTTTTAATTCGGGAATTGCCGCCATACTCTAGGGAAGCTTTTTCGGTCCGCTGGCGGAAGAGATTGGCTTTCGCGGCGTTCTTCTCTCGGGTCTGTTGAAGACGCGGTGCCGTCCCTGGTTGGCCATTCTCATCTCCGCTCTCTGCTTCGGACTGCTTCACGGACGGATAGGTTTCCCGAGTGCTTTCCTGTTCGGTATCCTTCTCGGCTGGCTTTATTGGCGTACGGGCAGCATTATCCTTGGCATTATCATCCATATCGTCAATAATTCCCTCTCTTTCATTGATTTGAGCGGTCAATCCCATACCGTTTGCCTGCTCATCCTCTTTGGCTGCCTCATATTGTTGGCCTTGGTACTTCGGTGGTTTGGGAAAAAGTGTAATTTTGCAAATAATTACAACTAAATATCATACACAAAAATAATGGAACAGAAAATTTGCCAGAGTTGCGGAATGCCGCTCACCAATGAAATCCTCGGCACCAACGCCGACGGCACCAAAAACGAAGAATACTGCATCTACTGCTACAAAGACGGTGCCTTCACCGACGACTTGACAATGGAAGAAATGGTGGAGTCCTGTGCCAAGTTCGTGGATGAGTACAACAAGAACACCGGCCAAAACCTCACCCAAGATGAGTTGAAGTCGATGCTGCGCCAGTTCTATCCCACCCTCAAACGCTGGCAACTCCTATAGTCGCCGTTTTCCCTGAACCTCGCTAAGGTTCTGTATGTTGCGCTGCCATCGCAACTCAGTTCTGTATGTTGCATTGCCAACGCAACAAATAATCATTTTTCATACTTTTGCCCCCTCAAATCCCCCAAAATGAAACAGGAAATCAACCCCAAAGAAACCCCGCGCGCCTTCGCCTTCGAGATGTGGATGACCGCTCCGATGCCGATGGTGACGCTGGTGAAGACGATGAATGTGAGCAAACTGCTGAGAGCCAGCCGGAAGAGCGGCGTCAAGTTCAACACGCTGATGTGCTGGTGCATCGGGAAGACCGCCAGCCGGACTGAGGAACTGCACCTGCTGCCCGAGGACGGCAAGCTGTTCCGCTATGACCAGATTGCCGTCAATGTGGTGGTGCGCAACCGCAAGGGCGGCATCAACTCCTGCGACATCTCCTTCTCCGACGACCTGCAGCAGTTCAACCGCGATTATATCGCGCTGACCACCAAGGTGGCGGAGGAGTGCGCGAGCAGCTTCCTCGACGGCTATATGATTGTCGGCACCTCCGCGATGATCCAGACCGAGCTCGACTGCATCGTCAACCAATACACCGACAAGTTCCTTAACCCGATGGTGATGTGGGGCAAGTACCGCAAAGAGTGGTTCAAGACCAAGCTGCCGGTCTCGTTCCAGTTCCACCACGTGCAGATGGACGGCGGCGACGCGGCACGCTTCCTGGAGGCACTGCAGAAAACCATAGAAACACTATGAAACCGCTAAAACATTACCGTTTCGGCTTCGATCCGTGGGGCTTGTTCCTCTTCATGCTGGTGATGCTCCCCAATTTCATCTGGTTCGCCGTTCCCGCGCCGAACGACATCCTGCGCGCGGATTCGGCCACGCCAGTGGTGGACGCCATCGGCTCCTTGTTCCAAGTCCTGACTGTCGCGTGCCTCTGCTTCGTTATCCATAATGACAGAAGCAAACTTCGTTTCTCGTCCCTGATTATTGCCACAATTGTTTGTGTCGCTATCTATTACATCGGATGGATGTTGTATTACATGACCAATGTAAACCACTTTGTCATCCTCCTGCTGACTGTCCCGCCCTGCTTGGCGTTCATCTTTTTCGCCGCCGACCGGAAGAACCTCCCTGCGGTCCTCTTCGCCACGGTGTTCGCGGTGTGCCATCTGGTGTTTGGGGTCGTGAATTTTATTGTCAAATGAAACATCTCCCAAACTTCATAACATCCTTCCGGTTCCTTGGCGCTTTAGGCCTACTCTTTCCAAATGTAGGAAGTGTTGCCTTTTGGCTAATATATTTCGTCTGCGGACTGAGCGATATGGCAGATGGTTTTTTGGCAAGGAAACTCCACTGCGAAAGCAAAATGGGGGCGCTGTTGGACAGTCTGGCAGATTTGGCGTTTGTGGTCGGCTGCTGCATAAAGCTGATCCCTGTCTTGGCACTTCCCCATTGGCTTTGGTTCTGGGGCGCGGCAATCATCGTCATCAAAGTCATCAACCAGATTTCCGCCATAGTGATGTACAAGAAATGTCGTTTTCCGCACACCATCGCCAACAAAGCGGCTGGTCTTCTGCTTTTCGTCGGAGTTCCATTGACCCTGTTTCTGGAATCTGCCGTGCCAATGGTCATGATAGCCGTTGTCGCGACCTTTGCCGCCGTTTAGGAGGTGCATTTCATCAGGACTGGTCAAAAAGAGTTTTGAAAACGATATGATTACTTTCTTGTTGGAATTGAAATGGTGGACATTAAACAAACTTATGACATTAAATAAAACATCTTTGATATGAATATCCTAATCCTTTCCGGCAGTCCGCGCAATAACGGAAACACCGACCTGCTTGTGGAAGCTTTCGCCAAAGGGGCTTCAGAAAAGCACCACGTAGAAATTGTTTCGGTACATGATTACGCGGTGCATCCGTGCATGGGGTGCAACGCGTGCTTCTCGAGCGAGGGTAACGCTTGCGTGCAAAAGGACGATATGCCCGTTATATACAGCAAGTTGGCGAATGCCGACATACTTGTCATCGCCTCGCCGGTCTATTTCTACGGTTTGAGCGCGCAGCTGAAGGCTCTCATCGACCGCTGTCACAACCCCATCCGCGACACCTTCCACATCCGAAAGGCCGCCCTCCTTTTGGTCGGTGCCGCCTCCCTGCCCGAGCTCTTCGACAGCATCCTCACCCAATACCAACTTTGTCTCAACTTCTTCCACATTGAAGACGCGGGCCACGTACTCGTGCGCGGCGCGAAAGAGAAGGGTGGCGTTCGGGGCACGAAAGCGATGGAGGAAGCGGAGGCGCTGGGGTTGACGATGTGATTCTTGATTTTTGACTTGATATTATCCTGTAAGAATTAGAAAAGCAGCGAGTTATGCGGGATATCCCGTAGAACTCGCTGCTTTGCACAAAAAGCCATGTCTTATTCTTCATTCCTGTTTTCTAACGGCATCAAATCAATGATGCTCCCGTTGCATTTCGGAAAATTCTTACAGACAATTTGATCAAAATCGTCACTGCTACGATATTTAGGATTCGTTCTTATGGCTTTGACATCTTTAAATTTATAACGATCACCACAATGCAAACATTCCACGATTTCTTCAAGAGAGAATCCTAATCCATTTTTTTGATGGTCTTCAATTGCGGCCATTTTTTCTTGTTCGTTAAGTTCTATATACATTTCTTCAAATTTCAGGTTGTTATTTTGGTTGGTATTGGCTGGTTTTGTGTAAAATTTTGTCTCTAAATCGAGTCTATAAGGGATCTGAAAACTACGATGTTCGTCGGAATTCAAAAACACCTGCTTGAAAATTTCAAGTATCCATTCTTCATTTAATTTAATTTGATTATCACGTTCTATTGCTGACAGATACATTTCCCATTCTTCAAGACTTATTTTATGGGCATTGTCAAACAGAAGATGTGCGAGTTCTAATTCTGTAGAAGTTGCTTTTAATAAAGCATTCCAACTTGAATAACCAGCAAGCTGTGCAATGACATGCTGAGCATTCATTAATGTGAAACTGAAATTTGACTCAAAATCGTTTAAATCCAAATCCTGGAAAATACGTTTAATGTCAAAAAACTTTGGATGGTACTCGTAAAAACTGTTTTCAGGGTCGAAATAACGAGTCTTGTAATCTTTTAAAAGATTCTTTGCTTGAAGCTTAAAATACTCAATGTGGTACATAATGATTAAACTTTTTTATGTGCCAAAGTTTTTATCGATTATATTATCCCGTACCTTTAGTGACAAAAACAATGACACTTCGGTTAAACATTATGTTCAAGAGTGGTATGATAAAATCTTTGCACGGGCGCAGGCGTTACCACTAAAACCGGCTGCAAAGATACAAAACTTTTCAATAAAAGAAAACATCTTTTTTCCTTATTTGAGTAAATATGTTTTTCAGGAAAATCGTATCTTTGCCCCAAAATTGTTATTAATATAAAGAATAATGAAAAAGATTTGGGTTTATTTGCTCGGTTTGCTTTCGGGCATTGTCATTACAATTGTTGTTCTATTGGTTTTTGGCCTAATAATAAGAGCTAAAAACGACCCTGGTATTACAATGTTAAACGGAATGTCTTTTTTTGAAACACCTGGTGAAGTAATTAAAGAAACTAGTTTTAAAGTTTTTCAAGCATTGGATGATGGCGCTGCTTTAGCTGAAGGGAAAGGAGACGGACATTCCTCCGTGTACCTTGGACTGAATGTGCTTTTATATAATGAAGAAAAGACTCCGTATTATGATGAACAGATAGTTACTTTACCACAAGGGAAATGCTTTAGACAGGTAGGAATCTATCGATATCATGCAAAAAGTGGAATAGACAAGACCGTTCCCATCGTTATGATAATGGATAAATAGTATAGTTTTGAACATTAACATACAATTATGACCGAATTTAACAACCTTACTGGCCTCCGCCACAGCGAACAGTTGGTGGCGGCACACAACGACACCGCCGCTGTGGATGGCTCCGGCACAGTGCCACGGCGTTTGCCGTATGCCATCTGGTGTTTGCGGTCGTGACTTTTATGACTTGAAAAGCAGATTCAAACCCGTTATTTGCTCATTTCTATTTTATGGCGGATGTTTTCTGCCAAAAAATCAGCCACCTTTTCAATCTGCATGCCGGTAACATTGAATGTGAAGTCATAGTTACGGGCATCATAGCGAGAGGTGTTGGCGACATTTCTCACGAATGTGTCGCGTGCTTCATCCACTTTGTCAAGAATCTTGGCGGCTTCGTCAAGGGATAGATTTTGCTTTTGAGCGATGCGCGCAATGCGGGCGTCTCGCTTGGCTCTGATAAGCAAATGCAACGCATTGGGGTAGTCCCGGAAAATGTGGAAGCCGGCACGGCCGATGATGATGCAATCCTCCTCTTCGGCCAGTTCGCGCAATACTCGGGCCTCAGCGTAGAATATGCTCAGGGGGGTGACGTCGGCTTGTGGGTTGGGTGTATGACTGGCTGCGCCGAACTGTTTGTAGAAACGACAGAAGTCGCTCCACCAGTTGGTCTTTTGAGCCTTCACACGCTCTATGTTTTCAATCGTCATGTCGAATTGCTTGGCAATGCAGTCCAGCATCGAACGATTGTACACTTTCATACCGAGTTTTTCTCCTAATAGTCGGGCGATTTCGCCGCCACCAGAACCGAATTCGCGGTTGATGGTGATGATGGTTCTTTGCATAGTGTTATTTTACAAATTATTGATTCAAATGGAAATATTATCAGGGAGCAAAAATACAACTATTTTTGAAATGGAAAAAATATTCTTATCGACCAGATGTTTTTTATGGGAAACGACGTCAGTATATCGATAAAGAAAAAAGAATATTTTTGCACCCTAAAAAACTGCTATGACAGATTATAACAACCTTACCGGTCTCCGCCACAGCGAACAGTTGGTGGTGGAGCACAAAGACACCGCCGCGGTCTATGGCTCCGGCGCACTGGAGGTGTTCGCCACCCCCGCGATGATCGCCCTGATGGAGAAAACCTGCCTGATGGCCGTGTGCGACAAAATCGGCGAAGGCAACACCACCGTCGGCATCGCCGTCAATATCAAGCACCTGAAAGCCAGTCCCGTGGGCGCGACCATCCGCTGCGAGGCCGAACTCACCGAGGTGGACCGCCGCCGCCTGGTCTTCTCTGTGAAATGCTTCGAAGGCGAAACGCTCGTTGGCGAAGGCATCCACGAACGGTTCGTCGTGGAAAGCGCGAAGTTTATGGCGAAGCTGTAGTTTTAACGCGAATGGTCAGTATGAAAACAATGTTTTTCAGAGGGTTACGGATAATGACGGTGGCCATTACGACACTGCTGCTGGGACGGATGACCGGCATTGCACAAAGCCACGAGAAATCATTCCTGAAACGTTATGATCTCTCCACCACGGTCATCAACCCCGACACGGCGCCTACCGATGAAATCTATTCCTGGTGGACCGAGACCGCGAAAAAAGAATGGATTGATTACGACAATAAACCTATGGATGACGGTTGGTTGCATCGTCCGGAGCCGTTGGGTTTCAGGGGTGACAACTTCCAACGTTTCTATATCCACTTCGACACAGTGTATAAAGTCTCGCCAACGGTCTATCAGATGAAAGCGCGCTCTCGCTGCAAGGATGAAATCTACCATATCCACGGCCGCATCATCATCGACTCGGTGACTCTTGACGAATGTGATGTCGGGGATGATTTTATCAAAAACCTGACGGAATGCGGAACGGTCTATGCCCATTATGAGATGGAGGCCTCCGTAGGATCAATACCTGTTGCGCGGCTTTTCGGTCGCTCAAGTTATGGCTATTTGGTGCATAATGACAGTGTCTATTACGATGCTATGATGATTGTTGCAGACGGATATAGTAACAACCAATATGCCGGCAAATGGGTTGATCTTGTCACAAACGACACGCTCACCTGCAACTGGGGCGACTTTCGGATTCCCGAATCCAAAAGGCTGGATGGCGGGTGCGGGGTGTTTATCCCGAGAGAGGAATATTATGATCTCGGCTGGAAACCCTACCTTGATGGGGATAATCACGCTTGGGTAGGTGATCCGCTGTGGATGTATTACGAATTCTTGTACTCATTTGATGAGGATTGGTGGAAATATGAAGCGGAACCCAATGGCAAAACGCCGAAGGTTGAAGGGCACTACGACTATGCACACGCCTTCAACTATGACCTCAAAGGCGCACACCTCGACGTGTACGAGACCGGCACGATGGACTTCCACCCCGACGGCACCGCCCTCGACTCCGCCCGGCAAGTCTATATCGCCACTCTTCAGAATGGCAAGAAAGTGACGTATGTGTTCAACTATGTCAGTCCCAGCAAGTGGCGTCTGGAAGGGGAGGATTTCTACTTCGTCGGCATCAAGGAGAGCTTCCGAATGGAGTTAGTAGAGGCCGACAAAGAGAAAGAGGACGAACTGACGCAGGAGATCATCAAGGTCATCAGCGGCAGCATCGACTACGAGTACAAGTTCCATTTAGACACGCTGACGGAGAAGAAACTGCAATGGAGTTTCATCTACCGAGATGGGCACCGCGATACGTGGGAGTTCTATCGCTCATTTTCACGAAATTAAAACACTAAACATTTTACAATATGGAAAATGTTAAGATATAAGTGAAGCATAAATTACTATCTTTGCACCCTCGAATTAAATTACCTTACAATGAAAAAAACATTTTTTTGTATTCTCATTTCAAGTATTATAGTGATGTTTTCCTCTTGCCATCAGAAAATAAAGATTGAGCCGGTACAGTATCCGGAGACCAAGAAATGCGACACCGTGGACCATTATTTCGGCACAGCGGTGCCCGATCCTTACCGTTGGCTTGAAGACGACTACTCTGAAGAAACCGCCAATTGGGTGAAGGCGCAGAATGCTGTGACTCAAAAGTTTTTGTCGCAGATTCCGTATCGTGAGCAGATGAAAAAACATCTGATGGAGATTATGAACTATCCGAAGGAGGGCGCGCCCTGGAAAAAAGGCGACCGCTATTTCTTCTACCGCAACGACGGCTTGCAGAACCAAAGCGTCCTCTATTACAAAAACTCCCTGGATGGCGAGGCCGTGGAACTGCTCGACCCAAACAAGCTCTCCGACGACGGTACGGTGGCGCTCTCCACATTGGGCATCTCCGATGACGGCAACTATCTCGGCTACGCCATCTCGCGCAACGGCAGCGACTGGCAGGAAATCTATGTCAAAAACATCGCAACAGGTGAAGTTCTGGACGATCATCTCGTTTGGGTGAAGTTCTCCGGCATCGCCTGGAAAGACGACGGCTTCTTCTACAGCCGTTTCCCGGAACCCAAGAACGAACTTTCCGGCGTGAACGAGAACGGTAAGCTATATTACCATAAAGTCGGCACGGACCAAAAGGCCGACCAGCTGGCATACGAAGACCGCACCAACCCGGACCTCAGTTTTTCAGCCGAGGTGGTCAACAAACGCTATCTTGTGATTTACGGCAGTGAATCAACATCCGGCAATTGTTTGTATTTTAAAGATTTGAAAAATCCTAAGGCGCAATTTGTGAAAGTGGTGACCGACTTTACAGACGACTATTCCGTGGTGGATGAGATAGACGGCCAACTCATTGTGATGACCAACCACGACGCGCCGGAATACAAAGTCATCAGCATCCCGATGGACAATCCCGCACCCGCCAACTGGAAGGATCTCATCCCCGCGTCGAAGGAGGTGCTCGCAGGGGTCAGCCACATCGGCAAGCGGCTGATCGCCAACTACACCAAAGATGCCCGTTCGCTGGTCAGGATCTTTGATGAAAGCGGCAAGTCGCTCGGCAAACTTGACAACGAGGTCATCGGCACCATCAGCGGGTTCGCGGGTGAAGCGGACGACACCGAGACATTCTATACGGTGACCTCTTACATCACGCCGGCCACCATCTATCGTTACGACATTGCAAACAACAAATCCATACTCTACAAGAAATCCGAAATTAACTTTAACTCAGACGAATACGTTACCGAGCAGAAGTTCTTCACCTCGAAAGACGGCACTAAAGTCCCGATGTTCATCACCCACAAGAAGGGCATCAAGATGGACGGCAGCAATCCTACGTTGCTGTATGGTTACGGTGGCTTCAACATCTCGCTCACGCCCGGCTTCAGCGTGACCCGTATCGCTTGGCTGGAGCAGGGCGGCGTGCTGGCGGTGGCTAACCTGCGTGGCGGTGGCGAATATGGTAAGAAATGGCACGAGGCCGGCACCAAGATGAAGAAACAGAATGTGTTTGACGACTGTATCGCGGCGGCGGAATACTTGATTGCGCAGGGCTATACCAACAAAGACAAACTGGCGCTGCAGGGCGGATCCAACGGCGGCCTGCTGGTCGGTGCCGTGGTGAACCAGCGCCCCGACCTCTTCGCGGTGGCCATCCCGCAGGTGGGCGTTATGGATATGCTGCGCTACCACAAGTTCACCATCGGCCGTTACTGGGCCGTGGATTACGGCACCAGCGAGGACAGCAAGGAGATGTTCGAGTACCTCTACAAGTACTCGCCGCTCCACTCCATCCAGAACGGGAAGGAGTATCCGGCCATCCTGGTGACCACTGCCGACCACGACGACCGTGTGGTGCCCGCGCACTCGTTCAAGTATGCGGCAGCCTTGCAGAACAGCGACATCGGCGACCGTCCGCACCTCATCCGCATCGAGAGCAACGCGGGCCACGGCGGTGGCAAGCCCCTCGACAAGACCATCGAGGAGACGGTGGACATCTTCTCGTTCATCTTCTTTAATATGGGGGTGGATGTGAAATACTAACGCTGAGTTGGTCATTGTGATGAAAAAATCGTTTCTTTGCCAAAACTAACTGATTAAAATATCGAATTATGAAAAACGTTCTCATTCTGCTGTCTATAAGCATTTTATTCTTCGGATGCACGAAAGATTGGGGTGTTCCTGTCACCAGAAATTATTCCGTCAACGCCCCATACACAAAACTCGACGTGAGCAATGCCTTTGAGGTGACGGTCAGCGACCAAGTGACCGATGTAGTCGTCACAGTGGGTGAGCTGGCTCAAGAACGGGTCGTGGTGAGAGTTGTTGACGGCGAATTGCAAATCGGATTCAAACCGAACACATTCGGATTCCAACCAAACGTTAAAGCCGTAGCTGTCATCCCTGCCAATGCCAATCTGAGCGACCTTGAACTCAGCGGGGCTTCTTCGTTCACGGGCGACCTTAGAGGTGCCGATGTGGACATTGATCTTTCCGGTGCGTCAACCTATCGGGGCAATGTTGAGGCCACTGAACTGGATATAGACCTGTCGGGCTCTTCGGATGCCATCATACACGGAGTTTGCCAGACCAAGATGGATATTGACTTGAGCGGGGCCAGCACTTTGAAAGCGGCTGACCTTTCCGCAATGTCGGTGTATGGGGAGATGAGTGGCGCCAGCGATGCCGATGTCACGGTCTGCTCTGCTCTGAATGTGGACCTCAGCGGCGCCAGCACGCTCACGTACGGAACCTATTCCGACGATTGCAAACCTGTTGTCAATTGTCCCGCTTCTGGAGGGTCAACGGTCAGACCACGTTTTTAGACATATTGCGAGAACAAGTAAAGATTATAATCTCAAATTTCCCACAATGATAGAATATGACACATTGAAAGGTCTTCGCCACACCGAGTGGTTGGTGGTGTTGCCACAGGATACCGCCGCCGTGTATGGCTCCGGTGCGCTGGAGGTTTTTGCCACGCCCGCCATGATTGCCCTGATGGAGAAGACCTGCCTGATGAGCGTTTGCGACAAGATTGGCGAAGGTAACACCACCGTTGGCATTGCCGTCAATATCAAACATTTGAAGGCCAGTCCCGTGGGTTCCACCATCCGTTGCGATGCCGAACTGGTGGAGGTGGACCGTCTCCGTCTGGTTTTCTCAGTTAAATGCTTTGAAAACGAAACCCTTATCGGGGAAGGTGTCCACGAACGGTTCGTGGTGGATAGCGCGAAATTTATGGCGAAATTGTTTTAAAAAATTTGGCGACGCCACATTGTGACGTCGCCACCTTTTTTTTCGATAAAAATCCCCGGAATTATTCGGGTTTGTAGAACGGCATCTTCACGGTGACGGCCTTGAGCAGGCGGTTGCGCACCTTGATGAAGATTTCCGTGCCGGCTTTGGCGAATTCTTTTTTGATCAACGCGGTGCCGATGCCCTTGTTGACGGACGGTCCGAACGTGCCGGAACGCACCTCGCCAATGAGGTTGCCTTCAGCGTCGCACACCTCGTAGCCGTTTCTCGGAATGCCGCGGTCGATGAGTTCGAAACCGGCGATTCTGCGGGTCACGCCATTGGCTTTGAGGTCTTCCATGAACTTGCGGTCGATGAAGTCCTTGCCGTCCACGAATTTGGTGATCCAGCCCAAACCGGCCTCGATCGGGGAGATGGTGTCGTCAATCTCGTGGCCGTAGAGGCAGAAGCCCATCTCCAGACGGAGGGTGTCGCGTGCGCCCAAGCCGATGGGTTTGATGTCAAATTCGGCACCAGCCTCAAACACGGCGTCCCAGATCTGCATGGCATATTCGTTGGGGAAATAGATCTCACAACCGCCGGAGCCGGTGTAGCCCGTGGTGGAGAAGAGGATGTTGTCGAAACCGGCGAACTTGATGATCTTGTTGGTGTAGTACTCCATGTCGATGACGGAGGCGTCGGTCAGCTTCTGCATGGCCTTGAGGGCCAGAGGACCCTGGACAGCCAATTGGGAGATGTTGTCGGAGATGTTCTCGATCTCAGCACCGAAGTTCTTGTTCTGCTCCACAACCCAAGCCCAGTCCTTGTCGATGTTGGCGGCGTTGACCACAAGGAGGTAGTCCTCATCATGCAGGTTATAGACCAGCAGGTCGTCCACAATACCGCCCTTGCCGTTGGGAAAGCAGCTGTATTGCACCTTGCCCGGGTAGAGGGCAGCCACGTCATTGGTGGTGATGTGCTGCAGCAGGGCCAGCGCCTTGGGGCCCTTCACGGTGAACTCGCCCATGTGTGACACGTCGAACACGCCCACCTTGTTGCGCACCTGCAGGTGCTCGTTGGTGATGCTGTCGTATTGGATCGGCATGTAAAAGCCGGCAAACTCTTCCATTTTGGCTCCTAAGGCCTCATGTTTCGCTCTGTAAACGGTTTCTTTCATAATGATTATTTTATTTGTGTTGTTAAAAATGACATTCGGTTTTTACGGCTGCAAAGATAGTATAAAAAATTGGGAAAACCGTACAAAGATTTCGTATGTGTCTGTCAAAATAAATTTTCTATGGGAGAGATGGGATAAGGGTGTCTCTATTGCCATTGATAGACAATGCTGCTGTCAGGCTTGTAGGAGAATTGATGGAAATGATAAACATTGGTGTCTGTTTTTTGATAAGGATAATTTGAGGGGTATCGTACAAATGTGGTGTCATTGAGTACTGTGGCCGAGTACACAATGGCGGTGGTCTGTCTGGGACCAAACGGCCAGGTGTTCCAATACAATGTGTTACCAAATTCTTGGAACATCCCCCACCGCCCTTGAGAAGGTGAAAGGTCATTAAATCTGTTTCGAATGGAGTCCACCGTGATTTCATTCACATTTTCAATACTGTCGAATCCTGGAATATCTATCCAAGTGCCATCTCTATAAAGGAAAAACATGTATGTTCTGGTAACGGTGTCCCGTTGTGTTTTGGAGCAATAGGTGTAATAATAAAAGCCGTCCGTGCGCAGATTCCCATTATAGGGGGTGCGTTCAATCTGCATTGAGGGTGTTTTCCCGCAAGATAGACAGCATAATCCCAAAGAAAAGAGGGTGTAAAAGATATGATGTTTCATTTTACAGAATGTTATTTTTTCTAATGCCAAGAACATTTAAACCACACCTCACATAAAAATTCCACATCAAGCCATTTTTGTATAAGGTTTCACCTGTGCTATAGTCCACAAGGTCTGCTGTGCAGGGTATGAGGGATGAGCCCAAGGTTATGCAGAGAAATCGTCTGATGTTGATGCCTGCTGCCATTCCGCCATAGAATCCTCCCGCCTTCATCGGCCCCTGAAAGCCCGGTTCCGGATAATAGGTGTTTGTTCGGGAGAACACCTCGCCATTCGAATATGCGTAAACCGTCCGAAGCGGGAAAGCATAACCCGCTTTCAACTCCAATATAGTCTTCACGGCGCGTTTGCCGATAGTGTATCGGAAGTTGGCATACACAGGTAGCGTAAGCAAATCTTTGTAGTAAAGGGTTAAATCATTGTTTAGCAGACCTCCGAAACACCATAATCCGTCGCTGCCGTGAAACTCGGTTCCAACTCCCAAACTCCAGTGTCGGTTAAAATGGAAAAGATAAAGAACACCTGCATCGTAATGACCGAATCTTAATTCTCCCGTTGTGCAGTACTGAATAAGCCCCAGCATTATATCCCCAACTCCTATGCTGCCATATACATACAAGGAGTGGTGACATTTATTTTCATTGTATTGTGCTACAGTGTCTTTTTGGGCCGCCAGTTGTCCAGTTAATAGTAAAGTGATGGATATGAGAATGATCTTTCTTTTTTTCATTTAAGAATAGATTTAGGGTTATATATAAGATAATCTCAGATTACCATAAAGTGTTTCCATTTCCTGTTCCGAAATACCAAAACCAAGTTGAGGAAATGTCCAAAACTTTGAACCAGAAGGCACGTCCCCCTGTTAAATAGTCGTGGGCGAATCTGTTTTGAAAAACGTGTCTGATACTTTCCGAATTATATCCAAGTCGAAAAGCACCTGTCCCAAAACTGAGCACACCTGCTCGCTGATTTGCATTATTTGCATCTAATTGACTGTATGCATTATGTTCCTTGCCGTCATTCCATAATATAATTTCGGGATTCGCATATCTAATAACGTCACTTACTCCCGGGTCTCCAGTAAACATGTTAAGATTGGCTGAAAAGATTCCGAAATTGAATTGAACAGCAGCAGAACGCCAGCGATCTCCTCCATCAGCGTTGTATATGCCTAATACTTTGCCTATTCCAAACAGCTGGTCATTCTCATATGTTCCATTGGTGAATGCATCACCGAGTGTAATCTTGTTGATAACCTGCGAGTATTCTCCTGCGGTAAATCGAGTACCCGAAATGCTTGCCACACCATACAAGCGAATTTCGGCCCCGTCGCGGAATTCCCATCCGTTATATTTGCCGTAGGCGTTATCGCCAAAATAGTAACTAACACCACCGTGCCAGCGGTAATCCAATATGCCGCCAGGCCCAAACGAAGCATCAAACCCGATAT
>JAEEGG010015291.1_pt1 | contig 16132 bp, 11 predicted proteins | sample 9134161 | NCBI WGS metagenome assembly JAEEGG01 (sample SAMN16246543, study PRJNA631951) | gut metagenome | biome: gut microbiome; feature: rumen; material: CR-attached | host: Bos | place: Iran: Karaj | collected 2018-10
TCCCCCCGTTGTCAAGCGATATTTTCTCGCCATTGAGAATCCCCTTCTTTTCCCTGTAATGGATGACATGTCCGTTACTTACAATTCTCTTGCGCAGATCATCCACTGTGTCACCCGCAAACGAAAGTGAATCCACACTGGAATCAGCAGTCACATTCCAGATTGCACCGTCCCTCAATTCCATATTGACCTTCCCCGCCGTTGCCTTGACATTGGTCGCCCCGTTCAACTTCGCGCCTTGACCAAGTATCAGCGTGACATCACTGATGTCATTAACCACGATATCACCGTCCAACGCCTGAGATTCGGCTTGAAGCGTAAAATGCCCACCGTTCCTACCTGTACGCCCCCATCGGTCGCTTCCCCCTTCAACCAACACTCCATTTGCAGGAACAAGCTTTGCATTAGAAATCTTGGCCTTTGCATTTGTATTTGTGATAAAAAAGACAGGACCAGTCTTGGAAGTCAGACTTCCGCCTTCCATGGTAAACACGCTTGTACCGACATCAGCATCACCGGAAAAGCTCTGGTAGAGCATCGCGCCGCATCGTTTATGCCCCACCATCGCGCAGTTGCGCACAGTGATGGAATTCTTCCCCTCTATCACAGCGGCCTCCGAGCCAGTAGCATCGAAGGAACTATCGATGGCTGTGATATTTCCAGTCGAATAGATACCGGGCGAACCATTGCCATGCGTGACGGCGTTAATATTCCGCCCAATCACCGTTCCGCCGCCGCGATCTGTAGCCAACGCTGCGCAATGCGCCCCTTGGGTGGTGATTTTCAGATGGTCGCCCTCAATACGTCCACCATAAGTCGCATGAAGCCCACGAGAAGAATTGGCTGTCGTACGTATCTCCAGATTCTGAACTTTGATAGATGCATCCTTTCCATAAGCGACAAAGGCGTTTGCACCTTTTGCAGCAGACTCGACAAGTCCGCCGTTGACCGTGAGTGACGCCCCCTTCCATACCGCGACAGATGCATTCAGTGAAAAGAAATTGCTGTCTTCCTCCGATGACGCATCACCGCGTTTGTTGATGGTCAGACGTTCGATGACGACATTTGCGCCGTCTTGGACACGCAACGCCGATTCATCGGCTTTAGTCGATTGAACAGACAGTTCAGGGAGTTCCGTCGGATTTTGCTCGCCATTGATTACTTTGACAGCCGAACCGGTCAGTGCCGTTCTATTACCGTTTCCACGTTGACCGGTCGTCCTTTTACCATGACCGCCTTCCTTGCCAGCGGGGGGACGCATTTGCTCATCCGCCATTCCCAACGGACATGTCAGCAATATTGCAACAGATACAACAAATAAACAAGTTAGTAATTTTCTCATAAAGACTCCTTGTTGTTAATTGTGATTGAGTTGTCTCGCTTTTCACCACAATCAACGGAACATTCTCGGATTTATTTTATGAGATTCCAAGAAGAAAAAACAAGGAGTCACTTCTGCGCGGCCGGTCGGGAGGGCTGCGCTCCTGCGCGGCAGGTGTCAGTGGCGGTTAGTGACAAGACGAGAGGTAAAGAGACGTGCGGAGACATGAGACAATAAGATATTGGGCAGTAGACGTAAGACGATAAGACAAATTGTCTCATGTCTGACCGTCTAACGTCTTTTGCTCGTCTCGCGTCTCGCGTCTCTCGTCAAACCGCGTAATGGCAACGCCATTGCGCTCCTTGGAAAGTGGTTAGTGGTCATTGGAAGTTCTGGAATGTTTTTCACAGAATAATTTGCAACGCAGAAAAAAACAATATGTTATAGAGGGAATTTCAAAATAGGAGGTAGCAAGGGCGTCCCCGCCCTTGACAAGGCCGAGACGGCCTTGCTACCCCAGTTGTTAAAATTAGCTCTATAAATAGTACTATTCCAGACCATAAGGAATCCAATAGAATGAAAAATCACATTCTGATATTTCTGCTTCTCGTCTCATGCGCCTTCGCGGAGACTGTCGTCCCTGTGTTCAATTTCGATTTTGAACAACAGCTCAATGGCTGGCAGAACCGCAACGATCTCGCGTCTGCGGATGCGGCGGCCGCACGTTCAGGCAATTTTGGTCTTCATGTCCTAAATGCCGAGGGGAAAGGTGGTTCCAGCACTTATTCCGGCCCCTTCAATGTCAAACCGGGAGTTGGTTACAGGCTCGATTTCTGGTCGAAAAGACTTCCAGGCGGTTCGGACAGGACCTGTGTCTATGTGCAGGTCTTCAACGAAAATGGCAACATGCAGCCTGCCCGCGAAACACGCGGCGATATTGTCCTGCGCATGCAGGACACGTTTGAATGGACGCTGAACAGCCTCTATTTCATCGCCTGCAAAAACGCCGCCACCGCACAACTCTGGATCCATTCCCCCGGCAACTCAAAAGTCAATGACGCGTTCGATGATTTCGCCCTCTATGAACTCACATCGGACGAAACGAAAAAAATCCCCTATCTCTCCTATTCCGGTTTTCCAGCCCCTGCTCCAATCAAAGTCTGGCAAGTCTATGACTGGCTGCCGGATAAGCCACAGGGCGTCGGCTATCCCGTCACTCGTCGTGATAAATGGGACCATCTCCCCAATCCAACCGATTCGGATAAAATCATCGAGCGGGCGGCCACGTTCATGAAGTCCGAACCGCCCGAACTGAAAGATGAAGACTACATGCTATTCTTGGAAAAAGGCGACCGCGGGACATACGAAAAGCCTTACCATGAACGGACATACCGATTGTTCACCTTCGCCGTTGCGGAAGGTATTGAAAACAAAGGGCGCTTCCTGCCGGCTCTCGAACGCGAAATCAATGCCATCCTTCATGAACGCAGCTGGGTCGTCCCCGCCCATGATTCGGGGCTCACGAATTTCAACGGAACACGCTTGTATTCAGATCTTTTCGCATCGGAACGGGCCTCCAATCTTGCAACCGTCGATTGGTTGTTTCAAGACAAACTAAAGCCTGAGACGCGCGCCTTGCTGAAACAAGAGGTCTTCCGCCGCTCCATCAATCCATTCGTCGCCATGCTCCACACAGGCGACACATACGGACATGGCTGGATGTACGGCACGAACAATTGGACCGCTGTCTGCCCGGGCAACATGGTCAACTGCATCCTCACGCTCGCAGATGACAAGTTGATACGGGCGGAAGCCATTGTGGCGTCGGAATTTGCACAAGAAAACTTCCTTTCCGGCTTCACGGATGACGGATACTGCTCCGAGGGCCTTGCCTACTGGGGCTATGGCTTCGGCCATTTTCTTGCCATGGGCGAACACATCCTGCAAAACACAGGCGGCAAAGTGAATATCTTCGCGAATCCCAAAGTCGGTAAAATCGCCGCTTTCGCCAAGAACATCCAGATTGAAGACGGCATCGCACCCGCCTTCGCGGATTGCAATGTCAACATCCAGCCGTCCATCGAACATCTTGTCCTCATCCAGCGCCATTGGCCGCAGGCTCTACGCAAGCGTCTCCAACCACGCCAAGTATTGGATCTCAGTTTCCCCTTCATGCCGCTGATCGCCTTCGATGACGAGACGCAATACAGCCAAGCCCTGCCGGAAGATGCGCCCTATCCCATCCGCTCGGAGTTCCCGCTGGCTGGCATCTATGTCTTCCGCGATACAGATGAAAAAGGACGCGTTTTCGGTGCGGCCATCAAAGGCGGCCACAACGCTGAACACCACAACCACAACGATGTCGGTTCCTTCGTTGTCTCATGGAACAGCTGCCGTTTCGTGATCGATCCGGGCGGCGAAGCCTATACACGGGACGTTTTTAGTGACAAACGCTACACGTTCAACAAGCTCAACTCCTTCGGACATCCCGTCCCCGTCATCGCAGGAAAGTTGCAATCCCCTGGCCCCCAAGCACAAGGGAAAATCATCAAGACGGAACTGACGGATGAACAGGATACGCTCGTCATCGATTTCACATCCGCATACGACGTTCCCGAACTCAAGTCGCTCACCCGTACGTTCGTCTTCAACCGTCCGAACAAGACGATCACCTTGACGGATGCCGTCGAATTCACAGAACCGAAAGACTTCAGCACCGCCCTCATCAGCAGTGAACACGTCTTCATCCGATCAAATGAAAAGTGCACGATTTATAACCGCGAAGACAGGTGCATGAATATCCAAATCACGGCGGATGCCCCATTTACGACCAAATCCGAACGGATTGTCTGCCAATTCGACGCCCTCGGCCCCAACCGAATAGGCGTTTTCATGAACCAACCAGTCCAGAAAGGCTCCATCACCATGACGCTTGCAGCGGGAAACGCTCCGCCCGAACTGGCCAAATACTTCTATCAGGCTCCTGAAGTCTCCGCCTATAAACCTCAGCTCGACCATGCCATCGTCGTTCAGGCGGAAGATTTCAAGGAAGAAACGCTTGTCAACAAGGATGCCAACAAAGTTGCGGCTGTCACCAAAGTCGGTTCGGATGGTCTCGCCCTCATGTACTGGGATTCAGACGGGCACAGCCTCGCATGGAACGTCACCGTCCCGCAAGACGGCTTCTATCTCCTTCAGATCAAGGCTTGTTGCGACATTTTTGAAGGCGTCCAGCGGATTATCAAAGTCGATGGCAAGGATTACGGCTCCTTCAAGTTCCCCAGTACGGGCGGATGGAGCGGCAAGACCAATGATTTCAAGGAAATCTATCCTGTCACAGACGACAAACCTGTCCTGCTCAAACTGACATCCGGCGAACACACCATCGAACTCGTCAACGACAAAGGCGGTGGCCTCAATCTGGACCGTTTCAAGCTCGTCCCCGCAACAAAGCCATATTAGTAGTGGGTAGTGATTAGTGATTTGTGGTTAGTCGGGAGGGGCGCACTCCAGTGCGACCGCGGTATCGCAGATACCGCAAATCATCGGGAGGGTCGCACTCCAGTGCGACCGCGGTATCGCAGATGCCGCAAATCAAAGGCGTGGTCAGTGGGCAATCATGCATCTGACATGAGACGAGCGGAGACAGGAGACGTAAGACAATAAAACAACTCATCTCATGTCTAACCGTCTAACGTCTTTTGCTCGTCTCTCGTCTCGTGTCAAACCGCGTAATGGCAACGCCATTGCGCCTTTTGATGAGTAATTTCACACTTTCAAGTTTTAAAGTACACTTTTAGTACATTTTTAGCACACTTTTAGTACACTTTTTTAATCCACCTTTGGCGAAGACTGCATCGTAAATTGACTATTTCATGTTTAAAAGCCAATCATTTTCATGAAAAGGCTGCACTCATAAATAGGCGTCTCCCCGCTGGCAGCCCAAACCGTCGCGTAGCGACATCGCACGGAGTACGAGACCATGCATAACCGCTGGCAAGCGCCCGGAGCGGCGCGCAGCCTGCGGTAGGACGTCCGCATAAAACAGCGCGCGGGGCACGCCACAATTCACCTGAAGGGTGACACTTTTGCATGATTCATAAAAACAGCATTAATCAGCAGACACTACTTAACTTTCCAATAGCCGCCTTTTTTGCTTCCAACACGCTCCAACCGTCCCGACGCCTTCAGCTCCGTGAGAATTTGCGCCACTCTTGTCCGCCCAAGGCCGATTGCGTTGGCAATTTCCTCTATCTTGTAGAGCGGATGTTCAAGAACAACTCCAAGCACAGTCGCTGCAGATTTGGACAGGCCATCGAAAACTGTCTGCGCCATAGTTGGCTCGAAGGCAAAAGGCAGCTTCACAGTAATATGGTTTTCCGCCAGCTCGAAGGCTTCACGGCCATAGACACTCACGATTTTCGGGACACCATGTCCAGTCTGTTCTACCATTCCCAGCTGCCCCATTATTTTCTGCAACGGAAGATTGAGCGGACGGGAAATACCCGCAAAGAATTCCTCCTGACTGAAATCCAACGGTAATCCCCCGGTGGAGACTACCTCAATTCTGTCGGAGAATACGTAAACAGCTGGTGGCACATTCCGTATCCAGCGGTTGTGCAGACAAGCGTTCGTCCATGCCTCATCGAAACATTCCAGATCAAAGAGACGGATTTCAGTCCGTTCCATACCGGCATGGAGATTCACCTGCACTTCGTCAAGCGCCGCCACATAGTCATAAACCTGACGCATCGCGACAAGAAGGCATTTGTAGCCGTATTCGTTTCTAGAGACCATCTCCTGTTTGTCCTTTCCCCGGAAACGCACCACCTTAATGGAGCAGTTGTTATTATCCGAGAGGATTTCCGCCAGATAGTTGTAGGAACCGCCCTTGGTTAGAAGTCCCATGTTGCGTGCGAAGGTGGAATCGTCTATGGTAAGCCCATTAGCCACATATAATCTCTTCAGATCATTGAAAGTAAGATCCTGGCTGGAAGCCTCCGCATTCGCCGCCACGGCAGCAGGATTCGTGAAGAAAAGCTCTCCCAACAGTTCGGGGTCGATTTTGCGGTTCTCGCTTCCAACACGGATACGGTATTCCCCGGATGCCGAATAAGGCTTGTTGTTGCCTTCTATTTCAACGACGATGATTGTTTTCTCGTCGTATTGCTCGAAATATATTCTAGGAACAACCGCAGGCTTCATCGTCTCAGCGATACGCGTTCCGATCTTCTTGACTGTTTCATGTCCAAGCGTGCCTTTCAGCCCCAGAACCTCTCCGTCATTTGCAACGCCAAAATAGATCCGGCCACGACCATGCTTGTTCAGCATGGCAGCCAGGGATATTATCCCCTTGTCCATTTCGGATAGGCTTGCCTTGAATTCCTGAGTCTCGTCTTCGTATTGTCCTGCGATTTTCATGATGTCTCCGTGTTTTGCTAATGCTTCTAAAATACACTTTTACCAGAGACTTTCAAGTTTTAAAGTACACTTTTAGTACACTTTTAGTACACTTTTAGTCCACTTTTTTAATCCACCTTTGGCGAAGACTGCATTTCAGTGCAAAGTTTGGTAACAGTTACCAAAAGTTTGCACTATTATACAGCCCCCCCTTTTTCAAGTTTGAATTTATTCATCTCAGCACTTTAGACGACATTATCTACGTTTTTATTTGAGATAATGTCATCTAAGATGCAAAATTTGCTTTTAAATTGACTTTATCTCTACTTCGCAGAAGCGAGGTTCTTCCTTGGGCGACCACCTTTGGCACCGTTTTTGCGGCTAGCCGCAATCTTGCGGGGAGTTGTCGCAGAACCGCCTATAGCCCCCAACCGTGACAGAATCCTTTTCCGCTGCGCCTTCCACCAATCCAAATCGACCTCGCTGGTCTCGGACGGCGGATTTTCGATATATTCAACTTCAAGGTCGATGTCAGCATCCGGCCAATGCAGCCCCGCTGCACTAGCTTGCACATTGTACAGCTCGCTGAGAAAACAGCAGCGGAAATACGGATAGCGGTCGAAATCGATACGGTAAATTCTACCGCAGTAATCGACGAGCATGAAATCCCTGGACAACTCAACGACCTTTGCGCTCACATTCGTTCCATTTTCTGAGACATTCATCTTTTCTGCTCCTGATTTCATTGAGGATTTTGTTTGCGTCGCCAGTATTGATACCATGGATGTATTCGACTTCGAATTCTGGCTCAAGCCAAATCTTCATCTCCTCGCGTGAACTGAATTTTATCACATGGACGTGGGCACGCTTCTCCTCTTGGGAAAAGCGCCCAATCCAATATCCAAGAAACATGAAGAACTTTGGCATTGCACAGACTCCATCTATTTGCTTTCATTAATTTAACCCAACGCTTGGGTTTTTCAAGCCCCCTCCTCACAAAAAGAAGAGTTTTATTGAGTATTGAGTATTTTCAAACTGAAATTATCATTGTATTTGCCCAAGATGACATAATCCAGTAATATTAATGTATATTAAATATAATCATTATTATGGTTTATTCAAATTAAATATAGAATATAAATTCATATATTGTCCGGTTATCAAAGTATTAATGTCATGAATCGTGTTTTTAAATTCAAACAAAAATAATTCTTTTATTAAAATTCAACGAAAAAAGTAAGCTTGAACTAATATATAAAATGTCTAAATAAAATTTATAACATATTAAAATTTATAGCCATTATATTTTTAATACATCAGATTATGCTATATGATATTTCTCTGAACATTTATAACATAAAGTAGAAATTCATGATGGCTGAATTTTCCATATAATTATATTACTATAAAAATGGTTAAAATAATGATTTTCTGTTAGTTATAAATAATAATATATTATTATTTGTGTCTTTTATTAATTTTTTATTATGTTTATATTGGCTAATAGAATAGTTGCTTATAGGAAAAAACCATTGCCCGATTTAGCTACTTGAAGAGGAATGATATTGCATGATATTTCATTATTTTGCACACAAGATATTCTCTTTTATAGATAAGATTGATAATAATGGATGGTATTCGATTCCCGAATGAACGCCATTCTGTGCTGATTACATCAAATTGTGGAAATCAAAAAGCAGACAGCCGTCAAGCGCAACTATTCAACGGCGGATGGGAATGGCTTGACCTCACGAGGATCTTCGCCCTGCAGCTGAGCGTCGCCCTGGCGTCGGTCACAACCTCTATGGCGTTGCATATGCACCCGTAATTTCACGTCGTGCGCCTCCCTTTGTTCGTTCGTGGTTGATTGTCTCTACTGAGTATTTTCAAGAAGCATTTATCATAATATTCGATAAAAATGACACCACTCAATAATATTTTTACATGATTAAATAAACAGATTTATAGAATACTAACAATTTTAAATAGAATATATATCCCTCACACCCCAAAAAAGAATGTATTTAAAAAAACCGCTTTTTCTCAAAAAATTGACTTGAAAAGGAGAAAAATGGTGTTATGGTTTACATAATTAACATAAATAATTAGTCTAATTCATTCATCTAATGATGGCTATCAGGGGTGAAGCACATGAAGAAGGTGCCATTAGGAGAATACGATGATAATTACAGTTTGAAAATACTCATCATATATTGTTATATATAATTTATCATAAAAAAATAATATAATATAAAAAACAATTTATATTTTGTTTTTCCGTTAGTCTGATTTTCAGACTAACGGAAAAGATGACTTCAGGTTTATATTTCTTATATAAAAAGTTAAAACATATGAAAATAAAAAACAAATTACTTGCCTTCTTTCTTTTCTTAAGTATAAGTTGTACACAAACAAGAAGCGGTTTTCCAGGAACAATGACATCTGTAGAAGCTGATGAATTATATTGGATTTATGTAGATAAAACCAATGAGATGGTATTATTATTAGCTATTTCAAAAAAGGTTTTACCAGGACGTGTAGAAATAAAAGAAAAGGTACAACCTATAATTAAAAAATGGATTCAATCTAAGAAATTACAAGATAATAGATTGCCAATTATTATCATAGATGGGGAAGAATTTCCATGTGAAGGAAATAAATTCTATATAATAACAAAATCATATGAAAATATTTGTATAATAAAAAAAGAAATAGATCCATCAAAATTGAATGAATATCCCCAAGAAGATTGGAGCACAAATGAAAAAATAATATTTAAAAAGTTGCGCTTATTTCTAGATTAAAGTTTTTTCATACTTAATTAAATATCATTTACAAAAGAGAAGATTCAATATCTGGTAGTAAATCATTAGGAAGATATAACTCTCTTGCATTTATTGTAAAAAATGTAATAATTGCACATCAAGAACTCAAGCAGCCGATTCGGCCAAGTGTTTTGCCAACGAACTACAAGGACGCATGAGGTATTTGGCAATGGATTGTGATGCCGTTCTCGAAGGCAGCATAAAGCGAGGAGTCGATGTGGCGCGAAAAAAACATTGGGATGAATATGCCCAAAAACAGGCAGCAATGTTTAAATGTCTTGAAAAAGCAGCGGGGAAATGACAGGATGACTTCATTGACGCAATTTATGGAATCCACATATCCTCGGATCATGGGGATTCCATTTGACAAATATGTTTTTGCCGAGTCAATTATCCGGCTGGGAGGAGTTGACATGGAGGATTTTTCAGCGCAGGATATCGTGGATATGTGTGATGAAAAATTTCATGGAAATTTGAGAGATGTTCTATGGGCCTTTAATGAGACTTTGGGCGGCTATTATTACACGGAAGACAAAGAAAACATGTGCAGTGAAATTTTCACGCTTATCATTCTATGCCAGGTCAGTGAATGGGGTGATGGCTTTGCCCCCGACCTTGACGTTGTCTTGCGATCCTATTGGAACCTTTATTGCAAATTGGACAAATCCACTTGCATTCAGTTGTTTGACTTATGCTTTCTTTCACGGCAAAATCAATTTCATGTTTCAAAAGAAATGAAATTGGAAATCAGGCTGAAAGATTTCATGGAATCCGTTTACCTGGCACTTGGCAGTGAGATTCCGCTCAATGCACATCATCTTGCCACTTGCCTCATCCATAATGGCGGCAGCGAAATGTCAGAATTGCCATTGGAGACAGTTGTTGACTTGTTTTATGAAAGATACACGGGAGACATGTCAAAAATCCAGAAGGTCTTTTCCAATACATTGGAATTATATCAATCGTCAGCTAATGAAGACGATTTATGCTGCGGCATTCTGACACTAATTGTATTGAGTAGAATTTACATGAACTCGTGGAATGATTTTTGCATTCATTTTGCACGGATAATGGATATGTTTTTCTTCTTCTTTCCTAAATTGGAAAGTGATAACGTATCTGAAATGTTTTATTTGTGCTTCATGACGCGAGCATGCGCGGGTGACGAAAAAAGCGGGCGCATGTAGTTCTATGAAACTTTCCTGAAAGGCGTTTTTCAAAAAATGGCAAAGTCCTTAAATGGCAATATGAAAGATACAACATATTGCAGTACGAGACATCTGCGAGCAATCCTGCCCGTGCGGCAAAACAAAGGAGGCACCATGAAAAAGGAATCGAACCGGAACAGGACCCGGCGGACCGCCGTCGCCCTCGCGCTGCTCCTGGCCTTCGCCGCCCCGCGGGCGCTGCGGGGCAACCTCGGCATCTACGCGCCGACCTGCGGCGGATGCGGCGAATGCCCGGCCTGCACGGCCGACAAGGACTCGGGCGCGGACGGCCCGTCGGGCTTCTCCCGGCTCCTCGACCTGATCCGGGGGTACGTCGCGTCGGTCCTCGAGCCGCCGCGCATCTTCAGCGACGCACACCCCAATGTCCCTCTGGCCGCGTCCGCGACGGTGGGCAGCCTCCGGCTGACGTGCGCCTTCGGGAACGCGCGGGAGGCGCTGGGCGGCCCGGGGCGGTTCACGGTCCGTTCCATCACGCCTTCGCCGCTGCTCTGGACGCCCGCCATGCTGCGGCACTCGGACCCGCTCCTCTCGCGGATCGCCCGGGTGGAGCTGCCGCGGGAGGCGTCGGCCGGGCTGCGCGCGGGCGACGCGTCGCGCTGCCCCGTCGTCACGGGCGACTTCTATTCGTCCCAGTACGCACGCCGCGTCGTCGTCCTGGACGCGGACGGGGAGCAGGTGGCGTTCGCCTTCCGGAACGGGCAGTCCGAGGGGCTCCCGGCGGGGGCGCAGTCGACCCGGCTCCTGCGGATGGTCATGAGGGACGCGTCGGGCGGCGCCACCTCGTCCGCCCCCGTCTGGTACGACCTGCTGTACCCGAACGGGGACGTCCTGCGGCACGACGCGTCCACGGGGGACGCCGCATGGCTGCGGACGAAGGACGGCCGCGTCCACACGGCCGCGTCGCGGGGGCTGGAGGCCGTCCGGGACGCGGGCGGGCGCCTGCGGCAGGTGCGATCCGATGCGGACGGGCTCGCCGACATCGTGCCCGACGCGGACGGAACCGGCTACGAGATACGGCTCTACCCGCCCGCGCAATGCGGCGCGAAGGACGCGCAGACAGGCCTCTTCATGGCCATTCTTCTTCCAAATTTCATTGATTTTCTCTCAATCCCATTTAATATTTCTCCTATTAAAGATTGCCATACAGGGGCATATGCGATGATTGCAAAATGTGCAAGGAAGTCAAAAAGATAATTAATACTAGCAGTATAAAAGTTAAACTATAAAATATTAAGTATTATATATAAAAGTGATAAAATTTATATGATTAAACAAAACATAAAAACAGTAAAAATATTCATAATAATCTTTTTATTGATATATTTCTTGTATCATGCTACACAGAATTATTTGACCAGAATTGATATTATTCTGCCAACTGAATGTTTTGATTCAAATAGTTATTTTATCGTGCCTGAATGCAGATGGCTAGAGTTTATAGTTAAAGTAAATGAAAACGGAAATTGTAATATGGAAAAAATATTGAATTCCTCTAATATTGTGTTGTTGAATATAGAAAATCGCAACAAGTATATTTCTCAAGAAAAAAGGGTAAAAATTGATAGTTCAAACATTGTATTGTTTTGTTATAAATTTAACGGAGTAGAAAACTGTCAGTCTTCCATCGTCTTGCCAGGGGAGTACTTTGTCTCGTTTTTGCATGAAAACTTTGATGATAAATATAGAGAAGTATCATATGAAAAAACAATAGAAGTTCATATCTATTTCAAGCAGAGGCACGCAATAAGATGGTATGATATATTGAATTTAAAAAAAATAACGTTAATAGAAGAAAATAATAGATATAAGTGGCAAGATTGAGTATTTTCAAGCTGAAAATATCATCATACTTGCCTGAGTATTTTCAAACATAATTTATCACCATATTCGTCCAAGAACTACCGCCGTCATGTCCTTAATCCTTGACAGCCATCATTAGATGTGGCACAGGTTAATTACTTATGTTAACGATAACACCATTCATTGAATATTTGCACCAGACGCGATATCTTCTACTAATTGCAATAGAGTTTTATGATTAAAATCATCAAAAAAATGTATAGGGAGCGAAAATTGATGTGATATCCTCGTTAATATTTCAGCTATTTCTAAATTTTCATCGGGCTTCCAAAAAACTATATTGCATGGATCATCTGGGTGAAACAAAGGATATTCCCAGAAAGAATAGTCTATCAGAAAACGTATTATAATGTCACGTGTATAAATTACCTGTTGAATATCAGGCCATAAATAAAGAATTTCCTTCGTACGGCATTTCATCCTCTTGTCTAAAAATCTTTTTACAAATGCTTTTATTCCAAAGAATGGAACATTTTGAAAAAAACGTTGTGCTTCTGTTAAATCATCCCAATCAATTGGCCAAAATAAAGGCTTATTGTTATTCAACTCGCTCATTTTTTTTAACCATCTCCTTAAAACTCTTACTGCAAACACTATTCAAAAAAACTTCCAAGTTGACTCATTATATTACCAATGATATTACACTCCATGTTTTAGGTCATTTCAACCGCATTTTGGCTTTCAATTGTTATTGAAGATAATATATTTTTACTTTAAGTTTTCTATTGCATTCGTAAGCAACAATTATTCTTGATTGGTCATTTGAAATATCCATCCACGGTATTGACCATGTGGCACATGTATGAGTTAATATTCCATCGATTCTTTCGAGCAAAATAATTTTTTTTTGTGAAAAACTGAATGCTGCAATGTGGAATTTATGTCTTAAACTCCGCATGTTTCCAGAATCAAACGAAAAAACAAAAATATCTGAATTAAGGAAATAACAGTCATCAAAATTTATTGACTCCTTGTTAGGGCATTCATATTTCTCGTAACTATCATAAACAAAATCTTCAGGAGAGGAATAAAACAAAAGATTCTTGTATGTTTTGTCAAAGCCAATAACTACAATGTGTTTTAAAGTAGGGTCAAACCATACACCTTTCCTTAAAAAAGATTCTTTTGACCGAATAGTATTTTTGTAAAATAAAAACTCTTTTCCATCTTTGCCAGAAATACCCCAAACCTTAAATTGATTCGAGGGCAAGTTATTAGCAGAAAGAAATATAATTGGCTCGTTGTTATCTATATGAAATATTATATTGCATTTTGCATATGTCGAAATTTCGTTGAAAACATATTTGTTATTGCGCGATAAATTATATGAGTTGTAAACTGAAGAATCCGTATAACATGAAATTGATGCATTCCAAATAACATCACGACAATTTGAATTTAATTCATGTCGTTCATATAAAACAAGTTCATTCAAATCCTGATTTAATTTTAGAATATATAAATCATCAAACTTTATTTTACTTATCATAGAATGTACCTTGGGTATATCTAATAATTCTTTTTGTGAAATATCCAATTTTTTGCCAGCAAAATCATATGCCAATAAGATGTACTCTTCTTTTTCTTTTAAACAACAAACAATTATCTCTTTATTTTGAATATTTGCAAAGCATATACCTCTACCTTTTTGTGCTTCAGTAGTATCTATACTAATAGATAAATTAATCTCTTTGCCACTGCATGACATGCTCATAACATAGTAGAAGACCGCTATTATGTGAAAAAAAAGGAGTTTACCATTCATCTACTACATTCCTCACTTAAAAAAACAACTACATATATCAGCCCAAGCAGGAAACATTGCTACAAATTTTTCATAAGTATATTTAGCTGCTTCTTTTTTTCTTGCTTCATGATCTTTTGCACGATTTCCAGGTTCAACTCTGGAAAATGGGTTCATAAGCCTAAATAATCCACCATGATTTCCTAAAAAGCCTAGATATCCAAAAGACACTGGCTCCATAGTTGGATTATCTGGACTACCTGTAAAATTATCACCTATGGAAAAATCACCTGTTGATTGTTCTCCTTTATGAAGAGACTCTAGTAGTGGATCGTACTGTACTCCATGGGCATAATAATCTTGCCACATATGCGCAAGCGTCCCAAGTGTTTTCAAGGCTTCTTTGCATTCATCCTTTGTGATATCTTTAATCGCTAATTTCTTACTCCATAGTTCATACTGATTATCCAATACTTTTGAATACAATTCTTTGTAGTTCTTTTCCTTGCGAGCATTATAGAGTGTGCAATAATGATATTCTTGTTTTCCTCCAGTACTTCCTGAATCAGTTTCAACATTAGCATCTACAATAATCTCTAACACTTCATCAGCAATTGCTTTAATAAGTTTATTGGTTGGATGCTTCATGCCTGAATTTTTCAAGCCTATCTCAATGCTTGCTTCTAGCGTTTTTCTTATTTCAGAAGTTCTTGTTAGGTCTTTATGTGTGCCACCAAGCCATAACCCTAGATTGTCGGTATAACATACACAATTATTCAAACAAATTGTATAAAGGTTCGCTCCCGTTTCTTCTTCCTTAGGATCCCGTCTAGTCCACTTACCACTCTGTGGACTGTAATACCTATAATTATAGTATATTAGACCAGTCTCTACATCAAAAAATTCTGATGAAAATTGAAATGAGTTATTAGATACTCCCGTATGCATGCGATTTCCGAATGGATCATAGACATAAGTGTCGGTAATCTGCCCATCTGTGTCCTGCAGTGCAATAATGTTCTTGTTAGCATCGGAGACATAGAACTCCTCGTCGTTGCGCAGAAGGGGTACGTCTAGCCCGGCGGGTTGCCAGACATAGGTGTTCGTCAGCGCGTTGTTCGCCAGCGTGACGTCGGAGTCGCTGAAATTCAGGGCGGTCCCGCGGCTGTCGCTCCTCCCGTTCCGGAAGACAAGCCCAGACGCCTTGAAGGAGGTCCCGTAGGAGGCGCAGAGGAAGCGCCCGGAGTCTTCGAGGTCGACGACGGGACGTGCACCCGTGCCGTCGAAGAGGATTTTCACATCCCTTCCTGAGACGGCCAGGCCGCGGTTGCCGGGGCCCGAATAGGTGCCCGTCGCCACCAGCACGGCGTTTTCCGAACTTTGGGACATGGCGGCGAAGGCTCCGGAGAACGTCTGTTTCGCGGAGGATTGGCTTGAACCGCTGTTCATGTCGTCTCCTGAGACGGCGTCCAGATAAATCAGGCGGGTCGTCCGCGCCGGGTCAAGCCCCATGGAAAGCTCCCAGTCGTCGTCGAGCCCGTCGTTGTCGGCGTCGGCGGCGAGGAGCCGCGCCTGCGGGAGGCAGGCGGCGAGGGAAAACAGCAGGTGCAGGAAAAACAGGGCGTGTTTCGTCTTCGGCATGGGGGGCCTCCTTCGTCTTGCCGCGCGGCCGGCTGTTTCCCCGGTCGCGCGGACGGTTGGTCGCTGTTCGGTCGGAATGTGTCGGGACGGGGTGCGGGTCCCGCCCGTCCGC
>JAEEGG010015293.1_pt1 | contig 16131 bp, 5 predicted proteins | sample 9134161 | NCBI WGS metagenome assembly JAEEGG01 (sample SAMN16246543, study PRJNA631951) | gut metagenome | biome: gut microbiome; feature: rumen; material: CR-attached | host: Bos | place: Iran: Karaj | collected 2018-10
GGCGGCGTAAATTCAAGGGAGCAGCTGACCCGCGCCATGATCCTTGGCGTGTACGTAAAGCGCATGGGCAACCTGATGCTGATCATGGAGGAGTCCGAAAAAATATCCTCGAAAGAGCTAGGAAATTGTGTGCGCGAATCCTTGGAATACATTGACCTGACGGGGATACTCACGGACTTTCAGGAACTGGGAGAGAGGCGCCTTCCCGCGAAGGTCATTCTACATGCGTATGACTTATTAGAGACACTTTTGGAATCCGAGTTTGGCATGGATTCCCTCGTCATCATTCTAGATGCAAGGCAGGGCTTTGTGCTACGAATTTTGCTTGATGCACCGCGCCTGCCCCTGGATGCTTCCTGGCGCGAGGTGGAGCTTGCGGCCCTTGGCCTGACCCTTCGCGTGGACTTTGTTGACGATACCTGGCGCGTGATCTTGACCGCGGGAGAGGAGGGCGAATCATGACCTTCCTCACTGTTTCGAAAGAGATCCAAGGCTGCATCACCCTTTGGGTATCGTTGGTGGAGATGCTCCTTGTCTTTAACTTTTTCCGTTACGTACAGATCGGTAAACGCAGATCCAACATTCGTTGCATCATTCTTGGCGCTCTAAATTTCGTACTGTTAGAGGTTTTGTTACAACACATCGAGGGGGAGATATATTGCCAGATCGTCCTGCCGCTTTGGACGCTATTACTGATCATCGCACTCTTTACCATATTTGCCATTGCGGAGCAATACCGCATAGCAGTTTGGAATCATACCCATGTCTCCGCAACCTCCATCAAGGAGGCGCTGGACGCGCTGCCGACGGGTCTATGCTATGCCCTGCCGGAAGGGCTGCCGCTTCTTGTTAACGAGAAGATGGAGACGCTTGGCAGAACCCTCCTGGAAAGGCCGCTATTGGACGCAGGAGCGCTCTGGACGACGCTCATCGAGGGAAATGCTGTAGGTTGTATTAAAAACGGTCCTGAGCCCATTTACGAGCTCTCAGACGGTAGCGTGTACAGCTTCCGCAGGGAAGAGCTTCGCCTGAAGGAAGGCCTCGTGTACCTGATCCACGCGACGAATGTGTCGGTCGAGTACCAAAAGACCAAGGAACTCGCCGAAAAGCAAAAGAAGGCGGGCGTCATCAATGCAAGACTGAAGTCCCTTCTGGATACCATCGAGTACGTCACCATGAGCCGCGAGCTGTTGCAGCTAAAGGTCGCGCTCCATGACAATCTCGGCCGAAGTTTATTATCTGCAAAACGCTATGTCCTCAACCCAGATTCCGTGAATCCGAAGGACCTGCTCGCCATCTGGAAGCACAACTTAAGCCACCTCATCGGCGAGTCGCCGGAGGAATGGCAGGTGCCGTACTATGTCGCGAGAAAAGAGGCGGCAACGCTGGGAATCGACCTGCAGATCGTGGGAACGCTTCCCGAGGAGGAACGCTACCTTCCCGTGATCGACCAGGCCATCTCAACCCATGTAATCAATGTATTGCGCCACGCCGATGGCCACGTTGCCATGGTTCATATCTGGGAGGATGCAAAACAGTATACCATCACCTTCACCAACGATGGCAATCCGCCCACCGGTAAGATCAAAGAGACTGGCGGCCTAGGCAACATCAAGCGTGAAGTCGAGGCCCTTGGCGGTACGCTTGAACTCACGGCCAGTCCCAAATTTGAAATGACGATATGCCTTCCCCTGCAGCATAATTGAAGGAGAGGTATACATAAAGCATGGGGAAAACCCTTCTACGCTTATCGGGAAGGTGTCACCAACAGCGACGGACGAGGTGTAAAACTACGGTAACTACAATCTTAAGGAGGTCCTCTATGTCCTACAAAACAGTCATTGCGGAAGATTTCAAAATGATCCGGCAGGTTTTCGAAGCTGCCGTCAATGAATCTGAAAACTATGAGCTTGCTGCGTCTTTCCCTACGGCCCAGCAGGCCATGGAATGGTGCGAAAAACATCATGCGGATCTTGTACTGATGGATGTCTTGATTCCTGGGAGTATCAACGGTCTTGAAGCTGCAAAGCGAATCAAGGAAGTAAGTCCCGAGACAAAGATTATTATTGTGACCTCCATGCCAGAACTTTCCTACGAGCGTCAGGCGCGCGAGATTGGTGTCGAGAGCTTCTGGCAGAAGGAAGTTCAGGAGCAGACCATTCAGGAGATTATGGACCGCACCATGGCCGGAGAGTCTGTCTATCCAGGATCCCAACCCATTGTCAACATCGGCTGCGCCGTCAGTACGGAATTCACCGAAAGGGAAATTGAGATCCTAAAAGAGCTTGTCACGGGCGCATCCAATATGGAAATCGCGGAAAAGCTTGGCCTAAAGGAACCAACGGTAAAAATGCATATCAAAAACATGCTTCAGAAAACGGGTTATCGAAGTCGCTTGGAGCTTGCCGTCAAGGTGCGCCATATGGGCCTCATCATCGGGGATTCAGAGTAGGGGAAACGAAGCGCTCGCGAAGATATCATTGAAAAACCTGAAAAAAGTTGAGAATAATTTAAGAACCTATACTTTTGGATGTAGTGCGATTAACAAAAAATCAGTATAATGGGAAGCGGAGAGTGAAAAAGTAGCTCGTTAGGCAAAAAAGATTGTGCGAAAGGAAGTGCAGTTTATGCGAAAAGGAAGATGGAAGAAACAGGTGCTTTGCGGAATGCTTTCTCTTGCGATGGTGGCAGGGGTGATCACGGGTATTCCGAGTGGTGCGACTGTCTTAGCGGCCAAGCCGACGGAAAGCGTGACGGAAGCAGGTACGGATGTTGAATTTTTGGCTGCTGAGGGGGAAAGGGAGAACTATCTCTCGACCAACAGTGGTACCTATTATAGTTTGGTTTCTCATGATTATGCGGAGATCAAGGCAGCTCTGGAAAGCGACAGGAATTATGAAATTCGGCTGGACGGGGACGTTTGCAAGACGATGGGAAGCATCATCCATGCTGGTGATTCAGAGGCGCTCTTGATAACAGCGGATATCTTTACATTTGGAACATCTGAAATAGTGTTTACGCAAGATGCTTGGGCCCCGACATATGTAAGCGAAGAAGGAAGGCGAAGCGGAGGCAGCTATAAACTGAATGTGCTTACGCCCCAGTATGTGATAACCCTTGGCGCAGGAGATAAGATCCTGGAACTGGACGGTCATGACTTTACGGTGGAGAATCCAGATTTTTGTAACATAGATTCCACCTTGTTTCAGGTGAATGCCGGATCTTCTTTTATCGTAAAGGATGATAAGAGCGAGGGAGAAATATTTTATGATGGTTATATACTTGATTCCGTGGACTATGATCAAGTAAAAACTGCAACCGGCGGAGACCAGCAGCGTAACCTGATCGAGGTAAACGGAGGTACCTTTACCTTAAACGGCGGCTCGCTCAGAGGGGGAAGATCGAAAAACGAAAGTGGATTTTGCCTTGGCAATGCAAAGAAAAAGGGCACTAATGACGCCTATACCGGTTCGGCAACGAAATACGTGAATAGTACTGCCATCGTACTGAAGTCTGGCGAGGTGACCATCAACAAGGGTATTATCGAGGGCAGAGGCTATGAAGAAATCAACATATCCTATAGTAATAAAAAGAACGCAGTCATAGAAGCAATCTCAGGAAAACTCACCTTTAACGATGGTTTTGTAAAGGCTAAGGGTGGCGCCGATTGTTTCAAAATTGATAATGAAGTGGAGACAATCGTAAGGATGGGCGAATTTACGCTCCACAGAAACGATGCATTGTTTTGCGGGCAAACTGGAAGCAGCCGACATTATTATATCGATCCGAATCAGCCTTTTGGCGTAGTAGGTATCCCAGCGAATGCCATTCCTTCGCAGACTTGGGTAGAGTATGGCACTGGTTATCACAAAGGAAAGAATATGCTGAATAGCAGTAACTGGAGAACGGATTTTCAGAATGACGTCGATGGGCACCACGGCAAAGATGATTATGAACCCTGGTTGATTTTGTATCCCGATGGCGGCTACGGATCCCTGACTTCCGTGGCAAATCCCAATCTTGACGTTCCCGAACTGAACCCCAGGGAGAGAGGTCAGCTTTCCTTTACGTATGATTTGGATAGTACCTTCTCTTTTATTCCTGAGGAGGTTAGAAGGACGGGCGGATGGAAGAGAGAATATGAATTTATTTTCTATAATCCGGGCGGAAAGCAGATGAAGGTTTCCTGTCTTCAAGCGACTGATGAGACAAAGGTAAGCTATGGCAGGGATGACTATAACCTTAGTCATACGTATACCTGTATTCCGACGGACGTTCATACCGCGTACGATTCAAACTTTAAGCTAGACAAAACCTACACTGTTGCTTGCATTATGAAGGAGACCTATTATGGTTCCAAAACATATACTGCAACGACAATCGCGTCCAAGCAGTTCATGACAAAGGAACTGCATGCACCTACGCTGAGTTGGCCGCTTGACAGTACGAAGCAGGTGGAGAAAAAGGGAGCCGAGGTCAGCCTGACCGCGTCTGCATCCGAAGCGATCGACGTAAAGTGGTATAAGAAGACAAAAATATCGAATACCGCAGAGATTAACAGTGATGAATATACTGTAAACTTTGAGAATGGCAGGTTAATTTCGACTTTGACGACGAGGGTGTATGAAGAGGCGACTTATTACGCCGTATTCTCGAATACGGTCGGCAGCGTAACAACCGACTGCAAGGTAACCTACCCGGTAAGCTTTGTGTATACCGATAATGTCTCGGCAACGATTTATAAGAGCGTTGGTGGTGAGATTTCCGCTCCCGTCGAGGGTAAAATGGACAGTTCTTACTATTTCCAGTGGTATTATTGGTTTAATAAGGTAGACTCGAATTCCATTTTTACGGCGAAGGGGAATACACTTCGTATTCCGGCAAACAATAACTCCATTCCCACTTCGGATCAGGACACAATGAATGTTTTCTTCTGCGAGCTCAGACAGAAAAAGGGTTCTGATGATGTTTTGGTTGCAACCAGCCCGTGGTTTGTGGTGGATTACGTAGATCAGACGCCGCCGGAGAGAAGCATTCCCGGTCTTGTCATCGAAGGACTTGCCGACAAGATGTATATTGGACAGAAGGCGCCTACCGCGGATCAGATTTATATTAGGTATAACAATGACGTTGATTCGAGAGTTCGGGTAAAGAACGTAACGGTGACGGGTGTAAATGGCGATGGCGTCATCACCTCTCACAATCCTACCGTTACCCTCCAGCTTGAAACAACGGCTAAATATTATTATTTCCAAGGAAAATATGACTACGACCATTATGGTAACGATCCTGTGATCTTCTATCAGGCGGGTCCTTATATCTGGGGCTATGCGACAATGGCTTCGGAGGTTACGGGCTATGTTAACGTGGTGATCAATTTCGACGGTAGCAGTGGTCATTATGCCCTGGATAAGATGCCGGACTCGATCATTTTAGGGCGGAATACCTATGAGTTCGTAAAGGATCAGTATTATGACATTCCCTTGGATTTTGAATTGGAAATGGACAGCTATGCGGCTTCCATCAATGAAAAGCACTACATTTCGAGCGTGGAAGGTTACTCAGTATCCTCTAACATCATCGGATGGCCTAAGGAATTGACGGTCTGCCGGACGGGAACGAAAACCAATGCTTATGGTCAGTCAGAACCGACCTATAGCCTGCGGGGAACATTTACAAAAACATACAGTGGAAATCGGTACACCTATTTTGACGTTTACGTGAAGGGAGATTCTGATTATCCTGATGGCAGAAAATATGGTGTACGCTTGAATTATACTGTTGTTGATGCACCGACCGTGACGTCTGAGGAGGCTGGGGAAATTGCGAAGACTGATGCGGAAACAAAGGCAACGGCGCACGTTCACGAAATGCTTGACTGGTATCCTACCGATTCACGCCTTGACAAGTATACGAAGGTTCATCAGAGAGTCTGCAAATATTATGACTCTGACTTTGATGAGAATGGAAACGACCTGGACGGCGGATGCTATTACGTAGAAGAAGAACCTCACGACTTCTATGACGTCGAGATTCTGACGGAAGCAACGGCAGAGCAAGCTGGAACGAAGAGATGCAGATGCGCGGTATGCGGACTGGAGCTTGAAAGGGAATACCGCCTGAATCCTGAAGGTCATATTGTAACGCTGGACATGAACCTTGGGGAGGGCTATGGCAATCAGACTAAGGAACTTGACGTACCCGATGGTGAGTTCGTTCTTCCTACCCTTGTATTTCAGCATCCTGACGGAAGAATCTTTGGCGGCTGGGAGCTGGACGACAAGGTTTACCAGGCTGACGAAAAGATTAACGTAAAGAAGAGCATTACCCTAAAGGTAAGGTGGATTGTGGAGACGCTGGACAACAGCAGTCCCAAGTTGATCGGGGCAAGCGCCACAGAGACCGACATTACGGTGAGCTGGATAGCCAACGCGGGTGTATTTAAGTATAAGGTATTCAGAAAGGAAAAAGGCGGAAAGTGGATTAACGTTGGAGTGACCACGGGAAGCGGAAACGAGAACAAAAAGGCAATAGCAGGTACTACCTGTAAATTTGTTGACGCGACGGCAGTGCCAGGTGTTTCGTATTTTTACACCGTACGTGGCGTTAATAAGAACGGCAATTACGTGACGAGCTATAACACCGTTGGCGTTAGCGCACAGATTGCTAAGCAGGAGACGCTTGACAAGAGTAGCCCGAAGCTCATTTCTGCAGAGGGACAGGCAGAAGGCATTCAGGTTGTTTGGAAGGCTAACTCCGGCGTATTCCAATATAGTATCTTTAGAAAGGTAAATGGCGGAAAGTGGGTTAGAATTGATGCAACGACGGGAACCGGAAATGAATCCGTGAGCGCAGTGGCTGGCGCTGAGTGCTCCTATATCGACAAGACGGCGCAGCCTGACATTGCCTATATCTATACCGTGCGTGGCATGGATAAGAACGGCAAGTACGTAACGAGCTATGACGCAACGGGTATCAGCGGGACATTCGTTGCCGTGCAGCTTGATAAAAGTAGCCCGAAGCTACTCGGAGTAAGTTCCGTGAATGGTGGAATGAACATGACCTGGACGGCAAACAGCGGTGTGCCCAAGTATGCCATTTTCAGAAAATTGGAAGGTGGAAAGTGGGCCAACATTGGCACGACGACGGGAAGCGGAAACGAGTCCGTACAGGCAACGGCAGGAGCAACCTGCAGTTATCTTGACACGACGGCTGAGGACGGAAAGACCTATATCTACACCGTGCGCGGCATGGATGAAAACGGAAAATATGTAACAAGCTTTGACGCGACTGGCGTCAGCGGGACATTCGTTGCCGTACAGCTTGATAAGAGCAGCCCGAAGCTGCTCGGAGCAAGTCCGGTGAACGGCGGAATGAACGTGACTTGGACGTCCAACAGCGGCGTGCTCAAGTATGCCATCTTCAGAAAGCCAGAAGGCGGAAAGTACGCGAAGATCGGCGAGACGACGGGAAGCGGAGATGAGTCAGTACAGGCGACGGCAGGAACGACCTGCAGCTTTGTTGACGCGACGGCAGAGGACGGAAAGACTTACACCTACACCGTGCGCGGCATAGATGCAAACGGCAGCTACGTGACGAGTTATGACGCAAAGGGCGTCAGCGCGACGATGACGAGCCAGCCGGAAGAGCTTGACGCAAGCAGTCCCGTACTTCTCGGCGCAACCGCATCCGCAAACGGCATCACGGTAACCTGGACGGCCAACGCAGGCGTGTTCAAGTATCAGGTATTCCGAAAGGTGACGGGCGGCAAGTGGGCGAAGCTTGAGATTACGACTGGCAGCGGAAATGAGTCCGTAAAGGCAACGGCAGGCTCGACCTGCAGCTTTGTTGACGGAGCGGCAGAGTCAGGTGTTACCTATGTTTACACCGTACGTGGCGTGGACGAGAGTGGTAACTATGTGACAAGCTTCGATTCCAAGGGCGTAAGTTGCACAAGATAAGACAAAGACGTTGGGAAGAAAATTATTGAAAATAATTAAAAACCTATACTTTGGGATGTAGCGTGATTTCAAAAAAAACAGTATAATGGGTGCGCTAAAATAGTTAAGTGTCACCCATTATACTGTTTTTTGTATGAACAAGATTTGATTTTACGATTAGAAAAGAGGGGTAAAAATGAGAAAGTCGTTTTGTCATCAACTTTTCAGAGGCTTATCAGTGCCATTCGCACTGAGCGTAGCGCTATTTTTCATGCTGGTATTGTTGCCCGTTAGGAGCGTACAGGCAGCTCCGGATGATACGTGGTGGCCAAATTCCATCGGAACGGTGGTTCACGTATCGAACGCGGACGATCTAAAGGATTATCTAAGCAGGGTGGGAGATTATACCGTCGTGCTGGAGAAGGATATCGACAAACATGACAATGCAGACGTGCACGACTGGTGCACGATCAATGGCAGGAAGGTGCTGGACTTGAACGGCCATTCCATCAAGGTTGGAAATGATAAGAAGATTATTTCGAATCTTTTTTATGTTCCGGTCGGTTGTATAATGATCATCAACGACTACAAGGACGCCGTAAAACGAGATGACGTGGAGATATTTTACGATACCCGCGTTCGGGATTTTGATGATGCCGCGGATTATGTAAGGAACGCCTTTTTGGTGCATGGTACCTTGATTCAAAACGGCGGTTATATAAGGGCAGGAAGAAAATCCAGCTGGTATAATCATAATGCCATTACTGGTGATTATGGCACGCAATATAAAGTGGTTGAAGGCAGCGGCGTCGTCTTAGATAACGATGGGCGCTTTGTCATGAATGACGGTTGGGTGAGCGGTTTTCGATACGATGCAGTGAACCAAATCGAAAACAGTAGTGCAGTGACCTATATTAATCATGGAAACATTGAAGGACTTGCGTATGCAAAGTGTTATAATGGTTCGAGGTACATTGCGTCTGGCAGCTTTGAAGCCCACTCAGTATCGAAGGTGACGAAGATCAGGATCGAAGGATATGCGGAGTCTCATAATCCCTATGCGGTCACATGTCGTGCTGGCAACATTTCCTCAACGCAAGGATTTGCTTCGGATGCCACGTATCAGTATTCCCAAAATGGGAGCGGGTTTGATCTTGAGGACTCCTATATGGAAGTTACCCCTGGGATTGGAAAGCTGGCACATCTGACCCTTTCAAGCAATGACTATCATAAAACGGATGAGGATGATAAATATGGTTTCTATATCGTGGACGCCAATACTTCCGATTTTTCTGCTCAGACTTCTGCAGAGATCTATTTTAAGGGGATTCCAGCAGATTTGGACGAGATATGCGAACATGAAATTAGCTATCACTGGCAGGTATTTTTGGGAGATCAGTGTCTTGCGGAGCTTCGAACGAAAGAGAATACGATTTATTTCGCAGATTTTGCAGGAAATGGCTTTTACCCTGAGGTAGGCACGGTCTATAAGGTGAAATCCGAGATCGTGGAAAGCCTGAAGGATAAAGTGGCCTTTGTCAGAAAATGCGAAAATGCCGTCAGAGTAGCCATTGATGCACCGCTCGAAGTCGTGGAGCTCTCTGCGGAGAATTTTCCGGACATCGTATTCCGTAACTACCTGTCCCAGAACTTTGATGAAGACAAAGACGGTATCCTGGTAGCTCGAGAACTAAAGAAGATCAACGTACTTCACCTTGGCGGAACAAGTGAATCTACCGTTTCTTCCTTGCAGGGGATTAAGCTTCTTCCCTATGTCGTTGAAGTGTACGCCTATGAAAATCCTGGACTTCGAAAGGTAGACTGTTCGGGATTACAGGCCCTAAAGCTGCTTGATTTGGAGCGCTGTAATATCGATGAATTGAACCTGACGGGTTGCTCAGATTTGGAGAAGCTTTATCTGGGCGGAATCCATGCGTATGGAAGGGATGGAATGCTTTCGCAGCTTGATCTCACGAGCTGTCCGAATCTTCGGGCTTTGGAGATCTATAAGAGTAAGCTTCAAAACCTCGATATCAGTAAATGCCCGCGCCTCGTGGAAGCGGTCCTCTATGGAACGGAAAAGGATATGTCTGACTATGGCTATATCGAACAGCGTTATGATGAGACTGGGGCATATGTTCAGACAACCTATAACAGTCAGCAGTTTTTCATTGTGGCTCGCATCGATGAGGATCTAACCAATGAATACCTTCAAAGGGCCTTGAAGAGCGTTTATGGCATAAATGATGATGACGTCCTTACGAACGTAGAGGTTACGTTAGTAACAGGTCTAGAGATTGACTACAGTGGACTGACCTCAGCGGAATGGCTGAAGCTCTTTCCAAACCTGGATTATTTAAATCTGCAGTTAAATGATCTCACGGAGATTGATTTGTCTTGGAACAAGAAGCTGAAGATCGTATATCTTGATAACAATGCATTTGCTTCCCTTGACGTGAGCATGCTTTCTGACTTGGAGGAACTTTCCGTAGATAGAAACAAGGAAGCTCTCGGGACGCTGGATTTTTCTGCAAATAAAAATCTTTGTACCCTTGACTTAAATCGAAGTGGCGTGACGAGCGTAAATCTTCGCGGTTTAAAGCAGTTGGGTTCTTTGGATTTGACAGGAAACAATATTAGCAAACTTGACCTAAATTCCAATACTGCACTGCGGGAATTGGATATTTCTGACAACCCCTTGTCTGGGCTAGAGATAGCAGCTTTGAGCGAACTTGAAGTGTTGAATGCGGAAAACCTTGCGTTGGAAGAGATTGATCTGACGGGATGTCAGAAGCTGAAAAGGGTAGTTTTGACGGGAAACTATCTGACAGAGCTTGACATTACCCAAAATGAGATCTTAAAAAGTCTTTTCAACAGTGGAACTTACACTGAGGGAACGAATTCATCTACGGGAAGAAAATGGGTGAGGTATTCCAAAACAGATTCTAATTCCAGAATGACCTTGGATGAAGGCGTTGCTATTTTTGATGGCACGGAGCCGATTACGCTTGTTTCACAGCCTGAGGACTATGAAGGTAATTTCGGCGATATGGCAACATTTACGATCGTAGCAAGAGGAGATTATCTGAATTATCAGTGGCAGCAGCTACGAGACGGAGAATGGGTTGACCTGGAAGGCGATACAGTGAACCTGCCAACGTTGAAAATCAAGATGATGGCTTCCAACTTTGCATATCCGCTGCGCTGCGTTGTTTCTAAAAATATGATAGAGATAACGTCAAATAACTGCTGGATGCGGCCTTTGAGCAACTCCGTAGTTGCTACAGGCTTGGAATTTCCGATACCTGGACGCACTGCCTCTGCATCCTTGCAGGGATTGGTTTCTGCAGCGCCAGGGAGTTATACCATTGATACGGCAAAAAGTGCATGGTATGGGAAGAATAAGGTAAAGCTGCAACCTGAGGATCGCTTTATGTTTGGTGAGGCCTATTACTTAAAGCTTCATCTTGTGCCTACGGATTCCAGTAACCCTCAGCTTCCGAACGCTTCGTCTGTCTATCCCTTGGAGGTTAGCTGTAATATCCCGAATAACATGATGGGGCTTTATGGGGCAGGCACCGTGACGGATATCTTGTGTAAGGGCTGTGTTTCGTATATGAATACGGATGGAAGCATGGACTTATACTTTGGACTAAATCCTGCAAATGCGGGTGACGTACAAAAGGATGCAGCGGTATCTCTTAAGGTATCTGGCGGAACGATTACGACATATCCGTTGAAGGCCTTGAACATGAGAAGTTATAACTACAATGAGACCGTAAATGGCGAGGCGAAGGAATATCAAGCTCCGACGCAACTATGGTTTGAGGACGCTGGTTTATTCTGGAGCAATGCGGCATATGTCAGCATCGACGGAAAAGACTGTCAGGATAACACAAAGGTATGGAAGACCGTTTGCGGTTTACAGGATGTCGGTCTTGTCGGATTATATCCGAATACGAAGTATCAGCTGCAGTTTGGTTTGTTAGAGGATGCTGGCTTGGGCGTTCAAGAAATCTCGGCGACGACACCTGAGGTGCCTTCTGATAAGCTGGCAGCTGGTAGCTACGTGCAGGCGTCGCTTCCAGAACTGGACAATTACGTAAAGCTTTTGACAAATGTTGATATTACGGCAAACCTTACGACGGATCATGGAGAAATGCTTTCCTTTACTGTTTCCGGCGCTGGTCTTACGAAGCCTAACGGCGGTGCACTACAAAATCAGAGGCTGGTAGTGATCCTACAGAAGGAGAATGCGGATGGGTCAAGGGTGACCCTGCCTACGATTGTGTTGCAGGCGAATGCTAATAATGTTTACCGCTACGTGGTGGATGAGACCATGGATTGGAACAGAGTCTATGCTTATCTGATGGCGAAGGACGAGGTAAAAACTGCAAGTGACGTCTGCTATCTTTCTCAGGTGAAGGAGCTTCGTCCGTTCTCTGTTTGCTATGATCCGAATGGCGGTAGCGGAAATCCTGTATATGCGCATGCTACGGAGCAAAATAATACCGTAACACTTCCTGCAGCAAACTTATTTATGGCAGCTTCCAATTTCAAATTTGAAAGCTGGGAAGTGGACGGAACGACAAAGCAGCCCGGCGAGGAGATTACTGTAACGAAGGATCTGGTAATTAAAGCAAAGTGGATAGACAGTTCTGCACCTGAGCTCATGGATGCCGTGGCAGGGAACAATGGCGTTACGTTTACTTGGCAGGCTAATATGGGTGTCTCTACGTACGCGATCTTTAGAAAAGTGGAAAATGGAAAATATGAAAAACTTGCCATTACTACGGGTACGGGAGATGAGAAGGTTAGCGCAAATGCAGGAGAGATTTGTACCTATGTTGATACAATGGCACAGAACGGCGTGACCTATACTTATACGGCCAGAGGTATCAATGTCAATGATGATAAGTACATAACTGGCTATGACGCGAATGGTAAGACGGTTTTGATGGAGGTCCCTGAGGAGGAGCTGGATAAGTCTAGTCCCGTTCTGTTGGAGGCCGTAGCTAATTCTACTGGTATTACCATAACCTGGAAGGCCAACAGCGGCGTATTTAAGTATGCGGTATTTAGAAAGACGGAAGGCGGCAAGTGGGAGAAGCTTCAGATTACAACTGGCAGCGGAAATGAATCCGTAAAGGCAATGACGGGTTCAACCTGTAGCTATGTCGACACCACTGCGGAGGCAGGTGTTACCTACGTTTACACCGTGCGTGGAGTGGATGAAACAGGTAATTACGTGACGAGCTTTGATCAGAACGGCATATCAGCGACCATGACAGGTTCAGGCGTCAGCCCATTACCTACCCTTGGCAAGGCACTTCCAGGGAATAACGGAATCACGGTGACTTGGACGGCCAGCGGAGGCGTTTTGAAATATCAGGTATTTCGAAAAGTCGCAGGCGGCAAGTGGGAGAAGCTTCAGGTGACGACAGGCAGCGGAAATGAATCCACCATGGCACAGGCGGGAGCTACGTGCAGTTATCTTGACAAGACGGCACAGGCTGGAACGACATATTACTACACCGTGCGCGGCGTGGACGCAAGCGGCAAGTATGTGACGAGTTATGACAAAAAGGGCGTCAGCGCAAAGATGACGAGCCAGCAGGAACAGCTTGACAAGAGCAGTCCCGTACTTTTGGGCGCGACCGCAACTGCAAGTGGCATTCAGGTAACATGGACGGCAAACAGCGGCGTGCCTAAGTATGCGATCTTCCGAAAGACGGAAGGCAGCAAGTGGGTAAAGCTCGGAGTTACGACTGGCAGCGGAGATGAATCCGTAAAGGCAACGGCAGGATCGACCTGTAGCGTTGTTGACCCCACGGCAGAGGCAGGTGTTACTTACATTTACACCGTTCGCGGCGTGAACGCAAGCGGCAAGTACATAACGGAATTTGCTGCGACCGGCGTCAGTGCAACGATGACGAATCAGGAGGAACAGTTGGATGCGAGCAGTCCTGCACTTCAGGGAGCGACCGCAACCGCAAACGGCATTCAGGTAACTTGGAAGGCCAACAGCGGCGTGCTCAAGTATCAGGTATTTCGAAAGGTCGCAGGCGGTAAGTGGATAAAGCTCGGGATTACGACTGGCAGCGGAAATGAGTCCGTCAAGGCAACGGCAGGATCGATCTGTAGCTTTGTTGACGGAGCAGCGGAGGCGGGTGTTAACTATGTTTACACCGTTCGCGGCGTGGACGCAAGCGGTAACTACGTGACAAGCTACAATTCCAAGGGCGTAAGTTGCAAAAAATAAAACGATACGAAATAACGCAAAGACATAAAGAATAAATCCCGTAAAGGTAAAAACCTATACTTTTGGATGTAGTGCGATTTTCTAAAAGCATTATAATGGATACTAGAGTAATTGAAGAATAGGAAAGGAGCCAGTCGGATGATCAATTTAGCGATTAGCGTCCCAGGAAAATTATATACGGATGCCATCACCAAGGCGCTTGAGAAGACTGGAAACTTTCGGATAAGCCCACTGGAAGGCGGCTCTCGGGATGCACTTTATCATAGTGAACTGGATGTCGCACTTCTCGGCGTATCCGTACATCAGGGATATACGCTAAAGGAGCGGCAAAAAAACATTCAGCAGCTTAGGGACTGTGCACCAAACTGTAAAATCGTCCTGTTTCTGGACGAAGTGGTCTCGCCAGAGCAGACCAATGGCGTGAAGAGCTTAAAGCAGGCGCGACTGATCGATGGATTCCTCTATGCGTCAGGGACAATGGAGTACCTCGTCGCAACGCTGGAGAGCATCTGACAAAAAGAGAATTAATCATAAAGTGAATTGAAGAATGGGAAGATCCCTGACATGTGCAGCTAGGTACGTGTCAGGGACTTTCTTTTGGGGAAGTTCGTTTGCCTTGCGTGGACTTTTTTCATAAAATGTGATAAAATAAATTGGATTTTGTTGCGAAAAATTTTCACGGGATGCCTGACAGAGTAAGTGGAAGAAAACATTTACAGGCTTGATAGATATCTAGAGGCGGATGAGAGGAAAACATGAAAAAATATCTGGCAGCGCTATGGGAAAAACGTGAGATGGTTGCTTTGGCCTATGCAGGCTTCGTGACTCTCGTATTGCCCTTGTACGTACAAGACGGTTTCAACATGATTGGGGACGCGAAATATCATTTTTACTTTCGGGGTTCCTTATTGTTTATGGGAATCGTCTTTTTCTTTTTGCTGGCTGGACTGACTAACATCAAACAAATGAAAAACAAGGGACTTTCTTATGGGGAGTTATTTGCATTGTTTTTTCTCATCACTACCGTAATCAGTTTTTTGTTTAGCCCCTATCATCAGGATGCGTTATGGGGCTATATGGATTGGCACATGGGCATGATTATGCAGGGGATGCTTGTATTTGGCTTTTTTCTGACCAAACGATGGATCACGCGGCATAGGCTGGTGAGTTATATGGCATGTGCAGCAGCCTTGTTTGTATGCGCTTTGACCATCCTGAACCGATGCGGGGAGGATCCTTTGGGATTTTATCGGAACATGGATTGGTTTGAGTGGAATCGTAGGAATCTTTTGGCGACCATTGGCAACATCAACTGGTTATGCTGTTATCTTGCCGTGGCAGTGCCCGTGTTACTGTATTTTGGCTGGATGGCGAAGGGTTATTGGAGGATCCCAGCATTGATTGGAGCATGGATCGGCTTGGGAGCTCTGTTTTTGCAGGGGAGTGACGCTGGCTGGATGGATGTTGGAGTGATGCTTCTGATTCTCCTTTGGATGTCGTTAAGTCGTTTGGAGCAGTTCATTCATTTTTGGGAAGTGGCAATTCTCTTTCCGCTGTTTTGGAGCGTTTTCTCACTCTTTCAGGTTGATTTGATTTTGCCTTACGACATAGACCTCATGGGGAAGTGCTATTCCCCTTTGTGGCTCATTCCGACGGCGGTCATTTTGATTATCCTTTTGTTCTTGAGATGGTATCAAAAGGGAGGCCGAAAGGATTTTCTGCAGGACGGGAGGATCAAAAAGGCAGTTCGGATCCTGATCGTGTTGATGGCGTTGGTGGTGCTTTTGATCTTTTTCCTGTGTCAGGTATCGGATGCCGTCTGGCTATTTTTTGGCAGTCGCTCCGTACTAAGAATTACGGATGAATGGGGAAGCTTTCGAGGCATTCTTTGGAAAACAGCATTGCAATATTATCGTCAGGCACCGCTGA
>JAEEGG010015301.1_pt1 | contig 16124 bp, 19 predicted proteins | sample 9134161 | NCBI WGS metagenome assembly JAEEGG01 (sample SAMN16246543, study PRJNA631951) | gut metagenome | biome: gut microbiome; feature: rumen; material: CR-attached | host: Bos | place: Iran: Karaj | collected 2018-10
TTTTTTGGAGGCGAAAACAGCAGGAGCCTTGTTCAGGTGCTCAAGCTTAAAGTTCTTTGCAAGCTCTTCCAGAGTGTAGAACTCCTTACCTTCTTCGTAGCTGCAGCCAAGCATTGCAACATAGTTTACGATTGCTTTTGGAAGATATCCGCGGGCACGGAACTCGTTTACAGAAGTTGAACCGTGTCGTTTAGAAAGCTTTTTACCGTCAGAACCGTTTACCATTGGAAGATGACAGAACTCAGGGTGTTCCCAGCCGAAAGATTTGTACATCTGAACGTGAAGCGGTGTTGAAGGAATCCATTCCTGAGCTCGCATTACGTGAGAAATCTTCATCATGTGGTCGTCTACAATGTTTGCAAGATGATATGTAGGGAAGCCGTCTGATTTGAGCAGAACAGGATCCGGAGAAATATCTTCATTTTTCCATACAATGTCGCCAAGAATGTGGTCGTGAAACTTTGTTTCACCTTCCATTGGAACCTTAAGACGGATTACGTAAGGCTTTCCGGCATCGAGGTTAGCTTTTACTTCTTCTGGTGTAAGGTGACGGCAGTTGCGGTCATAACCTGGTGCCATTTTATTTTCTGTCTGAATCTTACGGATTCGGTCGAGTCGTTCTGAATCGCAGAAGCAGTAATAAGCTTCGCCGTTTTCGATAAGCTTCATTGCATATTCTTTATAAAGTGCGAATCTTTCTGACTGAACATAAGGACCGTATTCACCACCCTTATCGCCGCCTTCATCCCAGTCAATTCCGAGCCAGGCCATTGTATCGTAAAGGTTCTGAACATATTTTTCATCATAGCGGGTGCGGTCTGTATCTTCCAGGCGGAGAATGAACTTGCCACCGCGAGATCTTGCGTATAAATAATTAAACAATGCGGTTCGTACACCGCCGATGTGCTGCATACCTGTTGGAGAAGGTGCATATCTTACTCTTACTTCATCTGACATATTATTACCTCACAAAATTAACAATATTATAAATTAAACGTTGAACTTAAAGAACAGGACGTCGCCGTCCTGGACAACGTATTCTTTTCCTTCCTGGCGATACTTTCCAGCGGCTTTGATTGCTGCTTCATCGCCATATTGACGTAAATCTTCTATTGTATAGGCTTCTGCACGGATAAAGCCTTTTTCAAAATCTGTATGAATTACACCGGCTGCACGTGGAGCTTTATCTCCTGCGTGAATTGTCCAGGCACGGCACTCATCCGGTCCGCCAGTAAAGAAGGTTCGCAGCCCCATAAGGTGATAAGTTTTTCTGGCAAGAACTGCAAGTCCGCTTTCTGTAAGGCCAACTGATTCCATAAAGTCCTTTTTGTCGGCAGGATCTTCAATTTCGGCTAAATCGGCTTCGAACTTACCGCAGATTACAACCGTTTCGGCGCCTTCTTCATCAGCATATTTTTTAACAACTTCTACATATTTGTTTGTACCGCTGGCGATTGTATCTTCATCAACATTTGCAACATAAATTGTCGGCTTCATGGTAAGAAGGAACATATCGTAAATGGCAGCTTTTTCATCATCTGTAAGATTGGCCATGCGTGCACATTTTCCGTCCAGCAAAAGAGGTTTGATTTTTGCAACTGCACTTATCCAAGGGGCATACTTCTTTTCTTCTTCCTTGCCGAGAGAACGGATTGCTCGTGTTACCTTGTCCTGGCGGTTTTCGATTGTGTTCAAGTCAGCCTGTGCAAGCTCGTAATTTATAGTAAGAATATCGCTTTCAGGGTCGATTGGGGCAGCTTCGTTTGCATTGTCGCGAACATGCATAATATCAGGATTGTCAAAGCAGCGTACAACGTGAGCTATTACTGAACATTCGCGGATGTTTGCAAGGAACTTGTTTCCAAGACCTTCGCCGTTGCTTGCACCTTTTATAAGACCCGCAATATCAACAAACTTTACGCTTGCAGGAGTCTTCTTTTTAGGATTATGCTTGCTTGCCAGAAAATCGAGTCTTTCATCCGGTAAATCGACAATTCCAATGTTAGGGTCGATTGTACAGAAGGGAAAGTTTTCTGCACTGGCAGGAGCCGCTGTTAAAGCTGAAAAAATTGTAGACTTACCTACGTTAGGAAGTCCAACGATACCACATTCAAGTGCCATATATTACTCCAATAATTTACATTGTCAGGGGAAGCCCCATTTTATTTGCCCATTACAGCACGGGCTAACTGATCGGCGCAGCTTGTGTTTTTAAAACCACAAAGATTTCCGGCGAGCTTTTTGTTTATTTCTTCGGCAGTCATTCCGTCGCAAAGTTTGGAAATGGCCTTTAAGTTGCCGTTGCAGCCGCCTTCAAAGCTGATGTTTGTGATTGTGCCGTTATCATTTTTTGTAAAATGAATTGCACGGGAACAGACGCCGCTTGTTTTATAAGTGATGTCCATGTTTTCTCCGCAGAATTAGTCTTCTACAATCTGGTAGCGGTCGATTGTATATTGCGGATCATCCTGATGATTGTCTTTGATAAAGCAGGAGATTCCGTAATAAGCATTTTCTTTTGAGTGCCACTCTGCCCTCTTGCTCTTATCTACCGGTTTGAATTGAAAATCTGTGTATTTGTTGTCATTTTTTGTATCGATTACGTATACCATAATGTCACCCTTCCTTGCAAAAAAAAATAGTTCAATTAAATATAATGATATAGAAGATTTTTTGCAATAATGTAATGAAGTTTGAAAGGTTGTAATGCGTTTCGGTGACGGTTAACTAATAGTGGCGGATAACCTGGAACCGGAACAAATCAACTTTTTCACCAGGAGCAATGCCCCCTTTTCGTCTTGCGATTGCAACCTGCTCTTCCACTGTATCTACACCGTCCAAATCAGGAAGCAAAAGTCCCCGCCTGTATCCGCTTTGAACAATTACACCATATTTTTTTACATCTAGCTCTGCCGTAGACTTTATGGGTTCTGCCTCCCCTAAAACATCCACGTTTATTTCAAGATACTTTAATTCATCTTCTTCCACCGGTTCAAAACGCGGGTCTTCAGAAACTGCACTTACAGCATTGTGAATTATTTCCAGCGCAAGATTTTTCTGGGTAGAAGCGATTGTGCCAATGCAGCCACGTAAAGCACCAAACTTATGAACAGAAACAAATGCTCCGGCCTTTGCATTAAGCAGCTCTGCCGGTACCCATTCAGGCAGCTCCATCTGGCGGCCGGTTTTTACAAAATATTCTGCAGAAGCCCTTGCAAGCTTTACATAGTCATCTGATTTCTGGCGCTTTTTATTCAGCTCGTTCTCCACTGCTTCAAGCCTGCGTTTAAGAAAATGCCTGCTTTCATCATCACCCTTTGGAACAAACGAACAGATTCCATAACCAACTCCGGTTACATCCTCGTGAGAATACTGGTTAGCTTCTACTAACCTGCCGTCAAGCGCACCAGCCATTATTACAAAAGACCTGTGACCGCATTCAGCTGCCTTGTCGCAAAAGCTTTCATCAAAATCAAAAAGCTCGCCAAAACGGGCACCGGAACAAACATCCATTATGCGCGAATCATAAACAGGCCCTTCTTCGGCAAAACCATAAGGTCCGTAATCCTGCAGCTTATGAGATAAATCACCGCTCGCAACAAAAACAACTTTCCTGTCCAGTTCTTCAACAGACTCTTTTATGAACATTCCATATTCGTAATGTTTTAAAAGATCAAATCCGGAAAGCCCTGTGCGCACAAGCTTAAAATCCTTGTACTTTTTCAGGATAAAATAAAGCGGCACCATTGTTCCGTGATCAAGTTCCTTCTGTTTTTCGCCAAGCGTACCTGCCGGAAATCCAGCACCCTTTGCTTTACCGGCCAGTGTATTTACAAGCTCTTCATCATACTCAACATCAAACCTAACACCAGGCGCACCAAAATCAGCAAAAGAACCAGTTGCCCCAGTCCCCGGGGAAATATGAAAATAATCTGAATACATTATGCTGTGCGGGCTTGAAATAATAATTGTTTCCGGCTTTAGCTCTGCAATTTCATCTGCAACTTTTTCATAAGCCTTGATTGTTTTTCAATTTGCTTTTCACTTCCCCGCCCTACTTCCGGAACAATCATCGGCGGATGCGGAACCATAAATGCGGCTACGATTGACATTGAGACCTCCTGATTTATTTTACACCCTTTAGATGATTTTAGAAATTATTTTTTTGTGAGATATAAAACATAAGTGTCTTTGAAAACAATTTTATTTCCGGCGTTTACAACAGCATCGTGAAGCCCCTGAAAAAACTTAGTTTTATATGGTTCAGGAATTACCATATGGTCACAGTGAGTTCCGCAAAAAGCTACATATTCGTCAGCAGTGAAAGTGCGTTCTCCGTAAAACTCGCGTCGTTCAAAATTCTTGTAGCCATAATTTGGTGCATTATCATAATGGAAGACTCCGTGGGTATATGGAGTTTCGGGCTTAAAATATGTGTCGTAAATCTTCTGGATATTCTGGAAAAGTTCTTCGTTTGTTGAACGGTATTCTGCCTGTGTAATCATCATTGCAAGAGTTCCATCGGGAGCCAGTAAATCATACGTTTTAGAAAACGCAATATCTTCGGGAATCCACTGAATGGTAGCCGCAGAATAAATCATATCAAACTTTTGATTTCCAAAATTGTGAGTAATAAAATCGTCGTTTACAATATGGAAGTTTTTATAGCTGCCGTACTTGCTTTTCATTTTTTCATAAAGATGTTCGCCAAGCTCAATTGCATTATAGTTGCAGCCGGTTTTTAAAATCGGGTCTGTAGCCTGCCCTGTTCCCGGCCCAATTTCAAGTACATTTTTTCCCGGTCCGATTGCCGCATAATCAATCAGGTTTTCAAATAAAGCGGGTGAATATTTCGGGCGATATTTATCAAACTGTTCCGGAATTGTATCAAAGATTTTTCTGAACTCCATACATCATTCTCCTTACCATAAAAGCTGTGACAAAACACAATAATCTTCCCATCGTTCTGTTTCCTCACAATAATCCAGTATACGACCGATGTTCATGAATATCATTTTGAGTTTCTCCTGATCATTTTCATCTTCAACAGATATTTCATTGATATTCTCAAATTGTTTAAAGTATTGAATCCACCGCTCAAAGATTTTCTCGTATTTCTTTGAGTGATTGTGTTTCTCGTCATCCATTGGGACTTTTAATTTATTTGGAAGGGAATACAGAAAATCTTTTTGGTCTGAATCTGTCTCTGTTATTTTTATCAGCAATTTATCTTTTAACACATTGATGGCATTTGACAGCCAATCATTTTTAATTCCAGATATTTTAGATAATAAACTATACGATATTGGATTAGAAAACAAAGAGAGTGTGACAAGGCAGGCGATACAATCATCATTTAAATCCTTTATAACTTCTTTAAAAAGAACTTTGTTTGTTTCGGGATTAAAATCAGTTGTATCTTCATACGCAATTTGATTGCATAAGTCAAAGAAGCATTTCATAAGCTTTTTTGGATTACCATCTCCAAGCATAAAAGCAAGCTCAGCAATTTTTTCATATATCTCTTCAGCATCTCTTGCAATCTTATTTCGAGATTTATAGAACGATGCCAGTTTCAGCCAGTCTTCTTTGGTATACTTTCTTACATCAATGGATGTAAACAAATCACTTATATATTTATATTTATCTTTTTTCTCTGTACTTGTCAGAATGACAATATCATCATTTGGTATATTTTTCTCCAAAAAAGAAATAATATTTTTTTGATCGTCAGGGTTCTTTATACAATCAAATCCATTGATAAACACTATGAATTTAACATCATCTGTTATGCATTCCTGGACCTTATAAATTAATTCCGATTCCGATTTTGTATACTCAGCATTGTTATTAAATACAGACCACAGTGTTTTCAGGAACTTTGAATATGTAACCTCTGTTTTCTCACAATCTATACGAATGTTGAAGACAATATCTACATGATTGAACCAATCGTTTATTATATAATCAACCAGCATTTTTTTGCCTGAGTTTTTCTCACCTTGAACAAAAACAAAGGATTTTTTTCTTATAGCCGCATCAATTTGTTCCATAATATCTTCAAGTATAGGTTTGCCTTTTTTAGCAACCAATTCAGAATTAGGATCATCTTCTGTCTTTAACAATGTACCAAGAATCTTACGAGCTTCTTCTTTTGCATTATAACTGTTATTCGTATCATTTACACGCAGAAAATCTTCTATTAGAAATTCCAGTGCATGAATATTTGCATTGTTCGAAACAATATCTACGAATATTTTTGCTACAAGTTTAGCTTGATCCCAACTGAATACATACGCTGGATTAAATTTATCTATGGAAGAATTGTTTCGAACTGTTTCAAAATGATGTTTATGCCCACTTTTTTTAAGAGCAAAAGCTATGAGTGAATCTAATTTTTTTACACTTTTTATTTGTTCTTCAGGTATATATCTGTTTTCTAATTCTGCAAACTCTGAAAGTGTGAATAATTTTTTATAGCGTATATCTTTAGCTTCTATAATTTCAAAAATATATCTTCTAAGAATCCTATAAAATAACTGCCTATCATCCATAAGAAACCTCTTGTTTGGAAATGTTTTTTTGAATATAACACATTTATCTGAAGCTGATCTCAGCTTCTTTTAAATGCCCCCCGGATCATATTCAACCAAAACACAAAAAGCGTTCTGTCTGAAACTACTATTCTTTTATGAATGTTAAACTATCTGTTTTTTTAATAGGCCTCCTAGTTATAAAACTCATTTTAAGAAACAACGGTAATTTATTAAATATACTAAAACATGTCAAGCGTTTTTCTATAAGTAATTATAAAAGTATTTATCTGTAAATATTTATCACAAACGTTCGAAAAACTGTGATTTTTATCTCATTTTTTTTTATATATAGTTTTCCTATAAATTAACAATCTTCAAATCAAATCTAATGGGAGGATAGAATGAAAGACTATATGCGAACAGAAAAACCAATAATGGATATGTCAAGTATGAAAAAGCTGACACAAATCACTCTTGCACCTTACATCTTCATTGCAACAAATCTTATTTCAAAAAAGAGGAAAGCAGGTGGAACAGCATTTCGCCATCAAATCTCCACTCTAGGGATTTTAATTGAATACGGATACATAGATCCAATTCTTTTAAAGGCATCTGTTATCCATGATGTTTTAGAGGACCTAGATGGATTTGACCAAAACATTATAAAAAACTGTGACCAGGACGGCCAAGAGGTTTTGAAGCTTGTCTTAGAGGTTTCAAAAAAATCCGATGAAACAAAAGGTGAATTTTTAAAACGTATTGTTGAAAAAGGTTCTTACTACTCGAAAGTACTTAAGTGTGGAGACCGCATAGCTAATTTGATTGAGCTGGGATTTGTTACAGATGCAAAGTTTATTGAACGCACCTGTGAAGATTCTGAATGTTACATTCTTCCTCTCGCGCTGCAAGTGGACTATAACATGTATCTTGAAATCCTATCGCTCATTGAAAGTCGAAAAAAATACCTTGAACTTATCGGCTACTATAACAAACCAACAGAGCAATAACAAACATTTCATCAAAAATAAATCAATTACAAAGGAGAAAACTATTATGGAAACTAAAGACTTAAGATTCAGAAAACTTTATCAGAAGATCTTAATTTGTTTGCTTTCAGAAGATTTTAGCGTGGACTACTTTTCCAGAAACAAAGACATACGCAATATTGTAATGGATTTCTTGCAGATTACATCTTCTGATAAACAGAAAAATAACAGAAACAAATTGCTTACAGCCTTAAAGAACGTGAATTTAGACTCTGTTTCTGACATGGAAGTTTTAAATAATGCACAATACAAAAACAGCAAAATCATTGAACACATTTTTTCAGAACACAATTCTTATTTTTCTGATATGTCTCTTGAAAATAAAAAAGCATTATTTATATTAGATCTTTGTTGTAATTCTGTGCTTAAAAATATCTTTTATTCAGATAAAATCGTTTTTTATTTAAACGATTTTTACTCGCTTATGAATTATGTGTTGGATACAACAAATAAACAACTTCGTTCATTATTATTATGTGCTGTAAAATTTGGTCTTGTAGACTTTAAAGAATCCGAACAGTTGTTATCAATAACTAACCTTTTTGAACATGAGCTGCTTAGACTTTCGACAATTCCACATTTCGAATCATTTAATTTAAATGATTATGAAATAAATGGTGAGCCGGATGCTATGCCATCTCCATTTAATACTGCTGTGTCATTCACAGGCGAATGTGTTTCTTCATATGTTTATTCACGTTTAAAATCCGAGGGTACATATTTCTGGTATGCAAAAGGTGCAGATGACTTCCTTAAACTTTCTCACTACTTAATGGAAAATGATTTTTTTGAAGAATGTATTTGGTTAGATAAATATGTTTTTGAAACAGATGATAAGGAGATGTCGGTTCTTAACAACTCTTCCGGTATCTGTTCTAATTTTATCATTTGCGGTAACAAATTAAAAAACAACATTCTGATACCTTGTTTAAAAATTTCACTTAAAGATAGCTGTCTGGAAAACAAAGTAGATAGAATGTTTTCTTCTGATTTAGCCCATTCAATAAAAAGTTATATGTCAAAAATCGCTACGCCGAGTAAAAAACGAGATTTAATTGCTGAAGTTAACCAACTTGTAGTTAACACAGATTCTGAAAGTATTATGAATCTTCTTCCAGATTTATTTTCTGATTTTACATCTCGATTAAAAAAAGAAGAAGCTGAAAAAAAATCCATTATAACTGCAATTGATGAAAATGATTTCATCAAACGTTATGGAAATAATGCAAGTCGTTGCAGTGATACCCCAGGTCTAAAAGAAAAAGTACAACATATTTATCAAGCATTAATGACTCCAGCTGAGTATCTGAAAACTGATAAAAAAATGTTTATAAAATTTAATGCCTTAATGCAGCAGCATCCAAACATTATTGATACAAAATTACTCTATGGTATTATGAAAATTGCCCTTCTCTTTTCAAAGGAGAACATTATTAGAACACCACCTTTACTGCTTATAGGCCCTCCCGGCTGTGGCAAAACAATGCTGTGTAAAGAATTACGAGAATTATTCAATCAAGACCACGACATCTTTATCCCGATGGGCAATGGCTCTGGAATCACAGAACTTCTAGGGTCAACACAAGAATATCGTGGAGCCTCACATGGTCAAGTCCTTGCATCTATTTGGGAAGCGCTGGATAACAGGAATTGCTTAAATGCAATTATTGTGATTGATGAAATTGAAAAAGCCTGTCTTTCTTCACAAGTAAGTGATATGAACCAGGATGTATTACCATCACTCTTACAATTATTCGGTGAGGAAAATATTATCCACTATAAAGATAATTTTTTTGACGTTGAAATAAAAAACTTTATTCCCAATTTTATCGCAACAGCAAATTCTAAGGAACCTATACCTGAAGCATTATTAAATAGGATGAATATTATTCGATTCAGAGATTACACAAAAGAAGAACTGAAAGCACTTGTAATTCCTTATCAATATGAATTGTTCAGGAAAAAGCATAATGCATTAATTCCAGAAATCTTGAATGAAGATGAAATTGAAATCATTTTCAATCTTTGTAAAGGACAAACTCGTCAAATCCAACCATCTTTCATTAAGTATATTGCCGCCATTTTTGATTCAGAAGGAAAGAAGCACCAATTAAGTAATATGGAAGTTGAAGATCTGTTAAATGATTCAATGGTAAATGATGATAACAAACAGATTGGATTTTGCACAAACACATTTTTTGAACATAGATAATGTTTTCAATTATCACGGCTGTGGAGTCTATGGATTTGATTGGTATTGTTAATAAACAGTTTAACTTTACTTAGCTTTCCGACTGAATCCACTGGCACATTCCACAGCCGTGAGTATCATCCGGGCGTGTGAAAAAACCAAACTTTTTGTAAAACTCTTCCTTACCCTGCGCCGCCATCAGGCTTATCATCATTTTGTAGCCTGGCTTAAGGAGACTATTGATATAAGACATAACGTTGTTCATCAAGGCTCGTCCAAGTCCCTGTCCCTGATATTCGGGATGAATAATTACATCTGCAATGTAAACAACATAACCATGGTCGGTAAGCACTCTTGCAATACCAATCACTTTTCCATCCTTTCTGAAAACACAAATATGTGCCGAATGCTTTAGTCCTTCTGCAGCCTGCTCCAGCGGAAACTCACTCCACCCTACAAGCTTTCTCATTTCCATATACTCTTCTGGAGAAATATAATCAGTAATTTCGTAATCCATTTTTTCTTCCTGATTACTATTATAACCCTAATTTCTTTTCGATTAAAGCCATTGTACCTTCGAGTCCGAGTTTATCATCACGCATGTTTATTTCAAAACCGGAGTTTAAAAACTCATCATAGCTTTCCTGCGAGTGAATGAGCTCAAGTCCGCGACGGTAATTTTCCAGTGCTGCCTGAGGATCCGGTTCTTCCATCATCAGCTGATATAAAAACTGCTTTTCTTTGTCGGGTCTGTCAAAAAATCTGTCTATTGCCATTTCGCGCGGTGAAAGCATAACCATTACGTGTTTTCTGTCACTGATTTTATGAAGTGTTTCCAGACTGATGTTAGTATCAACAAACACCTTACGACCGTTAGTTTCCATTTTTTCAATCATTCGAAGTTCTATGATTTCACATTCTTTTTTCGCAGCCGCAATCCAGTTTGCATATTCTTCCGGTGTCCGGCGGATAAAGTCATGCCAGTCTTTAAGGTCGCGCGTATAGCATAAAGCCGGGAACTCCTCTGGATCCAGCTCACCATCGTAATTGTCGTGATAGTTTTCTCCACATTCGATGCCGTTATATTTTTCTGCCAGAAGATGCACCATTGTAGATTTGCCGGCGTAAGAAGTTCCCGTAAAATAATAAAAGTTTTCTAAGTTCATTAAATCACATTATCAATGTTTTTTATAAAGTTTTCAATTATTTGTGCGGTTTCTTCCACCGTTTGATTTGTGTTGTCAATGAACAGCTGAAACTTTCCTCTGCTTCTTTTAAACCAGGCACTGTATTCGTGCTGGGTTTTTATAAACTCGTCACTGTCGGTTTGGCGCTCGGCAGGACGGGCTTTGAGGCGTTTTGTAATTTCTTCATCAGAGCAGGTCATGCCGATAAAGAAAGTACGCTCTATAGATTCGGATAAATCCACTAAGTTATAAAAGTTCGGCGGATTCATGCCGGCACTTACAAAGAAAATATTTTTGTCATCGGAGATTTCATCAGCGCGTTTGAGCGTATCTGTATAATACTGATTTTCATGGTCCGTTCCTTTGTAGCTGTGCCAGTTCAGGCCAACCGCATCTGTATCAATGCAGGCAAAGTCTTTCAGCTGATTACGCTCTGCAATAATTTCCTTTACTGTAGATTTTCCAACACCACATGGTGCGCAAAGTATTACTAATGTTTTCATTTTCCTACCTTCTTACAGCTGGTGCCCCTTCTGCATAATTTCCGTAGCGGGACAAAAACTCTTCATACTCATCCTGCTCGGTAATCCAGATGATAAAATAAGCTTCCTTTACACCAAGATTTTTATATGCCTGTAGACGGGTATTACCATCGTTCATTTCAAAACCGTGCTCAACATAGTGGGCAATAAGCGGCGGCATATCAGGATCTTTTTTAATTGAATCCTCAAGTGCTGCAACATGTATTGGCCACCAGTCCTTGTCGATTTTATATTTCATACCCTCCTCCGGACCGGTGTTGCGCTCAAACAAATCAAGCGGCATCTTTATCGGACCAATGTAATATCGTTCGAAAAGCTTGAGCCCATCGGACAAAGGTACATTACTCTTTTGCGGGTCATGAAGATAGGTATGAATCCATTCATCAATTTTATTTTCTCCGGCATAACTCATAGCCGAAGAAAGTGTCTTGTTATATTCTGTCATAGTACGCTCCTGTTTTGTGTAGACAATATGCTTTACAGAATCAAACGAAAGACAATACTTTTCCGAAAGCTGCTCAATCGTCAGCCCATCGGCAAAATCTTTTTTCATACTCTGATTTCTTTTTGCAAGATATGCCCTGTAGCCCGAAGATTCGCCCCACGCCTTTTTTTCATTTTTAGCCGGAATGTAAATCGTCTCGCCGCTCACATACCTTTGAATCTGCTTCAAAAGATTTTCTGGAAAAATGTCCTGTGCATTTCTGTAATTCATGTTATCCTCTGTTTTCAAAGCGCTTTGTGATTATAGAATAAAGGATTTATGCCCAGTTGTATATGTTGAGAATGGGTGGATATATTATTTACATATTTTGTCTTCGGGATTAAACAGTTCCACCTGTTCACCAAGCGGTCCATAAAAAAACGACATTCTTGCATGAAACTCCGGATTACTTGGAATCACAATATTTTTAGGTTTTATAAAAACTTCATAGCCGGCAGCCTCAACTTTTGCCGCCAGCTCATCTACCATTTTTGTCTGCAGCGCAAAATGACGCACAGCCCCAAGCTCACGGATTCCGTCTCCATTGCAGAAAATCTCAAGCCGAGCCGGAGACTCACCACTTTCTGTTCCGCCCGACTTCAGCATCACACCTTCAGCCCAGCGTCGCTCTTCTTCAAATCCAAGAATCTCTTTATAAAACGAAACTGCCTTTTCAAACAAAGCCGGGGCCTTACACTTCATTGAAATATGATGAAGCCCGGTAATCGCAAAAGATTTTTCCATTTGTTGCCCACCCAGTTACTTTGTTGTTTCATCCGGATATTCCCAGAATCCACCCTTGTGAAAGTTCTCGTTGCCAAGAGGTTTAGCCGTCAGCTTAAAAATTACACAGCCATCCGGGCAGACAATCGTTTTTGTATATTTTCCATCGCCACCAAGATTTTCCAGATCACCACCGCTTCGAATTGCTTCCATCAAAGGATAAAGCATCATCATCGTTTTTGAGCAGATTCCGTACCCGTTCTGATTTACAGGACATCCGTATGTGCAGGTATACTTGTCTCCAGGTTCTTCGCCATTACGGCAATATCGCTCAGTGTGGTCTCCGTGAAGGAATCCTGTAACTTCTACGGTGAACTCATATTCTTCGTCATACCATTTTTTCATTTTAATTTTGCTCCATAAAATCAGATTATACCACTAATTGTTAAATCTTAATAAATAACCGTCCGGGTCCTGAAGTAAAAACTCACTGTCAGAATATTCTACATCATCACATTTATATGTGTGAACCTCCAGTTCCCGAAACATTTTTATGCCCTGCGATTTTAATTCCTTGTATTTTTTTTCTACATCAGATACCCGCATACTCAGATTAATTCCATTCCCAAAAGGATGATGCATTTCGCCAACAGACCAGTGCCCGTTAATCTCTTCAATCATTATCTGATTTTCTTCAAGCTGCAGAAAAATAAATTTATTTTCAGGTCTTTCGTACTTTATCTCAAATCCAAGAGATAAATAAAAATCCTTTGATTTATCTATATCTGTAACACTAAGCTCTGGTATTAATGAATTAAACTCCATTTTTCACCACCTGAATTATTATATGTGACAAGCTGATATTTGTAAATTGTAAAACCTGTGCTATAATTAAATCATCAATTCAAAGTGAGGCGTCGTATGGAAGTTCACGAAATACTAAAATCTCTTCGCGAAAAAAACAATCTTACTCAGGAAGAAATGGCTGTCCGCGTCAACATTACAAGACAGGCTGTTAGCCGATGGGAAACCGGGGAAACTCAGCCGAATCCGCAGATGCTCAAGGTTCTTTCGCGCGAGTTCAACGTTTCTATAAATACCCTGCTCGGTTCTCCACGACAGCTTTACTGCCAGTGCTGCGGAATGCCGCTTACCGAAGATTCCATGATCAGCCGCGAACCGGATAACAGCTTTAACGAAGATTACTGCAAATGGTGCTACGTGGACGGCGATTTTATTTACAAGCAGAAAGAATCTCTCATCGACTTTCTTCTGGAACACATGCCTAACCCGCAGAATCAGAGTGATGATGAACGCCGACAGTTTTTTGACACAATGCTCTCACAGCTCAAACACTGGAAAGGATAATCAACGAAAACAACTAAATCCCCCTCCCCTCGAAAAAAGCAACAACCTGTTTCTTTTTGTGCCGCGGCTACCGTGATATACTAATGTCATAGAGAAAGGAAGAATTGAAACGCTGAAGCGTTCCAATTCTCTTATTCTGCAATTCTATGAAACGCTGCACCACTGCTCGCGTTTCTTTAAACACAGGAGGATTCAAATGCCAAGACCAAGTACAAAAGAAGATTTGCTCAAAGCAGCACAGGAAAACTACAACACACTTATGGATTTTATCGACAATATGACAGAAAAGGAGCTCAACACTCCATTTGATTTTTCGGGTCAGCCAAGCAAAAAAGAAGCTCACTGGAGCCGCGACAAAAACGTGCGCGATGTTCTGATTCACCTGTATGAATGGCACAAGCTCATGATGCAGTTCCCAAAGAACAACGCCAAGGTAACCGACAGCAAAAGTGCAATATCAATTTTGCCTTCAGAATACAGCTGGAAAACTTACGGCGCAATGAACCTTATGTTCTGGAAAAATCACCAGGAAACAAGCCTCGAATCTGCAAAAGCCATGTTCAAAAAAAGCCACGCCCAAGTCATGAAGCTCATCGAAGGCTACACCAACGAAGAACTTTTCAAAGCCAAATATTTCTGCTGGACCGGCACAGCACCGCTCGGATCGTATTTTGTAAGCAACACCTCCAGCCACTACGCCTGGGCTTTGAAAAAACTAAAGGCTCACAGGAAAAACTGTGCAAAATAAATTGTAAACCTGCGTGAGGGCATGGAGCACCTGCGAAGCAGTCCACCGCAACGAAGTGAGGAGGATGAGCGTAAGCGAAGTACGGAACGCCCGACCACCGCGGCCGAAGGCCGCGGTGGTCACGCCCTGTTTGTTTAAACTAACCCTTCTTCTTCACCGGAATCCAAATTGCAGCATGGTAATCCGCAGAGGAAGAATCTCCTTCCATGTAATACTCAATGTTCATGCCCATAGTGAATTCCCAGTCGGCATTGCCCGGAAGCCACTCCTTGAAAATCTTTGTGTTCAGAGACTGAAGCGCACCTGGAAGAGGACCCGTGCTCAAAAACTTTGCCCAGGTTGTTTTTGGAACCTTATAAAGAGTAAGCCCTTCTGGAACCTCGCCGCCCTTGTACAGACCGGCAATCATATAGCGGAAAGTTTTTGGATTATTGTCATCAATACAAATACCGAGCATCCCGATGTTATTTTTCAGGATTGCTTCTTCAATCGCATTTTCAGGTCTGCAGGTTCTCCACGCCTTATCCAGATGCTTTTCTTTAATTTCATCCCAGAACTTAGGAACTTTTTCGTAGCCCTGATTATTCTCAATTTCCCGCTCAAAACCAATGACAGTAAACTCTGATGAGTCTTCAATAATGTAATCCATTTTGTTGCCCCCCTGGATTGTGATATTGATTTTAAGAGGAAGAAAAGTTTTCAGCCTGTGAGGTTCATTTTTAAGCTGCATCGGAGTAACGCCATGAAAGCGCGAGAAAGCCTTTGTAAAGCTGTCGGGTGTGTCGTAGCCGTAGTTCAGGGCCACATCAATCACCTTGCTGCCCGAAAGAATATCAAGCGCCGCAAGATAAAGCCGCCTGTTCCGAACATACTCTGCAATCGAATACCCGGTCATAATTGCAAAGCCCTTCTGAAGATAAAAAGCCGAAACTCCAACTTCCCGTGCAACCTTCCCGATATCAAAATCGTCATCCAGCGCCGCGTTCTCCAGAAGCTGCTCCTCCAAAAGGTCAATCGTTTTCCGAATGCAACTCAACCATTCCATGCAAAAACCTCCGTCCTCTTATGATACCACTTTACCGCCCAAAAGAGGAGTTTTCCCGTCATTTCTTGCAAAGTTTTGTCCGCAACAGCCACCAATTGTTATTTTATTTTTCAAATAGTTAAAAAATCATTAAGTCCATATAATGGTGTAAATTAAAAAGAGTCATAAACTTCAATCCTAATTTATAATGTTAAGTGACCAAACTAAAACATTAGAAAGGAGAAAAATTTATGACTCAATTGAATCTTACTTTA
>JAEEGG010015305.1_pt1 | contig 16121 bp, 16 predicted proteins | sample 9134161 | NCBI WGS metagenome assembly JAEEGG01 (sample SAMN16246543, study PRJNA631951) | gut metagenome | biome: gut microbiome; feature: rumen; material: CR-attached | host: Bos | place: Iran: Karaj | collected 2018-10
ATTCGGAATCCCGTCAGGAAGTCACCCGCGAGGAGCTGGAGCGAAACAACAACAAGATACGCGCGACCCTTCGCACCTTCAAGATCGAGGTTTCCGATGTAAAGGCCATTGTAGGTCCTACCGTGACCCTGTACAAGGTTTATCCGGCTCCCGGAGTGAAGATCAACCAGATCACCAACCTCCAGGACGAGATAGCGATGTACCTTCACGCGAACGGTGTGCGAACCGTCAAGCTCCCGGATTCGGTTGGTATAGAGGTGGCGAATGACGTGCCGTCCATCGTCCCCCTGAAGGCGATGCTCAATGATGACAACTTCCGCTCCAACAAGTATGAACTCCCGATCGCGATAGGTTACACCATTACGCAGAATGTCAAGGTCTTCGACCTGGCTGATGCTCCCCACCTGCTTGTGGCCGGTGCTACCAAGATGGGTAAGTCGGTGTGCCTGAATGTCATTATCGCATCCCTGCTGTACGCTAAGCATCCTTCTGAGCTGAAGATGGTCTTCATCGATCCGAAGATGGTCGAATTCTCGGCTTACGCCAGCCTGCTCAAGCATTACCTGGCCGTCCTTCCCGACGCCGGGGACGAGCAGGATGAGCGGAGCAATGCCATCGTCAAGAAAGCCAAGGATGCCGAACGCGTGCTGCGGTCCCTCTGCATCGAGATGGATGAGCGTTATGAACTGCTCAGCAAGGCCCTGGTCAACAACATCAAGCTTTATAACGAGAAATACAAGGACCGCCATCTCCTCCCCACGGAAGGCCACCGTTATCTGCCCTACCTGGTCACCATCGTGGATGAATATGCCGACCTGACGATGTCGATCGGCGGGTCTCCGGAGACCAAGGCTGCGGCCAAGAGCATCCAGAATTCGATTATCCGCCTGGCCCAGAAAGGGCGTGCTGCCGGTATCCATGTAGTCCTGGCGACCCAGCGGCCTTCGGTGGATGTCATCTCCGGCATCATCAAGACCAACTTCCCGACCCGTATCGCCTTCCGCGTGGCCTCCCGCATCGACTCGATGACCATCCTGGACATGCCGGGCGCCGAGAAACTGATCGGCCGCGGCGACATGCTTTACTATGCGGGTGTCGAGACGGAGCGCATCCAGTGCGGTTTTGTCAGCAATAAGGAAATCAATGACATCGCCGGATACATCGGTGAGCAGCAGGGGTATCAGAAGTGTTACAACACCCCGTACTATCTCCCGGATCCTTCTCCCGCGGAGGGGGAGGGCGGCGGCATGATCGATGCCTCCGACCTGGACGAACGTTTCGCCGAGGCGGCCAAGATGGTCGTGATGACCCAGAAAGGATCTACTTCCGACTTGCAGCGCCGGCTCGGCATGGGCTATGCCAAGGCCGGCCGCGTAATGGACCAGCTCGAGAGTGCCGGTATCGTCGGGCCCCAGGAGGGCTCCAAGCCCCGCCAGGTTTTGGTACAGGATTTGGATACCCTTCAGCAAATGCTGAATGAGTTGATGAAATGAAAAGATTCTTCCTACTGACCGTTGCCTTGTTCTGCTCTTTCTGGGCTTTCGCCCAGGAGCGCGGACCGCTTGATGATTTCGCCGCGAATCTCGCCTCGGGAGAAGTCGCTTTCAAGTATTCCTTTGAGGTGAAGGGAGACATCCCGATGAAGGGGAACGGTACCGCCGCCCTCTGCGGCACCGCCTATCATGTATTCGGCAACGGGATGGAGCTTTGGTGCGACGGGAAGACGCGTTGGACCATCGACCGCAATGCCAAAGAGGCTTATATCGAGGAAGTGGATCCGGAGTCTGCGGATTATCTGTCCAATCCCGCCTCCCTGCTGGGCGCCCTGGACAGTGCCTTCGAACTGCGGTCTGTCTCAGATGTCACGCTCAGCGGTAAAAAGCTGCAGGCCGTCAAGATGAGTCCCTCCGTGGAGGATACGGGGCTGCAGACCGTTACCCTGTATCTGGACGGTGCCGTGCCTGCACGGGTCTCCATCGTGGTTGAAGACGGAACCGAGACTGTGTTCCGCATCAGCTCTTTTTCGGTCAAAGAAAAAAGCGATGCCGCTTTTGCTTTCGACATCGCTTCCCTGGGATCTGACTACGTGGTGACGGACCTCCGTTAATCCTTGTGGTCCCGCACGCAGCGGACATTCAGCGCCATATAATCTTTGTACCCCGGCTCGCAGCTGATGGTATCGTATTTCATATAGACCGAGCGGAAATAGGCCTGATCCGCATCGCGTTCGTCTGCCGTCCAGAACAGTGCGTATCTCATGACCTCCATATAGGCAAGGTCGGTATCCTGGATTGCTATGTAGCCAAGGGGAATCAGGGAAAAACCGCTGGTGTTGCGCGGCTCCACGTCAGGCCAGTATTCCCACATCCGGTTGGAATTGAAATAAGCGTTGGCCATATGGGCGCCGGCGCCTTGCTTGAACGTCGTCATGGCAGAGGTCCCGGCGGGACTTGAGAAAGCGTTGTTAAAGGCCAGGAACTCCTCGTTGGTCGGCAGGCGCCATCCTTCAGGGCAGCTCTCTTTCGCTTCCTTCCAGGTATAGTAGCGGCCGAAGAGGTCGTCCAGCACCTCGCTGTCATAATAGGAATAACCCTTTTCAGCATAGGCGAGGTTCTGTGCCATCCAGTCAAGTCCGGCTCCCGTCGCGTAATGATAGAGATGCTGGTCTCGGCTGTCCAGGAAAGCCGTCACCGGATAATCGACACCCTGCAATGAAGAGTAACCGCCCCGGGTGCGCACGGCGATGCAGCTGACGGAAGTGGTGGAGTTGCTGTATCCTTCCGCAAACATTCCGCACAGGATCGTGAGGGTCTGCAGCGAGTCCGGAACCTGGAAAGTGAACGAAGCAGACACGGATTCGGGATCTCCCTCGACGCGGACCGTATCCCGGAGGTTGAGCTGGGAGATGTACCAGTAGCAGCCCGGCAGAGCCGTCTTCGTATCCGAAGCGGCGCGGGAGACCAGTTTTTTTGGCGTGAGGGTGATGGTCTGTCCGGTGCGGACGAAGGGCTCGACCGTGAATTCCGGCGATCCCGTAAAACTGAGGTATGTCGTCTCTTCTTCCGTTTTCTTGCAACAGGCGGATGCCAGGACAAGAAGTGTGGCCAGAAGGAGAAGGGGTTTGAATCTCATGGTTGGTTCAAGCATGTAATAACTCACAAATATCGCAATTTCTGATGAAATTCCCTTACCTTTGTACAAATACTTTGCCGAACGATGAAGCGGAAGCTGTCTTTCTGGGTCCTCTGCGTGCTTTTGTCCCTGCTATCCTGCCGGGAACAGGACCGGTATATCGCCTTGGGCGGGTATGCCCAGGGAGGGACCTATACCGTCAAACTGAACTTGAAAGGGGTCCGGGAACGTCCGCAAGTAATCCAGGCGGCCGTGGATTCCCTGTTGAAAGAGGTTGACTTTACGCTTTCCGGCTACAACAAAGCCTCCCTTCTGAGCCGGCTCAATGCCGGTGATACCGTCACCGTCAACCCGATGCTTTGCGAGGTGTACCGCCGCTCCTATGAGTTTTTCCGCCGTTCCGGCGGTGCCTTCGACGTCGCCTGCGGCCCTATGTTCGACATCTGGGGCTTCGGATTCACGACGGATTCCATGCCCGGTCCGGACCGGATCGCGGAAGCGGCCGCCCGTTCCGGGATGGGCAGGCTCAGGCCGACGATGGAGGAAGCGCTCGCCCCGGACGGGACCCTTTGCGCCCGCAACCTGCTTGCCGAGCCGGGAGGAGAAGCTCCAGTCCTCAATTTCAACGCCATCGCACAGGGATTCAGCTGCGATTACGTCGCCCGTTATCTGCATTCGTTGGGCGTGAAGGACATGCTGGTGGATATCGGCGAGATCTATTGTGAAGGGAGGAATCCCTCCGGCCGTCCCTGGGCCGTTGGTATTGACAGTCCCGTGGACGGGAACAATACTCCGGGGGCGGACATGCAGGGAGTGTGGCATTCGGATGGAGGGAGCGGCCAGGGTGTCGTCACTTCGGGCAATTACCGCAAGTATTATGTGCGTGACGGACGGAAGTATTCCCATACGATCGATACGCGTACCGGTGTCCCGGTTTCGCACAACCTTCTGAGCGCCACGGTGATCGCGCCGGATGCGACGACGGCCGATGCGGTGGCGACCTGGTGCATGGCCGTAGGGGTCGCGGAGTCCGAAATCCTGTTGCGGGAGCTGGGACTGGAGGCTTGCCTGATCTATGATGAGGACGGCCGGATGCGTCTGTGGACCACGCCCGGCTTCGGACTTTCTACAATGAACTGATCGTCTTCAGGACGAAAACCAAGACTTCGATAAGAGCGTCATCGGCCCGTACCAGCCAGTACGGGCAGGCGCCTGTCGCGGTGAGGGCCAGGGTCAGGACGGATGTCAGCATCACGGCTCCGCTCAGGGGCAGGGACAGCAGGTTTGTCAGCAGGAAATACTTCGGAAAAGTGTGGAACCGGATCCATGCCAGGGGAGCGGTGAAGACCTGGCAGGAAATCGTCAGGGCGGCCGCATTCCAGACCTTCCGCATCGGATCCGCCTTCTCCAGCCGGGTCCGGGGCTCAGGGTACCAGGCTTGGAGCCGGGGCAGCAGCAGGGTGATGCCTAGCATGGCAAGGTAAGACAGCTGGAAACCGACGCTTGCGATGACCGGCGGGGTGAAGGCGAGCTGGAGAGTCAGGGCGGCGAGCAGGATGCCGGCTGGATGTTTGCGCCGGCCCGTATCGAGGGAGGCCGCTTCGCTGACGCAGACATACAGGAATGCGCGGACGACGGAGGGCCCGGCCCCGGTCATCAGCGTGTAGAATCCGGTCGCGGCCAGGGTGACGGCGCTGCGCACTTTCCGGGCTGCGGGCGAGTTGCCCAGCAGACCGAATACTTTCCTGATAATCAAATAGATGATTCCCAGATGCAGGCCGGACAGGGCCAGGATGTGGGAAGCTCCGCTGGCACGGAAGGCCGCCGTCGTTTCGCGGCCCAGGCCGCTCCGGTCTCCGGTCATCAGGGCTTGTACGATCCCTGCCGAACTGCCGTGCGGGTAGGGGATGGCCGCAATGAGGTCTTTCAACAATGCGCAGGCCCTTTCCGGAAGTGTCGGCGGTCCGGGAGGAGGGACTGGCAGCAAGGCGTAGGAGCATTGGCAGAAAACGCCCAGCAGGAAAAACAGGAAACCGTAACGGAGCCGGGCCCGGTGATGGGAAAGGAGGAATGGAAAATAGAGGGTGATGAGACCGAGTATAATGCCCGGAATGGCCCAGGAAACCGGCCCGGAGAGCCTTGTCGCAAATAGTCCCGCAGCCGATCCGGCCGCGAACGGAATGGCCAACGCCGCCATATCTCCCGCCTCTTCCATTTCGTCATTCCTATTTTTGCTAAAGTTACGATTTATCCGTAATTTTGTATGATTTTAAACGTTTATTTATGATCATTCTTGTAATCAATTGCGGCAGCTCTTCCATCAAGTATCAGCTTCTGGATATGAAGAGCGATGATGTATATGACCTGATGGCCAAGGGCGTCGTCGAGAAAATCGGTCTTCCCGAAGGCATCCTGACCCACAAACCCACCGGCAAGCCGGTCCTGACGAAGAATCTCCCCATTCCCGACCATAAGGTGGGCATGCAGCTACTGCTGGACGCCCTTGTCGATCCGGAGTGCGGCGTGCTCAAGTCCTTCGATGATATCGAGGCGGTCGGTCACCGTATCGTCCAGGGTGCGGATTTCTTCTCGGGCAGCGCCATCGTGGATGAGGATGTGCTTTCCAAGATCGAGATCTGCTGCGATTTCGCTCCGCTGCACAACCCGGCGCACCTGCTGGGTATCCGGGCGATGCAGAAGGTCCTTCCGACCGTGCCCCAGGTGGTGACGTTCGACACAGCCTTCCACCAGTCCATGCCGGCCTTCAATTACATGTATGGTCTCCCTTACAAATACTATGAGGAATACAGGGTCCGTAAGTACGGCGCCCACGGAACCAGCCACCAGTACGTCGCCGGCAAGGCCGCGCAGCTGACGGGCATCGATCTGGAGCATTCCAAGATCATCACCTGCCACCTGGGCAACGGCAGTTCCATCACCGCCGTGCAGGATGGCAAGTGCCTGGATACCTCGATGGGTTTTACCCCGCTCGCCGGCATGATCATGGGCACCCGCTGTGGCAGCATCGATCCGAATATCGTCCCCTACATCATGAAGAAAGAGGGGCTCACTCCCGACCAGATGACCGAGGTGATGAACCGGAAGAGCGGATTTCTGGGCCTGTCCGGCAAGACCTCCGATGTCCGTGAACTCAACGCCCTCGTCGCGGAAGGCGACCAGCGGGCCAAGCTTGTCTTCAAGGTCTTCACCTACGACGTGATCAAACTGATCGGCGCCTATATCGCGGAGATGCAGGGTGTGGACCTGCTCGTCTTCACCGCCGGCATCGGCGAGAACAACGCCCGCCTGCGCCGCCGCATCTGCGAGAACTTCGGCTATCTGGGCCTGAAGTTCGACCATGACGCCAATGCCAACGCTTCCGGAGACACGATCATCTCCCTGCCCGATTCGAAGGTCAAGGTCGCGATGATCTGCACCAATGAAGAGCTGGTGATCGCCCGCGACACCATGCACCTGGTCCAAAACATGGAATAATCTTCACTACGATATGTCACTCATTGAAAGTATCATCACGCGCGCCCGCTCCAACCGGCAGCGCATCGTGCTCCCCGAGTCGTTCGAGGAGCGTACCATCACGGCCGCCGACCGCGCCCTTGCGGACGGCCTGGCAGATATCATCTTGATCGGCAACCGGGAGAAAGTGCTGGCCTATGCCGCCACTCTCGGCCTGACCCACATCGCCGAGGCGACGATCATCGATCCCGCGACTTCCGAGAAAACCGAAGAGTATGCGCAGTTGCTGTTTCAGCTTCGCCAGGCGAAAGGAATGACCCTCGAGAAAGCCCGTGAGGTCGTCCTGGATCCCTTGTATTTCGGCTGCCTCATCATCAAGAGCGGCGATGCCGACGGGCAGATCAGCGGCGCTCTGTCGACGACCGGCGAGACCCTGCGTCCCGCGCTCCAGATCATCAAGTGCGCGCCCGGCATCACCTGCGTCAGCGGTGCGATGCTGATGATTACCCAGACTCCCCAGTATGGTGAAGACGGCGTGCTGGTGATCGGTGACGTGGCCGTGACCCCGATGCCGGATGCCAACCAGCTGGCGCAGATTGCGGTCTGTACCGCGCAGACGGCCAAGAGCGTGGCCGGATTTGCGGATCCCCGCGTCGCCATGCTTTCCTTCTCCACCAAGGGCTCTGCGAGCCATGAGGTCGTGGAAAAGGTGGTCGAGGCGACGGCCTTGGCCAAGGAGATGGCTCCCGAGCTGAAGATCGACGGCGAGCTCCAGGCCGATGCGGCCCTGGTTCCTTCCGTGGGCATGAAGAAGGCTCCCGGCTCTGAGATCGCCGGCAAGGCCAATGTCCTGGTATTCCCTTGCCTGGAAGTCGGCAACATCGCTTACAAGCTGGTCCAGCGTCTGGGCCAGGCCGATGCGATCGGTCCCATCCTGCAGGGTATCGCGCGCCCGGTCAACGACCTGAGCCGCGGTTGCAGCGTGGATGATATCTACAAGATGATCGCCATCACCGCCTGCCAGGCCATGGACGCTTAGCGGGCCTCCGCATAAAAGCGGGCAGCCAGTGAACTTCAAGATGCGGAAATTTTTACCCCTTCGGGGGAATGCATCTTGAAGTTCACTGGCTGCCCGCTTTGTCACGGGCGCCGGAGCGTTATTGCATCGCCTTGAAGATGTTGGTCAACTGCGCCAGGGTGGGCGCCACGCCCTCCGTTGCGGACGTCAGCTGGGTCGCCGTGCCCTTGGCCGCTTTTTCTGCGGCCTGCTCGATGGCGGTCGCATCCACGCTGGATAATGCCTTGAGGGCCGTCATGACTTTCTGTACGTTGTTGTCGTTGATCAACTGGGAAGAGCCTTCGATCAGTCCGTTGGTGAAATCACCGGCAAAGGCTTCCGTGGCATTGGCCAGGGTGCTGGCGCCGGTAAGCACCTTTCCGAGGTTGATGATGTTGGTCAGGTTGCCCAGGTCAAGGGCACCGGTAGCCTTGAAGATCTGGTAGAGGGCAGCCAGGGCACCGCCGGTATTGGAGCCGGTCTTGGAACCGCTGGAGAGCGTCCTCATGACGGAACAGGAGGACAGGAGCATGATAGCGGCGAGACCCGCTGCGATGTACTTCAATGGTTTCATGATGGTATGGATTTGGGGTTATCTTTCGCTTTACCTCGGTAAATATAAACAAATTGTTCAATATTCTTCCTCGGTACGATAGAAAAAATCCCGGGCCGGGAGTACGGCGGAATACTCTTCTCGCAAACGGTTGAACAGGGCTGCCGTGAACTTCGTGAAGGCCGGTCCGCGCCAAGTACCCGTATTGGTCACCATGATCCAGCACTCGCCGTCCGGATAGTTCTTGATCAGCGCGCTTGTCCCGGAGAAAGTACCCGTGCGTGTCCAGACACCTTCTTCGGAGATGTCGTTCCAGCCCAGGCCATAGGTGACGCTGTCGGTGACGAAGGTCATCTGGGCGATGCTCTCCCGGCTCAGGATGTCCGGAACCTCGTCCTGCCCGTCGATGGAAGCGACGAAACGCGCCAACTCCGGCACGGAGGTGACCCAAGCCCCCGCACCCTTCAGGGCCCGGATATCGTTGCCGCCGTAGCAGCGCGGCACCTGGACTCCGCTGTTGTCATAGCGCTCCACGGATTTGTCGTTGGCCTGCATGTAGTATCGGGTCTCTCCCGGATAACGGTCCTTGTAGAAGTTGAAGGCGATATGCATGTCGGTGCAGTGAGCCGCCCGGAGGACATTCTCCCGGATCCAGTCTTCGTAAGGCTCGCCGGTCACGCGCTCGATGACCATGCTGAGCAGGAGATAGCCGAAGTTGGAATACTCGGACGCCGTGCCCGGATCGAAATACAATTCCCGCTTCAGGATGGCGCGGGCGAGTGTCTCGCTGTCCGGCGGAGTCTTCCAGCCGTTGGCCTTCATCAGGCTGCGGGTGCTGAACAACGGATCCCCGCCGGTACGGGAGGTGAATCCGGCTTCGTGCATCAGCAGATGCCGGACCGTGATGTCGTAGAGCCTCGGATCACGGATTACGCCGGAGAATTCCTCCAAAGCTCCACCCGGGGCGAAGACACAGTCGTCCAGAGACAGCATCCCGCATTCCTGCAGGAGCATGATGCCGGCCGCGGTAATCAGTTTCGACACGGACGCGACCCTCAGCAGGGTTGCCGGACTCATCCGGACATCCGTGTCTGCGATCCCATACCCCTTGGCATACAGCAGCGAGTCGTGCCGCATGATGCAGAGCGAAGCGCCCTTTAGATTCCATTCCTTCAAGTAATCCCGGACCTGGGCATCCAAGCCCCGGAGGACGGCAGTGTCAGAGAGTCCGTTGGTGAGGGTGGCGTTGAGGTCGACAGGTATCTTGAGCGGCGTGCGGTCCCGCCACTGTCCCGCCGCGATCAGTGCACATGCGGCGATCAGGAAGGCGGCCAGGGCCGGAATCAGATACTTTCTGTCAAGCCTTTTCATCCGTCAGATATCCTCTTTTGCGGGCGAATTCGATGATCAGGTCGGCCGTGCCTTCGAATCCCAGTATCGAACTGTCGATGCAGAGGTCATAGTTGGAGGCGACGCCCCAGTTGCCGAAGGTAATATAGTTGTAATAGGCCTCGCGCTCTTTCTCGCGCTTCAGGATCAAATCTTCGGCTTCGGCTTCGCTGAAGCCTTCGCGGGCGGCGACAAAGCGTTTCCGCACTTCCAGCGGGGAAGTCAGGAAAACGTCGATGCTGTCTTTATCCCTCAGGACGAAGTCGGAGGCGCGGCCGACGAAAATGGCGGAATCTTTCTCGGCCAGGCTGCGGATCGTCTCACTCTGGATGCGGAACAAATCCGCATCATTGATATAATTGTCACTGAAATGGCCGTAGCGGTTCGAGCTGAAAATGCTCGAAAGGGAGAACGGGCGTTTCTTCTCATCGCTCTCCTCGAACAGATCCTTGCTGAAGCCGCTCTTTTTCGCCGCTTCATCGATGAGTTCATTGTCATAGACGGGGATTCCCAGTTTCCCGCCCAGGATATGGGCGACGGCCTTTCCTCCGCTGCCGAACTGGCGCCCGATGGTGATGAGGATCTTTTTTGCCATGATTTACTGGATGCTGCTGCCGATCAGGGACGGGTCGTCGCCGTCCTTGAGCTGGTCGAATTTCTTGAACAGGGCGATAATGAAAAAGAGGGCGATGACGGACGAGGCGACATCGGAAATGGGGAAACTGATCCAGACGCCGGTTTCCTGGAGCCACAGGGGCAGGAGGTAGATCAACGGCACGAGGATCAGCAACTGCCGGGTAAGGGACAGGAAGATGGATTTCTTGACCATGCCCAGACATTGGAAGAAGTTGCCGGATACCATTCCGAAGCCGACGACGGCGAAACAGCAGTTCATCACGCGCAGACCGTGGGTGGACAGGCGGATCAGTTCCGGATCGTTGGTGAAGAGACGGACCGCCGCGCCCGGGATGAAGATGCAGATCACGGCGCAGAGAGTCGTGACGAGCGTCTCCCATTTTGCGGTCAGGATGAAGATTTCCTTGACGCGGGAGTATTGGCGGGCGCCATAGTTATAGCCGGCGATCGGCTGCAGGCCCTGGTTGAAGCCCATGCAGATCATGGCGAACATCATCGTGATGCGGTTGGCGATGCCATAGGCTCCGATGGCCAGGTCGCCGCCGTACTTGCGCAACTGCTGGTTGATGAAAATGGCCACCACGCAGGAGGCGCAGTTCATCAGGAAAGGACCCAGTCCGATGGCCAGCGACTGCCGGGCGATCCTCCAGTCCAACTGGAACAGGGGCTTGGGAAAGTGCAGGACGCGGTTTTTATCCGCCAGGAAACGCAGGCTGTAGCTGAGCGCCATCAGCTGGCAGAGCACCGTCGCGATGGCGGCACCCCGGATGCCCAGGTTCAGGACAAAGATGAAGATCGGGTCCAGGATGGCATTGGAAATCACTGTGAACAAGGTCAGCCCCATCGCGATCTTGGGGTGTCCCGCGGCCCGGATGATGCCGTTGAATCCGAAGTACAGATGCGTGAACGCGTTGCCCAGCAGGATGATGAACATGTAGTCCCGGGCGAAGGGAAGGGTGTTCTCGCTGGCCCCGAAAAAGTACAGGATCGGATCCAGGAACAGCAGGGTCAGCACCGTAAAGAGGAATCCGATGACCAGGTTGAGGGACAGGACGTTGGCGAGGACCTTGTTGGCGGTCTCGTAATTGCGCTGACCCAGCATCACGGAGATCATCGTCATCGCACCGACGCCCACGAGGGTGCCGAGGGCGGCCGAAAGGTTCATCAGGGGAAAGGATACGGCCAGTCCGGAAATGGCGAAGTGCCCGACATCCTTGATGTGCCCGATGTAGATGCTGTCTACGACATTATACAAAGAAGACGCAGTCATGGCGATAATGCCGGGGACTGCGTACATCTTCAGGAGGGTACCTATCTTCATGGTACCCAGCTCGGTGGGTGCCGTTTTGCCTGCCATCGGGTCGGGAATCAGTCGTCAGTGTCGATGGACCCGTCTTCGTTCAAGCCGAGCATCTCGATCTCAAAGCAGAGCGGAGAGCAGGCGGGAATGGTGGAACCGCCTCCCGAAATGCCATAGCCGAGCCCGGAGTAGAAGAAACAGACCCCTTTCTCTCCGGCTTTCATCTTCGCGATACACTTGCTGAATCCTTCGATCAGGGAACCGCCGCTCGAAGTGGTCACACTCTCTTCTTCGGAAGACGGCCAGGAAAGGCTCATCGGCTCGTAGGTCTTGCTGCTCTGGTAGATACGGTATTTGCGGGTCGTATCCCGGATCGTCGAGTCGAACACCTGCCCGTTCAGGAGGCGTCCCGTGTAGTTGATATAGACCGTTTTGCCGGATTCAAAATCGCTGCTGTCCTTGGGCTCACGGGTCTGGATGTAATAATAACCGAAAGCGGTGGAGTCCACGCCGGGATGGTGATGCCTCATATAGCGTGCGAGGGAGTCAGTCTCCCATTTCGCGATGTCGGGGATGGCCTCCAGGATCTCGGCGGTGTAGATGATGTCCGAGCCGCTGACATTGTCGATATATTCCTGTGCCGTTTCGAAATAGTTGGTGGTCGCGGTCGATGTGAGCCAGCCGGGGATCACGGCGGTCCTGACGCCTCCGACACGCATCGTTTCCATGATCTCCGTTACACCGGCGGAGAGATAACCCGGCCGGCGGCAGATAACGGTCGGACCGTAGTAATGTGATTCGGAATAAGTGCCGAGCTGCTGGGAAATCTTTTTGTCGGTGGTGCTGCTGATGTTGCCGTCAAGGTCGGTCTGGGTGAAGGTCGCGTAGACGAAAGGCGTGTCATCCGCGGAACCCACAAGGGCGCCCGATCCCTGGCGGTCGGAAGTGATCCGGGAACCCAGGGCGGTCTGTGGCGCGTTGGGACAGTGGACGGCGACCCAGGAGTCAAAAAACCTCTTATTGGCGTCATTGATGCCCGTCTTCGGCGCTTGGGCGCAGCTTCCTGCAATCATCAGGGCCGCCGCGAGGCAGGCAAATGAGAAATGTCTTTTCATTATCGTATCGTAGTCTTTTTTGTCAATCAATCACTTCTTCCACCCGAACGTGGTAGCATAGCGCTGCATTGGCAGGAATCGTGCCAATCTGCCTTTTCCCGAAACCGTGCCTGCCGGAAAAGAAGATAAAGCAGTCTTCCCCGCTCCGGACGCCGTTCAAGCCGAGTTCCAGCCCGTGCACCAACTTGTCCTTCCCGAGCGTGACGGTGACGGGGAGAAAAGCCGTCGAGTCGGACAGGTCCCATTTGGCCGATGCGGCGATGTCCTGGTCGTTGGTTGCGAACATCGTGCCGGCCGAGATGGAATTGTTGTTGAAATTATAGCCGGCGTAATAGAAGGTGACGGAACCGCCCTTGGCCAGTTCGGTCCCTTCTCCCTCGGCGACGACCATCCTGACGACACCGTCATTGTATTCCACCCGGTACTCCGGATGGGACTCCAGTTGCTTGGTGACGTAGGTGTCGATCTTGGTGCTCTGGTTGGCGAATGTCGTCTCCAACGAGGATTTACCGCAGGGGGCGAGCGCAAGCAGGAGGCAGAGCAGGGTCGGTATCTTATGCTTCATCTTTCAGGAATTCATCGGTGCAACGGGCGACGAAGGCCGCCACGTCATCCTTGGTTATCAATGTACCGCCCAGGGGGATGCGTCCGCCTGAGGCCTGTTCATGTCCGCCGCCGGCGAAGTAGCGGGCGGCGAGGTTCCTGGCCGACCACCCTTTCTTGGAGCGGATGGAGACGCGGTATTCTTCTCCCGATTGTTTCAGGAAGAGGCTCATCCGGACACGGTCGATGGCGAGGGGGATGTTGACGAAACCCTCGGTCTCTCCGTCCTTGATGCCAAATGCGGCGGCAGTCTCTCCGTCCAGGATCATGCAGGCGACCCCTTTGTCCGAGATCGTCAGTTCACGGTCCAGCAAGCGGCCCATCAGCCGGATACGCCGTTCGGGATACTCATTGTAGATATGCTCCAGGATACGCTCCCGGTCCGCGCCGGCTTCCAGCAGGGCGGCCACCGTTTCCAGGGTGCCTCCGAAGACGGAATTGGCGAAATTGTTGGTGTCGGTCGTGATGCCGGTCAGCAAGGGGTCGGGGCAGCCTTCCGGCAGGGATTTGCCTTCGCAGGATGGGAGTCGGACCAGGATCCGGTACAGCAATTCGCAGGTCGAAGACACTTCCGTCTCGGAAAAAACCAGGCTGAAGTCGGAACGCTCGGGCTGAAGGTGATGGTCCACCAGGATCCTGGGCGCGCTGCAGGCGCGGAGCGGCTCTTCCATCCCGCCGGTACGGGAGAGGGTGTTGAGGTCCAGGAAGACCAGCAGCCCGCAGCCGGCGACCCAGTCCCGCACGGCCTCCCGGTCCCGCTCAAAGACGAGCGTTTCGCAAAGTTCGGAAGGGGAGAAGAGGAATCGTACGGCGTCGGGTGCGTCCGTATCCAGGAGAATGCGGCATTTCCCGGCGCCGCCAAGCCTTGATTCCAGGTAACGTTTCAGCGCCAGGCAGCTTCCGACGGCGTCTCCGTCGGGACGGGTATGCGTGACGATGCCGATCCGACCCGCCCGTAGGGCGAGGTCTTCGAAGGCGGCCGCATCGGGGCCGGTTATGGTAAACGGCTTCGGCATGGAGATGTCGCATCCAAAATCAACGGCAAATTTACGAAGAATATTGCATTTAATAAATCGTTTTTATAACTTTGTCGGACAGTTGGAATATAAAAAACACCCAATAATGAACGAAACTCTGAAAAAGGTACTTACCTGGTTTGTACTCCCCGTCATCATCGCCCTTTTGGTGTATGCCATCGTCGCCAGCATCATGAAGCCGGTTAACTTCAACAAGGAAAGGGACGCCCGCAAGGAAGTCGCTATCCAGCAGCTCAAGGACATCCGCACGCTGGAAGTCGCTTACAAAGGCGTTACCGGCCATTTCACCGCAGACCTGGACTCCCTCAAGGACTTCTACCTGAAGGGCCAGATGCCCATTGTCATGCAGGTCGGCTCCGCCGACGATTCCCTCGCCTGGGCCCACACCGAGGCCGTCAAGAAGGCTTTCAAGGGCAAGGGCAAGATGACCGGTCTCGACCTCCTCAAACTGTATGAGGCGGGAGACAAGGACCTCGTCTTCTCCGTCGAGCACAAGATTCCCGTGAAGGATACGTTGTTCGCTTCCCGCAAGGATTTCGACATCAACACCATCAAGTACATCCCGTTCTCCGATGGTGACGAGGTCATCATGGACGCCATCGTCAAGATGGTCTCCGGTGTCCAGGTCCCTCTCTTCGAGGCCAAGATGCCGTACAAGTCCCTCCTCAAGGGCATGGACAACCAGCTCCGTATCAACCTGGACGCCGAGCAGCGTGACATGAACCGCTACGAGGGTCTCCAGGTCGGCAGCATCTCCGCCCCGAACAACAACGCCGGTAACTGGGAGTAATCCTTTCCCATGTCTGCAATACAGAAATGCACCTTGGTGCCTTCCCGCTGTTTCGAAGAGGGAGACGCAAGGTGCATTCTTGGTGAATTATATCCCCTGGCCGAGTCGGAAACGGTCTCCTTCCTGGAGATACCCCGTTACGACGCGGTCTTCCTTTATTCCACGCCGGACGGACAGGCTCCCGTCCTGTATGACCTGGTCACCGGCCTGGACGCCTGTCCCGAATACAACAAGATCCTCCTGCATTACGGGGATGGCATCCTGAACCTGGCGATCGCCCAGGGCGGGCGCCTCCTGCTTGCCAACTCCTATCCGGCTCCGGATTTTACGACGGCGGAGTATTACCTGTTCCTTGCGGTGAAGTCTCTCCAGATCAATCCGGAGGTCTCCACCGTGACCGTCAAGTCTCCGCTTTCTCCGGAAGAGGAACTGTCGCTCTACCGCTATTTCAAGTCCGTGGAGCAGGTATGAGGATCATCGGAGGCACCCTCAAGGGGAAGAGTATCAATCCGCCGGCCGGCTACAAAGCCCGTCCCACGACGGATTTCGCCCGGGAGGGTTTGTTCAATATCCTGGATAATGAATACGAGCTGGAGGGCCTCCAGGTGCTGGATCTCTTCGGCGGCACCGGCGCCGTCTCCTTCGAGTTCGCATCACGCGGTGCAAGGCGGGTCTATTGCGTGGAGATGGCCCGCGATAATGCCTCTTTCATCAAGACTGAAGCCCGGCGACTGGGCTTGGACAACGTGACGATGGTCCGGGACAACGTCTTCGATTTCCTTCCGCTCTGTCACGAGAAGTTCGATATCGTATTCGCCGATCCGCCTTATGCGCTGGAGGGATTGGAGTTCTTGCCCAATAAGGTCCTCGAGGCGGGGATCCTGCACCCGGAATGCTACTTCATCCTGGAGCATGGGGATGAGCATTCATTCAAAAACCACCCCTCCTTCGTAAAGGAGAGGCGGTATGGCAGGGTCCATTTTTCTTTCTTTATTCCCCGGCTTCCTTGAGACGCTCTGCGTTCTCGGCAATCGT
>JAEEGG010015307.1_pt1 | contig 16120 bp, 13 predicted proteins | sample 9134161 | NCBI WGS metagenome assembly JAEEGG01 (sample SAMN16246543, study PRJNA631951) | gut metagenome | biome: gut microbiome; feature: rumen; material: CR-attached | host: Bos | place: Iran: Karaj | collected 2018-10
CATAAGATGCTGCAAAATTACTAACTTTCTGTGAATCAACCAAATAACCATAAAGCAAATATCACAAAATATTACATTTTTTAACTGTTAATCAGGGGGTCGTTGGTTCAAGCCCATCCTGAAGCGCCAAAGAAAGAGTCCTGTAGGTCAATGACTTACGGGACTTTTCTTTTTCTAACATTTCAAAATTGCACCCAATTTGCACCCATTTTTGAACGATGCGTCCCTTCTGCACCCACAATTTTGCAGAATTCCCTCAAAAGATTCTGCAAAAGATAATCTATGCAGAGCGTTGTCAAGTTCTAACGTTGACAAGTTGAGAATTCTTATGGTATTTCAACCGTCAACAGACCTCAATTACCCTATCCGCTTGCCTGTTACGGCGCAAATTGAAACTTTATCATAAAATATTTGCTAATTTTCTTTGAATATTCAACTAAAAAGTTTAATTTTGCAGCAGAATAGAACAAATGTATCATAATGGCAACAAAAGAAGAAGTACAGCGTTTCCTGAATCAGATGAAGGAAAAGATCAAAGTCTTCGGAATTATATATAGAGATGATAGAGGTAAAAATGCCCAGACCCTGATCGATTTGGAAATTACACCTAAGTATCGGGACTCTGTTATAATCAATATAGAAGTCGAGGACTACTCTGAAGGACCTGTCATTGACACTCTCAACCAATGTGGAGAGATGTGGGTCTTTGGAAAAGACGTTAAAGGGCAGGAAGTTTACATCAAGATTACATTGGGTAAGGGATCAAGTGCATTATGCATTTCTTTCCACATTGCAGAACACCCGATGAACTATCCATTTAAATAAAAGCGATATGCAAAGTCCATTTACAGGAGGTCATGCAACCCTCCGCCACGAATTATCAGAACTGACGTTCCGGAAGGAGAAATTCCAGTACGTACACCAGTTTTATGAGTGTGATGAGACCAAAGAGCGCTTCACCACTACTGCTTTGGACGAAGTCAATGTCGGCCAGGTATATAATCAGTATCGGGCCAAATACGGCATTCCATTCCCTGACGAGATTAAGCGTATTCGTCAGCGCTATGGTCTGCCCGCCTCTAAGATGTCCCAGATTCTTGGATTTGGCGACAACCAGTATCGCTTATATGAAAATGGAGATATGCCCAGCGAGGCTAATGGCAAGATTCTAATGTCTATTCAGAATCCACACATCTTTGAGAGTTTTGTCACCAACGCCAGAAATCAATTCGAGGAAGACGAATTTGCCAAGATACTCAATAAGGTGAAATCGGTCAAAACGGATGCCAACGATGCATTCATCAAGGATTACATCTTCAATGGGAGCCGAAGGGACATCTTCAATGGCTATGCCACCCAGTCTATCAGCAAACTCAAAAACATCATCCTTTTCTACATAGAGAAGTATCATGGTGTATTCTTCACGATGATGAACAAGCTGCTGTTCTACACAGATTTCTATAGTTATAAGATAACCAGCAAAGGAATGAGCGGTTTGGCTTACAAAGCCATTCAGCGAGGTCCGGTACCCATTCGATGGGACAGAATCTATAGTTTCTACGATGACATCCAACAAGAAATTGTGCATTTTGATTCTGGAGCAGAAGGTACAAAACTCACTTCCACACTTTCTCCTGACCTTTCTGAATTCTCAGACGAAGAACTCGAAATTCTTGAATCTATCTATCAGCGTTTCAAGACAGAGAACGCCACAAAGCTCTCGGGCATCAGTCACAACGAAGATGCATGGCAAAAGTATGTTGACAGCGGACAGATGATAAATTTTGATATGGCATTCACATTAAAGGCAATTTAAACTATTTAATTTAATATGGATAATAATATGATTCAAATTATGATTGGCATCGGCCAAATTATAGCTGTGGCAGTTATTCCCATTATCGTATGGGTATTAGGTATAAAATATCAAGACCGAAAAGCCAAGAAAGATGCACAATTAAGAGTATTCCTCACATTGATGGCTGATAGAAAATCGAATCCAATTACAAAAGAATGGGTTGATGCTCTAAATATTATTGATGTTGTTTTTCAGGATAACAAAGAAGTTCGTCATGCGTGGAGAGAGTATCTTGACAGTCTTAACGAGAAATCACCACAATTTGAAAGTAGCAATTCGTTTCGATTAGACCTGCTTTCTGAAATGGCTATGGCTTTAGGATACAAGAATCTGAAACAAACTGAAATTGACCGGTTCTATTCTCCCAAGTATTTTGGTTCTCAAATGAGCCGACAAGAAATTATCTTCCAAGAAAATCTTAGAGTTCTGATGCATTCAAAGAATTGTGCAGAAGGATTTTCTGACGAAGAATATGAAGAGCATCACAATAAGTTAATGCAACAAAATGGTGATAACATATGAGTATGTAGTACTTTTAAGTTCATCAACTACGATGTTTGCAGAAAAACATGTCAATAAACGCACTTTAATGTTAATTAATCATAAAATACAACTAGTACTTGTATTACTAGAGTAATATTCTCGGATTATTATGTATTTTTGCAAGCAAATAGATTAATATGAACAACTATTTAGACATACCTCTCGAAATAACACGATATCCCTTTCTCTCTCTCTTTGAAGACGAGCAGAGGTTTGAGACATCACTTAATATAATAGGTGAAGTCATGAATGTACCTATGTGTGCTTTGGAAAGCATACTTAGAGCAAATGGTTATGACGAGGTAGAGCCGGGTAGCATCTGTATAGATGAAAAGATGCTGTCCGTTTTTGCAGATGCATATATCCGCAAAATGAAAAACTATTTTCTAGGTTCTGTCCGTAACATAGAAAATCTATCCTACGAAGAATTCACGGACTTAAATGAGTTTTATCACACTTTTAAAAAACAAGAAGTAAAGTTCGTACGCAGAGCCGAATGGAGCCAGATCGATACTGAGCTTATCCGTACTGCGTTTATGGACAAAATCAAGAAACTTACACCACGTAAAAAAACTGAGCTTGATTTATTTATTGAGCGAATTATAAAAAATAACTGCGTATTGCTTATTGACGAACCTGATTCGTGTCTTCACGAGACGATTAAGTTCACCTGCAATTATCATGAATCTCATGATGTTCTGGAACGAATAACACGCAATCGCTTTTATTTAGCAAGACAGAAAGTTAAGAAAACATCCCGTTGTTCGGTTAATATCATGCGGCAGTTATTTGTTGCTGCAAGATACCATATATTTGTTGCTGATGATGTTGACACTAATAGAGACCTTCATCATATTGAGATTTTTCCTTTAGTGTTTTACATTTCAAAAAATAACAAATATGAAGACAGAACAACTCATAAAAAATATCGAGACAAGCAATCTTCCAGAAGACGACAAGCGTGTGCTTAAAACTCTTCTTAAACAAAATCGCTTTGATGAATATCTCAAACTATTATTTAAGTTAATTGGATTGGGCAGTGTCTTTTGGGACTAAACTTTCAACAAAATAATATAAAATGGATTTAGGTAATGCAATTAAGACTCTTCGGAAACAAAAGAAGATGACACAAAGACAACTAGCAGCGTTGTGTGAGATATCAACCAATGCTTTATGTAGTATTGAGACAGGGCAATCTTTCCCTTCTAAAACTACTATATCAAAAATATGTGCTTCTCTTAACATTCCAGAGTCTTATTTGCTACTTTTCAGCATATCTGAGGATGATATTCCAGAAGATAAGAAAATTTATTTTCGTAATTTTGGTGAACCTTTGAAGAAAATATTATTAGATGATTAACAAAAGAAGGACTACCCAAAAAGATAGTAGTCCTTCTTTGCTATTCTTCCACTTCAAACTCCAAACCTAATTGAGAGGCTGATTCCTTCACGCTCTTGATGATGGGTGAATTGTCAGTAAGAGGATTGGCAGAACTATTGCTTGCTGTAAACTTCACCTCAATCTTCAAATGGTTATTCTTCAGTTTATTCACAAAACTGGAGAAAAGTTGACCATAGTTCTCAGCGGAAGACCTATAGTAAACGTTTACGCAGAGCATTCTTACTGTCAACCTCCGGCTTTGGCTTAATTATTTTGTCAATTCAAATTTTCTTTGTACCTTTGCGCCCGAAAGCATCAAGAGCAGTAACCTTTCGAGGTTAACTCGCCAACCGAGTTTTGGAAGCCACGGTGGTCAGTACGATGCGGAAGCAACATTTATAAACTTCAAAACATTCCAAATTATGCAACAGCACATTTATTACATCAAGTTTGCTCTGCAATTCGCAGACATGCAGATTCCCGAGTTAGTCACAGTTTTCAACGCCCAGGTTGGTAATCATGGATGGTCCAGTATGCGAGCCTATCACGACCAAGCACTCATCGATGAGTTCCAGCGTCGCGGCATAGATACCACAGCCATTACAGGCGGAGAAACCATGTCGTTTTCCCATCCTGTCAGGTACGACCTACCAAACAACAAATTGGTAGTCATCAACTGACCCTATACAAACGTCGCCTTTGCAGTCTGCTCTTGCAAGGGCGGCGATTGTACATAAAATACTCATCCTATCCCGCCGACTTAATCATCTCCATCATATCGCCCACATAACCATCGTTTAGTTGAAATAACACATGGTTCTCATGGAACTTCTCTAATTGACCTTTGCCCCAGAAGTCCACCTGGCGATAGTCCGTGTTGCTGATGATAAAGCTGTTCAGGGCAATGCTGTCATCACCCAACGTTGGCTCGATGACTTCCTTCAGATACTTGTACAGCTGAATCTTTTCATCATCCATACCATGCAGATGACTGATGCCTTTAGGGTCGATGAAGTTCACGTACTGCTTTCTGCCCTCACGAATCCAGAGGATAAAGTCAGGATAGAAGCCGGCATTCTCGAAGAAGCCTATGCCCTTGCGACTGACGTTTCGTAGCAGATAGATTTCTCGTCCTGCACCATGCTGCTGATAATATCGTTGAAGGTCATTAATAAACTTACGTTCGCCTTTGTTCACTGCCACAGGATAAATCTGTACCTCATTGCCCTCGCCAGGTTTGAAATTCTCACTGAGGAACATCACTGGATTAAATAAGTGCTGGGCGAAGTACAAAGCCTCGAAGTTCTCGTTCTCAATACGACGCAAGCCATTCAGCGTACCCTCGCGCACTTCTTTCTCAATGCCCTGTAAGGCCTTTATCCAGTTTTCCTGCGTCTTGCTGACAGCAATCTCGTATTCCCTGATGAAGTTGGGATCTTCCTTCGTCAATACCTCTATATGCTGATGCTTTGATTCCTCCTTGCCTCGCTTCATCTTATAGGCTTTGTCGATGAAGGCTTTCAGCAGACTGACGGCTATCTCCTGCCACTCTGCCACATCGCGTCCATAGTCGCTACTGAACTGCATCGAGCGTTCTGGCACCCATAACTTGTACCATTGACGGTCAGACAATATCTCGCGCATCTCCTCCTGATGAATTTCCATGTTATACCACGAACGTTCGTTCTTGAAGTTCACCATCTCGAAGAATACCTCTGTCCAGTTCAGCAAATCCAACTGCCAGTCTCTCAGCCAGTCTTCATGCTTCTCGGCTGTGCCATTCCCACCTTTCTCACTTTGCAGTTTCTGAATCTTTGGATACCAGTCAAGTGTGACGCGGACAGTCTTGCGATAATCCAGTAGACTTCTGATAGGCACTTCTTTCTTGAAGTTATAATCCTTGTCCACTCTCAGTATCTTCAAGCCCTCTGGCAGCGCCTGTATCGTAGGAATGGTCAGTTCAACAATCTCGCTATCGTTCTGTGGCAAACCTTCATCCTCCAAGTAGGCCTTGAACTGGTCCATATAGTTAGAGCGCACACCAAAGATATTCAGCGTTTCCATCACCTTCAGGTCTTTGGGTATCATGCTGTCGTGAGGTTTGATGCTGCTGTCAAGAGCCGTACTGCGCTTCAGCGACATCTTATAACCTTTCAGACGCACACCACGACCAAACATCTGGATAATCTGTGAGCCCTCGCTCTTGCCAAAGTTCATCAGTCCCATCAGCGACACACGCCAACAGCTCCAGCCCTCAGTAAACTTCTTCGAGCCTATCAGCATATTGACTGTTGACGTCTTTTCTGTTATCTCTGCAAACAGCGACCTATTGGTAAATGGTTTTTCAAACACATCAAACGCTTCTGTAGCTCTACACATATCGGCCACCTTTTTGGTATCACCCACAAAGATGAGTCCAAAATAGTCAGACGTTCCTACACGAAGTCCTATCTCTCCGTCCAGTCCTTTCAGTACATCCACATGGAGTGTTGCTTCCATGCTGGCATTGAACACCTCCATCAGAATACCCTGATAGATTTTTTCTGCCTTGGCTGCATCAATGTTATACTCGTTGTCCTTCTTCAGTCGCTTAAACGCCTTGCTGAAGATAGCATTGCCGTTCTTATCTGTCAGCGAGGTGGTACCATTCAGGATATTGATGATATGCTGCTTGTAGTCGTTTTTCTGCTTCAGGAAGTCGTTCAAGAACAGCAGAATCATCACCACGTCAGACACCTGATGACCATTCCACACATTTCCTGCACTCGATGCGCTGACACTACCACCCACAAACACCCCCAACGGATTATCTATCAGGAAGTCGCGCTCTATGCGATGGTCGCTTTTGAACACCACCTTTTGCTCATACAGACAGAGCAGATACGCCGTTAGATACTCTGCCAGCATGTGTTGCTCCTGCCATTCTCGCATATTCATAATGCGATAATCCTTACCATAACCATCATTATAGAAGTAGCGATAGCTATAGTCAAAGAGCGTAGCCTTGCCGTATATCTGCAGGAACTCTTTCTTGTCCTTATTGCCTAATGCACCAATAGCCTGGCCAAACGTTGCAGAGTATTCAAACGAGAAACCGTTCTCCGTCAGTTTATTTCGATACTTCATCCACACATCGCCGCCACTACCTTTGTGGGCCTCATCAATGAGCACCAGGTTATTCCCTTCGAAACTGTCAACAGCCACAGTCTTGTCGCCATTGGTATCTGCCAGCTTGTTGATGTCAATCACCTGAATGGTCTGCTTCTGGAAGAAGCCTCCCAGTCCTCCTTTCGAGAACAACTCTGCTGACATGTTCGACTTTTGTAGCTGCTCCAAATGCTGTCGGCTCAGTTCCTCGTTGGGTGTCAACAGGATTATGTTGTTGATATCGTTCAACTTACCTGCCTTTTGTGCATAGTATAGATACTGCTTGATGTGAACTTGCATCATCAGCGTCTTACCTGCACCAGTAGCACACCAGAAGGCCAGCTTGTTCAGGTCGTCCTCTGTAAATTCAGGTACCCCATCCCATGTTCCTTCACGAAAGGTAAAATCGTTTAATAGGAATTCATTGAGTTCTTTTACCAATCCCTGTTTATTGTGGAAATACCTATCTAAATAGATCTCAGTAAACAGCAGACTCAGATACTGGAAATACTTCCAAACAATCTTATCCCTACGCTTTTCATTAATCTCGTTGGTCAACTTCACAATATGATGGTCGTACTCCAGCAGGTCATCTGTAGTCACCTCGCCATTATGCAGATGGTCACGCATGGCATAGTAGAGGCGCGAGATACCGTTCTCATCAACACCTTCATAGATGGGGTCTTTCAAGTCCTCTGATAGAGCCGTCAGACTCTTGGCGCCCAACAAGTAGAGCACATAGTTGAACGTCACCAGCGCATATTGCAGCTTTCCGTTGTCTGTTCGTTGTCTTCCTCTTGGCATAGTCTTATTCCTCCTCGAACATACGTTTCATCAGTTCCTGCTCTATCAGTCGAACCTTCCAATGCTCCTCGTCGCTCTTAAGGTTTGGCAGGGTGTTGTCGCCATTCACGTAAATCACGTCAAACTCACGGTCGAGTGTCGAGTAATCCTGCTTGCGGAAGAAATCGTTCAGGTCATCGTTCTTTATCACATCCTGATTGCGCCAGATGACCAGAGCATGTTCCTTCTCAATATGCGTCGTTCCTTCCACCACACAGATGTTATCATCCTTATGCCAATGGATGCTGTCAACGTGCAGACCTATCAGATAGTTAAAGGTATCCACCAAATCCACAGGTGTATCTACCAACTCATTGTCGCGAGTAGTCTTGATGGTATAATCGAAGGGACGTACAAAATCCTTGGTGTTGATAAGGCTATCACGCGTCTCTGTGTCGAGCATATAGCGCAGCACATAGCTCTCGTTATCTGGCTTTCCAAATCCATCGTTCACCTCTAAGTTGTTTAGCGTATCTTCATACTGCTCTAGACGGATGTATTTGAAGCATCCTCCCCCACGATATGTACACGAATTTGATATACCAGATTTTTCTCCATTAAGAACATATTTCAACCTAGGATATGCAATCTTTGAGATATGATCTCCCATATCTATTCCAATAAACTTTCTCTGTAATTTGAGAGCTACTGCAGCAGTCGTTCCAGAACCAAGAAAACAATCAATAATATAATCGTCTTTTTCACTTAAACTGTCGATTACTCTTTTTAATACGCCTTCTGAGTTTTCTGTTTTGAACCCCCATTTATTAGCATAACCTTTTATGTCAAGCCAGTTAGTATCGGCCATTGTTTCAGTTCTTGGAGGTATCCAATATTTTATACTTCCAATTTTATCACCATCCCTTTTTACAAATTCCAAAGACTTTCCTGTCTGAACCCAATAATCTTCTAATGATATTCCTTTGGGCTCGAATTGTTCTTGGTATATTTCGTAGTTTTTTACAGCAGCAAAAGCTCTGTTCTTTTCCCACATCCATTGTCCATAATGATTCGACAAATCAATACCAAGTATTTCATAACGCATAGTTGGTCGATCTAATGCTTTCCAAAAAGAATGCCAATGAGCATCTGATTTTTCTGCACTTATAGGCTTTATTATTTTACTGAATCTAGAATTTGGATATTTCGAGTACCAATATAAATTGTCATAATTTACTGTAATTGATTTAATAGTCCCAAATTGTTTGTTCAAATCACCTTTTGTTTCCTCAGCTCTTCTTAAAACAATTTCGTTTCTATAATTATCTTGCCCGTAGGTCTGATTTAATAATTGGCGAAGAATCATGTTCCCATCATGGCTACATCTTACAAAAATAGAGCCATCATCCATTAATAGCTTTTTAATTCCTAAAACTCTGTCATATAATAGGGTTAACCATGTTGAGTCTTTATAATCAACTCGATAGAGATAGTCCGCATTTTCACCAAGATTAAAAGGAGGATCAATATAACATCCCCTAACATTTGATGAAAATGTTCGAGTTAATAGATTGATAGCTTGCAAATTTTCACTTTTTATCAATAATCCATTCGTTTGTTCATCAAGTCCTTCTATATCTGCCAACAATTTGTGTTTGAACTGTAATGAAAAGAATTTGGTGTCAAGTACCAATAGTGGATTTTGCTTCAGAAACTCAATAGTTAACGGTTCGCAATACGCTTCTGTCATCATGTCGCCTTTTATCTCATCGATGGCAAACAGGCGTACCCATTCTTTACGCTGTTCATCGTTAGCACAAATCTCAGGATAGTATTTCTCTGGCACACGGTCAAGCGTAATACAATAGTCACTCTGCACCACAAATTTCTTTTTCAGCCAAAGACGCTTTTGGAAGTTCTCTAACTGCGCTAAGAAGTCGATGATTTTCTGACCAACCCTTTCTATCGCTTTTACCACAGCCAACTGACTCTGCAATTTTGCTGCATCGAGGTCAGCTATGACAAACACTTCATTTTTGATGTAAAAGTCTAACTCACGGCTAAGGAAACCGCCCAAGTCTTTATGAATAAAGTAATCAAAAGAATTTTTGTCCGTATATGCTTTTATATGTTTCTCTAACAACACTACTTTGTCAGTAACATTCTCTTTAACAAGAAGATCCTGCCATGATTTGGGTATCATCACAGATAAAGCCTCAAATGCATTCTTGTTAAAAATTTCCTGCTTTGGAGGTTTCATCATAAGTTCATAAGTGAAACTGATATGGAATTCGTCATCCATTTCTTCAAAAACGGGTAGACCTTCCTCATTACGAAGCACATCAAAACGACGTTCCATACCTTCTGTACTCTTGTTATTGTTTTGCTCTGTAGAAGCATCCACCAGCACGAAAAATATCCTGCGACCATCACGAAGTTTGAAGGTGTAGTTCTTAAAATACTCTGAGGTCTTAATGTAGTACTGGTCGTAGTTGGCCCAATAGAGTTTTACTTCTTCACCATTATAGGGAATGGCATAAGCAGAATTGCCGCCAGTCTTATAGCGACGCTGTGACACAAAATCGCCACCCTCGTAATAACGACTGAAGAACTGCGTGAGGCGAGAGAATACGGTGTTCTGCAAATCATCAATACCTGTACTGCTTTGAGCTATCTGCTGGCGCAGTTGCTGTACCTTGGGGTTCGTATCAGGGTCGATGCCCAGATTCTTACAACCTTCAATGGCTTTGGTCAACTCTTGCTGCAAAGAGTCATCTGTCTTGACATACTCCTTAAGAGTCTGCTCCACCTGTGGCAACAATTGGTTGTCAAGGAAGTCATTGATTTGATTACGCTTGTGGTTCATAATGCGATAGATGCCAAAGTCCAACTCGGCATGATCCATCATGAATATCTCCTGTAGTTTCTTGCGAAATGCTTCGTAATGTTGATTCATATCTTATGTTGTTTATTTGCTAAGTGTAAAGTGAATAAAGAACAGTTCCTTGTCGCTTATCTGCTGATTCAGATACTGGCGCAGACGGGCTATCATCTCATCGCGCTGCTGCTCGATTTCTTCGTCCAGGTCATCCTGCTCAGCACGTTTTCTCTTCAGTTCGTTTGTAACCTGTTTCAGTTCCTTTTCAAGGGCCAATTTCTCGTTCAGCGAATCTGCCTTAGTGAGTAGTCGCTGTTTCTCTTTCTTCTTGGCTTTTAGCTGTTTGATTTCTCGCTCAATGGTCAGCTCCTTATCGTCAGCCCAAGCCTCTACATGGGCTATCTCGTCCTTCAGCATCTTGTCGTTGCGCTCGCTGATTTGGGTGGTTAGCGCATCCTTACGGACATCATAGAAGCGCGACATCTCTGTTTGTGGCACGTCATGGATGGTGTTTCCTGCTGTTGCCACAATGCCTAATATGCGCTGTGCCAATTCTGATGACAGTTCCTCGCCATGAGCACCTATAGCGGTCAGCACAATATGGTCCTCATCCTGCCCGTCGCTGTGATAGCTGACAAGATGAGCCGCTAAGTAACCTTTGCAGCAATCTGTTTGCTCAATGATTGAGTTTTTATAAGGGTGACGATTATAGTCGAAATGCAGTTTTCGATGGGGCAATTCCTTGTTCTTTGCAGCCTCGATGATAGCCTTGGCCAAAGGGTGCGACAGGCGGTAGTTCTCATACTGACCGTCTGTGTTACTGATTTGGTAAGTACCTGTGGCAATATGCTGCTGTGGGAAGGGATTTTGCTTCAACGTGAAGACCAGATTATCTGCATCCGTTGCTTCTATGCATTCAGGGGCATACGATACTGTCAAGGCGTAGAGCCAGCGATGGATGCGGCTGATGTTCTTGTCATCGTTCTCCCTGCGTATGCGTAGCAGGTTAACCACATCTTCGTCCAGATTCTCCAATAAGGCTTGGCGAGTTTCACTCATCGTCTGCTGAATCTGTGCATCCATTTCTGTCTGTACTTGGTCGAAAGCAGCATTGATTTCCTCTGGTGTGCGACAGGTTTGGTATATCTCCAACAGGCGTTTCTCGAAGTCCACACCAGACTCTATGCTACCCAACACATCGTCGCTGGCCCCAAAAATGCCATCGAACAGATGGAACTTTTCATAGAGTAACTGATATACACGGATGTCGGCAGCATTCTTCACATTGATGAAGTTGCATACCACCACGTCGTTGCGCTGGCCGTAACGATGACATCTACCAATGCGCTGCTCTACACGTTGGGGGTTCCATGGTAGGTCGAAGTTTGCGATAAAAGAACAGAACTGGAGGTTGATACCTTCAGAGGCAGCCTCTGTGGCAATCATGATAGAGGCCTTATTGCGGAAATAATCAACAATGGCCTGACGGCGATTGGCTGACTTGGATTCAGAGATACGGCCAGTGCGTTCGTTGACTGCAAGCCAGTTCTTGTAGATCTGTTTACTGCGTTCATCGTTGTTGCTGCCATTGAAGAGCACTATTTGTCCTTTGTAGCCATTGGCCTCTAATAGTTCAAAGAGGTACTCCTGAGTACGACGGCTCTCTGTAAAAATCAAGGCCTTGCGATTGGCACCAAGTTCAGTCATCTTCTGCAAACCCACCTCCAAAGCTTTCAACAAGCATTCACCTTTATTGTTGTCCTTGATGCTATTGGCAAGGTCGTAGATTTCCTGCAGGTCAGCTATTTCGTGACAGACGGCAGTCTGCTGTTCTGGCGTGAGGCGTATCTTCTCTATTTCCTTCAAGTCTTCGTCTTCTGCATCTTCCTCCCATTCCTCTGTCTCTTCGCCAAAACTGTCATCGAAGAGGTCTTGAAGGCTTTCGTCTACTTCTGCTTCTTCTGTTTCATCTTCTCCTACCAGTCGCTTTAGGCGATTGATTATGGCCTGAACAGTATCACAGACGGCAAATGATGATGATGCCATCAACTTACGGATAAGCAACAACAGAAGGGTGCGCTGACCAGCAGGCAGACCGTAAGCATCGTCACGAAGCAGATAGGCACTCATCTTGTCGTAGAGTTCCTGCTCCTTCTCGCTGGGCATGTACTCTTGAGCCATTGGGATGCGCGAAGTGTATTTCACATACTCTGTCACCTGTTTGCGCAGGTTGCGATGAATCAGGGTGCTCAGGCGGAACTTCAAATCATGGAAGCTGTGGTTATCTTCTAACGAGTGATAGCCATATTGCGTATTGAAACTCTTCAGGTCGCCAAAATACTTGTCATCGATGACTGATACCAGTCCGTAGAGTTCTTGTATGTTGTTCTGTAGTGGTGTGGCCGTCAGCAACAGCTTCTTGTTATGACGGAAAGCATCGCTGATGCGACGTGCTGCGGCAGAAGAGTTTTTATAGACATTGCGCAGTTTGTGGGCCTCGTCGATAACCACCAAGTCCCAATTGGTTTGCGACAGTTGGTCAGCATACTTGGCGGCATACTGATAAGAACAAATGAAGAGGTGATGTTTGCGCAGGATGATGTCTGGTGAAATCAGCGAACCACGTTCCAAAATCTCTGACTTCAGGAAGAACTTTTCTTCCATCTCTGTGCTCCACTGACGGCGCAGGGTAGCAGGGACAATGATAAGAATACGGCGTTTTTGCTCTGCCCAGTACTGACTGATAACGATGCCGGCCTCAATGGTCTTTCCCAAACCTACTTCGTCGGCCAATACTACACCTTTCGAGAAAGGCGACTTCAAGGCAAACAGGGCTGCTTCAACCTGATGGGGATTCAAATCGACACGAGCCTCAGACAAAACGCCAGCCACACGCATATCATCATCACCCGACCGCCTTGATGTGAGCAGCCAGGCGATGTACTTCTGCTGTTCCTCTGTCAATAGCGGCAAGCGCTGGTTCTGTACATCGTTCATTACTATACAAAGTTAGTAACGTCTGTCTATGCTTCTATCTTTGGTGGTCATCATAGGACACAAAAAACGTGGGCATCATCTTGCTCACGTTGTGGTCCTAGGAAAACCAAATAGATGCACAAGACTTAACCCACGTGCCTATACAGCACGTGTGCTTACTTGTCTGCATCTATTATTTCCTTATTATTGAAATTTCCTAGGTTTCAACGTGAATAGAACAATAGCAGAACGCTGTTTATCTCATAAGAAAAGATCTCCTGCTCCAATGCTTTCGCACAGAAAGCATTGGCAAAGATACAAATTATTTTCCGAGTTTATAACGGTTTACCACAAATTTACACATTATTTAATATAAAGAACGTCTTCATGGTAATTATGCTATCAAAAGAGAGCTCAATTGCACTAATTGTTCTCACGTTTTCATTTTTATGCCATCAAGGTTTAACATTTTTGCTTTTTGTATACATAATTAAGAAATAAAAGGTAATTTTGCAATAAAAATGAAACGTATGGAAGAGAACAACCCACTTCATTTTCCACAGGAAATGATAGACATGTTTGCCGAGATTGCAAAGCAGCAGGAGGCACAGGTTCGACAATGTAAAACCATGTTGGCAGGCTTTAAAGCTACAGGTGAGACGGATCTTGACTATATGGACTCATACATGGATTGTCTTCATGACTTTATGGAACAAGGTGATGATGTCGAGTCCTTATATCTGGAATACATAAGCCATATTGCTACTTTCAATCCATTAGAGGCTAAAGAGCGCAAAGAAGATATAGAGGAATCACTTGGTTACAAGACGGAGATTGCGTATGCTGCTGCCTATGTCGCTCGAAATATATGCCGAGCTGAAAAAGGTACTGAAGGTGACGAGTTCTTCAAATCACACTGTTGGCGCGTGGGCAGTCATGGACATGACTGGAAGATTATGGTAACTGGTTTTCTATATCATGTAGTGGAAGACCTGGATTGCGATGCTCAGAGACTGATACAACTAACCAAAGAGAAACTGACAGAGTGGATGCGCGAACCAAAGAACGATTTCTGGAGATACGACTTCGACGAAGAAGAACTAATGCCGTTTGCAGGTGAGAAATGTATTCCGCCTACCGAAGAAGAATGGAACGAACTGATTGATGCCCTCAATCTGCTAAATGAGAAAACAGCAAAAGACAAGAACTCCTATCTTTCCCGTTTTAAGGACAAATACCTGCCTATAAAGGTAAAAATCGAAGACCTTGAACATCAGCCTTCTCGCGAAGAAGAACATCACTTGTTTCTACAGATGCTTTGGGATCACGTTGACAAACAAGAGCATGACCAATTAATGAATGGGGGCTGAAGAGATGTTTCTGTATTTGTCTGACCTCTTGGGAACATTTTGTATTATCCAGACCGGATATTCTTCAGTTCATCATGATGTTCTTTGATGAAAGCAAGGAGCATTGCGTTTACCAATTGCCGGATATTGAGTTTTGCATCCGACTCAAACTTGATGCGTTCAATCTCCCGTTTCACATCTTTGAATAACCAGACGCATTCCCCATGTTCCGAGACGTTTTTGAACTCGTCTAAATAGTGTGTAAAGCGTTGCCATTCGGTGACATAGGCTGACGGTTCTATGATGGGATTATTCCTCACCTGTTTAGTAAGATCACTCATACCACCTTTGGGCAGTTCAATGCTAAGCTTTTTCTTTTCCATAGTCGCATTATCTATTAATCATAAACTCACATTATCACAAAATAGATTTCACAATAAATCGAAAACTCTCATAGACAGCATGCTTCAAGGGTAGAGGGACGTTGTAGGTGTTCACTCGCTTCATCTGTGCCCGATAGCCAACAGATGGAGCGACGATCCCACTTTTGCCAAATTCAGCATCCATTTGCTTCCATAGTTCCAACTCTTCACGTGTTCCCATTCGGGCATCAACCTTGTTTGGCACAAAGAAGATTTGGGCCTTCATCTGTGGATTGAGTTGTTGAAGTCGATTAATGACCTGAATAAAAGTCCGGGTTGAGGATAACGACTTCGATTCGTACTCAAATGGACAGATGATGTAGTCGGCATAGATGAACATCGGTGCCAAGCCATCATCCTTGATGGTGCCTGGTGCATCAAAAAGCACAAAGCCATCCTGCGACTGTGCATTTTCCATCAGCATTTGCATCGTCTTGGGGTCGCTGACCTCAAACGACTGGATGCTGTATGACTCATCCTCTCCAAAGGTCTGCCTGTCCTGCTCACGTTGCAGGGTGGCAGACTGTTGGAGGTCGGTGTCTATGATACAGACATCTTTCTTCCAATACGCCAGATAATCTGCCAGAAGGATACAGAGTGTGGATTTACCCACACCACCCTTCTGATTGGCGAAAACAAAGATTTTGTTCTTCTTAGATTTCATGATTCTATTATTTTGTTAGTTATCACAAATGCTACTTTACTATTTATAACGAGCACGCTTCTGGTTCTCGGCCTTAACCACACTATCACATTTATGCTTGATGACACTTTCATATTCGT
>JAEEGG010015313.1_pt1 | contig 16115 bp, 16 predicted proteins | sample 9134161 | NCBI WGS metagenome assembly JAEEGG01 (sample SAMN16246543, study PRJNA631951) | gut metagenome | biome: gut microbiome; feature: rumen; material: CR-attached | host: Bos | place: Iran: Karaj | collected 2018-10
GTCTCTGCGGCCGATCCGTCCTTGGCGCCGGTGCCCTTGCAGGGCTGGCAGGGAACCAGTTTCTTGAGTTTGAACTTCTTGGGTACGCCGGTATTTATCTCCTCAAGTGTCAGCGCTACCTTTACTCTGAGGTCCGATCCTCTGGACTTGCGTTCTCCGCTGCGGCCTCGCGTACGACTGCCGCTGAATCCGCTGAATCCGCCGAATCCGCCGCCTCCGAATATATCGCCGAACATGGAGAAGATATCATCCATGGACATGCCTGCACCGCCGAATCCGCTACCTCCGCCGAATCCGGATGCACCGTTCAGTCCGTCAAATCCGAACTGATCGTATTTGGCTCTCTTGTCAGGGTCGCTCAGGACGCTGTAAGCCTCGGCTGCCTCCTTGAACTTCTCCTCGGCCTCCTTGTTGCCGGGGTTCTTGTCAGGGTGGTATTGAATGGCTTTCTTGCGGTAAGCCTTCTTTATCTCATCGGCTGTTGCGGTCTTGGGGACCTCAAGCACCTCGTAGTAGTCTCTTTTTGCCATATTGTTATTCTCCTACGGCCACTTTTGCATGGCGCAGAACCTTGTCGTTAAGTTTGTATCCGTCAATAGCACAGTCCAGTACCTTGCCTTTCAGATCCTCGCTGGGAGCGGGTATCATGGCAATGGCCTCATGGAAATCGGTGTCAAAAGGCTCGTTCTTGGGCGATATTTTCTGCAGACCCTTCTGTTCCAGAATGTGCATAAGCTTGTTGTAAATAAGCTCCACGCCTTCTTTGAGGGCATTGTAATCCTCTGACTTGGCTGAGTTTGCTATAGCCCTCTCCAGGTCGTCAATCACGGGGAGGATATCGGTTACCACGCCGGCGCTGCCGTTAAGGATGATTTCGGCTTTCTCCTTCATGGTGCGCTTGCGGTAATTGTCAAACTCGGCCATCTGGCGGAGCAGACGGTCCTTGAGGTCGGCCGCCTCGGCTTCGCTCTTGGCGAGTTTGGTCTCTACGGTCTCTTCCTGAGGCTCCTGGCTGTTCTCTTCCTTCTCTTCCTGCGCGGTGTCGTTTTTCTCTTGCTCCGCGCCGTTCAGAACTTCCTTTTCCTGGTCGTTCTCGGATTGGAAATTTTCTGACATTTTATGTTTGTTTCTCTTACTCATCTGCATGTTGTTTCTGATAGCACCCTATATACAACAAACTTTGTGCCACGGCAACCGGCGGTGACACAGTGGCACATTAAAAATTTTTAAACTCACTTCATGGAGTCGGCACCGAAACAGAAAGGCAGAATTGAGTCGGTTCCGCCTTCAATCAGCATGGTGCCTTCCGTACCGTAAAGTATGTATCGGATAGGGCATCCTCCCCGTTGTTCGGTCTCGGCCAGGACCTGACGGCATGCGCCGCAAGGCGTTATGGGCTGAGCCGTAAAGCCTTTGTCGTTGCGGGCAGCAATGGCCAGTGCCTTTACGGCCTTGCCGGGATATGTGTGACCGGCTGTGAACAAGGCGGTTCTCTCGGCACAAAGACCGGAAGGATAAGCCGCATTCTCCTGATTGCTGCCTGTAACTACGGTTCCGTCGTCAAGCAGCAATGCTGCACCTACCTTGAATCCGGAATAGGGTGACCAACTTCCCGACGTGGCCTCTTTGGCTGCATTGACAAGCATCAGGTCGCTGCTGTCCAACTCATTCTGATTCAAAACACTCCATTCTATGGTACGGCTTTGTTTCTTCATATGTAAGGGGTCATTTATCCGACCGCTAAATTACTCATTTTTTCAGCATAATTCATTAACTTCGCATAACCATCTGTACAGTAATGAGAATACTCCGTTTAGCAACGCTTGCCATACCGTTTTTGCTGGCTTCCTGCTCTGTCATGCAACAGACTGCTGCGGTTCCCTCGCAGGCCCAGTCAAAGGATGCTTTCGCCAATTACATAGCCCGATACGGCAATCTGGCTGTAGACCAAATGAAAAAATACGGTATTCCGGCCAGTATAACACTTGCGCAGGGACTGTTGGAGTCCGATGCGGGGCGGAGTACGCTCGCAGTCAAATGCAACAACCATTTCGGGATAAAATGCCACAGTGACTGGACCGGCCGCAAGATGTATCATGATGACGATGCCCGTCAGGAGTGTTTCCGTTGTTATTCCGATGCCGATGATTCATATCGGGACCATTCGCTGTTCCTGGTAAACGGATCACGGTATCAGTCGCTGTTCAAACTGAGCGTTACGGATTACAAGGGCTGGGCAAAAGGACTCAAGGCTGCAGGTTATGCCACCAGCCCTACCTATGCCGATAAACTGATAGAGATTATTGAACGCTACGGCCTGGACCGTTATGACAAGAGCGGTGGGGTACGTCTCAAACCGGGACAGATTCCGCATCAGCCCATGCTGGTAAACGGTCAGCGCTGTGTGCGTCTGCGTGAGGGCGAGACTCTCAAGGACATAGCGCGTGAATACGGAATGCAACTCAGTCTGCTCAGGCGTTTCAATGAGGCCGAACGAAAGTTCGTACCCCCGGCCGGCACCCTTATCTATCTGGAAAGAAAAAAGTCCCGTGCCGATCGTGAGCACAGGACTTATGTGGTTAAGAAGGGTGACAGCCTTTGGTCAATTTCCCAGCAGTTCGGAGTTAAGATGAGGCCTCTTGCAAATCGTAATCATCTGTCTCAGGATAACCCTCTCTCTGTGGGCATGACCCTCCTTCTTCGCTGATTATTCCATTTGTTGTGTGGCTTTCGCGATGGCCTTCTCCAGGTCGGCGCGGCTCATGGTGCCATCCAGACAGATGAACGTGAATGCGTCCTCTTCGGCTGCGGTCAGTATGAACTGGGTTACGGTCCTTTCGTCTCCCGATGTGTATATCCTCACCACTTCGCCCTTGTCCTTGATCTCCATAAGCATCTCAAAGTCATACTTATTGATGAATTTGTTGACATCGGACTTCATTTCGGCGCAAAGGTCGGCGTCCTCACAGTCCAGCAGGTACATGGAGTTAAGGTTCTTTATGATGGTTCCCAGTTCCATGGAACTGCCTTCGCCCAGTTCCATGTTGGGGACCTTGCCCATCAGTTTGAACATGGATGATGAGATGTATACTGCACTCACTTCCTCGTGGTCGGAGTATTTGTTGTAAATTCCCTTGCCGTCCTGTGCCCAGGCGCCGGCGGTGAGCAGAAACATTGCTGCCACAAATGCTGCTATCTTTTTCATTTTAGTGCTTTTATCGTTTTGTCAATTACCGGTTCGGCTGCATCGGCAATCTCCAGACCGGTGTTCATTTTCTCTGATATGAATCCGAATACCTGCTCCATCTGCATATAAGCCATCTTGGGATCGTCAAAAGTATCCTTGGGAGTGGTGATCGAATCCTGGAATGAAATGCGCATGCCGATAGTTACGATAGCCACAGCTGCTGCGGGGTATGATATCATCCTTAGGATCTTTCTGTATTTCCTGTGGGGCTTACTGTCCGCCTGGACCTCGTCTTCTCCGGATGACATCTCAAGGGCACGTGCCGTTACGGCTATGTCGTGCTTGAGTGATGAGGGTACCTTGATGCTCTCGTCGGACGCTATCCGGTCAAGATCAAGCATACTCAGCTTTTCAATATCTTCCAATCGTTTCATATCTGGCTCCTTAATGACTTGCGGGCATTGCTTAAAAGCACCCTCAAAGTCAGGTTTGACATTCCTGTTCTCTTTTCTATCTCTTCATATGACATCTCCTCCAGCACATACATCTTCATCACGTCACGTTGGCGGGCGGGCAGCTGTTCTATGGCGGCCAGAACCCTTTCCAGTTTTTCACGTGCATCATAGTCGTCGTCAAACTGTCTTGACTCCGCTATGTCGGGCCCTGGTTCCATTGCCTGAACACGCTGTTCCTTGCGGAGACGGTCAATACAGAGGTTTTTCATCAGCGTGGTGCAGTATGCTTTCATGTTCAGCACCGTGTCCAGTTGCTCACGGCTGTTCCATAGTTTAATGAAAAGATCCTGTACGGCATCCTCGGCATCGGTCCTGGACTCCAGAATATAGTACGCCACCCTGAATAGCCCGTCGCTAAGGGATTTGTATGTTTCTGTCAGGACTTCTGATGTCATCTGTTTTAACCGTTTCCGATATAATGACGCAATAACTCCTAAAGTGTTAATGCATCATTGCCGATTTTTTTAAAAAAAGAATGCCGGTCGTGCGCCGGCATGGATATTACAGTATTTCGTGCTCCTCCTTCATATCTATCTCATTTCCCTTGATGTCAATGAACCTGTATGAAAGGAACGGTAGGTTCTGGTCAGGGAGCAGGTTGATTCCCGGCCCGTAGCGGAAATACCACTTTAACTTGATTGAAAAGAGTCCCCTTGTAAGATATGCGTACACATAAGGATGTACAAACAGGGTGAAATGACTCATTTTCATCTGGTTCTTGAGGCAACTGATCTTGTTTTCCAGCTGATCCGTGAACAGTATTGAAGGTCTTATGGTTCCTGTGCCGAAACAGGTGGGGCAGGTCTCGTCTACAGGGACATCCATGACCGGACGTACTCTCTGACGGGTTATCTGCATAAGGCCGAACTTGCTCAGAGGAAGGATGTTGTGCTTGGCACGGTCACGTTCCATGTTCTGGCACATACGCTCGTAGAGTTTCTGGCGGTCTTCGGCCAGCGCCATGTCTATGAAGTCCACCACTATGATTCCGCCCATATCGCGCAGACGCAACTGACGTGCCAGTTCATCGGCCGCTCCCAGATTCACCTCCAGTGCATTTTCCTCCTGTGTGCCTGCCTTGACGCGGTGGCCGCTGTTCACGTCGACCACATGCAGGGCCTCGGTATGCTCAATAATAAGGTATGCTCCGCTCTTGTATGATACTATACGGCCGAATGATGACTTTATCTGCTTTGTGATGGCAAAGTTGTCGAATATCGGCAGTTCACCTTTATACAACTTTACTATCTTGGTCTTCTCGGGGTCGATCAATGATACATAGTCGCGTATCTCCTGATATGTCTTCTCGTCGTTGACGTGGATGGACTCGTATGACGAGTTGAGCATGTCGCGCAGGATCGCTATTGTACGGCTGGTCTCCTCGAATATCAGTTCGGGGGCCTTTTCGGCCTTCTGCGCTCTTGCCAGACAGTCCTCCCAACGCTGGTACAGTATTGAAAGTTCATTGTCCAGTTCCGCTACCCGCTTGCCCTCGGCTACGGTACGTACTATTACGCCGCAGTTCTTGGGCTTGATGCTGTGAATCAGCTGCTTGAGTCTTGCACGTTCCTCGTTTGACTTTATCTTTGATGAGACCGATACCTTGTCGCCGAAGGGGATAAGTACCAGGAAACGTCCTGCGAATGATATCTCTCCCGTCAGTCTGGGACCTTTGGTGGAGATGGGTTCTTTCGTCACCTGGACGATTATCTCTTCGCCTTGCTCCAGAGCTGTGCTTATGTTGCCCTGTTTCTCGTCAAACGGTACGAACTGGGCCTTTCCGAACGGAGCAAGTTTCTTGCGGTTGGCCCTTACCTGTTTGAGATATTTCTTTAATGACGCGAACTGGGGGCCCAGATCCTGGTAATGCAGGAATGCCTCTTTCTCGGACCCGACATCCACAAAGCATGCGTTCAGTCCGGGCATCAGCTTCTTGACACGTCCCAGATACAGGTTACCTACCGCAAAAGAAACCTCCTGGGCATCTTTCTGATACTCAACAAGGTTGTGATCTTCGGTAATGGCTATCTGTATGCTGTCGGGCTGGACGTTAACTGTCAGTTCGCTTGTCATCGTTTGTGCTTATCTAACGTTTTAATAAAGCAAAGAACAAACCTGGCGAAAACATATTGCGGCAAGTTTGTTCTTTGGAAGTTTCTTTTACAGACCGGCTTATTTGCTCTTATGTCTGTTCTTTCTCAGTCTTTTTTTACGCTTGTGCGTAGACATCTTATGTCTTTTCTTCTTTTTACCGCTGGGCATAACTGTGATGATTTATTTAGTTAACTATTACTTTCTTACAGCAAGAGCGAAAGTCTTGGCCGGCTTGAAGGCGGGAATCTTGTGCTCGGGAACAGTGATTGTTGTGTTCTTGAGGATGTCACGGGCAGCCTTGGCGGCTCTTTTCTTGGTGATGAAGCTACCGAAACCTCTCAGGTATACGTTCTCATCGTTTTCGAGTGAATTCTTTACAACATCCATGAAACCTTCTACGCATGCCAGAACGTCGGCCTTGTCAATGCCGGTCTTCTTGGCGATTTCGCTAACAACTTCTGCTTTTGTCATATTCTCAATTATTTAAGTCTAAAATGTCGCTTTTTGTTTTCGAGTTGCAAATGTAGTTCTTTTTGGCGATACATAAAACATTTCATCCTAATTTGTTCTAAAAAAAACTTTTGTATATTTGCATTGAAATATTAATACCTAATTATTATGTCAGTTAACAAAGTAATTTTGATTGGAAATGTGGGTAAGGATCCGGATGTAAGATATCTGGACAACCATGTTTGTGTAGCTAACCTTACCCTGGCCACGACAGATCGTGGTTACACAGCTCAGAATGGCACCCAGGTGCCTGATCGTACCGAATGGCACAACCTCGTTTTTTGGCGCGGATTGGCCGAGACCGTTGAAAAATACGTTCACAAGGGCGACAAGCTTTATATTGAAGGTAACATCCGTAACCGCAGTTACGATGACCAGAATGGTATGAAGCGTTACATTACGGAGATTTATGTGGATCAGATGGAGATGCTTACCAGGCCTCAGTCCAAGCCCGATGCTCCCCAACAGCCGCAGCAAGCAGTTCCGCAGCCGGAATCCGGTGACAACGGAATGCCGTTCTAACTTAAATCGTCTGCCTTATAGAACCTATCGGTTTTAATATTCCATCAGCGGGGTCCGTCATTGCAATGGTGACGGCCCTGCTTCTTTTGTTTTTGTCCGGATTCGTATCTGCATCCGAGACATCATTCTTTTCACTTTCGCCCGATGAACTGAAGCGTATTTCGGACGATGACTCCCCCCGCTGTCGCAGGGCATCATCGCTGCTTTCTGACTCGGAGCGTCTCCTGGCTACGATACTGACCGCCAACAACCTGGTTAACGTGGCCATAATTCTGTTGCTGGACCTGGCGTTTTCGCAGATGCTGGTGTTCGGGGCCGAATGGATTGAGTTCCTGGTGCTTACCGTTATACTCACATTCATTCTGCTCCTTTTCGGCGAGATAATCCCCAAACTGTACTCTGCACACAACTCCCTCTCGTTCAGTCTCAGGGCGTCAGGGGTGTTGTCGGTACTTACCGTCCTGCTGCGTCCCGTATCATCGCTTCTTATGCGGTCCAAGGTCTTGTCGGACCATATCCAATCCAAGAAAAATCTCAACATTTCCGTAGATCAGCTGGAACATGCGCTGGAGCTTACCGACCAGGAGGATATCCAGGATGAGCACCAACTTCTGGAGGGCGTTATCCGTTTTGGTGATGAAACGGTCGTGGATATTATGACATCCAGGATTGACATGATCATGCTGGATATAAAGGACAGTTACGGGGAGGTGATAAAATGTGTCAGGGAGAATTTCTATTCGCGTGTTCCCGTCTACTCCGGAACGTCCGATAACATTAAGGGAATTCTTTACATAAAGGATCTCCTTCCATACCTTGAGAAAGGAGACGGCTTCCGTTGGCAGTCGCTCATCCGTCCTGCATTCTTTGTTCCCGAGACCCGTAAGATAGATGATCTGCTTCATGATTTCCAGACCGGCCGGATCCATATGGCTATCGTGGTCGATGAATTCGGCGGCACATCAGGTCTGGTTACTCTCGAAGACGTGATAGAAGAGATTCTGGGTGAGATAAACGATGAGTTTGACGATGACTCCGTAAGTTACCGTAAGACCGGTCCCGATACCTATGTCTTTGAGGGGAAAACCCCGCTGTCCGATTTCTTCAGGACGGTAGGCCTTGATGAGGATGACTATTCTCAATTTGTGGGAGAGGCAGATACCCTGGCGGGATTCCTGCTGGAACTAAAGGGGGATTTCCCCAAAAAGGATGAGGAGCTTGTTTGTAAAGATCTGATTCTTAAGGTTATGGAAAAGAAGGAGCGTCGTCTTTCTGGTATTCGTGTAACAGTCCGCCGTAATTCCCGGAACCTCAGGGAAGAATAATTTTTTTACATTTTTTAATTTTTTATCCGTATGCACGCGCGTGTGTACTTGTTATTTAGTATCTTTGCCGTGATAAGCCCTTTTTATCACAAAAGAAATACTTAACAAAACCGATACAGTTTATGAAGAAAACCAAAAGATCATTGGCGGTTTGCGGCATCATCGCGGCATTCTGCCTTGGTTCCTGTCTTTCCATGACTGATGAACTGAACCTTGAAAAGGAGATCAGTCTGGATATGCAGATAGGCCCCGGAGGTCTCTACATTCCTCTGGGAAGTCTGGATACTCTCTATCTTGATTCCCTGATCAAGCTGGATGGTGACAATTCTGTTCTTGATACTCTTGACGGCGGCCTTTTCGGATTCACTATGAAGGATTCCGTAAAAGTTGACCTGGACAAGATCCAGCCGGTAACCATTGATATAGAACCTCCCACGATAGATCCTCTTGAGACTGAGTTCAAGAATCCGGAAGTCAAGGATGTGAACATCCCGGTCAAGGAGAGTTCAAACACCATTGAGATTGCCAGGATAGATGTCTCTTCCATCAATTCCAAACTGCCCACATTCAGCAAATCTGTTCAGGTGGGTCCTTATGACGTGCCCGGCATCGGAACAAGCATCCAATTACCTCCGGTTACGATCTCAAAGCAGAGCATGAACTGCAATTTCAGTTATGTGTTCCCGGATGACGTAAAGAAAATCAACAAAGTCTGGTTTGGTGAGCCCCAGGGTTCCAGGACCGGTCAGAAACTGACCTTGGAAGTTGACCTTACAGGCATCTACAATGTCTTGACCGATCCTGTTATCAGGGTTTCCGATCTGGAGGTTTCATTCCCCGATAACTTTGTGCTGAGCAAGGATCCGGAACTGGATACATATATCCCCGCCCAGTATGTGACGGTAGCAGACAATGTCTTCAGCATCAATATGACATCCGGCTCCATAACCGGAATAGGTGCTGATCACAAACTGCCCGTTACATTCTATGTAAAGTATGCCGATTTCTCGGATTATACCGATGAGATTGATTTCAGCGGAAAAGTCCAGTATGAACTCTCTCTTAATATCGGAGGTACGGCCGGAACAAGTGCCGCACAGTTCCAGGTAAGCGTTGACCTGAATGCAGGCCTCAAGATGGCCGATATCGAGGCTCAGACCCGCAGCCGTGAGATAGATATTGAAGAGGAGACAATCTCTTCAAGCTGCAGGGTTACCGGCCTGTCCGGCATCTCCAAGGTGAACACAATCACTTTCAAGCCCGATCAGAGCATGCTGTATTTCAGTATTTCAGATGTAGATGTCAATCCTTTTGAATTCAAGGGCGGCGGTTCCAGCAAGATTCAACTCAGATTCCCGTCGGACTTTTCATTTGATACTGATTGGGTCAGGGATGAGAACGGCAATACTGTAGGCTCATGGTCTGGCACCCGTCTTACACTTGACGCCACAAAGGTGATCGGCCACACCGTAAGCCTTAAGGTTCAGGGACTCTCTGTCTATGAGAATGTAGATGAAGAGGACGCCTCAATCTCAATCAGTACTGAAGTTACCTACTCGGGTGTCATGGTTGTTTCTGAGAACGATGACATTAACCTGGCGGCTCTTGATGTTCTGGACGATAAGGAACTTACAGTCCGCTTCTGGGGTAGTTTCGTGGTTGACAACGCGGAAATCGAGACAGGTGAGATGACAACCGAGTTCAATGATTCAACCGTTATTGACATTGACCAGATGGTGGATCCCGCACTTGTAATGATCCAGCGCATAGATCTGGTTAATCCCGCCAGCGCTTCCATCAACCTCAGGTTTGAAGGTGTTCCCGGGACAGTAGAGGAACTGACATTCTCCAAGTTCACCGTTCAGTTCCCCGAGTTCATAAAGATAGCTTATGTAGGATCGGACAAACGTATAAGGGTTAAGGGCAACGAGTTGCTGATAAACGGAGCACTTACCGATGAGCTGCACTCGGCAGAAGGCTTCAGCGTGAACGGTCTCCAGATTACAGGCATGTACTTTGATACACCTCTTGAGACGGTTGACGGCCGCCTGATCCTGTCGGGTAATAAGGTTCGTATAAACGGAGCCGTGACAGTAAACAACCAGAAGATCAACAACAGTCAACTGGATGTGATCAGGGTTATTCCCACCGTGGATTTTGAGCCTATCAACGTAAAGTCCGTATACGGAAAGGTGAACCCCAAGATCGATCCGGTCGATGAGTCCATAGACCTGGCACTGGGAGACGCAGGTGATTTCTTCAAGAATGACAAGAACAACCTGTCATTGAGCAATCCCCAACTCACTATTAGCCTTACCAGCACCATTACCCTTCCTATTGACATTGACCTGAATCTCTCGTCAAAGGATGCCAACGGCAAGTTTATTGCCCAAAATATCGGACCTGACATGGGCACGATCCATCTGCCCGCTTGTGACACACTGGCTTCCAGCCGTACCACAACTCTTGTAATCTACAAGAATGACAGACCGGTATCACAGTCAGACGACACCATATTCGTCCGCATGAGCCGTCTGTCCGAACTCATGTCAACCATTCCCGATAAGATACTGTTCAATCTCACGGCCGGTGCCAACCAGTCTGTTGACCATTTCATAGACCTGACACGTCCGTTGGCCGTTGAGGGAGAATACAAGGTTTCCATACCTCTGTCATTTGACAGCCTGTACATAGAGTATGCAGATACCATTCTAGACCTGAGTAAGGATCTTGAGGATGTGGCCGATAAGATTGAGGCTACAGAACTGCAGCTGCTGGCCGAGGTTGAAAGCACCATACCTCTTGGCGTAAAGCTTACGGCTAAGGCATATGATAAGGACTGGAATGAACTCAGGGATGTCATCATCCAGGGTGCCGAGATAGAGGCAGGTTCCGATACCATAACAAAGAAGCCTCTTGTTCTTGACCTGTCAGTCAGAAAGGATGGACTGCAGAAACTTGACGCTATCGTCTTCACGGCCGCCGCACAGTCAGGTGAGAGCGGTTCGGGTATACGCAAGGGTCAGTGGCTGCTGCTCAAGAAATTGAGAATCAGATTCCCGGAGGGCATCAAGGTTGACCTCACCGATGCCACCGACAAAGACAAGAAATAACCCTCAAAAAGAGATACAGTTATGAAAAAGCATATAATCAGGAAGTCCTTTGCGGCAGTTTCAATGCTGTTGATATCGGCCGTTGCATTTGCACAAAGTGCAAGTTCTTCATATTTCCTAGAGGGTTTCAACCAGCGTTATCAGTTGAATCCGGCATTCGCTCCGGAGCGTCCAGTATTTATGGCTGTTCCCGCTTTGAGCAATATTCAGGTCGACGCCACCAGTTCGGTGGGTCTTGCCAATTTCCTCTTTGAGTCTACATCCAAGCCCGGAATGCTTACCACATTCATGAGCCCCGATATTGATGCCCGGACATTCCTGGACGCCATGCCAAGGGCCGCTCAGTTCAATGTCGGACTCAATATGGATATTCTCGCTTTGGGTGTAGGTGCCAAGAACGGATTCACCACGTTCAACCTTAAGTTGAGAAACAACGAGCAGATCAATCTCCCCAAGGAGCTGTTCGGTTTCATGAAGGCCAGCCTTGCCAATGGAGACTATCTTATTGAGAACATCAATATCAATACAATCTCCTACGTTGAAGCGTCACTCACCCATTCACACAAGATAGGCGATAATCTTACCGTAGGTCTGGGACTCAAGTTCCTGGAAGGTATAGCCTATGCCGATCTCACCGTAAATGAAATTGATGCACAACTCCATGAGGATGAATGGCTGGTTAAGTCTAATGGTTCAATCAAGGCTTCTATTCCGGGTGCCCAGTACAAACTGGATCCTGATAATCAGACCTTTGACGGTGTTGACGGATTCAGTTTCAGCGTTCCGCAGAGTCACGGTTTTGCGGTAGACCTGGGTGCGGAGTATGATTTCAAGGGGTTGGTTGACGGCCTCAAGGTATCAGCCGCTGTCACCGACCTGGGATTCATCGGCTGGGCCAATATGAACACCTTTGCCACCAACAACAACGAGTATGTAAAGTTTGAGGGATTCAACAACTATGACGTGAGCGGTGACAACGAGGATGAGACTATGGACCAGATAAACGATGATTTCAATGACATGGTCAAGATGTATCAGACCGGAACCACCAATCAGAAAGAAAAGGTTATGCTTAACGCTACTTTCAGATTGGGTGCCGAGTATGCCCTGCCTTTCGCAAACTGGATATCGTTCGGTGAACTGCTCACTTACCGTTCCGGTTTGTGGCCTTATACCGAGTCCCGTACTTCAATCTGTCTTTCACCATGCGGATGGTTTGATCTGAGCGGAAACGCAGTGCTTTCAAGTATGGGCTCATGCATGGGATTGCTGCTCAACCTGCACCCGGGAGGTATCAACTTCTTTGTGGCAGTTGACAGACTTAAGGCAGAATTCAATCCGCAGTTCATTCCGCTGCACGATTTTGGCCTTAATTTCAGTTTAGGTCTTAACTTTGCATTCGGAAAGAAACGCGATAAACTTGATGATTGAAATATCGGCCTTTGAATTAGTCCTCAAAGGCATGGCTATAGGATTTCTGGCAGCAGCCCCGACAGGACCGTCGGGGGTGCTTGTCATACAGAGAACACTCAACAAGGGCCGGTGGAAAGGATTTCTAACCGGCCTTGGAGTGTCAATAAGTGATGCTGTGTATATCATGATTACCATGATGTGCCTGTCGTTGGTTCTGGGTTATCTTGAGAATCCGACAGTATCATTTGTGGTAAAGATCGTGGGGTGCGCCCTGCTGCTGATATTCGGCATCACGACCGTAAGGAACAATCCCCTTGCGGCATCAAAGGAGGTAAAGGTCAAAAAGGATTCCCTGTGGCAGATTATGGCTACAGGTTTTGCGGTGGCCATTGTAAATCCTCTGGTGGTGTTTTTTTACATGGGCCTGTTTGCGTTCTTCTCACTTCCGGTCGATGATTTCGATACGGCGGTTAAGATGCAGACATACCTGTTCGTCCTTTTGGGCGATGTTTGCTGGTGGTTTACCCTGTCAACCCTTATCAACAAGTTGCGCAACCGTTTTGATTTGCGTGGACTTTGGATGATCAACAGGGTTCTGGGAACCATACTGATAGTGGCCGCGGCAGCGTGGTGCACATCAATACTTATCAAATTGTAAGATGTTCGTTCAGAAAGAACTGAGAGAGAAGAATATTGCCGAGTACCTGCTCTACATGTGGCAGGTCGAGGATATGATCCGTGCCGCCGGACTGGACAGTGACCGGCTGTACGATGCTGTCATAAAGGTTAGCGGACGTTCCCAGGATGAATGCCGTGAGTGGAAACAGTGGTATGATGACCTTATAGAGATGATGCGTTCTGAGGGTAAGACAGAGAGAGGTCATCTGCAGATCAATGAGAACGTACTCATTCTACTTAATGACCTGCATCAGCGACTGCTGGAATCACATAAACAGCCGGAGTACAGAGACCTGTATTACAAGGCGCTTCCGTTCATCGTCGAGTTCCGTGCCAAGAACCACAGCACTGAGAATGAGGAGTTGCGTGACTGCTTCAATATGCTCTACGGGGTATGGCTGCTCCGTGTGCAGGGAAAGGAGGTGAGCGCATCGACAGCCCAGGCGGTGAAGGCGGTATCGGCTTTCATCGGGAAACTGGCAGTATTATACCGTGAGGATAAGGAAGGCACACTTGAAATTGAGTAATTATGATTGAAGAGATAAACAGAAGACGTACGTTCGCGATTGTATCGCACCCTGATGCCGGTAAGACCACACTTACCGAGAAATTCCTGCTGTTCGGCGGCCAGATTCAGGTTGCCGGAGCCGTCAAGTCCAACAAGATACGCAAGACAGCCACATCGGACTGGATGGATATTGAGAAACAGCGTGGTATCTCGGTTACCACATCGGTAATGGAATTTGACTATGAAGGTTACAAGATAAACATTCTGGATACCCCGGGCCACCAGGATTTTGCCGAGGATACGTTCCGTACCCTGACAGCCGTTGACAGCGTAATCATTGTCATTGACAGCGCCAAGGGTGTTGAGTTGCAGACCCGCCGCCTCATGGAGGTGTGCCGTATGCGCAAGACCCCGGTCATAGTGTTCGTAAACAAGTTGGACCGTGAGGGTAATGACCCGTTTGATTTGCTTGATGAACTTGAGGAGGAACTCCAGATACATGTACGCCCCCTGAGCTGGCCTATAGAGAAGGGTGCCCGATTCAAGGGCGTCTACAATATTTATGAGCAGAAACTTGACCTCTTTACGCCCGATAAGCAGAAGGTGACCCAGAAGGTTGAGGTCGATATAAACAGCACGGACCTTGAGTCCAGGGTGGGAGAGCGCGAGGCTCAGAAACTGCGCTCCGACCTGGAACTCATTGACGGCGTCTATGAGCCGTTTGACCGTCAGCAGTATCTTGACGGAGAACTGGCTCCGGTATTCTTCGGTTCGGCCCTGAACAACTTCGGTGTGCAGGAGCTGCTCAACTGCTTCGTGCAGATTGCACCCAGCCCGCGTCCCACACAGGCATTGGAGCGTGTGGTGGAACCCGAGGACAGCAAGTTCACCGGATTCATATTCAAGATAACCGCCAATATCGACCCCAACCACCGCTCATCGGTAGCCTTCTGTAAGGTTTGCTCCGGCAAGTTCCAGCGTAATGAGCCCTACTATCATGTGAGGTTGGACAAGACCTTCCGTTTCTCGTCGCCCACCCAGTTCATGGCGCAGCGCAAGAGCACCATTGAGGAGGCCTGGCCGGGCGATATCATCGGACTTCCCGATACCGGAAACTTTAAGATAGGTGATACTCTCACTCAGGGTGAGAAACTCCATTTCAAGGGTCTGCCCAGCTTCTCGCCCGAGATGTTCAAATACATTGAGAACGCTGACCCCATGCGCGCCAAGCAGCTTGCCAAGGGTATTGACCAGCTGATGGGTGAGGGCGTTGCCCAGATGTTCGTCAATCAGTTCAACGGCCGCAAGCTTATCGGCACCGTAGGACAGCTTCAGTTTGAGGTCATTCAGTACCGTCTGGAGCATGAGTACAATGCATTATGCCGCTGGGAGCCTGCAAGCCTTTACAAAGCCTGCTGGATTGAGAGTGATGATGAGGCCGAGCTGGAGGCGTTCAAGAAGCGCAAATATCAGTTCATGGCTACCGATATGGAGGGCCGTGACGTCTTTCTGGCCGACAGTGGCTATGTGCTGCAGATGGCACAGATAGACTTTAAGCATATAAAGTTCCACTTTACAAGTGAGTTCTGATGAAAGAGTATATTGAGGATGTGAAAAAAGCCGTTGAGGTGATGCGTGGTGGAGGCATTATCCTTTATCCCACGGATACCATCTGGGGGATTGGCTGCGATGCATCAAACTCTGCCGCCGTGCGCCGCATCTTTGAGCTCAAGCGCCGCTCGGACAGCAAGTCCATGCTTTCACTCATCGACTCCGACGCCAAATTGGGCTATTATGTGCCCGATATCCCCGACGTGGCGTATGACCTGATGGATCTGGCTGAGAAACCTCTCACCATCATCTATGATAACGTTCGTCATATGGCTCCCGAGTTGCTGGCCCAGGATGGAAGCGCCGGAATTCGTGTCACAAAGGAGGAGTTCTCACAGGAACTGTGCCGCCGCATGGGTGGGGCGGTGGTGTCCACATCGGCCAATATCAGCGGCCAGCCATCGCCTGCCAATTTCAGCGAGATTTCTGATGAAATACGTGCGGGAGTGGATTATATTGTCGAATACCGCCAGACAGAACAGACCCGTTCGGTTGCATCGGGCATAATCAAACTGGGCTCTGGCGGATTGGTAAAAGTAATCAGAGAGTAATGAAAGAGAAAACTGATGAAATGGAGAGACAGACTGAGTCCCTGCTCAACAAGTTCAACCTGTGGCGCAAGGATCATATCAGTGAGCG
>JAEEGG010015315.1_pt1 | contig 16115 bp, 18 predicted proteins | sample 9134161 | NCBI WGS metagenome assembly JAEEGG01 (sample SAMN16246543, study PRJNA631951) | gut metagenome | biome: gut microbiome; feature: rumen; material: CR-attached | host: Bos | place: Iran: Karaj | collected 2018-10
GAAGAAAGTAAATAATATAGCATAATATTCAGGAAAATGCAAGGAAAGGCGGCACGATACGAGCGTTTTTCTTATGGAAACGGTTTGTTTTCTGTATTGTGAGAGCGATTTTGCGCGGGCCGAGTGAAAGGGTTTGCGCAACGTGACTTTCAGGAGGTTTGCGCAGGCTAAGAAAAGGTTTGCGCAAAAACCAAAAAAAAGCGCCCGAAGGCGGCTGCCGAGACCGTCTCCAGGCGCTATTACTTTTGTTAATTATTATACTTGTTTTTAACTGTTTTGCTTGGTCTGATTTAAGATATTTGCGTAAACACTTTTGCAGTTTCGCGGGCTATCTGGACAGCCATTCTTCCCAAACGCGGCAGAATGTACTGGCATATTTGTCCGTCTCCTCGATCAAGGACGGGATCTGCTTCACGTCATCAAGCATGCCATCGGTCTCAAGCGGGTTAAAATATTCAAACCACCCGAATCCGGCCTGACGCCCGTGCCGCTCTGTGGCAAGCTTATTGGACAGTGTGGCGTAGGGGACCAGGAAGTCTTTCGCCATGCCGTAATAGCCGAGGCCGTTATACCTTTCCGGCGTCAGAGGCTTTTTATCCTTGTCCCTGCCGGTTCCGATCAACAATACGTCCATCGCCATGAAGGGGATACCGAGATGATCCTTGATCGTGTCCGTGGCCGTTGTCAGCGGGTCAACTTCGATGATCCCGCCATCGACCAGGCAATGGCCGTCCATGTTGCGACCCGCGTAGTAAGTGGGTGCCGCAGAGGTGTATCCGGCGATATCGGCAAGCGGAGTCCTGTCCCATGCTCCGGAGATGTTTTCAAAGGCGATATAGTGGTCATCCGTCACGTCCAGTGCCGGGATGACCAACGAAAGCCCGGGATAGGTCTTGTGGACGTCGAGCATCCAGGCACCGCCGATCATGTCATGGATGACGCGGTCGATGGTGTCCGTCCGATAGATCGGACAGGCGAGAGGATTCAGTTTCGCCGCCAGGCGCTTTGTAAAGCACTCTGACGCGCGTTTCTGGAAGACCTCATCGATTACCCGGAAAGGCTGTCCGACAGCGTAGGCGGCCGCCAGAATGCCGCCTATGGAGCATCCTGACAGGGCATTGATGCCGGAGAGCGTCTGACGGTCTTCCGGCAGCTTTGCGAGGAGGCGCGCGGGGATGCAGCCAAAGATGCCCCCCCCGCAAATGACAAGGACTTTACACCTCTTCATTGGCATCTTCCTGCCAGGCGACAAAGGCTTCGTAGGGCACGGAGCCGACGCAGGTATCATTAACATAGACGACGCCCGCAGAGATGATGCAAGGATTGCCGCCGACCGTGCCGGAGACGACGTCTTCACCGCCCGTTTTCTGAAACTCCACGCCGTCGACGTAGATCTTCCCGCCGTTGATTGTGATATTTGCACTCATGATCGATCTCCTTTTCTGGATTACTCTTCTGAATTGTTTTCGGATTCGGATTCTGCGGCGGCTTCCTGCTGGTTCGCGTAGCGCTCCCAGCAGTACCACCAGCATGCAGGACTGGCGAGACCGACATCGTCCTTGGACGCCCAATGATTGAGCGCTTTGTCCGCGGCAATCCATCTGGCAGCCAGGATCAGCGCCCGATTCGGATCCCGCTGCGCGGCCTCGCTCTGATACAGCGTATCGATCTCGTCGATGCCGCCACGGAAATCCGTATCGCCAATGAAATCCCCGATGTCAAGGCTGACCTCGACAAAATTGTCGCAGGCCGCATCCAGGAGCTCCATGTGAGTCGGCTCATCATTCTCCTCAATCGTCCCCCCGAGCTCGATAAAGAGATCTTCTCTCAGGTTTCCATCCCGATCGTACATGGGGCTTCTCCCGCAGAAGGGATCGGGCACTTTCTTCAGCAGTTCTCCGTTATGATAGAATAACTTCATATTTTGACCTTTCAGGTGATATCGTTTTGATCGAAGGGGGTACCGATCGAATTGATGTCGGATCCGAGATGACTGATGAATCTTTGCAGCCAGTTGCTGGGCTGCCATTTCTTGGTCGTGGGGTTATAGACCAGGATGAAGAAGTCTGTCGGATTGCTGTATGGGTTCATGAGGACGTTCGAGTTCTGGACATCGGATAGCCCGTTCAGTTCGGATGCGCCACCGGTACCGGCGTCCGCGATCGCGGCGGCCAGCCCGGCCGGAGTCACGGCGCGCTCGGTGTCGGTTCCCGCCTTGGCCTCATCGACGGTGGCGAGCTCGACCACGCCTTTCGCGGTGGCGCTCGCAGCCTTCGGCGTGACGGATCCGGAGGAAACTGTAAAATAGGTTGAGCTGAACTTTGCAACGCCGAGCGCCGATGTGGTCGCGGTTTTCGGGGTCATAAAACCGTTCGCGTCTACGGTAAAATGCGTGCTGTTCGGTTTGATCACGCCTGCCTGGGAGGTGGCGGTGGTCCCGGCCACGGCGACCTTGCATCCGATTGTGTTGCCGGAGATCTCGATCGCGGTTCCGAGCGAGATCGTGATGTTTGCCAAAGGCGTCACGGGGAAAACGTAGTCGCCTGTTGGAGTTTTTAATTTTACATTCTTATTTGCCATACTTCTCCCTGGAATCAAGCGCCGCATTTCCCCGGGGGCATCATCACAGCCCCCGGGTGTTTGTGCGCGAGTATACGCTTATTCGGTGATCTCCTCGAATGTGAGGAAGGCTGCCAGACCGGCCGGAGTCACCGCGCGTGAGGAGTCCGTGCCCGCCTTGGCCTCCTCGACGGTGGCAAGCTCGACCACGCCTTTTGCGGAGGCGCTGGCATTTGCCACGGAAATTGTATTGCTGGAAATGGTGACGTTCGTTCCCTGCGTCAGCGTTGCCTGCTTCCCGTTGAGCGCCTGCTTGACGGCCCAGGCGGTCGGAGGATTATCGCCCCCTCCGGAGCCCGTCCCGGTCACGCCGGAGATGTCGGACACCAGGCCGGAAACGGTCACGTAGGTCCCGCTGATTGAGTCAAGCGCGTCCGCGACATAGGCTTTGACGGCGTAACACTGCGCCGCGCCACCGGGGGAAGATGTATTGGAGTTTTCGATTGCGGTGTTATCTCCGAGCGTCACGACGCCTTTCGTTGTGCTCGTGGCGTCTGCGACGGAGATCACGCCGTTGGACACGGTGATGTTTGTGCCGACCTTAACAGCGCCGAAAGCTGTCGAGGTCGCCTGCGCGGTGTTGGAAAGCTTGCCGTCCAGGGCGCTCTGCAGGCCGGAAACATTCGCGATGGAGTGCGTATGGCCTGACGCCGCTTTCCCCGCCAGAGCGGTCGCGACGGCCTTTTCCGAGGGAAATTTGGAGTCGGATGCCGCGTTCGCCGCTGAGATCGTCGTCGTCAGCGCGGAAACGGTGCTGCCGACGGCAATGACGATGTTGTCGGCGGTTGTCCGGGGGAAGAGTTTAACCCCGGATGTGGTTTGGATTTGGACCTTTTTCGACTGAGCTTCAGCCATTGTTTGTTTTCCTTTTTATTTTGTTTTTTGAAGTTGGCGCTTCAGATAGACTGGTTCCAGATATCTGCGCGCTGTACGGTCAGCGATGTGAAGTTTTTGAGCGATTTCCGTGCTTGATTTGATGCCGTCGATGTAATACATCTTGTAAGCAGCCCACCGTTTCGGTTCCCGGCTTGCCCATTCTGCCAGGAGGATCATCCGGCGAAGCGTCATCGTATTCGGCATCGTGGACGCCCCGCCGTTCCAGGGAGAGCGGTCCGCGCAGCACTCCTCGACAATCGCGTCAACGCCGAGACCTTCATCCGAAGCGAGTTCTTCACAGAAAGACGTTTTTTGGTTTGGCATCAGAATAGCCCCCATGTTAGTTATCTATATCAAGCCGGACCCAGCATCCGCCTTCAAGTTCAACGTATTGAGCGATGTATGATTCGTTTCCGTTGGCATCATAGTATTCGGGAAAACCGCTTATGCTGGTAATGTAAACGTACATGTAATGGTTTCCGCCGTCCATGCCGTCATCACACACGCCATTGGTAACCCCTTGTTGGCCCCCGCCTGCATCAACGATTTTCTTGCCGTCAACGGTACAGACGATGACTTCGGTACTGCCGGACGTAAGCCGGATGTCAATGGACGTCAAAGTCGCTGGATTCTCAGGCAGGACAAAGATGATGTTGCCCGCATCATCAAATTGCCCGGTGTTTACCAGGGATTTCCCGGCTGCCGCATTAAGGGCGTCGATCGTCGCGGTGCCGGGCGCGGTGAAGTTGTATTGATTGAGCTTGTATCCTCCCGAATCGGTTGCTTGAGGACAATAAACGAGCTGCCTGCTTGACCCTGTTAGGATGACAATCCCGACAGAGGTAACAAAGTTCAATGCACTTTCTCCGCTGCTGCCACTTGACGAACCGTGAATAATGATCTCCCCGGAGGAGCCCCCGGAAATCTCGACCGAGCCCGAACCGACCAGGTTCACCGAGCCGCTTCCGCCGGACAGCGTGATTGAGGCTGTATGCCCGGAGATGGATGCATTGATGCCGGTCGCGCCTTGCGGTCCGAAAGATCCGCAGCGGTACAGAGGTAGAGCCTTCGTCCAGTCGCTTGTACCGACATAGAAACGCAGACATGCTCCCTCGTTTTGCCCATCATCAAGGATGCTGATCCTGACCCAGCCTTTCTGCATTGGTGTGAATGCCGTGTCGTTCGTGAGCAGAGTGGATGTTCCGCCGGAATTACCCGTTTCTTCAAGAGCCGGTGCATACAATGCGATAGTATCCGCTACAGGCGAATAATACTTGATGGAAACACCCGCGCGAACCGGCAGCAGATACGTCGTCCCGATTCCCCCTGTAATCCCGCTCGGCACGGAAACCCCGGACGGGAACGTACACAGCGCAATGTAGTCGGGATAACCGGGACCGCTGCTTCCGCCTGCCGTACTTCCCGTGACCGAGATCACTTTGCTGCCATTTACGCCGTCCGTGATTACGACGTTGTCGGTCCCCGCTTCAAGCAGGAGCGAGAACGTCGCGCCGTCGACCGGAACCGTGCTGTTTGTGCCGCCGGATACCGCGGGCGTCTCGGACGTTCCGGAAATACAGATGCCGGGACCGGCCGTCACGAAGGCATAGTCGTCTTCGTCCCTGGTCCTGGAGGATCCGTTGACAGAGATAACAATCCCGGTGGCGGACTCGCTGACAAGGATGCCGGTCCCCTGGACGATTCTGGTCGCGCGTAGGTAGTCTACAATCTCGTTGATCTTATCACGGAATGCGCGCACGAGGGGAAGGCCGGATCTGATTTTTTCGAGAGTTTTCATTTCGGGTGTTTTCTATGGGATTTCGATCCAGTTCATGTCGCCGCCCAGGGACCCTGAGCTTTCCGACCCGGAGCCGGAGGACCCGGAGCCCGAGCTTCCCGACCCGGAGGACCCGGAGCCGGAGGACCCGGAGCCCGAGCTTCCCGATCCGGAGGACCCGGAGCTTGCGCCTCCGGATACATCATAGAGGTCGCGGTCCCAGCCGTTTGCATCACCGGACAGAGTCCAAACGAGCGAGGCGATCCAGCGTTTTCCGTTGTTCTCGACATTCGCGTCATCACATTTCCACTCCCAGCCGGTCCCGGGCAATATAGTGGACAGGCCGAAGTCTCCCAGGAGCGGTTTGTCTCGCACACGGTCCAGCAGCATATTCGTTACCCAGGCGGCTTCGCGCTCGCTTCTATACTCGCCGAACTCGGATATTTGATAAGTGTGGAAGTCCCAGCTTTCGACGCCTGGCTTGGTCGGAGCGGCAACACATTTCCAGACATGACCATTTTTCGGAGCGCCGTCGAGTTCGCTGCCGTTTTTTGTCCAGCGGTAATACACACCGGACACCGAAAATGGCGCATCCGTCTGCGCGTTGTCCCATTCGGTGGGGAGAGACGCGGGCGTTGAGGACTCGTCCTCGGATTCCTCGCTGGAAACAGGGGTCCTTTGCCATAAAAAATGGTCCCATTTCGTTTTGTACCCCTGTTTTTTTGAAAGGGGCAGCGAAAGCCTGATTGCCCGGAGCGAATGATGCAGGGGGACGCGGCCGGTATTGAACGCGATAGATGAATGCTCCCACCAGATCGATACGTTCGCATACCAGATGGTTTCGCGCTGCTGATACGTTACGGTGTCAACGTAGCCGCCGAGGAGGCTGCCGTATCCGGGCGGGAAATTTAGATCTATGTATCGTTCCAGCTCTTCCCGGCCTTCCGAGCTGTAAAAGGAGACCTTCGTTGTGCCGCGGCTCTGCTGCTGGGTAATGGTCAAAGAGTCAAAAGCCTGGTAAATGCTCATGTCTGCAGTCCTTCCCGTACAAGATCCTCGATGTTCGACAGATACTTCATGCCGTTTTTGATTTCGGAAAGCATAGATCGGTTGATCTGGTCGGCGGACGGCATGACTGCGCCGGTTGCGAAACCTCCGCGCGCGGTCAATTCATTCGTTTTGACCGAGAGGTCTGGTTTCCATGCGAGAGGATTATCTTCCCGGCCGGAAACCGCGCGGGATAGTTCTGTGAGCTTCAACACGTAATCGCGCTCGGAATCGTCGAGTTTGCCTCTTTTGAGTTTTTCCGCCTCGCGGATCGCCTTGTCCTCATCGGCTTCCCTGTCCAGCCCGACGCTCCGTTTTGCGGCGTCGAGCAGGTCGCGCGCCTGATCGGTCAGGTTCGACTGGAGCGCCACGGAATTCCGCTCCGCGGTGAGCTTTTTGGCCGCGTCAAGTTCCTGTTCGGACAGCGAAACCCCCTGTTGCCGGAGTTCGTTTTCAAGCCGCAGGGCGTCGGCCTTTTCGTACTCGGCGGCGGCTTCCAGTCGGGCGAGCTCGAGGTCTCCTGCTTTTCCGTCCAGGTAACGGCTGACTTTTTCCGCGGCTTCCTCTTCCAGCCGGACGGCTTCCGCTTCCGCTTCGGCGATCTGTCTCCCGATGGTGAGGATACGCCCCTGCGTCTTCAGAATCTTATCCTTGAGGTCAAGCTTGCGGTCATCGTCCGCGGCATCAGGAATCCCGGGCTTTTCGAGGTCGGACAATTCTTTCCGATATCCTTCCTCGTCCTTTTGAGCCTTGGCGAGACGGTTGCGCAGGAGTTCCGCCTTTTCCACCGGAGTAAGACCGGCCGCATAGGCGTCATCCTCTTCATCGCGGCGGCGCTGCTTTTCGTCATCGAGCGCGTCCAGCTGTTTCTTCAGGTCATAACGGCGCTGTCTTGAATTAAGGATTTCCCCGTCCGTTCCGGGCATCTTGCCGAGACGGTCGATCTTGTCCTCTTCTTCCCGGATGAGTTTACGGAGCGCTTCCGCGCGGTCCTCTCCGGACATCGCGGCGAGCTCGCGGTTTTGCGTAAACTGTTTATCGCTTCTGGCAGATGATTCGCGCTGGTTCTCTCGGGATGTTTCGGCGTTCATGGTCGCCGCTTCGTCCGATTCGGTGGCATGACCGGTCGTCCGGATTCTTGTGATCTCGTCCGCGGTTTTGAGGTAGTCGTCCAGCGCATCGATGCGCGCTTTCAGCGCCTCGGTTGTTTTCTCGTCGGTGATGTCGGCTTTTTCGATATAGTCCGCCAGGAAAGCCCGTTCTTCCCGCATGGAGATCTTCGGACCGGACATCGTTTCCCGCGTGATAGAAGGTCCCATTGTCCCGGACATGGTCTCATAGCTGCGCTTCACCTTGTCCGGGTCGTAACCGGCCAGGACCGCTTCCAGACGGGCGCGATCTTTCGCGCTGCCGGAGCCCATCCCGACCTCGACCTCCGGAATCTGCTTCAGCTTAATGCCGAGCTCTTTTTGCAGGCTGTCCGCAATCTTGGACGCACCGTCGCCGCGTATCTTCTTCCGTACCTCGTCGAGACCGGACATCTTTCCGGTGTCTTTGTCGATGGCGATTCCGAGGTCGCCATAGCGCCTGGTCAGAATCTCCAGCAGGCGTGCCTGTTCGGCCTTTGCGGCGTTGCCCTTGTTTTCCATCCGGTCGAGTTCTTCGAGCCTGGTCAGGTAACGGTCCGAGGCATCCATTCCGTCCCGGAGACGATCTGTGACCTTGCCTTGCAGATCCAGGATTGCAGCAAGCTTTTTCCGGTATTCCTCAGCGCTTGTGGTGCAGACGTCCCAGGCTGCGGTCGCAACTGCGATCAGCGCGGTCACGGCCGCCATTACGGCTGCGATCGGTCCGGAAAGGAGCGCCTGCAGCGCTTGGCCGATGAATCCGAGTTGAGGTGATACGCCGCCGAGCGCGGAGATAACGCCGGACGTTGCGCCGGCAGCGCTTTTAATGCTTCCGGCCGCCGCTTTCATGCTGTTCCCGGTCTTGGTTCCGGCCTTTTCCGAAGCGTCTCCCTGTTTGCTGACGCTTTCTGCCGCTTCGACCGCGGCCTTCTTAACGGATTCCACGCTTTCCGCGCTTTTTTTCGCAGCGTCTTTTACCGATTCCGCGGCCTTTTTCGTGGCGGTTCCGATGCTCTCAGCGGTCTTTTCCGCCCCGGAGGAAATGTCGGTCTGCGCCTGCGTCGTCTGCTGTGCGATCGCGTCAATCCCTTCCCGAATGGTTCCCGCGGATACCTCCGCGCTCGCCCTTACGGCTTCTCCCGCTTCGGCCGCATTCGCGGCGACGGCTTCCGCCGTGTCCGCGATATTACCCGCGAGGGCTCCCGCGTTCTGCGCGGCGGATTCGACATTTCGCGCCGCCTCTTCCGCGGCGGATCCGATCTCTTCCACGGCCTTGCCGACGCTTTGCGCGGCCTTCCCCGCATCCGAGCCGACTTTCTGCGCCGCGGTTTCCGAACGCGCGGAGACTTCCGACTGCACTCTTTCCGTGAGCTTGGCGATACGGTCAAGCTCCGCCTTGAAATCGGCAGTATCGAGCTGAATCTTACAGATAATCGGCATAGTTTTCTTTCGGGATGGTTAGGATCTTTTTTTGTCAAGGAAAGCACGGCCGAGCGCATAACTCCGGTCCATGATTTCGGTCGCGATCTCCGTCGGCACGCGGCGTCTGACTTCATGCTTCGTGTCGACAGCCTTGCGGGCCGACACGACGAAAGCGCAGGCGGCGGTCAGGGACATCTCGTGCATGATAAAGGAGGCGTTTTCGCCGGACTCCTTAGAGACCACAGACACGAGGTCGGCGAGCCATTCGACGTCGTAGCGCGGCGGCGTATTGTCTTTGCTCCTCGGAAGCATCTGCAGCGGCAGGAAGGACACGGCGATCAGGAAAGAGATCTCTTCATGCGCCGCCTGAAACGACAGACCGGCGCGTGCCGCGAATCCGGCGGCTTTCGCCGGAAGCTCCGGAACGGTGCAGCCGAGATCGCGGAGATCGGATGCGAGGACGAACAGGAAGATATCGGCGTCCTTCGGCGTACAGGTCCCGCCGAGCGCATACGCGTTCTTGATGCCCCAGAGGAAAGCCAGCTTTGCAGGCGTCAGCGGCTTCAGGATCGGCAGGCGTCCGACTGCGACGGGCGCGAGGCCCAGCATCCAGTTCAGCGCGAAAAACTCCTTTTGCTCGTCATACTGTTCCGCCTCGAGCCGGTCGAGCTCGGGATCTGATGCGATGATTGCCTGAAAATCGTCGTCATTCGCGAGCTCGATCAGGTCCGCGTCTGTGAGTCCGTGGCGGTCCATGAATTACGTCCCCGCGGATCCGCCGGAGGAAACGGTGTTGGAGGAGAGCGGATGGATCGTCGCGTTGTCGGTACGCGAGGCTTCGATGCTGAATCCGGTCGGTGCCTGGTTGTTTTCGTCGACCGATGTACTGTTGACGCCGAACGTGCTGCCGCGGAAAACGATGGTGGACCCGGCCTCGGCCGTCAGCGAAGGCGCGTCCATGACGCCGGTGAGGGAAACATTCTTCTCCGTGGAGTAGTACCAGGTATCCGTGGCCTGGCCTTTTTCGTTGCGCGCGTCGGCCTTTTGCGCGTTGGTTTTGGTGGATACGCCGTTCAGCACACCGCCGGTGACGGTCGTGCCGTCAACGGAGATGTTGACTCCGAAATATCTCATATTCTCGTCCTTTGTGAAGTGGTGTGTTTTTTTACCGCGACCGCTGCTGGATGCGAAGTCCCAGGACAATCGCGGAGTACATGGGGTCGATGCTTACGGACCGCACATCCTCCGGCGTGACGAATGCCTCGCCGAGCGCGCGTCCAAGCAGAGGAAAGTAGCTCATGAGCTCGGCCGCTTTTTCGTAGAGCTTCCTGGCACGGTCGTCGGCGTCCGCGCGGAAACGGTCGACCAGAACCAGAGAGATTCGGGCCTCGGCGCACATCGTTTCGGGATTGAAGTCAATCCCGTCAAAAACGACGATCACGCACGGGAGCGCATCCGGGCTGATTGCCTTGACCTCGGCGAGGAATTGAGGCCCCGATTGCATCGCGGAAATACGTACCTTGTATTGTCCATCGAGAAGCCCTTCGATCATGCTGATCGTGTCGTCGATACGGAAAGCGGACATCAGAACCCCCTCATGCGGTCGCGCGTGAAGACCGGGGTGTCGGCTTCAAACAGCGCGCTGCCCGGGCCCCCGGACCCGCCCCCGGACCCGACTTCCTCGGCATCCGGCAGTTTGAAAGCGCCCTCCCGGATGAGCTCCAGGGATTTCCGGACCACGGCGACGCGATCCTTGACCTTTTCGCTGAAACCGGACCCGGCCGCCCGTGCATACGCACGTTCCTCGGCCAAGGTCAGGTTCCAGTCGTTCAGCAAGGCGCGGGATCTTTCCCCGGTCACGGGGATGACGTAGCGCGCGGAGACCGATCCGTCGATCTCCGCGGCGGCGGCTTCCAGGTCCGCCTTGACGCCATCGCCGTAAACGTACTGGTAGATCTCGTTAAAGATCCTGTCGCCGAGCCTTTTCTTCAGCTCCTCATGGGTCGCGTATGCATTGACCGTTGCGGCCATTACAGGATGCCCCCGTAAACGAGGTGCGGCATGGCCGCCGCGGCGCTGCCGTAGGCATCGGAGCCGATCAGGACTTCGCCCTTCATGAAGACGTTTTCGTCTTCAGACTTGTCGAGGCGAGTCAGCTTGGGCTCCACGCTCTTCTGGATCGCAACGGGCTTGACCGGACCGGCGGCCGCCATCAGATACCAGTAGTCGTCGTAATCGCCGACCAGATACGGGTTGATGACGGGGGTGACGAGGCCGAGGTTCGGATTCTCCACGGTGGTCGTGCCGTTGCTGATGAGTTTGGCGTTCAGGATTTCGAAGGCGGTGGTGCGGAGTTTGGGGCCGACCATCAGCGTATCGGGCACGATGCCCATCGGCTCGCCGTTGTGCCCTTTGTAGGAGCACATCGCCTCGTATGCGGTGTTGAACGTGCTGGCGCTGAGGGCGTCGGTCGTCTTGTTGCAGATCGTCGCCTTGCCGTACTTGCGGTCCGTCGCGAAAAACGCTTTGTTGTCGATCCAGCTGCCCGGGTTCGTGAGCGCTTCCGTCGCCAGGCGGTCCCACAGCGCGGCGCTGTTCGATCCCATCTGCGCGATGGCGTTGGCGTACAGGCCCCAGGTGTCGCATTCGATGGCGCGGACGGGGATGCCGATCGTGTCTTCGAAGCCGTCTTCTTTCATCACGAGCTTCGCGCCCATCAGGTTCTTGATCTGGCGGTCGCCGACCCACTTCCGCATGAAGGCGAATGCCTGGAAGAAAGGAAGTTCGACGATCTGGTGGCTCGAGTCGCCGACGGTCATCGAAAACTTCTGGTGGATGTTCGGCGCTTTGCCGAATGCGTTCTTGAATGCGAGGTCGAACGAAGTGACCATCGCCTGGAATTTCTTGTTGTTTGCGTCCATAGTTCTGTCCTTTGTTCAGTTTGTGTCAGTTGAGCTGGGCGTTGCCGACTTCGAGGACGACGCCTTCCGGCGTCACGTCGCGGATGATTCCGGCGACCACGGAGGTGGATCCGCCGCCGATCATGACCGTGTTGTCGTCCACGACGAAGGCTTTCTTGCCGATGTCCGCGACACCCGCGCTGCTCGTCGTGTTGTTGTTGTACAGGAAAACGCCGGAGCGGGTCTTCACGACCTGGCCGCCGGAAGCCGTGTTCTCGGCGCGGCCGACCACGGTGATGGCACCGCTGGAGACGGCAGGGACGGCCTTGCCGGAGGCATTGACGGCGGCCATGGCCCCCGCGTAGATGACGGAGCCGGATGCGACTTCGAGGTCACGCGTGAATTCGAGTCCGCCCGCGGCGATGAGGACGGTGTTTCTTTCAGAGGTAAGAGCGCTCATGGGTCAGTTCTCCTTGCTGGTGGGAAAGTTGTTTTTCTTGGCTTCGATGTAGGCCGCACGGTCGAGGCCGAACGTGGCGATCGCTTTTTCGTCTTCCGCGGTCAACTGAAACGCGTCCCGCGATTCCGGCGGGGTTTTCGGAAGCTCGCCCGGGACGACGGCGGGCGCGACCTTATACCACGCGGAAAGCGTGGCGATGTCGAGGCCGTCCGCCCAGGGTTTCATGGCAGGCGTCAACTTGCGTTCCGCTTCCGCCTTCGCATAGATCTCCGCGCGCTCGCGGTTCTCCGCGGAAAGCTTCAGCTCGTTCGCTTCGGCCTTCGCGGCTTCGCCCTGCTTGGCCTTTTCAAGCATTGCCTCCACCGCCGCCTTGATGTCGGCGGCACCGGCGGCGTCCGCCAGTTCCAGCAGTTTCCTCAGGTCGTCCAGGAGATTCGCAGCGCCGTCGACCGCCGCGGCCAGTTCGTCCTGTTTCGTTTCGTCGGCGTCCTCGGCGGCGAGAGCCGCCGCGTCGGTACCCGGCACGAGACGCTTCAGCGCCTCAATCAGTTTCTTGGTCATCTTCGAACCTTTCGTATGTTTGAGTTCGTTGGGTTGTTCGATTTTGAGATAAGCGCCGCACGCCGCATCGTCATTCTGTGCCGGAGGCGTCAGCCCGGCACCGCTTGGCACCGCGTTTGAGGTGGCGGCGAGCACGTCGAGGTTTTTGATCGCGGGCTCGTTCTCCATTGCCACGCTCGTGATGCGGACCGGTCCCTTCCGCAGCCCGCGGAAAACCGGGCTGAAGTACCGGAAGATCTTTTCCTTCAGCAGTTCGTAGGCGCTCGGCGTCCATTCCGCGGAGATCCACAGTTCCTGGCCGTCGGCGCGGCAGTCCAGTGTTCCGAAGCCCATCGCGGCCACCCCGGAGGGGATAATCATCAGAGCCTCGCGCTCATCGATGCCGTGTTTCTGCGCCAGGAGGTGCAGGTAGTGGTTGGAATCGATCGGGATCTTCTCGCCGGAGGTCCGCTGATAATTGACGATCCCGGACAGGTCCTTCGATGTCAGCACCAGCACATATTCTTCTCCGTTTTTTCGCAGTGCGGTCGGACCCGCGCGGACAAGCAGCCACGACGTCGGAACGCCGTTTGCGTCCCGCTCGACGGTCGGTTTGTTTTCTGCCATTTGCGTCCTTTCGTTTTATTTTTTCGGTTTTTTTTTGCGCAAACCGTTTGACATTTTCGGAAGTCGGGTTATATTTGTCCTTGAAATCGGATTGCCGAGAAAGGGCCTAGTCCCCCTAAGGTTTTCCGGTTTTTTTTATTTCAGCGGCCATTTCCGGTTGCCGTAGTCGTCCTTCGCATTGTGCCAGCTCACCAGTCTCAGCTTCCCGTCCGTGTAGAGCATGACGCAGTACGTCCTGTTTCCCGGGTTGTGGATCACCAGCCGTTTCCGGCAATGGCTTTTTCCTTTTTTTCGGTACGGCTCCAGTTGCAGCACCACCCGGCAGTTCGGATTCCCCAGCGTTTCCCGAAGAAGCCGCACGGCTTTCTCGGGATTGGCGAACACGTCTTTGTGGTTTCGCCAGAGGTGAGCAAGCCCGCTGTTGTCGTTGCCCCTTTCCAGCACCACCGGACATGGCGGGATGCCCGCCGCCTCGGCGGCGCGCTGATTGACCGTGCAGACCTCGATCCCCGTTTCCGGGAAACTGTTCAGGACTTTTTCCGGAATCTTGTACGGATCTGTCTTGGCATTTACGAACGCCTTGTTGACTTTGTTGTAGCCCGGCAGATTGTCCGGATCCAGGCCGACGTCCCGCATTGATTCCCGCGCGGCGTCCTTCATGCCGTCAAATGCCTGTTTCACCTCGCCGATGTTCGGGATCTCCGCGGGCGGATTCCCTGTTTCGGGCGGCGCGACGATCACGCCGCAGGTGCCGAGCTTGCCGTCCTTGACGGCTTCCTCCGCGTCATCGAGGATGCGGGCACGGGAGATGGGCGTCAGGTTTCCCAGGTCGGCTGCATTGTCGAATGCGTGTTCCGGATTGAAGCTGAACCCGGAGTCCGTGTCGACCGTCTCCCCCGCTTCCGGCGGACTCATCGCCTGAATCTTCTCCGGCTTGCTTTTCGCGACCTCGTCGCGCTCCTCCGCCGTCACGTTCTCCAGCTGGCATTTGCAGCCGAAGTCCCAGGGCGGCCAGTGCGTTTTCAGCCAGGGATCGCGCTTGTCGTAAATGTTTCCGTTGTACTTCTGGTGGCTGTCGCGCGGATTTTTGCTCCCCACGCTCGCCACATACCGGACATACGGGAAGACCTTCAAGTTCGCGGGTTTGTACATCCGCGCGTAATCCCCGGCCGCTTTCGCCATTGCCCGGTTCTGGTCCAGGATCAGATGCAGCCGGGCGGTCGATGCCAGATTCTTGATGGATGCGCTGCCGTCGTCCTTCCCATTCTCACGGGCGAAGACACGGAGGATCGCGCGCGCTTCATCGCGGCCGATCTTCCCCTCCGAGTAGGCGTCGCTGACCTGCCGGAACTTCTCGAGGATGTGCGCTTCCGCCACGCGGGCGGAAAAAAAGCTCCTGGCGCGGATCTGCGCGGGCAGTTCGGCGAGCTCGGCGCTCCCCTTTGCGGTCGGCATATTTACGCGCCCCCGGAGGAACGCGTTTTCGGTCGTGGTCGGCATAGGTCAGGTTCCCAGATAAGATTTCAGAAGTTTTTCCGAGGTGGTTTCGGCCTCGTCCTGCGTCGGCCACCAGGGACGCGCCCTTTGGGGCCGCGTCTGATGCACGACGGCGAAGAGAGGACCGCCGGCCAGGGCATTTTTCTCGCCCTTCTCCGGCCTGCGGAAAAGGAGCTTTTTCCCGCTCTTCGTGCGGACGGGGAAAAGCCGGATTGCGTTGAGTTCCCGGGCGAAAAGCCGCTGCGGATTGTATTGCCGGGATGCGGGCGTGTCCAGCGGAATCGCCAGGTCCTTGCCGTTCCGCGATGCGATCGGTCCGCCCGTGTGGACGTGCTCTCCGATGTAGTCTGCGGTCACCTCGGCATGCCCGGGGAAAGTCTCCGCCCGGACGCCGCCGGCTACGACGCGCCGTCCGAAGCCGCTTCCGGCCGCGTTTTCGGCATTCTTTTTTGCCAGGCGCATAACGGCCTCGGCCCACACCTCGAGGAATTCCTCGCTGGAAACGCTTTCCGCCGTTTTTCGCAGTTCGTCAGCGTTTCTGACCGTGATCTGCAGATGCATACGCGTTCTCCATGTCGGCCGTTTCAAGCCGCTCGAATGCGCCGGAGTCGCCGAACCGGAGCTCCCCGCAGCGCTTGAGCTTTGCGGCGAATTCCTCGTCCGTCAGGTCGTCGTCGTCCAGCTCGGAAACGGCTGCGGCCGCCGGGCCGAGCCAGTTTTCCAGAGCTTCCGGCAGGGTGGACGACGTGGATTCAGCGCCCCGCGCGGACAGGCTGACGCCGTTTTTGTTCTCGCTTTCGTCGATGTCCAGGGCGTCGTTGACGGCTTCCGCCTCTTTGGATTTCAGCGTAATCGGCTGCCGGATTCCTCCCGTTGCTTCCCACGCTTTTCGGACCTCCGGGCTCATCTCGGGAAGACCGAGCTCGGCTCGCGTCTGCTCCTCGATTTCCGGGGTCGCGGTCAGGAGCCCGGCGCGGATCGCCACGCCCATCGCATCGTATTTCTGCTTCAGGTTCAGCGTGTCGATGTTGCCCGTGTTCTCCGTCGCCGGAGGAGCGGACGCGGTCGTGCCGAATCCGAAAGACTGTTCCTGTACCGGCTTCCGCTGAAGCTTTATGCCGAAGCGGGCGGAGATCTCGTCGAGGTCGACTGCTTCCAGGCCTGCCGTGGACAGCGTGGAGAGCGTCTGGGCGAGTGCCTGAACGTCCTCCGGGCGTTCGGTG
>JAEEGG010015317.1_pt1 | contig 16114 bp, 18 predicted proteins | sample 9134161 | NCBI WGS metagenome assembly JAEEGG01 (sample SAMN16246543, study PRJNA631951) | gut metagenome | biome: gut microbiome; feature: rumen; material: CR-attached | host: Bos | place: Iran: Karaj | collected 2018-10
TGGCTGTACCTGTCACTGATGCCTCGTCAAGCAGCATATAGGTGCCTTTGAGTCCGTCGTTCGGTGCTACCAAACGATATACGTGTTCCATCCCGACGGTCTCCATTGTCGCTCCGAGGTTCATCAAGCCGATGAGGTGTGTGTCGAGACGACGGCGGCCGATCTTGTCGCCTCCCGGACGTGGCATGTAACCCATGCCGAAGCGGGCGAGGAGCGGGCCGAGGATCATCACCGAGCCACGCAGCTTAGTGGCGCGCTCGTGGAAGTCCTTGGTGTCGAAATATTCATGGTTGATATTCTTTGCCTGTAAGGTCACCTCGCTTGGGCTCTTGCGGTCGACGTCGACGCCCATGCCCCGCATGAGGTCGATGAGGTTGTTGATGTCGAGGATGTTGGGCAGGTTGGTGATGGTCACCGGCTCGTCGGTGAGCAACGCGGCGCATAACACCTGCATGGCCTCGTTTTTCGCGCCTTGCGGTATGATGGTGCCGCTGAGTTTGCTGCCTCCTGTGACTTTGAATGATGCCATGGCGTTAGTTTTTCTTGTTTGGACGGTTAGGGTTGTTTTGCTTAGCCTGCGGCTGGTTATTCTTGTTGTTATTGTTGTTTTTCTTGTTGCCCTGTTTCTTCTTCTGCTGTGGCTGTTGCTGCTGCGGCAGTTTGTTCAGGATCTCGTTGGTGGGAGTGAGCTTGGTCTCCATCGGGAGCGCAATCTCCTCGCCGGAAATCTTGTACAGGTCGTCAAGAATAAGCAAATCATTGACGGTGTCGCGGTTCCAGTTGAGATAGTCGCGTTTCATGTGGTTTGCGATGTTGACGAGTATGGCCTGTTTCTTCGGGCCGTCTTCCATCTCTTTCACCTTCTTCACGATGTCGGAGATATACTGGCCGTAATGACCGTATCGGATGCTATTCTTCTGATAACCAACGTGTTCGGGTTTCTTCTTCTGCATCTCTGGTGTTGGCTTCTCGTAAGGGCCGTCCACGTCGAGCTGGTAGTCGGAGATGATGTAGAGATGATCCCACAGCTTGTGCATGTAGTCGTTCGACTCCTTGACCTGCGGGTTCATTTGCGCCATCACGCTGACGATGAAATATGCTGCTTCAGTGCGTTGCTTGCGGTCCTCGATCTCCAAAAGATGACGTATCATCATCTGTATGTTGCGTCCGTATTCCGAAATCACTATCTTCTCGCGTCCTGTGTTGTATTCCATAACTTTTATATCTTTAATCTTTTAACTATTATCTTTTAACTTTTAACTTATTGTTTTAGTATGCTTAATCTGGCAAATTTGAGCATGAGCATCTTGTTGCCGCCTTCGTCGAAGTCGACGGAAGCCTTGCGGTTAGGGCCGATACCCTCCACTTTGACGACTGTCCCCTGGCCGAATTTCTGGTGGAGGACACGCATGCCTTCCTGTATCTCGTCGGCGTCGGCAGGGATGAAGTCACTTGGGGAGGCTTGGGGATAATTTGTATGAGAGGTGCCAGTCGGTCGCTCGGAATGACGGTGGTTCTCGCTTGGCTTTTCGAAGCGTTTGTCACCGCTGTAAGTCCAGGCGCCTCTGTTTGAACTGAACGGGTTGTAGCTCTTTTCTTCTTTTATCGTTGTCCCTCTGAAGTTGGCTCTCTTCGGGCGTTCGATGAGCTCGGGGTCGATTTCATCAATAAACCGTGACGGCTCGCTGAGGGTGAGGTTGCCCCAACGGTAACGGCTCTCGGCGTAACTCAGGATGAGTTTCGTCTCCGCTCTCGTCAATGCGACGTAGAACAGGCGGCGTTCCTCCTCGAGGTCTTCGCGGGTGCTGAGCGACTGTATCCCTGGGAAGAGGTTCTCTTCAAGTCCCACGATGTAAACGTATGGGAACTCAAGGCCTTTCGCGCTGTGTATGGTCATCAGTGTGACGTAGTCGGCGTTCTCGTCATCTGTCTCGTCCTGGTCGGTGAGGAGCGCGACGTCTTCCATGAATTTTGCCAAATTCACTGTTATCTGCTCGCCTGTGACCTCGTCGACCTGTTTGTCGCTGAACTCCTGTATGGCGTTGAGCAACTCCTCGATGTTCTGCACACGCATCATGCCGTCGGGACTCTCGTCTTCCTTTAAAACTTTGATGATGCCGACAGTCTCGGTGATGTGTTTCGCCAGCTCGAAGGCGTTCATCTTGTCGAGCTGTGTCTGGAAACTCTGAATCATCGTGACGAAGTTGCTGAGCTTGTTGACGGTGCCCATGTTGAACTCCGTTGATTGCTCGTTGAGCGACTTCAGCACATCCCAGACGGTGCATTTGCGCTCGTCGGCTATGACCTGCAGCTTCTGCTTGGTTGTGTCGCCTATGCCTCTCGCCGGATAGTTGATGATTCGCAGCAAAGCCTGCTCGTCGGTGGGGTTTATCGTCACGCGGAAGTAGGCGAGGAGGTCTTTCACCTCTTTGCGGTCGTAGAACGAGAGGCCGCCATATATCTTATAAGGTATATCCTGTTTGCGTAACGCCTCCTCAAGCGAACGTGACTGCGCATTCGTTCTGTAAAGAATCACGAAGTCTTTGTTCGCCAGCTGGCGTGACATCTTGTATCCGAAAATCGAGTTGGCTACAAGAGTGCCTTCCTCGTTATCGGAAGTGGCTCGCAACAAGGTGATGAGCTCGCCTTCTTCCTTGTCGGACCACACGTTTTTCTTTATCTGGTCTTTGTTGTTGGCGATAACGCTGTTTGCCGCTTTTACTATGGTCTTTGTCGAGCGGTAGTTTTGCTCAAGGCGGATGAGTCTCTGTTCAGGATAATCTATCTTGAAGTTCAGTATATTTTGGATGTTGGCGCCACGGAAGCCGTAGATAGACTGTGCGTCGTCGCCCACCACGCAGATGTTTTCGCGCATGGCGGCGATACGTTTTATTATAAGGTATTGCGCATAGTTGGTGTCCTGATACTCATCGACAAGGATATATTCGAAATGCCTTTGATATTTTAAAAGAATATCCGGGAAGTCACGCAGCAGCACGTTGGTGTTGAACAGAATGTCGTCGAAATCCATGGCGTTGGCGCGTTTCAGGCGGCTGTTGTACGTCTTGAATATCTCTCCGATGAGCGGCTTGTTGGCTCGGCGGTCCTGCTCCTGGATCTCAGCGTTGTCGCAGTAGTCTTCAGGGGTGTAGAGCGCTGATTTCGCCATCGAAATACGGTGTAAGATATATTTTGCGGGATAAGCCTTGGTGTCTATTTCTCTTTCTTTTAAAATAGAATTGATGAGTGTCTTGGAGTCGTCGGTGTCGTAGATTGTAAATTCTGAGGTGTAGCCCAGGCTTGCCGCTTCGATGCGCAGAATCCTTGCAAAGATAGAGTGGAACGTGCCCATCCACACGTTACGTGCGGCGCCCGGCTCGACGAGCTGCATGATGCGTTCTTTCATCTCCTTGGCGGCTTTGTTGGTGAACGTCAGCGCCATGATTGAGAACGGGTTGATGCCTTGTTCTATCATATAAGCGATGCGGTGGGTGAGGGCACGGGTCTTGCCCGAGCCGGCGCCCGCAATGACCATCACTGGACCTTCTATCGTCGTAACCGCCTCACGCTGAGGCTCATTCAAATATTTCAGGATGTCTGACACGTTTCAAAATTTATCGGTGCAAAGATACAACTTTTAGTTTAAAGTTGAAAGTTTAAAGTTGAAAGTTTTTTTAATGTGTTACTGCATTATTATTTTTTTTGTAATTTTGCGCACCATTTAAGATTGGATTATGAAAAACTGTAGATTTGTCAAAACCCTTTTGATTACAGGGTTTATGTTGCTGGCATTTTCAGGCTTGAATGCCCAAACAGACTATTTCTTTCGTCCATATAACGACTTTTATGTCAACAGGGATAATGTCGATATTACCGATGGCGGCGGTATGACTGTCGAGCCGTTCGGAGGTGGCGCCCCGCTTGGCTCGGGACTGCTGATAATGTCGCTGGCGGGTGCCGGCTATGTGGCACTGAAACGCAAACGCTTTTATAATAAAGGTGTTGCGCTAATGTTTGCTATAATGATGCTACTTGGCATGACACAATGCAAAAAACAGGTCGATACCATTGAAAACACCATACCCAACGGTGTCGCAATCACGCTTAGAACCGACAATGGCGACAGACACGGAGTCAATCCCGATAACGGCGATGTTTATTTTACTGACAACGACAGGCTTCTTATAAGTGACGGCACAAGGTGTATAGGAAGGATGAAGCGGACTGACGGTGTGTTTCAGGGTGTTGTTGAGCCATTGGAAGATGGAGCCGAGATGTATTTTTACTATCTGAGCAATCAAACTGACGACTATCCTTACGTGCCGACAGGTATCGCGGTATCCCTATCCGACCAGACCGGTAGGCTTCCTGTGATGTTGTTCGGCCAAACAACATATTACCAAGGTGTTACTCAGTATTCTTGCCGATTCCACAACAAATGCGCTCTGGTCAAGTTTTCGCTGCAATCGCCCACCGACGAAACGGTTGAAGTTGGATTCTTTTATACCGATTTTAGTGTCCCGTTTGACAGTCAAGGCACATTAAATCCGGGGAACCAGGGATATATCAAGTTGTATTCGACCAGTGACACAGAGAAATGGGCGGTGGTGTTGCCTCAGTATAGGATAGATGCGGCTAATGCAATCATAGGTGGTAAGAATTACGCTGTCTCACTTCCGGATATAACGGAAAATGCCTATATCACAGAAGGAATTGTAATCAGAAATTCCCACAACACTTTCAAGATCGCAGATGATCACGAAGTGTATTTCTCGCCAGGTAACCTTCAATACAACGGCAGCACTCAACAATGGCGTTTTGCCGAGCATCAGTACGACACTCCCAATGATTATGACCCCACTACCTGGGTTGACATGTTCCCATGGGGCGGATGGTGTGAGGGGATGAATCCGCTTGATTTATCTCCGGGTCCGGATCATAGCTGCTATGGTGGATTTGTAGGGACTCTCAACGGTCATGACGACTGGTTCGCTATGAGCTCCAGCGAGTGGCACTATCTGCTTTTTGAACGCCCTAATGCCGGTGACAAAGCGGGTCAATGCTATGTCGGCGGGTTCCCTGGTATAATTATTCTTCCCGAGATATGGGAATTGCCTGATGGCTGTTGGTTTCAGCCGGGCTTGGAATTGTCACATGAAGCAAATAATTACACCTATGATGACTGGGCAAAGATGGAAGGCGCAGGAGCTGTGTTTCTGCCTAACGCCGGTTTTAGCACTGGTGTGGATGGTAAGCAATACTACAGTAGTCAGGGCGGCTATTGGACTACAAGCCCTGCATACGAGATTACAGCCACGTACTTGTTTATAAGAGACCATGTTGCTATATTGAAAGGTGACATGCCGAGATGGACCGGTCTTGCCGTGCGATTGGTGAGGACTGCGCCGATGTCAAAATAAAATTACTCTAACATTTTGTTTTCTCCAAAATTATCCCTAACTTTGCGCCTCTAATTAAACTATAAGCTTTATGAGGCGATTTATACTACTGGTTCTTGTTTTGTTTTTGTCAATTCCGCTATGGGCTCAGCTGGAGGTTAAGCATGGCTCGTTTAAAGAAGTGCCGGGCTTTGTGAATATTAATCCTGATCCTGATTATCAGGCTGATGATAACGACTTGCCTCTCGCGGTTATTAAAGTCAGAACGGAAAATATTAACGATAAACAGCGCCGCGAACTTAAATTCAGTGGAAATGCTGGCACATATATTGTATTGGAATACAAAGATGGTGAGGTGTGGGTGTATCTCACGGCAAAATATGCCGATTATCTGAAAATCTCGCATCCCGACTTCAGCTCGATTGAGTTTACGATACCTTTCGACTTGCAGCCCAAGAAAGGTTATGAGATGACGTTGGTGAATAAAACCGTAGCAGTTAGTTCCGGCTGGGCGTCATTAACAATTCGGACCATACCTGAAAGTGGTGCAAGTGTGTTTCTTAACGGACGTGACCTGAATGCGAGTACACCTTATACAAATAGTATGCTCCCTTCCGGAAAATATGAAATAACTGTATCGAAAAACAGGTTTGAAACCACAACACAAACCATTGACATTCAAGATGGTGACAATAAAATTATTGAAATTGACATGCAATATCTGTACGGCAAGCTTTATGTCACATCAGAACCATCTGGAGCCAGTATATTAGTTGACGGGACAAATTATGGTGTTACTCCTGCCGAAATAACTACCATTGTTGTCGGCACTCATGAGCTTAGACTTGAAAAAAGCGATTGCGTTCCTGTTGTGAAAAACATCACTCTTGACGATAAGAACATATTGTCTGTCAATGAAAAACTGCCTACTGGCAAAAAAATAGCTATTTCTACCGACGGCAGCGGCGACAAGATCTATGTCGACGGCAATTACATTGGTGTGAGCCCTCTGACCTCGACTCTGAGTTTCGGTAGCCATGAGGTTAAAGCCGTGCGCGACAACAAAGAGAGCAAGAAAACCATAAGTGTGGCTCAAAACGGCGGTACCACCTCGGTGCAATTGATGTTCTATGAAGGTGCAATCTATGGTGTATTTTCTGTTTCCTCAACAAAGAAAATTATCTTTTCCAAAGGCAACCTCCAGTACCAAGCCTCAACCAAAACATGGCGTTTTGCCGAGCACCAGTGGGATATAATAGGCGACGATAACAAAAATATTTCCACGAGCTATAGCGGCTGGATAGACCTGTTCGGTTATGGCACTGGAAACAACCCGACAAAGATCTCGGAAAAAAGCGAAGACTACACCAGCTTCAGCGATTGGGGCAACAATACTATACAAAACGGAGGCAATAAGAAATGGTTCACCCTCACCAAAGATGAATGGGTTTATGTGTTTAACACACGAAGCACAGACAGCGGCATAAGATACGCGAAAGCTACGGTAAACGGTGTAAACGGCGTGATATTGTTGCCCGACAACTGGAATATCATCAACTATAAATTGCGTAAGACCAACAAATCGGATGCGAGATTTAGCAGCAACAGCATCTCACAAAGCGACTGGACCTCGAAGTTGGAAGCTAACGGGGCAGTCTTCCTGCCTGCCGCAGGCAAACGTGTCGGGACGTTTGTCGGCTTCCTAGATGTCTATGGCTTCTACTATTCGGCTACATACGACGGTGGTGGCCGTGCGTACGGCGTGTACTTCGGTGATTCGCTCTTGGGTCCTGCGGACGGCACTGGCAGCCAAGGCGCTAAGAGTGTGCGCCTCGTCACTCTTGCCGAGTAATTATGGGGGTGAAAAACCTCAATCCTTAAACAGTAAACTGTAAACTTTTTAAGATTTGGTGCAAAATTCTGAACTTTAAGTTAAAAATGCACTTTGAGCGTGCGTTTTATCGTATTTATCCAATTGCGCACACACTGCGTTCGCAATTGAATTGGTCGCAATAATAGACACTGAGGCGTAGCTTGCTTACTGTCATTCCGAACCCTATATGGGTGAGGAGATCTATAGGGTTTACAGCGCAGGCCCGCGCCATACTGCGGCGGCTGAGCGTTGTATGGCGCTTGATCTTTTGGTTACTTTTCCATCAAGGGAAAAGTAATAAAAAATAAAATAATGTCTTAATTTGAAGAAGTTGCCGGGGATGGTTAATGGTTAACGGTGAAATGCTAATGCAATGAGATTCCTCGACTTCGCTCGGAATGACAGGGGATGAAAAAATATTTCAAAAAATTTTAAAATTTTTGTCGGGCGTATTAAAAAATGTAGTAATTTTGCAGCCCGAAAAAGGTAGTAAATGTTGCCTCATTTACAATAGAAAGGGACCTGATAAGTAAAACGTAATAGGTCCATTCGCTGCAAGTCGGTGATAGTCAGATAGTTAGATTGCAGTGTGTTTTGATACAAAAGTCGGTAGTGTGACTTATCAAATCCCCTTCTATGTGTTATTTCCAGCATCATAATTATCTTTTTTGAGCAAAAAAAGAAAGAAATTTCTGTATAAACAACATAAAAAAATAAAAATTAAAAGTAATTAAAGAATGCCAACGATTCAACAGTTAGTCCGCAAAGGACGTCAGAAATTGGAAGACAAGAGTAAATCTCCTGCCTTGGATTCTTGCCCACAGCGCCGCGGCGTTTGTGTTCGTGTTTATACGACCACACCTAAGAAGCCTAATTCGGCAATGCGTAAGGTCGCGAGAGTTCGTCTGACAAATCAGAAGGAAGTCAACGCCTACATCCCAGGCGAAGGCCACAACTTACAGGAGCACTCAATCGTCATGATTAGAGGAGGCCGTGTGAAGGATCTTCCAGGTGTACGTTATCACATCATCCGCGGTGCATTGGATACCGCCGGTGTCGACGGCCGCCGTCAGCGCAGATCAAAATACGGTGCAAAGCGTCCTAAAAAAGCAGCAGCAAAGAAGTAAAAATCAGTAAATGCTTAAGAAATGAGAAAAGCTAAACCAAAGAAAAGAATCATCCTTCCGGATCCAAAGTACGGCGATGTGACAGTCACAAAGTTTGTGAACAACATCATGCTTAAGGGTAAGAAGAACCTCGCATACGAGATTTTCTACCAGGCAATGGACATTGTACAGGAAAAACTTAACGAAGATCCTGTCGAAGTGTGGAAGAAAGCATTGGCAAACGTTACCCCACAGGTCGAGGTCAGAAGCCGTCGTATCGGTGGTGCAACATTCCAGATCCCATCAGAGATCCGTCCTTCACGTAAGCAGAGCATGGGCATGAAGAACCTTATCGGTTACGCCCGCAAACGCCATGAGCGCTCAATGGGCGAAAAACTCGCAGGCGAAATCATGCAGGCTTACAAAGAAGAAGGCGCAGCTTTCAAGAAGAAGGAAGAAATCCACAGAATGGCCGACGCTAACAAGGCGTTCTCACATTTCAGATTCTAAATTCTATTAATATTAATAAGGTATAAGAAACAATGACTAACGACCTCCATAATACAAACCTCGCTCTGACGCGTAATATCGGCATCATGGCTCACATCGACGCTGGTAAGACGACGACTACTGAGCGTATACTGTATTATACAGGCCGTAATCATCGTATCGGCGAGGTTCACGACGGCGCAGCCACCATGGACTGGATGGTCCAGGAACAGGAGCGCGGCATCACAATAACCTCAGCAGCCACAACAGTTTACTGGCATCTCAACGACAACCAATTCAAAATCAACATCATCGACACCCCTGGTCACGTCGACTTCACCGTTGAAGTGGAACGCTCACTCAGAGTGCTCGATGGCGCTATCGCAATATTCTGCGCAGTTGGCGGCGTTGAACCTCAGTCAGAGACAGTGTGGCGCCAAGCCGACAGATATAACGTGCCACGCATCTGTTTTGTCAACAAAATGGACCGCAGTGGCGCTGACTTCTATAGAGTCCTCGGACAAATCAAAGAACGCCTCAATGCCAACCCTATAGCAATCCAAATCCCGATAGGCGAGGAGGATGACTTTGTTGGCGTGGTCGACCTTATCAAGAACAAAGCTCTCGTTTGGGACGAAGACGAACTCGGCACCCAATTCGATGTCGTCGATATCCCGGCAGAACTGGCTGATTTAGCAGCAGAATATCGCCTTAAACTCTTAGAAGGCGTTGCTGAAAACAATGAAGAGCTCCTTGAGAAATTCATGGAAGACCCTGAAACCATCACAGAGGAAGAAATTTACGCAGAAATAAGAAAGGCAACATTAGAATTGCGTATGTGTCCTGTGATGTGTGGAGCTTCGTTCAAAAACAAAGGAGTACAACCTCTCCTCGATGGTGTAGTCCGCTACCTTCCAAGCCCACTTGACGTAGACCACGTGACAGGCATCAACCCGAAGACTGAAAAAGAAGAAATCCGTAAAGCAGATCCGAAAGAACCATTCTGCGCACTCGCATTCAAGATCGCAACAGACCCATACGTAGGCAAACTCGCGTTCTTCCGTGTCTATTCAGGCACAATGAACGCCGGTCAGGTCGTTCTCAACGTCTCCACAGGCAAACGTGAACGTATCCTCAAGATCGTGCAGATGAACGCCAACAAACAGACACCTCTCGACACTATCGAGGCAGGTGACATCGCAGCCGCAGTGGGATTCCGCGAGATAAGAACGGGTGACACCCTCGCAGTTGAAAACAAACCGATAATCCTCGAGAACATCAAATTCCCGGAGCCAGTTGTGCAAATAGCCGTCGAACCTAAGACGCAGGCCGACATGGAGAAACTCACTATCGCTCTCCAGAAACTCCAGGAAGAAGACCCGACATTCAAAGTCACTACCGATGAAAACTCAGGTCAGACAATCATCTCAGGAATGGGCGAGCTTCACCTCGACATCATCGTCGACCGTCTGAAACGCGAATTCGGTGTTGAAATCAACGAGGGACAGCCGCAGGTGGCATATAAAGAATCGTTCACACAGACAGTCCGCTTCCGCGAGGTCTACAAGAGACAGACCGGCGGCAAAGGCAAGTTCGCCGACATCGAGTTCGAGATCGGTCCTGCCGACAACGGACAGTCAGGTTTCCAGTTTGTAAACGACGTGAAAGGTCAGAATTTACCGAAAGAATACTTCGCTCCAATCGAGAAAGGATTCAGAGGCTCGATGTCGAACGGCGTCTTGGCAGGTTTTCCGATGGATTCAGTCAAGGTGCGCCTCATCGACGGCAGCGCTCATCCGGTTGACAGCGACGACCTTTCATTTGAGACAGCGGCACGTATCGGCTTCAAGGAAGCTGGTGCACAGGCAGGCTCAGTCGTGATGGAACCTATCATGAAGGTCGAAGTTCAGGTACCAGCCGACTATCTCGGCGATGTTACCGGCGACCTCAACAGACGTAGAGCCGTTCTGCATAACGTCGACATCGAGCACGGACTCCAAGTGGTCAAAGCCGATGCCCCGCTTGCAGAAATGTTCGGATACATCACAACACTTCGCACCTTGACACAAGGCAGAGGCACATTCAACATGGAGTTCAGCCATTACGCTGAAGTGCCTCCGGCGCTCGCCGACATCGTAATCAAGAAAGCGAAAGGGATTTACTTCGTATTTTAATATAGGAGTCGAAACGTTAACGAAATAAATAGTTAAAAAATAAATAAATTAAAAAAAGGTCTTATGAGCCAAAGAATTAGAATCAAATTAAAGTCGCACGACCACAACTTGGTTGACAAGTCAGCCGAGAAGATCGTGAAAACCATCAAAATGACTGGTGCAGTCGTCAGCGGTCCAATACCGCTTCCGACCGACAAGAAAATCTACACAGTCTTGCGCTCCACTTTCGTACACAAGAAGTCACGCGAGCAGTTCGAGTTGTCGTACTACAAGAGATTGTTGGACATTTACAACGCGACCTCACAGCAGATTGACGCTTTGATGAAACTGGAGATGCCTAATGGTGTAGACGTAGAAATTAAATTATTGTAAAACTATCTAGTAACAGCTTAAATCTTTAGCAATGTCAGGAATACTAGGAAAAAAGATTGGGATGACCAGCATCTACGACAGTAACGGCAAGAACGTGCCTGTTACAGTTATTGAGGCGGGTCCATGTGTAGTAACCCAAGTAAGATCAAAAGAGAAAGACGGTTACGATGCTATCCAATTGGCGTTTGACGAGAAGAAGGTGAAAAACACCACAAAGGCTATGCAGAAACATTTCGAGAAAGCCGGAACAACGCCTAAGAAATTGGTTAGAGAGTTCACACGTTTCGAAGCAGGTCACAGAAAGCACCTGGGTGAAACAATTACCGTCGATGTGTTCATGGAAGGCGAGTTTGTTGATGTCAGCGGCATCAGCAAAGGTAAGGGCTTCCAGGGCGTAGTGAAACGTCATCATTTCAATGGCGTTGGACAAGCAACTCACGGTCAGCACAACCGTTTGAGAAAACCAGGTTCAATTGGAGCTTGCGCTTATCCTTCAAGAGTTTTCAAAGGATTGCGTATGGGTGGCCAGATGGGTAACCACAAAGTGAAGGCTATCAACCTCCAGATTATGAAAATCGTTCCGGAAAAGAATTTGTTAGTAGTTAAAGGTTCAGTACCGGGAGCAAAGAACGGCTATTTAAAAATTGAGAGATGGAGTTAGAAGTTTTAAAGATTACCGGTGAGTCAACAGGACGTAAGGTTCAGTTGAACGAGAATATCTACGGCATCGAGCCAAACGATCATTGCATCTATTTGGATACAAAGCAGTTTTTGGCAAATCAGCGCCAGGGTACTCACAAGGCAAAAACACGTAGCGAGATATCAGGCAGTACACGCAAGTTGTTCCGTCAGAAGGGAACAGGCGGTGCACGTCGTGGTGATATCAACTCACCAGTGTTGAGAGGCGGTGGTCGCGTTTTCGGTCCACAGCCACGTGACTACGGTTTCAAGTTGAACAAGAAGGTGAAACAGCTCGCACGCCGTTCAGCCCTTTCTTATAAGATGCAAGATGCTGAGATCGTCATCCTTGAGGATTTCACATTCGACACAATCAAGACCAAGAGAATGATTGAGGTCTTGAACAACCTCAAAGTGAATGGTGGCAAGAACCTGTTCGTTCTCCCAGAGACAAACATGAACGTCGTGTTGTCAGCAAGAAACATTCAGCGCACAAAGATCGAACTTGCCCGTAACCTCAACACTTATGATATTCTGAATGCCAAGAAGCTCTTCATCACTGAGAGTTCACTTGCAGTTATTGACGAAATTCTTGGATAACCCTTAAAAAAGTAAGACGATGATTATCATTAAGAAACCTATAATTACGGAAAAGATGACTGCGATCAGCGAGAAGCTGAACCGCTACGGATTCATTGTTGACGTCCGCGCTAACAAGCTGCAGATCAAGAAGGCTGTTGAAGACCTTTACGGTGTTCAGGTGGCAGCTGTCAACACAATGAGATATGATGGAAAGCTCAAATCACGTTACACCAAGACTGGCGTTGTCGAAGGTAAGAGAGACATGTTCAAGAAGGCTATCGTGACTTTGGCGAAAGGTGAAACAATTGACTTTTTTAGCAACATTTAAAGATGGCTTTAAAGAAATATAAACCAACTACTCCAGGTCAGCGCTTCAAAGTTATCAGCGCATTTGACGAGGTTACGACTAACAAGCCGGAGAGATCGTTGCTCGTATCAAAGAAGAGCACCGGTGGCCGTAACAACACTGGAAAAGAGACTGTCCGTAACATCGGCGGCGGTCACAAGCAGAAGTACAGAATTATCGACTTCAAGCGCGATAAAGACGGTATCAAGGGAATCGTTAAGACTATCGAATACGATCCGAACCGTACAGCACGCATCGCATTGGTTGTTTATGCTGATGGCGAGAAGCGTTACATCATCGCACCTCAGGGCTTGAAGGTCGGACAAGAAGTGATGTCAGGCAAGGATGCCACTCCGAACATCGGTAACACATTGTTCTTGAGCGATGTGCCGTTCGGTACAATCATCCACAACATCGAGTTGCGTCCAGGTCAGGGTGCCAAGATGGCACGCAGCGCAGGCGCATACGCACAGCTGATGTCACGTGATGGTAAATATGCCATCTTGAAGATGCCTTCAGGTGAGACACGTCTCATCCTCCAGGCTTGCAGAGCTACAATCGGAACAGTGTCGAACGCCGACCACAACCTCGAGAAATCAGGCAAGGCAGGTCGTAGCCGCTGGTTGGGCCGTCGCCCACGCGTCCGTGGTGTTGTTATGAACCCTGTCGATCACCCGATGGGTGGTGGTGAAGGCCGTGCATCAGGTGGCCATCCAAGAAGCCGTAAGGGCTTGCCGGCAAAGGGCTACAAGACACGTCACCCAAAGAACGCATCCAACAAGTATATCATTGAAAGACGTAAGAAGTAATTAACCAAGTAAAAAAGAGAAATTATGAGTCGTTCACTTAAAAAAGGACCATATATCCACTATAAACTCGAACAGAGAGTGTTGGATAATGTAGCAACAGGAAAGAAGACCGTTATCAAGACTTGGTCAAGAGCTTCAATGATTTCACCTGATTTCGTTGGACAAACCATCGCTGTTCACAACGGTAATAAATTCATCCCGGTATACGTGACTGAGAACATGGTTGGACACAAACTCGGCGAGTTCGCACCAACACGTACATTCAGAGGCCACTCGGGCAATAGAAAAGATGTTAAATAATAAGAACTATGGGAGCAAGAAAACATAACGCAGCAGAAGCCAGAAAGGCAGCTAAGAAACAGGTAGCTATGGCAAAGTTGAGCAATGTGCCTACCTCGCCATTCAAGATGCGCCTTGTCGCTGACATGATTAGAGGAATGAAAGTGGAACTTGCACTGCATGCCTTATTATACTCACCCAAGGCCGCGGCAAAACCGGTGTACAAGCTGCTCCGCTCAGCCATCGCCAACTGGGAAGCAAAGAACGAGGGTAAACGTATCGAAGACGCTAACCTGTACGTTAAAGAGATTTTTGTTGATGAAGGCCGCACACTGAAGCGCATTCAGCCAGCCCCACAGGGTCGTGCACACCGCATCCGCAAACGCTCCAACCACGTGACCATCATCGTGGACAGCAGAATAGCAGATATGCAAGCCTCAGAAGCTAATGTTGAAGAAAAGAATTAATTAAGATTACAATGGGACAGAAAACTCATCCAATAGGTTTAAGACTCGGAGTCATCAAAGGTTGGGACTCTAACTGGTACTGTGGCAAGGAAACAGCCAAGAACATCGGAGAAGACGATACAATACGCAAGTATTTGAACGCCCGTCTCGGTAAGGCTGGTATCTCCAAGATCGGTATCGAACGCTCTATCAAACTCGTCACCGTGACTATCTTCACAGCCCGTCCGGGTGTCATCATCGGCAAGGGTGGTACAGAGGTCGACAAGTTGAAAGAGGAGATGAAGAAGCTCATCGGTAAAGAGATTCAGATCAACATCAGCGAGATCAAGAGACCTGAACTCGACGCATTCATCGTCGCAAGTTCAATTGCAAAACAGATTGAAGGACGTGTTTCATTCCGTCGCGCCATCAAGAAGGCCGTGTCAGACACAATGAGAATTGGTGCCGAAGGTATCAAGGTCATCGCTTCTGGCCGTATCGGCGGTGCTGAAATCGCACGTCAGGAGACATACAAAGAAGGTCGCGTGCCGCTGCACACACTGCGCGCTGACATCGACTACTCACTCGTAGAGGCTCACACATCATACGGCCGTATCGGCATTAAGGTGTGGATCTGCAAAGGAGAGATCTACGGTCGTCCGGAACTGGTGCCTACCACTGCTACAGCAGCTGCCCCTAAGAAGGCCGGCAACCCTGGTAAGCCAAGTGGCGCCCCACGTCGTAATAAACGTAGTACTAAGTAAGAGAAAATAAAAAACTATAAACGATGTTACAACCAAAAAGAACAAGATACAGAAGGCCACAGAAAGGCAAGATGAAAGGCAACGCACACCGCGGCCATGAACTCGCCTTCGGTACTTTTGGTATTAAAACACTTGAGGAACACCTGATCACAGCCCGCCAGATTGAGGCTGCACGTCAAGCTGTCACACGTCACATGAAACGTGAAGGACAGATTTGGATCAGAATATTCCCTGACAAACCTATTACCAAGAAGCCTCTCGAGGTCCGTATGGGTAAAGGTAAGGGAGACGTTGAGTACTTCGTAGCTCGCGTCACCCCAGGTCACATGCTTTTCGAAGCTGCGGGAGTACCGCTGGAAGTCGCCAGAGAAGCTCTCCGTTTAGCCGCTCAAAAGCTTCCTGTAGCAACTAAATTTGTGGTTAGAAGAGATTATGTCGAATAAAAACAGTATGCGCTATGAAGAAAGAAGCTATCAATGAATTAAGTACTGCTGATCTGATGGAACGTCTTGAGGCCACACGCGAACAATACATCAAGTTGAAAATGCAACATGCAGTTTCCCCATTAGACAATCCGAACAGACTCGGCGAAACCCGCAAACAGATTGCACGCATGCTGACGGAACTCACAAAACGTCAGAACGCTGAACAGAACGTTAAATAATAAACGACGAAAGGATTTAAGAAATGGAAAGAAATCTTAGAAAAGAGAGAATCGGAGTCGTTGCCAGCAATAAGATGGACAAGACGATCGTCGTTGTGATTGAACGTCGTACAAAACACCCGATTTACGGTAA
>JAEEGG010015322.1_pt1 | contig 16113 bp, 13 predicted proteins | sample 9134161 | NCBI WGS metagenome assembly JAEEGG01 (sample SAMN16246543, study PRJNA631951) | gut metagenome | biome: gut microbiome; feature: rumen; material: CR-attached | host: Bos | place: Iran: Karaj | collected 2018-10
CCTTACGCTCTTCCGAGAAAAAGCTTAAGGGCAACCTCAATACCTTATTATATACTGCAGTTCGTATGTCACGAACTACACCTGTTCTTAATGGAACCATGATGGCCGAAGAGGCGAAGTAACCTGCTGTCTTCAGGCCAGTCATTACTATCAAGGCAACACCCATAATGACCAATGTCAGGAATGCTCCGTGTGTGTTTATCAGTTCCTGCACCCAAGCATAGGCGTTGTTTACAACCAACTCCTTGTTGAGTGTGGACCATGTCCATTCCTTATACTCATAGACCGTAGTGTCGATCTTGAAGAGAATATTCAGAATGGGGATAAGCACAACGAACGAGAACACGTTGAGCCATTGCGAAACGAAGTTCAGCACCACCGACCATACCAGATACTTTCTGTACGGCCTAAGGTAGCGGTCCATTATGGATAGGAATTGCCTCAGCATCTCTCTGTATTAATCCCTGCGAATATATGCTATGGTGTCACCCTTGGCAACTTTGCTTCCCTGGTCAGCGCAGACCTCGACCAACTTGCCACCCAAGGCAGCGGGAATCTCGATAACCTGACCGAACTGGTTCTGCAGGTAGCAGAAGCGATCGCCTTCCTTGTATTCCTTGCCTACCATTGGGTCGATACTCTTCACGCACTCGCCATCTCCGTTTACTTCCCACATGATGGTTCCGCTATCCGGAGCGGTAACTGCATCAGCTTCTGCGTGCTTGTAGGCAGCCACATCGGCAAGTGACATTCCCTTCTTCTGCATCTCCTTATCCTTTGCAGCTTGAAGGTCTTTCAGGAAGCGCTCCTTAGCAATGCCACTCTTGAAGTCACGATACTGACTCTCGTGCATTGCGAACTCGAACAGCTCTTCGTCGTCTTCGCCACGCTCCCAACCGTTCTTCTTCATCTCTTCGATGAATCGAGGAAGGTCATCAGGATAGTTCGATTGTGGGTCGGCTGTGGTAAATTCGAATCCCTTTTCCTTTGCCAGTTCGACAATCTCAGGAGCTACTTCGCCAGGCAGCTTACCGCTCTTGCCCAGAATCATGCCCCAAATCGATTCGTCCATCATCGTATAGCGTGGCTTGCCCATTGACTCCGTGAGGAGGTTCATCAGGGCGATATTCTTAACATACTGAGAGAATGGAGTTACCAATGGAGGATATCCGACGCGTGGCCATACATATGCAACTTCGTTGAACAGGCGCACCAGTAGCGCATCTTCGCTCAGCGGTTCCTCACCTTTATTCTTGCGGTTGTTATTGATGGCATCCATCACACCCTTAAGGTCGGCCATCATACTTCCCATCATACCACCAGGCAGTCCGCAGCCGAGCAAGAGTGAGGACATCAACTTGTTGGCAGGGTTCATGAAGTAGCCGAGGAAGTCGTCAATGAACTCTTGAGTAAGCTTGCGAGCCTCCATGTAAGCATCCATATTGATTTCAGGAACGTCGAATCCGTAGTTCTTGAGCATACTCTGAACCGAGATGATGTCTGGATGTACCTTACCCCAAGAAAGCGGTTCGATAGCTGTGTCGATGACGTCAGCACCGTTCTTACATACTTCAAGGATGCTGGCCATTGAAAGGCCTGGACCGCTATGTCCATGATATTGTATAATGATCTCAGGATGTTTATCCTTGATCATCTTCACGAGTTTACCCAACATCGCTGGCTGACCGATACCAGCCATATCCTTCAAGCAGATTTCTGGAGCACCAGCTGCAATCAGTTGTTCTGCAATGTTTGCATAGTATTCAGCCGTGTGAATAGGGCTGGTTGTGATGCACAATGTAGCCTGAGGAGTCATGCCTGCCTCAAGCGCATATTTAATTGAAGGAATAATGTTACGTACGTCGTTCAATCCGCAGAAGATACGTGTGATGTCCACACCCTGCGCATGCTTCACCTTGTACATCAATCGACGCACATCAGCAGGAACAGGGAACATACGCAATGCATTCAGACCACGGTCCAACATGTGGGTCTTGATGCCCACCTCATTGAATGGCTTGGTGAAGGCACGTACGGCCTTGTTTGGATTCTCTCCATAAAGCAGGTTCACCTGCTCGAATGCTCCACCGTTGGTCTCAACGCGTGCGAAACATCCCATTTTGATGATAACAGGAGCTATACGCTCTAACTGGTCTTTGCGGGGTTGAAATTTACCGCTCGACTGAAACATATCTCTATAAACGAGACTGAACTGAATCTTTCTCTTCTCCATTTTACCTTAAAATACTTTTTTAATTAGTTTTCCGAGTACAAAGTTACGAATAATTTAAGACATAAAGATGCGGCGGGACGAATTATTAACAAAAAAGTCATGCCCAACTCGCATATTTAACATTTGTTAGCCATAATTATTCAATTAGAATTCATAACCTACGGAAATGGTCAGTTTATCCTGTCTGGTCGACGAGCCTGGCACATCCTTGTAGAGCTGATGGTCGGTCAGTCCCCATGAATATCCTCCCGATACGATGATGTTGTTGAAAGACACTCCGACGTTCAACTCAAGTGCAGCATTGAAACGCTTGGGCCAACCATTCTTCCCATAACGGATATGGTCGAGCTCGTACGACTTCTTCTGTCTAGTTGCATAGCCGAGCACTTCGTCCCATACCCAATCCCAGTAATAGGCATCGCGGTTGGTGAATCCTCCGTGACAAGCATAGTTCAGTCCGAAACCTCCATGTGCTTTCAGCGATACATTCCGTGATAACGGAAGTGTGAAGTTGGCATGAATCGGGACATAAAGACTGAATTCTGTGAACTCATCATAACCCATTGCTTTGCTAAATGACAAATAGAACTCGCCAAACAAGCCTGTATATACGCCAAGTCCCATAGGGAGTGTTGGCGTGTAGGAAAATCCTATTTGGAAGCCATGCAGACGTTTGTCTTCTTCGCGCCACATATTCTCACGAATGGAATGGTCCTTCAAATCCGAAGCCCATTGTTTGTTCACATATCCTACGACTACCGAGAAGTCGCTTTTTTCGTTTTCTTCATCCGTGTCACCGTCAATACCATCTGCCCACGCAGCGAAGGATACGCAGCTACAAAGGATGGCCATCAACATCAATCGTTTTCTCATAAATCTATTTCTTTTATAAAATCTTTTCTACAAATTGTTCACTGTTTCTCTCTTTCCTATAAATAATTGTTTTGCCGTATCGTTGTGTAAAAACCAATAATCCCCCTATGCAGAAGGATTATTGGTAAGTGTTTGAACGGTTGACTACCGCTTGTTGAATTTGAATCCCGTCTTCATGCCGTTGAAAGAGTTGGCGATTGACGAGAGGGCGCTGACGGTAGAGTGGTTCGAACGTGAAGCAACAGACTGTGCTACGTTGAGCAGTTTTGAAGAGTCGAGGGTAAGAGAGAGCTGTGTGGCAGAAACAGTTGCATAGACTGTTCCAAACGACAAGCCAATCACCTGACCCGTAATCTGCAACGTGTGTGCTTTGGCGTCATAAGTATAGTTCGCCTGCTGAGTTTGTCCGTTCATCGTGACGACACAAGTGTTGTCCTTGTTGAATGTGAGGGTAAACGTACCAGGTCGTACACCTATCTTTTCATAATAAGGTGCCAACTTCGTTACCATTTGATTGGCTGCCACAAGACCACCGGCCTGTGCCAAGAGGTTTGTGCTGGTAAACTCTACTGATGGTTCGGCATAAACCCAAGTTCCGACGATAGATCCCGACTGCGCATTGTTGGCAAGCGAGCCGATGACACCTGTGAGTAATGAGTTGGTAGCATCGCCTGCATTGTTGCCAGTTAACAGAGCACCAAGGACACCCATGCCTGCTTCGAGGGCAGCATTGTTGTTGGTGGTGTTGCCGGTATTACTTCCCTGAGGGACACCACAGCTTACCATCATGATTGCTGCGGTAAGCAGTACTGCTGATAATGATTTGAAGTTTTTCATGCTGAATACTGATTATGATTGTTTCTTAATATGTATATTCGTTCGCATAAGTATGAATTCACCGACAAAATTACTAAAATATTATAAATTATTCATTATAGATTCTAAATAATTCTTATCTTTGCACGCTAATTCATGCGATTTAACGTATTTTTGTAATAAAATGCTCACGTTTTTGGCTTTTGGAAGTGGAAGTTGTGGTAATTGTTATTACCTCGGCAACGGTGAGGAAGCAATCCTCATCGATGCGGGCGTTGGTATTCGTCGCCTGAAACGTAACATGAAAGAATACGGACTGAGCTTTGCAAACGTCAAGGGTATCATTATCACTCACGATCATGCTGACCACGTGAAAGCAGCAGGATACGTAAGCCTTGAGTACAACCTGCCCGTCTATGCGACAGCGCTGGTACATCAGGGGATAAGGGGCAATTATCATGCTACGAAGCAACTGGATGCCGACAAGGTGAAGACAATCGAGAAGGACGAGGAATTCTGTCTTGCCGGTTTCCACATCACACCGTTCCCCATCCCTCACGACTCCGCAGAGAACGTTGGATATCATATCCGCTTTGGTGAAGAAGCCTTTACCATTATGACGGATGTTGGAATGGTGACGGATTGTATCAAGGAGTATATCCTAAAATCCAACTATTTGGTGTTGGAATCGAATTACGATGAGGAGATGTTGCGAAATGGAAAGTATCCCAAGATGTTACAAGAACGTATCATGAGTGGCACAGGACATCTCAGCAACCATCAGGCGGCAGAGGTGCTCGCTGAGTGTCTCCATCCAGGGTTGAAGTATGTATGGCTGTGTCATCTGAGCGAGGAGAACAATCATCCTGAACTGGCTCGTAAAACGGTGGAGATGCATCTTCGCTCATTCGGAATCATCGCAGGAAAAGATTTTCAACTCGAAGTGCTTCGCAGGCAGCTGCCTACTGGACCTTGGCAACTCGGTTAACTATTTCTTTCAAATTTGTGAATAGCAATCATCTCATCAAGCATACGTGACCAATAAATTCTAAATATATGGCTTACTTAGTTGAAGACAAACGTAAAGTCACCACACATCGACTTTTTCAAATGAAGCAGGAAGGCAAAAAAATTGCTATGCTTACCTCCTACGACTACACAACAGCACAGATTGTTGACGGTGCAGGTATGGATATCATCCTCGTAGGCGACTCTGCATCAAACGTAATGGCAGGCAACATGACAACCTTGCCCATTACGCTCGATCAAATGATTTATCATGCTAAAGCTGTGGTTCGTGCTACGAAACGCGCACTCGTTATTTGCGATATGCCGTTCGGAACTTACCAAGTGAACCCTACAGAGGGAGTCACCAATGCAATCCGTATCATGAAAGAGAGCCATTGTGATGCATTGAAATTGGAAGGTGGAGTAGAAATTATAGACACCGTAAAGAAGATACTCGACGCAGGAATCCCTGTGTGTGGTCATCTTGGCCTTACTCCTCAAAGCATCAACAAGTTCGGCACCTACACAGTACGTGCACGAGAAGAAGCTGAGGCAGAAAAACTGGTGAGCGACGCTCATGCGCTCGAAGAAGTCGGATGTTTTGCAGTAGTCCTCGAGAAAATACCGGCAGCCTTAGCCGAACGTGTGACTCGTGAACTCAAGATACCTGTCATCGGCATTGGTGCTGGAGGAGCCTGCGATGGTCAGGTACTTGTTGTGGCAGATATGCTGGGAATGTCCACCGATTTCTCGCCCAAATTTCTGCGTCGTTATGCCGACCTCAACGCCATCATGACAGAAGCGATTGGCAACTACATCACAGACGTGAAAAGTGGCGATTTCCCCAACGAAAACGAACAATACTAATCGAACGCATACCCTCATCTTTATGTACAGAGGCAGCAACATATTGGATATAAAGCTGCCTCTTTTTATGTGAGCTTGCTACTGATAGGAAACAAAGTTACCTCTGAGAGCTTAGCGTTGCTACTGATAGGATATGAAAAAAGAGCGGAGCCAAATTGGTTCCGCTCATATTGTATATTTGTTGGTTGAATCACTCAAGGTTTATGCTGTTGGCATATTCCTTTTGTGCCGCTGCAAGGAGTTTACGGAACTCTGCATCGTTATGCAAACTTGCTAAAGTATAAGCGGCCACAAGACGTCCTGCCTGTACGTCACTCTTGAAGTGGAATCCCAGAATTGTACGGCTGCGGCCATATTCATAACCTCTCTGGAGGATGGCATCCTGACAATCTGGCATCACTTCTACGAGCGCAAGGGCTATTCCCCAGCCGATGATGGAGTGCGAGGATGGATAGCTTGACGAGGTGCTGTATTTCTGGTCCTTCTCTGGCAGCGCAGAATGTTCGCCCATACGCAGGAAAGGACGTTTGCGGAATGTCTGCGACTTAGCTTGTGAGCATGCATCGCATAGCTTGTCGAACAGGTATGTCACCATTGCCGATATGTCTGGCGTGGAGGTGATGTCGATTGGGATATTCGTGCAGGTTCCGTACGTCTGGAGGAAATAGTTGACAGTACATGCAGTATCTGTGACTGCCTCTGCGCCTCTTGGCGTTGTTCGTTCAGCTTTTGCTAACCAATAATACGCCACATCGCCATAATGGCGGTACGATGCAGTGTCGCCTGGCGCATCTATGATACGTTCGATATGTGGAAATCCCACAGTTGTCTGCTTCGTGTTGACACCTTTGATGCGAATGTACTCTGCATGCGCATCAGCGAGGTCTTCAAGATATTCTTGTGATGTATGCATGCGAGCAACAGCAGCTGATGCAGCCAATCTGCCAGCATCCACGTCACTCTGCCAATGGGCACCTACGATGATGCGACTATCTCCATATTCGTAACCTCTTCGTAGGATAGTGTCTTGATACTCTGGAGCCATCTCTGCCAAAGCCAAAGCGGTGCTCCATCCAAATCCTGTATGACCAGAAGGGTAGGAACCATTGTGACGAAGATCCCACTCGTTGTCAAATTCTCCCCAAACATGCTCGTTCATCCTTGCAAATGGACGTACGCGCATGTACTTACGCTTTGCCTTACTTGTCGCCTTGTTTCCTGTCTCGCCTACTCGTTGAAGAAGTCGCCAAATGGCAGGAGTTTCTTCCTTGCTAATGGTCATACCTATCGCCTCTCCGAAGACAGTCGCCATACGTTTCACTCCATAGAGCGATTCCCAGCTAGCCTGCTTTCCTCGCTCAGTGTTACGGATGGACTTTCCCCAAATCCAGCGCATGTAGTCATCAACAAACAGCGTGCTAGCTGTGTCGGGAGGGACTGGCAGATAGACACACGGGTCGGGCAACTCGTCTGTTGGGAAATAAGTAGTATTATCTGGTCGTCTCTCTCGGTCTTGCCCACTGACATTCAGCGTACACCAAAGAAAAGCAACCAGCAACACACTTACGAAACGATAGCGTAAGCTTGAATCCTGTACTTTCTTCATATTCCTTATTATTTTAATAGACGATTAATACGTTCGTTTATGATGTTGTAAACATGTAGAAAATCAAATTAGCATTGATAATCAACATGCTACAAAATCACTGCAAAGGTATGAAATTCTCCCTAAATAACCAAAACAAAACATAGAAAAATCAAAAACCTACTACATTTTCTTGATATGGATTGGCTACGCCCATAAAAAGCAAATGGCGTGTAACTCATTGAGCTACATGCCATTTGATAGTGTTTTGTTATGTCTTTACTTATGCGTCTCATTTGACCTCCTCGAAGTCAGCATCTTGAACGTCGTCAGTACTTGTGCCTTGTGAAGTCTGCTGACCTCCTTGTGCTCCTCCATTGAAGCCTGCTCCGGCTCCTGGTCCTGCCTGCTGACCACCTGCCTGTGAGTACATCTGCTGGCTGGCAGCCTGCATTACGTTGTTCAGTTCGTTAATTGCTGCATCGATGGCATTTACGTCTTGTGCCTTGTGCGCATCTTTCAGTTTGTTGAGAGCTGCATCGATGGCTGGACGCTGGTCGGCTGGGAGTTTGTCGCCATTCTCCTTCAGGAAGTTCTCTGTTGAGAAAATCATAGAGTCTGCCTGGTTGAGTTTGTCAACGCGCTCACGTTCCTTCTTATCTGCTTCTGCATTAGCCTCTGCTTCTGCTTTCATGCGGTTGATTTCGTCCTCTGACAATCCTGATGAAGCTTCGATGCGGATAGACTGCTCCTTACCTGTTGCTTTATCCTTTGCACTTACGTTGAGGATACCGTTTGCATCGATATCGAATGACACTTCAATCTGTGGAATGCCTCGACGTGCTGGTGCGATACCTGTGAGGTTGAAGATTCCAATCTGCTTGTTCTGGTTGGCCATTGGGCGCTCGCCCTGAAGCACGCGGATGGTTACCTCTGTCTGGTTGTCGGCTGCGGTTGAGAATACTTCACTCTTCTTGCAAGGAATTGTCGTGTTGGCATCGATGAGTTTGGTCATCACACCTCCGAGGGTTTCAATACCCATTGACAATGGAGTTACGTCGAGGAGGACGATGTCACCTACACCTTCTTCTTTATTAAGGATGGCTCCTTGTATGGCTGCACCTACTGCAACTACCTCGTCTGGGTTCACGCCCTTTGAAGGTACTTTGCCGAAGTAGTCCTCAACAATCTTCTGCACAGCAGGGATACGTGTAGAACCTCCCACAAGGATTACCTCATTGATATCTGATGTGCTGATGCCAGCATCGCGGATAGCGTTCTTACATGGTTCGAGACAAGCCTGAATTAGGTTGTGAGCCAATGATTCGAATTTAGCACGAGTGAGGGTTTTTACAAGGTGCTTTGGCATACCGCTTGCAACGGTGATGTATGGCAGGTTGATCTCTGTCTGTGAAGAACTTGAGAGTTCAATCTTTGCCTTCTCAGCAGCTTCCTTCAGACGTTGCATAGCCATTGGATCGAGTGTAAGGTCTACACCTTCTTCTGCCTTGAACTCTGATGCCATCCAGTCGATGATTACTTGGTCGAAGTCATCACCTCCCAAGTGGGTGTTACCATTGGTAGAGAGCACTTCGAACACACCGCCTCCGAATTCGAGGATTGAGATATCGAACGTACCACCACCGAGGTCGAATACGGCAATCTTCATATCTTTGTTTGCCTTATCGATACCATATGCAAGTGCAGCTGCTGTTGGCTCGTTTACGATACGCTTTACGTCGAGACCTGCAATCTGTCCAGCTTCCTTTGTAGCCTGACGCTGAGAGTCAGAGAAGTAAGCAGGAACGGTGATGACAGCTTCTGTCACTTCCTGTCCCAGATAGTCCTCTGCAGTCTTCTTCATCTTCTGAAGAATCATAGCAGAAATCTCCTGTGGAGTATAGAGACGTCCGTCGATGTCAACACGTGGAGTGTTGTTGTCGCCTTTCTTTACTGAATAAGGTACACGTGCGATTTCCTGCTGTACCTGGTCGTAGGTCTCACCCATGAAACGCTTGATAGAGAACACCGTACGCTTTGGGTTAGTGATAGCCTGACGCTTTGCAGGGTCGCCCACTTTGCGTTCACCTCCGTCCACGAATCCTACGATTGAAGGAGTGGTACGCTTTCCTTCGCTATTAGCGATGACAACTGGTTCGTTGCCTTCGAATACAGAAACACATGAATTTGTGGTTCCTAAGTCAATTCCAATAATCTTTCCCATAATCTTATTACTATTTTATTGTTATTATTCTGTTTACTATCGTCTTCAACTCTCAGATGATTCAACGCTTTGACGACTTACCAATTTCCTTTTCCGCAAATCAGATGCCAATTATTTTTTTTCTGCCAATTCTGCCACATTGTCGGTCATAAACACAAAAATCTATGCCAATTACTGACAAATCTCAATGATTTATTTGGTCATTTTCCGAGTTTGTGCTAACTTTGTCCACTGAAACAGAACAAAAGAAAATGAAGAACAACCAATTGAGGATTTTTGCGGGAATGTTGTTGCTTTGGCTTACAACGTTTGGTCAGGTGGCTAAGGCACAGGTGGAGAAAGTCGACTATCTGTTGCTGGTTGATGTGTCGGGCGAGTATAACATTTATTTAAAAGGTATTCAGCATGCAATCGACACATTCTATGTTGCTGCAACAAAGCGAGATGCACTCCGTGTGTATAATTTCGCCAAAACGGTTGCAACGAAAGACGACGTCGTAGATGCCGACTTCTATCAGTATAGCGATTTGGGATGTATGCTGCAAGTGTTGGATTCGCTCATCAAACACAGCAACAGCCGATATGTGCGAGCCTTCATCCTGTCCGACTTCTTCAATGAAGATCCTGTCGGAGGCGATGCGCGTCTCAACCCTGTTCTCTATTCTGCTGTAAGGGATGACCTCGAAGCAGTGTGCAGAACCAAGAATGTCGAAATCAGTTTGATGCTGTTGCCTCCATCAAGCAATTACAACGGCTATTCAATCGAAGAGGTGAAATCACTGCTGCCTATCGATCGTACCGAGACCTTCAGCGTAAGTCCCGACCAACGCACTATCGACTACCTGATGCAAAAGGTGGAGGCTGTCAACCGCTTGCGTGGATTGAGTGATGAACCTGTCGAAAAACATAGCCCAATCGCTTCGTATATCATTTTGGGGCTGTTCATTGTTGTCCTCTTGGGTTTGGCGGCATATCTTAAATGGAAGTAATTATTAACTATAAAAATTTTTGAAATTATGAGATCATTATCAGTATCAGATGCAGTTTCCCAAGGTTGGGAATTTGCTAAAAAACACGGACTTTTGCTTGCAGCCATTATTTTTGGATTTAGCATTCTAACCGGTATGATTAATTCTTTGGCTGTTCCACAAGACTTCTGGGCTAATAACATGAAGGCTGTCCAATCACAAGATATGAATAGCCTACAGAAAATGATGGACGCATATTCCCCTTCCGTCCTCAGCAATATTGTATCTACCATTCTTTACATCCTTTACATTATTTTCTATGCAGGCTTCACTGCTACACTCCTGAAACTTATTCGCGGCATCATGGTCAAGGTGTCGTTCGAAGGATTCAAGATGTCTGTAATGACCTATCTGAAATATTTTGCAGTGAACCTCCTAGTGGGACTTATCATCATGGTTGGTACAGTTCTCTGCATCATCCCAGGTATTTTCTTCGCTACCCGTCTGGCTTTCGCAGATTGGTACATCCTCGATCATCCTGAAGCAGGAATTGGCGACGCTCTCTCTGCAAGCTGGAACATGACAAAGGGCAATTTCTGGAGCGTGTTAGGCTTACAAATCACTGAGTTTGGAATCATACTGATAGGTCTCTTGCTCTGCTGCATCGGAATTTATTTTGCTATTCCGTTTGCATTGTTTGTAGAGGGCTGTGCTTACTTGACCCTTCATGAGAACCTGCCAACAGCAGCACCCGTCAATGAATACGTACAAGATGAACACTAAGATATTCATAGGACTCTTCGCCGTACTTTTCACCTTTATGTCATGTAGTGGGCAGACAGGTGAAAAGGAAACCGAAGTGATGCTGGAAACCACAGCAGGCAACATACGCATCAAACTCTATAATGACACACCGCTCCATCGTGACAACTTCATTCGTAATGTCAAAGAAGGGAAGTACGATGGAGTCATGTGGCATCGTATCATTCGCAACTTCATGATTCAAACAGGTGAGCAACCCATCCAGTTTGATACAAACGGTGACACACTCGCTCCTGATCCATCGGAATGGATACCCGCAGAGATTATCTATCCGAAATATTATCACAAGCGTGGTATGGTGGCAGCTGCTCGCGAAGGCGATGATGTCAACCCCGAAAAGAAGTCCGACCACTATCAGTTCTACATCGTGACAGGACGCTCATTCAACGACGATCAACTGCGCGAACTCCATGCTGCACGCACCCAACAGGCCGCAGAGCTGCTGTATGCCAAGCGGGTGGAACAGAATGCAGAGAAGCTTGAAGCACTCCGTAAGGCACGCGACACGAAGGGGTTGAGCAACCTGCTCGAGAAACTCCACGACGATGCTGTCTTTGAGACGTCAGAGAATCCACCAACACCCTTCAACGATCAGCAGACACGCGACTATCGCACCTATGGCGGAGCTCCTTGGCTCGATGGGGAATATACTGTATTCGGAGAAGTTGTAGAGGGTATGAAGACCGTCTTGGACATTGAGAAGACACGCGTCAATGAAAACAACCGCCCGTTGAAAGAAATGAAAGTGCTGAAAGCATACGTGATAGAGTGATGTAAGGTTCACAATAAAAATACAGAGAGGAGGGTTTCAGCCCTCCTTTCTTCTTTTCTGTCTTCAGCCCAAAATAAGAATACTTACAATTCTTTACCTGGGCATCATGTTTTTATTCCCAGTATGGGACCGCTTCAGTCCCAGTGTGGGACCGTTTCGACATACGGTATGCCAAATTCCTCGGATGATTCGATGAAAAACACTTATCTTTTCCCCCTTTTCAATAACCCAGCATTATCCGAGCATAACCCACGCTTGTTCGAAGAAAACCGTCCCTAGATTCCTTTAGAGATGAGATAGAGAAAAATAAGAGAATAGAGCTTATTAGGCTTTTGTTCTTTAGGATTCGGGAGTTGTTAATCCTGCTTTGGGTAATTGAATGATGAAGCGACAGCCGTCGGAGTAATCGTTGTCGAGCGTGAGGGTGCCTCCAAGAAGGGTTACATGGCGAAGTGTGAGTGGGAGTCCCAGTCCCAGTCCTTCAGACAGTTCGTCGATTTTCTGGAATGGCTCGAATATCTTGTCTCGGTGTTCCTGTGGTATGCCTGTTCCTGTATCTTCGATGACAAACTGAACGTATTCGTCTGTTTCTGATACTCGCATAGCTATATGCTTTCCGTCGGAATATTTGGCAGAGTTATAGAGCACCTCTCGCAGACTGTGCATGAGGAACAGGCGGTTGCCGTGGATGCAGACAGAGTCGGGTAGTGCTGTGTCGAATTCGATTTGTAGTGACGGGAATCGCTTGATGGTGTCGTTGATGCTGTTTCGTGCTGCTTCGTTGCACGAAATATCTTCTGATTGTTTGTTTTTGAGTTCTTCGGATGTTCCCATTTCTGAGCTGTCGAAGAGCATCTCCACCATTCGGCGTAGTTTCTTAGCATCAGTATTCATGAGTTCGGCCAGTTTTTTCGTTTCTTCTTGCGGGAATTGGTCGAAATTGCCTTCCATCACTTGTGCAAATCCCATTACGATGTTCATCGGGGTTCGGATTTGGTGAGTCATGTTGTGTATGAAGACGGTTTTCTGTCGGCCAGCTTCTTCAGCCAGTTGATTGGCTCGTGCCAGTTCTTCGTTTCTTTGTATGATTTCATCGTTTGCCTTTTCTATCTTGCTCATCTGGCGGTTGAGCGATGCTTGCATAAGTTTGAAGCTGTTTTGTAGTTGTCCTACAGCATCGCGTCGTTTGCTTTGTTCTATCTGTTGGTCGTAATGGCCGGCAGCCATTCGCTGCGACTGCTCGACAAGGAGGTCCAGCGGACTGATGGCGTGAACTACTGATTTGCGTCCGAGTATCAGTATGAGTATTAATCCTAATATCAAGAGTGGTATGATGATGTTGGTCAGTCGTTGGTAGCCTTGAAGGATGTCGCTTTCAGGGCTGATGAGTGCAAGGCTCCATCGTGCATTGGTAAGGGGTTTGAAACACACGATGTATGGTTTCCCATTGACATTGACCGACATGCTTCCCTCTTTGCCGGATGTCATTTCGTGTCCGAGTGCGATGAGGTCGGATTGGCTGTTAGGATCGGCTCCGCTGAAGATGGTGCTTGTGAATAGTCTTGTGGAGTCGGGGTGGATGACGTAGCGTCCGTATCGGTCGACCATCACATAATAGGAGTTGGGAAATGGCTTGTCGGCAGAAATGGCTTTTGAGACTCTTTTCAGAGAGAGGTCGGCTGATACGACTCCGAGCAGTAGGCTGTCGGCCGTGTAGAGAGGTTTGCAATAGGTGGCAAGCATTCCGTCGAGCACTACGTCCAATGTGTCTTCATTATCGTAGTACACTACCCATCCGGATCCTTTTAAGTTTTTGGGCATTGTGTACCATTGCTTTGTGAAGTATTCGTAGGGCTTTTCAATGACTGTGATGACGGAGTCGTTTCTTCTGATGGTATATGCTGAGAAATATCTGCCGTGTTGTGGGAATTTGTCGGGTTCGGCACTGATGGAGCATCCGTCGATGTTTTTGTTGAGTTCGACGATACGCCGTGAGTATGCGAGCAGCGAATCGGGTGTGAAGTGTTCCTCTGCAAGCCAATCAGTGATGTCTGTGGCTGTCTTAACGATTCGAAGGTATCTGTCAATACGATGTGAGGCTGTGTTGAGTTTGCTTATTGCATGCTCTGTCGCTTCTTGTTTGATGTAGGAGCGTGTCTGGAAGAACAAGAATCCGATCGACACTACGTAGATAGGCATCGCAAGCAGCAGTATGCCTACGATGAGCTTCGACGAGAGTGATTGCCGGAATTTTCGTTCTATAGGTTGCATGGCTATTATCGTTTTGAAGTGAGTCGCTCTGACACCCTTAACAGGTCGTTCAGTAGCTCAACAACAATTATACATTGTCGCTCGATATCTTTCACTAGTTTGTCGGACTTTTGGGCGGAGCGCTGGTTTGAGTCGTCGCAGAGTTTTTCGACCTTTGAGCAGATGATGTCAACAGGTTCCATCATCTTGTTGGTCATATTGTGTAGGAACGCAATCTTCATGCGGTCGGCTTCCTTTGCTTTCTCGTAAGCTTTTTTCAAGCTTTTTGTACGCTCATGTTGCTGGGTGTTCAGTTGCTCCAATTCGGAGATGTGTACAGACAGCGACTGTTGCATCTGCTTGAAATTATCTTGCAGACGTCCCACTTCGTCAATATGTTTGCTTGGGGGAATAGTTCCTTCATAGTGTCCGTTAGCGATGCGATGGGTTGCCTCGGTAAGCAGACGCAGTGGAGAAAGCAGATGATGGGTGATTAGCTGGCAGAGCACCAGGAGCAGAACTACGCTGATGAGTCCAATAATCAACGTGTATGTCAGCAACTGGTTGTAGTTGCTGAAAATGTCCTCTTCGGGATAGACGATGCAGATTGCCCAGTTAGGTTCCTCCGTCGATCGATGTGGGTCGGCTTTACGTACGAATGGTTTGTAGAATGCGTAATCGTGATGGTTGTTATGCTTTAATTGCTTATAGCCCGTTTCGCCAGCAAGCATGGTATGGAGTAGTTTCTCGGGGAAGTCTAACGCAGGGGTGTATTGAGAGGTCGTGTCTTTGGCGATAAGGGTGGGATTGATGATGAATTTTCCCTCGTGGTTCAACAACATAGCATAGAAATGTTTCGAAGGTTTTGTTTCATGAATCACATTCGTTAGCTGGCCTATTGCTATATCGACAGCCACTACACCAATCTTCTGTCCATCATCTTGAGTCAAAGGGATGCTGTAAGTAATAATGGCCTCACCATCTGCATAAGGGTCAGGGATAGGACCAATCCATACGGGTTGATTGGTTTGAAAAGGTTTGGTGTACCAGATTTGTCGGTTGTAGGGCACATTTCCAAACGTATCATTTTGGACAATGGGTTGGTCGGATATTTTTACACCTTCAATATGTGGACGATGGTTGTAAGCCATGAACCACTCACCTTTTTCTTTATAATAATAAGGTTCCATTGCAATGGCACATCCTTTGATGAACTGATTTTTTTCTACGAGTTTCCGACTGAATTCGTACATCTCGTCAGGATCGTCTAAATGATAGAAAATGTTGTACATCATATTACCAGTGGCCTGTTCGGCACTCAGCAATATGTTGTCGATTTGTTGGGAGGTACATTCCAAGGTTTCTTCGGCTTTTAGCAACACTTCGTCCTTAATCACTCGGCGCGAATATAGAAACATGACTAAAAGCGCTACTATCAGCAGCGATGTTATCGCGCAGACAACAGTAAGACTGAGTCGTACGGATAATGTTCTGCGTATGAATGTAAATACTCGTAACATATCCGCGACAAAAATACAAAAAAAAATAGTTCCATCGATAAAAATTGTCAAATAATGCTTGTTTTTTTTAAAAAAATGGCATTATTAGGCAAAAATAGCTATTGGCACTTTCAATTATTACCCTTAAGGGCTGCAATTGTTACCCTTAAGGGTTGCAAACTTCTTAAGTGAAAAT
>JAEEGG010015324.1_pt1 | contig 16112 bp, 13 predicted proteins | sample 9134161 | NCBI WGS metagenome assembly JAEEGG01 (sample SAMN16246543, study PRJNA631951) | gut metagenome | biome: gut microbiome; feature: rumen; material: CR-attached | host: Bos | place: Iran: Karaj | collected 2018-10
CGTTGGGGTTGGAGTCGTTCGAGGTGCCGGGGGCCACGCCGAAAAAGCCGTTCTCGGGGTTGATGGCATAGAGGCGGCCGTCGTCGCCGGGCTTCAGCCAGGCGATGTCGTCGCCGATGGTCTGGAGCTTCCAGCCGGGGAGCTTCGGGAGCATCATGGCGAGGTTGGTCTTGCCGCAGGCCGACGGGAAGGCGGCCGTGACGTGATACTGCTTCTTCTCAGGCGAGGTGAGGGTGAGGATGAGCATGTGTTCGGCCATCCAGCCCTGGTCCTTCGCGAGCTTGGAGGCGATGCGGAGGGCGAAGCACTTCTTGCCGAGGAGGGCGTTGCCGCCGTAGCCGGAACCGAACGACCAGATTTCGCCGTCTTCCGGGAACTGGGTGATGAACTTGTCCTCAATGCGCTTGGCGCAGGGCCACGGGACGTCCTTCTCGCCCTTCTTCAGCGGGGCGCCGACGGAGTGAATGCAGGGGATGAAGTCGCCGTCCTTGCCGAGGTGCTTCAGCACGGCGTCGCCGGTGCGCGTCATGATGTTCATGTTAACGACGACGTAGGGCGAGTCGGTGAGCTCGATGCCGTATTGCGTGATGGGGTTGCCGATGGGGCCCATTGCGTATGGGATCACGAACATCGTGCGGCCCTTCATGCAACCCGTGTAGGACTTCAGCATCTTCGCCTTCATCTCTTCGGGGGCCATCCAGTGGTTGGTCGGGCCGGCGTCGATTTCCTTCTTCGAGCAGATGAAGGTGCGGCCTTCGACGCGAGCGACGTCGCTCTCGTGCGAACGGGCCAGGTAGCAGTCGGGACGCTTCTTCGCGTTGAGCTTGATGAACTGGCCCTTGCGGACCATGGCTTCGCAGATCGCGAGGTGCTCGGCCTTTGTGCCATGGACGACTACGACCCTGTCAGGGGTGCAGACCTTGTTCCACTTGTCAACCCATGCGAATACCTTGGGGTTGTCGAATTTCGGCGTCTTTGCGGTGGCTTTTGCCATCATTTGTCTCCTGAATGCTGGATGGTGTTAACCCGCCCGGACGCACCGCCGAGTGCGGCGCCGCCCAAATGGCGGAATAAAAAAGTTGCGTGTTATTCTATCAAAAACCCGCCGATTCCGCCACTTTTGCTATAATGGGGTGCATGAATCAAGGGCCGTATAGAGCAATTAAAAGGGGGCTTGACCTCCTCGCGGCGCTGGCGCTTGCGCCCCTGTGGGGGTCTGTGCTGGCGCTGGCGGCCCTTGCCGTGCGCCTTTTCGACGGCGCGCCCGTGCTTTTCACCCAGGAGCGCGCCGGCCTCCACGGTCGCCCGTTCCGCATCCTCAAGCTTCGCACGATGCGCCAGGGTGACGGCTCGGACGAGCAGCGCATGACGCGTCTCGGCCGCCTCCTCCGCGCCACGAGCATAGACGAGCTTCCGCAGCTTGTGAACGTCCTGCGCGGCGAGATGTCGGTCATCGGCCCGCGCCCTCTGCCTGTCGCCTATCTCCCTCTTTATACGCCCGCGCAGGCGCGCCGCCATGATGTTCTCCCCGGCGTGACCGGATGGGCGCAGGTGAATGGACGCAACGCCATTTCGTGGGAGCGGAAGTTCGAGCTTGACGTCGAATACGTTGAGCGGATGGGCTTCGCCATGGACTGCGAAATCGCGGCGCTCACACTCTGGCGCCTCGCCACCGCGCCCTTCCGGCGCGGGGGCGGCGAGCCGATCATGCCGGTTTTTGAAGGAAGCAAGAAGACAGAAGAGAAATGCTGATACTAGGAATCGAAACATCGTGCGACGAAACCGCAGCCGCCGTGGTGCGCGACGGCTACGAGGTGCTGTCGTCGGTTATACACACGCAGATCGCCCTGCACGCGCCATACGGCGGCGTGGTGCCGGAGATCGCCTCGCGCAGCCACATCGAGATGGCGCCGCGAGTCATCCGCAAGGCAATCGAGGACGCCGGGGTCTCCTTCGGCGACATCGACGCCGTTGCCGCCACCTACGGCCCTGGGCTGGCCAGTTCGCTGCTCGTGGGCTTCTCGGCGGCGAAGGGCCTTGCCGTGGCGCTGGGCAAGCCACTCGTGGCCATCAACCACATTCACGCCCACGTGCAAAGCGCCTTCCTGCCACCGCCCGGCCCCGCCGCCGCCAACTCAGCCGGCGCCCGTCCTGATTCGCGGGCTCTGCCCCTACTCGCCCTGGTGGTCTCCGGCGGGCACTCGACCATCCTCGACATCGCCGAGGACGGCGTCCCGCGCATCCTCGGGCAAACCCTCGACGACGCGGCCGGCGAGGCTTTCGACAAGGCCTCCAAGCTTCTTGGCCTCGGCTATCCTGGCGGCCCGGCAATCCAGAAGGCCGCTGAGGCCGCGCCAGCCGGCGCGGCGCGGCCACGCTTCCCTGCCGGCCACATCGAGGCCGGCAACCCCGCCCTCGCCGGACTCGACCCAGCCCTCTGCTTCAGCTTCAGCGGCCTCAAGACCTCCCTGCGCTCCTACCTCGAGCGCAACCCGGCGAAGAGTCAGGAGGATATCGCCATCGTGGCGGCCGCCTACCAGGACGCCATAGTCGGCGCGCTCGCATCCCGCGTCGAGCGCGCCCTCTCTACGCGGCGCCACCGCGCCATCGCCGTTGGTGGCGGCGTGTCCCTCAACGCCGCGCTGCGCACGCGCCTCAAGGAGGTGGCGGCCGCCGCAGGAGTCCCGATCTTCCTCCCGCTCCCCAAATACTGTGGCGACAACGCCGCCATGATCGCCTCGCTCGCCGGAACGGGCGCAGGCATCTGGGGCGACGCCGCGATGGCCCTCGACGTCGATCCCGGCCTCACGTTTGATTTCGCATGACCGCCAACTTCCCTTTGCGACCCTTGCGGCTGAAATGAAATGAGGAGCGAAAAACAAACAATAGGCGATGATGTCAAGCTTGACGGCTCCGTCGAGGCAATCTCCTTCCGCAACGACGAGACCGGCTATGTCGTCTGCACCGTGAAACCCGCTGACAGGGCCAACGGCACGGTCACCGTCGTGGGCAACTGCGCCGCCATCTGGGTGGGCGAGGAGCTAACCGCCACCGGCCACTGGGTGAACGACGCCCGCTTCGGCCTCCAGTTCCGCGCCGACTCCATCGTCTGCGTCGCACCCACCTCCACGGAGGGCGTGCGGCGCTTCCTCGCCGGCGGACTCATTCGCGGCATCGGCAAGATCCACGCCGACAGGATCGTCGACAAATTCGGCTCCGACACCCTCCACGTCATCGAGCACGCCTCGCGCCGCCTCATGGAGGTCGATGGCATCGGCCAGAAGCGATGCGACATGATCCGCAAGTCCTGGCAGACCCTGCGCGGCGTCCGCGACGTGATGATCTTCCTCCAGTCGCACGGCGTGGGCATGGGCCAGGCATCGCGCATCTACCGCACCTACGGCGACCAGGCCATCGCCGTCGTCAAGAGCAATCCCTACCGCCTCTGCCGCGACGTCTTCGGCTTCGGGTTCCTCACCGCCGACTCCATCGCGTTGAAGCTGGGCATGGACCGCGAGGCGCCGGAGCGCGCGCGTGGCGGCCTGCTCCACGTGTTGCAGACGCTCCAGGACGACGGCCACTGCTTCTGCGAAGACTCTGCGCTCCTGCTGACGGCGCAGTCGCACCTCGGCATCTCCGTTGAGAAGCTCGCCGAGGCCCTGGACGCGATCATCGAGGAGGGCACGGCCGTCCGCGACGGCAACCGCATCTACTTGAAGGAGCTCTACCAGGCCGAGTGCAACGTGGCGCGGCGGCTTGCCGAGATCGCCTTCGCACCGCCGCCGTTCCGCGAGATCGACGCCAACCGCGCCCTCGCATGGGCCGAGGCCAAGATGCGCCTCGTCCTTGCCGGCGAGCAGCGCCGCGCCATCGCCTCGGGCGTCACATCAAAGGCCAGCGTCATCACCGGCGGACCCGGCGTGGGCAAGACTACCATCATCCGCGCCCTCGTCGAGATTTTCCAGATCCGCAAGCTGAACATCCAGCTCGCCGCCCCCACCGGCCGCGCCGCCAAGCGCATGGCCGAGGCCACCGGCCGCGAGGCGCAGACGATCCACCGCCTCCTCAAATACCTGCCGCCAAAGCACGCCTTCGCCCACGACGAGAGCAACCCCATCGACGCCGACGTCCTAATCGTGGACGAGTCCTCGATGATAGACATTATCCTCATGGACCAGCTGCTCCGCGCCCTGCCTGACAGGATCACCCTCGTCCTCGTGGGCGACACCGACCAGCTGCCATCCGTCGGTCCCGGCAACGTGCTGCGCGACGTGATCGCCTCAAACGCCATCCCCTGCACCCGCCTCGACACCATCTTCCGCCAGGACACGCGCGGCATGATCGTCCGCAACGCCCATCACATCAACAACGGCGAGGAGCTTGAGGCCGGCGGCTCCGACTTCTTCTTCATCGAGACGCCCGACCCCGACCGCGTCGTCACCCGCGTCTGCGAACTGGTGACCACGCGCATCCCCGCCAAGTTCCACATCCCGCCGCAGGACATCCAGGTCCTCACGCCGATGCGCAAGAACCAGCTGGGCGCCGACAACCTCAACGTCGTCCTCCAGCAGTCCATCAACCCGACCGGCCCCAGCCTCCGTCGCGGCCTCACCGTCTTCCGGCGCGGCGACCGCGTGATGCAGCTCCGCAACAACTACGACAAGGAGATCTTCAACGGCGACGTCGGCTTCATCGGCGACATTGACGCCGAGGAGGACACCTTGCAGGTCGATTTCGATGGGCGGCGCGTGGAATACGAGCGCGGCGACCTCGACGAGCTTGTGCTGGCCTACGCCTCGACCGTCCACAAGTCGCAGGGAAGCGAATACCCCGCCGTGGTGATCGTGATAGCGACGCAGCATTTCAAGCTGCTCCAGCGCAATCTGCTCTACACGGCGGTTACGCGCGGCCGCAAGCTGGTGTGCGTGGTGGGAACCCACAAGGCGGCGGCAATCGCCACGCGCAACAACGACGTGCGCGCCCGCCAGACGGCCCTCGCGGAGCGGCTCTCGGCCGCGCTACTGCCGCGATAGGCCAAGTTCCTTTAGCTTCTGCACGACGGTGTCGGGATCGCGCGACATCGTGATCAGGTCTTCGTAGGAGATTATTCCCGCCGTGTAGAGGTTCATCAGGTGGGTGTCGAGGGAGATCATGCCGAACTTCGCGCCCGTCTGGATGTCGGAGTCGATCATAAAGGTCTTGTTGTCGCGGATGCGCGAGCGGATCGACGGCGTGGCGATCATGATCTCGAAGGCGGCGACGCGTCCCGGCTTGTCGATGCGCTTCAGCAGGAGCTGCGAGATGATGGCGCTGATTGAGACGGAGAGCTGCGTCCTGACCTGCGGCTGCTGCTCGGTTGGGAAGGCGTCCACGATGCGGTCAACGGTCGTGGCGGCGCCGGTGGTGTGGAGCGTGGCGAAAACGAGGTGGCCAGTTTCCGCCGCTGTGATGGCCGCCTGCATCGTCTCCAGGTCGCGCATTTCGCCGATGAGGATCACGTCCGGGTCCTGGCGCAGGGCGCGGCGGATGGACTCGCTGAACGAGGGTACGTCGTTGCCGATTTCGCGCTGCGTGACGAGGGACTTCTTGTTTGCGTGGTAGTATTCGATCGGATCCTCGACGGTGATGATGTGGCAGTCGCGCTGCTCGTTGATGATGTTGAGCATCGAGGCGAGCGTGGTCGATTTGCCGGAGCCGGTGGGGCCGGTCACGAGAACCAGGCCGCGCGGCTTGAAGAGGAGTTCGCGCACCTGCTCCGGCAGGCCGATCTGCTGGAGCGTGAGGAGCGCATTGGGGATGAGGCGGAGGGCGAGGCCAAAGCGGCCGCGTTCCTTGAAGACGCTGACGCGGAAACGCGCCTGGTCTTCGAAGGCGTAGGCGAAGTCGCAGCCGCCGCGCTCGTTCACTTCGGCGAGCTGCTCTTCCGTGGCGATGACCTTTGCGAGTTCGAGAGTGTCTTCTTCGTCTAGGGGGTCGCCGTCGATGGGGGTCAGGGCGCCGTGGATGCGCAGCATAGGCGGCGCGTCCACGCGGAGATGCAGGTCGGATGCGCCTTCATCGACGCACAGCTGCAGCATCTCTAGCATTTCGTATTTCATCGCCACCGCCTTATGTAATCTCGACTTCCTAATCTCAGATTTCAGATTTCAGATTTCAGATTCCAGATCTCAAATTTCAAATCTGAAATCTCAACTCCCTGCTCTGAATTCCTAAATCTGAAATTTCAAATCTCAAATTCCGTTCCCCGTTCCCCGTTCCCTGTTCCCTGTTCCCTATTCCCCGTTCCCTAGTCCCTATTCCCTAGCCCCTATTCCCTAATTCGCATCACCCATGGTGACGCGCAGGACCTCTTCCAGCGAGGTCATGCCCGACGCCACCTTGAGCAATCCGTCTTCGCGCAGGGAGCGCATGCCCATCTCGCGGGCGATGGCGCGCAGCTCGATGGCCGGACGCTGCTCGAAGATCATGCGCTGGATTTCGTCGCTCATGGTGAAGATTTCGAAGATGCCCTTTCGGCCCTTGTAGCCGGTGCCGGAGCAGACGGCGCATCCCTTGCCGGAATACATCTTCATGCCCTGGATGTTCTTCGCGCCGAGGTCGCCCAGCACCTTCAGCTCGTGGTCGGTGGGCGTCTTCTCGACCTTGCACTCCTTGCAGATGCAGCGGACGAGTCGCTGCGCCATCACGGCGCGCACTGCGGATGCCACGAGGTATGGCTTCACGCCGATATCGACGAGACGGGTAATGGCGCTCGGGGCGTCGTTGGTGTGGAGGGTTGAGAACACAAGGTGGCCGGTGAGGGCCGCTTCCATTGCGATGTCGGCCGTTTCGTTGTCACGAATTTCACCGATCATCACCACGTTCGGGGCCTGGCGGAGAATGGAGCGCAGCGCGGCGGAGAAGTCCAGGCCGACGTCGCGGTTCACCTGCACCTGGTTCACGCCGGTCATCTGGTATTCGACCGGGTCCTCGACGGTGATGATCTTGCGGTTGGGCGTGTTCATCTGCCCAAGGCAGGCGTAGAGCGTGGTGGTCTTGCCGGAGCCGGTTGGCCCGGTCACAAGAAGCACGCCGTCGCTGAGGCCAAGCAGCTGCTCGAACTTCTGCTGGTCGTCGGAGAGGAAGCCGAGCTCCGGCAGGCCGAGTGCGAGGTTCTGCTTGTCGAGAATACGCATGACGATGGACTCGCCATGGTTGGTCGGAACCGATGAGACACGGAGGTCGAGGTCGCGTCCCTTCGCGTTCACCTGGATGCGGCCGTCCTGCGGGATGCGCTTCTCGGAAATCTTCATGCCCGACTGGATCTTGATTCGCTGGATGATCGCGGGCTGGAGGCGCTTCGGCGGCGGGTCCATGTCCTGAAGGGCGCCGTCGATGCGGTAGCGGATGCGGAAGCGGTTCTCAAGCGGCTCCAGATGGATATCGGAGGCGCGGCGCTTGAAGGCTTCCATGATGATCAGCGAGACGAGGCGGATGACTGGCGCGTCGTTCTCGGAGACGTCGGTGATGCCGAGCTGGTCTGCAATCTCGTTGCCGCGCGTGGCGACGTCGGCCTCTTTGTCGCCGAACTCGCCGAGAAGGGCGTCCATGCTGGTGCCGCCGGGATAGAGGCGCTCGATGGCCTTGTCAATGTCGGACTTTGTGGCGACGACGCCCGTGACTGAGCATTTGAGCGCAAAGCTTAGGCGATCGACCACGCCGTAGTCCAGCGGGTCTTTCACCGCGACGGTGAGAGAGTCGCCGTCCTTGAGCAGCGGAACGATGCCGTATTTGCGCGCATCCTCGGCGCTGACCACGGAGGCAAGCTCGGTGTCGAGCGCCTTGTCGTCGATGTTGACGAAGTCCATGCCGAACTGCGTAGCCAGCATGGCGAGGAGGTTCTCCTCGCTTACGGCGCCGTCGGTGATGAGTTGGTCAACGATGGTGGAACCGTCGGCGGCCAGATGGGATGTGGCCTCGTCGATCTGTTCCTGGGTCACCATGCCCTCTTCCTGCAACAGCTGCAGGACATAATCGTCATTGGATGTCAAAGTGTTCGGCTCCTTCTTTATTCAAGGTTGTCGGAAATTATAGCGCATTCTGCCTGTTTCGGCAATTCGGCGGCGGGTTATTTGAGAACCTTCACCACGCGCTGCGGGAACGGAATCTCGATTCCCGACTTGTCGAAGTCGGCCTTGATTTCCTGCAAGACCTCGAAGCGCACCGGCCAGTAGTCCTCGCGCTTGACCCATATCCTTATGCCGACGGTGATCCCGCTGTCGCCAAGTTGGTCGATGGAGACAATCGGCGCCGGATCCTGGATGACCCGTCCGTCTGCGGCGAGGACGGCCATGACGCGCTCCTTCACGAATGCCAAGTCTGAGGCGTATGCCACGGATACCGAGGTGTCAAGGCGGCGTGTGGGATGCGCGGCGTAGTTCACGATGTTGTCGTCGGTCAGCTTTGAGTTGGGGAGGATGACCTTGCGGCCATCGGCCGTCTTCAGCGTCGTGGTGAAGAGCCCAACCTCCTCCACGGCGCCCATCTGCCCGGCTCCCTCGATGAAGTCGCCGGCGCGGAATGGCTTGAGCGCCACGATGAGCAGGCCTGAGGCCAGGTTGGAGAGGGAGTTCTGGAGCGCAAGGCCCACGGCTATGCCGGCGGCGCCGATTGCGGCCACGATGGAGTTCGTCTGGACGCCGAGCTGGCTCAGCGTGGCGGCGATTGCGAATACGGCCACCACGGAGTAGAGAAGCCGCGACACGAACTTTGAGACCATCGGGTCGGAGTGGCTGCGGGACAGGGCGCGGCTTGCCAGCCAGCGCACGATGGTCGCCAGAATCAGACCGCAGGCCAATGTCGCCAGAGCCAGCGCGACATGCAGGGCGTAGGGCTTCGCCGCTTCCAGTATCTTGTCCATTGACATAACGTCTGCCATTATACAAACATCCCTCCTCCTCCGCAACTCCCCGCCTGCCATTCACCCACTTGCGTTGGAGGCGCGAATCTGGTAGTCTCGTCATGGAATGAAACTGCACTTTACCAAGATGCACGGGGCCGGAAACGACTTCATCATGGTCGATGACCGCAACCTGTCAACCCCTTTCGAAGACTACCAGCTGATGTCCGCAATCGCCGCTCGCCGCACCGGCGTTGGGTGCGAGGGCATTGTCCTCGTCCAGCCCTCCAGCAAGGCGGACTTCCGCATGCGCTTCCTCAACCCGGATGGCACCGAGGTGGAGCTGTGCGGCAACGGCGCGCGGTGCGTGGCCCTTTTCGCGCACTCGCTCGGCATTGCCGGCAAGTCAATGACGATGGAGACGATGGCCGGACTCGTCGATGCGCAAATCAGCGAAAACGGCGTCACCCTCTGGATGCCCGACCCCTCCAGTCGGAAATACGACGTCGAGGTCAAGACGGCCCTGGGCGCGTTCAAGGGCCATGCCGTATCGATTGGCTGCCCGCATTTCGTGGTGCCGGTGGAGCAGGGCGCACTTGACACGCTCGACGTGGCGCGCGTCGGCGCGGCCATCAGGCAGCACGAGACTTTCAGCCCCGAGGGTGTGAACGTGGACTTCGTCTCCTACGCCAGCCCGAATCGCGTGAGGATGCGCACCTTCGAACGCGGCGTGGAGGCGGAAACTGGCGCCTGCGGAACTGGCGCCGTCGCGGCGGCCGTGGTGGGCGTCGAGGTCGCCGGACTCACCCTCCCGGCGAAGGTTTCAACCTCGGCGGGCTTCGAGCTGACGATTGACGGCGACTGGCGCGGAGGCAAATGCACCGGCATGATGCTCACCGGCCCGGCGCGCAAGGTGTTCGAGGGCGACATCGACCTCGACGCCGTGGACGGCGCCCAGGAGTTTTAAGCGTTGTTTGCGGCTGTCGTCTCCGGCTAGTATTGGATGCTGCTGCCGCCAATGTATTCGCGGAGAATCGAGTAGGACGGCACGTCGGTCGCGTCTTTCGGCGCAAAGGGGGCCATGAGGTCAAGCAGCCCTTGCGCCGTGGCGTAGGCCGGCGAGGATTCCCCTATGGCGGCGAGCGCCGGTTCTGCGAATGGACGCAAGATGCCCGGCTCGTCGGGAATCGAGGTGTCGAAGGTTTCGTCGGCGTTGCCGACAAAGGGTCGGATCCAGCGTTCCTCGCCGGCAACCACCGACGTCCATAGCAGGATTGTCTCCGCCGCGCCGCGTCCGCGGTACTGCGCGTCGCGGATGATACGGCGAATCAGGCGCTGGGCGCCGCTCGGCACGGCTGGTGGCCGTGCCGCTCCACTGGAAGGTGCGGCGTAGGGGCTGGCGGCGCTGCCGGCTCCACTGGAGGGTGAGGGCTTGGAGTGGAGCTGCGGGCGCACTGAGCCCGCAGGCGCGTAGGGGCTGGTGGCGCTGCCCGCTCCGCTGGAGGGTGCGGGCTTGGAGTGGAGCTGCGGGCACACTGAGCCCGCAGGTGCGGCGTAGGGGTTGGTAATGGTGTCGGCGAGGATGAGGTGCTTGGCGCCATCGGGGATGGCGGGGGTAAGCGCCGGGTTGAGGGAGTGGAGCCCTTCGATGATGATGAAGGCTCCGTCCGGGAGGCGTGCCTCGTGGCGCTCCGGCATCGGGGCGTGGACGTGGAAGTCGAACTTCGGCATGAGAGCGACGCGCCCGGCCAGGAGGTCGGCGAGATTGGAATTGAGCAGATCGAGGTTGATGGCCTTGATGTGCTCGTAGTCCAGGTTGCCCTTTTCGTCGCGGGGGTTGAGGGCATCTCCGACGAAGAAGTCATCGGTCGAGACAGCCAGCGTGGAGGCGCCTGCCTGTTCGAGATGCCAGCAGAGGCGCTTGGCGAAGGTTGTCTTGCCGGCGGATGATGGGCCACCGATAAGAACGAGGCGCACGGCGTCGCGGTTGGCGATGAGGTCGCGCGCTATTGATTCGATGCGGGCGTCATGGGCGGCTTCGCTGCACGGGCAGAGCCCGTGCGGCTCCTCTTTTGGGGAAGGTGTGGGGGTCATGGTGCTTCTTTCTTTTCTGTTGCGTCTGACCGTGGCCAGAATGTGGCTTCGGCGAGGCGGTCGATTAGGCCGATGTAGTCCCACTTGGGGCGCTCGAATGGCCCATATACGCGGAACTCCATGAGTTTGCTCACTGGCAGGGTGACGATGCGCGCGAGTATGCCCATTAGCGAGCGGGAGTGGAAGAATCGCACCTGCGCCACGCCTTCCACAGGCATGCCTTCCGCGTCAAGACGCCACTTGCCCTTGGATACTAGGCTCATCATGTTGCCATCTATCGAGAATCTCTCGACGGTGGCCAGGCCGTTGGTGACGGAGATGGTGACATCGGAATCGGACTGCATGACGAGGAGGTCGATGCCCGCGACGTTGTGGGCGATGAAGTCGGTGAGTCCGGCGAAGAGCGGGATGCGGGTGATGGCGGCGTTGCGGGCATGGGCTTCGGCGGTCCCGGAGAGCGACGAGAGCGTGTTGGTCGCGAGGTTTCCGGCGATGGAGGCGCTGAGCGAGATGTGGCCGTCGGATTGCGGGGCGGCGGGGTCGAAGAGCCGGCGCAGGGGGTCGGTTCGCACGCCCTCCGCCGAGAGGTCGAGCGTGAATGGCTCCTCCTCGGCCGTGGAGGCGTTGAAGGTTGCCGTGACCTTGCCGCCGGCCAGCGTGGCCGTGAAGTTTGTGACGCCGGCCGTGGCGGATTCCTCGTCGTAGAACCAGGAGGCGGCGAGGTCGTCGAACGGCAGGCGGTAGGCTGTGGCGCGCGCGGCGGCGATGCGGCCGGAGACGTGGTCAAGGCCGTATTCGCTCGTGGCGAAGACCCGGCCTGAGACCTCAGTGCGCGGCGGGGTCGCGAAGACGATGTTTGTGGCGAAGTCGGGCAGCGGCATGTCGATGACTGTGAAGAGTGGCTTCAGCGGCAATGTTGCTTTCGCCTGGAAGTCGGTGGCATGCGAGCGCGGATACCATGCGAGGCGGCCGGAGTACTTGCCCTCGGCAAAGACGGCGTCGAGCGGCGAGATGATCAGGCGACGGCCTGTGTCGGTTTCGTTGCGGGAGTCGGTGAGCCACTGTAGGCCGAACTTGACGCTCTGTGCGGGAACGCCCCGGTAAAGGAAGTCGTTGCCGGAAAGCGTGAGTCGGATGTCGGAGACCTCTGGGCCGTTGGGAGGGTAACTCAGCTTGACTTCGCCTGTTGCGGTGAAGGGCGTCTGGATATTTGAAATGGCGTCGTAGTATTCGACGGCGGTTTCGCCATCCAGCGAGAGAGTGAGTTCGCGGATTACGGCTGGCGTGAGGGTGCCGGAGAGAGTGGTGGAGAGTGAACAATTGGAGAAGTCGTAGGTGAGGTGGCCGGTTAGGGATTCGAGGTAGCCAAGGTCGTCGGGGACTATGCGGATGTTGTTGAGGCGGATTGTGTCGTCATTGGAAAGTGAAAAGGTGAAGCCCAGGAAGCGCGCCTGGACGGCAAGAACGGAGGCGTTGTCGGCGGAGAAGCGCACCTTGAGCGGGTGCGAGGGAGTTTTTGGGGTTTGGTTTTGAGGCGGCTCGCCGTGGGAACTTGTCGCGTCGTTCGGGCTGGCTTCAAGGGCCTCGATGAAGGCCTCCCATTCGGGGTAGGGGGCCACGTAGAGGGTGCGGCAGTGGATGTGGGAAAGCCAGGTGATGGGTGGCTCGGACAGGGAGGGATCTAAGGAGATGCGGACAAGTGCGGCGGTGGCGAGCGGGGGGGCGAGGGAGCGCTTGGGCATTGCCTTCACGCCCTCCAGGGTCAGGCCGCGGAAGAGGTTGAACGAGGCGTCGTCGATGGTGACGGCGACGGGTCCGGAGGAGAGGAACTCCTCGAGGCGGTGGCGGGCGAAGCCGGGGATGGAGCGGTCAAGGAGCCAGAGGGCGCCGCTCAAAAGCAGCGCCAGCCAGAAGACGATGGCGGCCAGATGCGCCAGGAGGCTGCGCCTTGCGCGGCGCATTACTCGTCCTCCTCCTCGGCGGCGGCGCCACGCTTCAGCGTTCCCTTGGCCGCCGCCTGGAGGTAGGCGTCGATGAAGGGCGTGAGGGCGCCGTCGAGGACTGCGGCCACGTTGGAGGTCTGCTCGCCGGTGCGCAGGTCCTTCGCCATTGTGTATGGCTGAAGCACGTACGAGCGTATCTGGCTGCCCCATGCGATGTCGCCCTTGGGGCCGTAGAAGCGCTCAAGGCTCTTGCGCTTCATGTCCTGCTCGCGCTCGTAGAGCTTGGCCTTGAGCATGGCCATGGCGCGGGCGCGGTTCTGGTGTTGCGAACGTTCCGACTGGCAGGCCACGATGATGCCGGTTGGCAGGTGGGTGAGGCGGACGGCGGAGTCGGTCTTGTTGATGTGCTGGCCGCCTGCGCCGCCGGAGCGGTAGGTGTCGACGCGGAGGTCTTCGTCCTTGACCTCGACGTCGATGTCGTCCTTCAGCTCGGCAACGACGTCCAGCGCGGCGAAGGACGTGTGGCGGCGCTTGTTGGCGTCGAATGGCGAGATGCGCACGAGGCGGTGGACGCCGCGCTCGGCCTTTAGCTTGCCGTATGCGTAGGGGCCGGCGACGCGGAAGGTGGCGCTCTTGAGGCCGGCCTCGTCGCCTGGCTGTAGGTCCATCACCTCGCATGTGAAGCCGTTCTTCTCGCAGAAGCGTGAATACATGCGGTAGAGCATGTCCGTCCAGTCGCAGGCTTCGGTACCGCCGGCGCCGGGATGGAGCGTGAGAAAGGCGTTGCAGGCGTCCATGGGGCCGTTGAGGAGCGACTGCATCCGCAGGGCTGCGGCCGTCTTTTCGGCGGCTTCCACGAGCGAGGCGAACTCGGCGTCGGCCGCAGCGCGGCCTGGGGAGTCTTCCTCTTCCGCGGCCGCCATCTCCTCCATTACGGCGCAGTCGTCGAGCTGGGCGACGAGGGAATCGAAGGGCTTCACGAAGGCGCGTTCGGCGGCCGTCTGGTCAATCAGTGCCTTGGCGCGTGTCTGGTCGTTCCAGAAGTCGGGCGCGGCCGCAGCGGCCTCGAGCTGTTCCAGTTTCTGACGTCTCGCATCGACGTCAAAGATAGCCTCGCATTTCTGCCAGTCCTTCGCGCAACTGGCGGAAACGGGCGACGATTTCCTCGTGGGTAGTCATGGACGTTTCCTTAAAGGTTTCAGGTCAAAGGGGGCACAGGTCTCAAAATCCAAAATCCAGATTTCAAATCTCAGATTCAAAATCTCAAATCTCAAATTTCAGATTTCGGATTCCAAAATCCAAATCTCAAATTTTAGATTTCAGATTTCAAAATCCAAATCTCAAATTTTAGATTTCAGATTTCAAATTTCAGATTTGCAATTCTATCCTTTCTTGGCTTGCCTTGCAAGGGGAAAAGAAGTATAATGTGGAAACCATGAAAAAGTGCAGAGGACAGCTGGCGGCATTCGCCGCGGCCCTGGCGGCGGGCCTGTGCGTCGCGTTGACTGGGTGCGAAACGTCTTCCCCAGACGAGACCGTTGTCAGCATTTCCCCAGAGGAGGCAACGCTGACGGCGGCCAATCCGTCTGTGACGCTGACGGCCTCCGGCGGCTGGAACTACAGCTGGGGATGCGATGAAAACTATGGGAAGCTGAATAAGTATTCGGGTTCCAGCGTCGTTTACACGGGAAAAGTTTTTGGCTCGAACATCGTGCAGAGTGTGAAGGTTACCATCCAAAACTTCACCAATTCCACCGCCAAGGCATCCGCTGAAGCGAAGATAACGCAGAAATAGCGGGGATTTTCGAAATTCCGAACGGAGGCGAGGTCTTTAAATGATTAATAGGCAGGCAAGGGCGTGGATACATGTTACGCTGGCGGCGCTGGCCTTTCTTGTAGTGACAGGATGCGAGCCATCGGCGGCTGGGTCGTCCACCTCGGCCCAGGCATCGTCAGGAGGGCAGTCCGGAACGCGTGCCGGAACGCTTTCCATCACAGTCACGAAAAGGGAAATCATAGATGACTTGAATATCAGGGCGACTCTTCGTGCTTCAGGAGGAAGCGGAGGATACACATGGAAGATAACCGGAAACAGTGGCAAGGGCAATTTAAGCAGCAGTTCCGGCACAACAGTCACCTACATCACCACTGGCGGCATTGAGGACTACACGCAGACCGTTTCCGTAACCGACGGGTCTGGCAACAGTGCTTCCCAAAGCATATCGCACAAGGCACAAGAGGGCGACATCAAATACTACAATTAGCTGCACACCCATGAAATTCGACAGCAAATACAGGCAGTTTCTGCCGGAGGCAAGGCGGATAGTGGTGAAGGTCGGGACGCGCGTCCTGGCCGACAAGGCGGGGCGGCCCATGCGGTCGCGCATCGAGGGAATCGTCTCGCAGATCGCCTCTCTTCGCCGCGCCGGATATGAGGTGGTGCTTGTCTCCTCAGGCTCCATTGGCGCGGGCATGGCGTCCTTGGGCATCGCGAAGCGCCCCGAGGGCGTTCCCGACCTCCAGATGTGCGCGGCCGTCGGCCAGGCGCGACTCATTGCCACCTACGAGGACATCGCCGACGCCCACAGGCTGAAGATCGGGCAGATGCTTCTCACGTACGACGACTTCTCCAGCCGCGTCCGCACCGGCAACGCGCGCCGCACCATGGAGCATCTGCTACGCGCCGGCATCCTGCCAATCGTGAACGAGAACGACGTCGTGGCCGACGAGGAGGTCAAGGCCTTCCTCTCCCTCGGCGACAACGACTATTTGGCCGCGCTCGTGGTGAAGCTGATCCGCGCCGACCTGCTTGTGATTCTCTCCACCGTTGACGGGCTGATGGACATGACGGCGGCGCACCCGCGCCGCATCCCATGCGTGGAGAAGCTGGACAAGGCCGCCTTCGCGCTTGTGGCCCCGCAGGCCAAGGGCGGGCTCTCGAAGGGCGGCATGGACTCCAAGCTGCGGGCCGCGTCGCTGGCCGTCAAGGCAGGCTGCTCAGTGGTCATCGCCGACGGCCGCAAGGCTGGCCGCCTAGCTGACGCCGTTGCCGGCAAGGACGTGGGCACGATTATCCCGGGGGGCACGCTGTGACGGCGGCACCCGGCACCCGGCACCCGGCACCCGATGGCCGGGATTCGCTGGCGGCGCTTTGCGGCGCCGCAAAGGAGGCGGCGCTGGCGCTCGCGGCCGTTCCC
>JAEEGG010015326.1_pt1 | contig 16111 bp, 12 predicted proteins | sample 9134161 | NCBI WGS metagenome assembly JAEEGG01 (sample SAMN16246543, study PRJNA631951) | gut metagenome | biome: gut microbiome; feature: rumen; material: CR-attached | host: Bos | place: Iran: Karaj | collected 2018-10
CCCAGGTAGACGGCGCTGATGTCGAACCTGTCGTCGAGGAAGAGCATGGATAAGGAATCCAGCAGCCCATCGGAGGCAAGGGCTCCGACGGTCCCGGTGATGCAAGAGGGCTGGATGCCGGGCGCGAATCTCAGTTCGGTCCCGACCACGGCCGAGACGGTCTCGGGCAGCACGGCGTAAACAAGGCCGCGCGCCGCGTATACGGACGGATCGGTGCTGCGGTCCAGGACCCTGAGCGCCCCGGACAGCGAGTAATATGCCCCGGCGATCTCGGTATAGATGACCGGAGTCTCGGCGCTCACCGTGAACACCACGGTGTCGGGCAGCTTTCTCGACACTCGGCAGCTGCGGAGATAAGATAGTCTGGAGCAGGCCTCCGCGGCCGCCTCGGAGCGGTCGAACGAGAACAGCCTGCTGTCGCCGCCTATGCCGGCCGCCTCGGCCAGTTCGGCCGCGGTGTACGGGCATTCGCCGATCACCTCGATGTTCTTTACTGTCAGCTGCGCGGCCACCAGCTTCGCGAGCGGGACCGCGGCCAGCACTGCAACGGCCGCAGCCAGCACCGCCAGAAGCACGCGGGCCTTCCTGCGCCTCGTCCCGCTGTCCTCCCGTTCCCGGCGTCTTGCGCCGGCGGTCCCTTCCTCGCGGATCACGACGCGCATATATCTGCGGAGCCAGTTGTTGCGCTGGCTTCTCTTCATAGTATAACGTCTGACGGTCACCGCTCCCGCGGCGCCGCCCGCAGCCTCGGGCATCCCGCCGGAGGGAGAACCCGCGCTCACTTCTTTTTCAGGATCCATTTGTTTCCTCGCGATGCGGTGATTACTTTCCGGACCTTCCGCCGGATACCAGTTCCAGGATCTCGCCGAATATGCGGTCGTTGGCGTCCGCCGGCGACGCCGAGGCCGCCCTGCGGCCCATCTCGTCGGTCATGCCGGGGACTGACAGCAGCTTTTCCACGGCGGCGCGGACCCTGCCGGGCTCCAGATCGCCTTCCTCTATCATGAGGGCTCCTCCGCAGTCCTCGAGGACCATGGCGTTCTTCACCTGCTGGTCGTCCGTGACGTTGGGCGAGGGTATCAGTATCGAGGCTCTCTTCGCCCTGGAGAGCTCCGAGCAGGTTATGGCCCCCGAGCGGCAGATCACGAGGTCGGCCGCGGCGAGCTGAAGCGGCATGTCGTAGATGTACCGCAGGAGCTCGATGTTAGGGTACCGGTCGAGGCCGAGCGACACGAACCGCTCGTACACCGAGTCGTAGCCGTCCGCCCCGCAGGCGTGGACGAACCTGACCTCGGGATGGACCGACATGTAGTCCGACATCAGCTCCAGGGCCGTCTCGTTCAGCGTCCTGGCCCCCAGGCTCCCGCCGAACGACAGCACGCAGTGCCTCACGGAATCGGGTATGCCCAGCTCCGCCCTGGCCTGCTCGCGGCTTATTGTCCCTACTCCGTCGGAAACGGGACAGCCGACGTGCCTTATCTTTTCCGGGCCGGCCCCGCGGAGGGCCTCCTCGGTCACTCTGAAGTTTACGAATATCCGGTCGACGTAAGGGACCAGCTTTCTTACGGCCAGGCCGGGCACGGCGTTCGATTCGTGCACCGCAGTCGGGATGCCCATCCGCGACGCCGCCACCAGGACCGGCCAGCTGACGTAGCCGCCCGTCCCTATGACGATGTCCGGCCTGAACTCCCTGACTATCCTGCGCGCCCTGAGCGGCGACACGAGGGCCAGCCAGGCGGACCTCACGTTTGACAGCGAGAACTTCCTCGCGAAGCCCCTGACGTCCACGTGGTACAGGCGGTAGCCCGCCCTCGGGACAAGGGTGTTCTCGAGCCCGCGCCTGGTTCCGACGAAGGCGATCTCGGCGTCCGGTATTCTGTTTTTGACGGTGCCGGCTATGGCCAGAGCGGGGTTAACGTGTCCGCCCGTCCCGCCGCCGGTCATAAGGATCCTCATTCGAACGATTCCCCTTTGCAGAATCTGGACAGCCCGAGAAGAATGCCCGCGTCCATGAGCTGTATGAGTGTGGCGGTGCCGCCGCTGCTGAAGAACGGCATGGATATGCCCGTGTTCGGCCCGACTCCGGTCACGACGGCTATATTGAGAAGTACGTGAAGTATTATCTTGAACGATATCCCGGCTATCACTATGCCGGAGAACCTGTCCTCGCTCCTGACGGCCAGCATGAGGCCTCTCGAGGTGAGGGCCAGGAAGAGCACCATTATCGCCGCCGCTCCGAAGAAGCCGAGCTCCTCGCAGACGACGGTGAACACGAAGTCGTTCTGAGGCTGGGACACGTAGCCGTATTTCAGCCTCGACTGCCCGAGGCCGAGCCCGAACAGCCCGCCGGTGCCTATGGCGTAAAGCCCCTGAGTCGTCTGCCAGTCGATGCCCAGGGCGTCGGCGCCGCGGTTGGTCCAGCCCTCGATCCTGGAGCGGACGTAAGGGATGCTGTAGGCTATCACTCCGGCCGGAGCAAGTATCGCAGGCACGGCGATAAGATACCAGTGCAGATATGCCCCTCCGAAGAACACCGTGCAGGCCCCTATGACGAACACTATGAGGGCTCCGGACCAGTGCCTTTCGAGCACCACCAGCACGCTGACCGGCAGCACTATGAGGCATATGGGGATGATAAAGCCGTATACGAGATTCTTCCAGGGCTTTGCCCCGGAGATCTTCTTCTCGTACACCGACATGTACAGGGCGATGAGCATTATCATCGCCGTCTTTGCAAGTTCCGACGGCTGAAAGTTTATGAAGCCGAGGTTGAGCCATCTCCTGGCGCCGGCGACCCTCGTTCCGACGACCAGCACAGCCGCCAGAAGCAGCAGGGACGCGCCGTACATACCGACGGCAAGCCATCTGCCGTTGGTCGGCGTGATGCCTATGATGAAGACCAGGGCTATGGCCAGGCCGAGGGCCAGGTGCTTCAGATGAGTCTTGAGGTAGTAAAAGCTGTCCCCGTAGACCAGCTTGGCGTACGAAGACCCCGCGCTGAACAGCATGACGGTCCCGAGCAGTATCAGGACCACCGTCAGCACGGTGAATATCATATCGGGTCCGGAGCGCACCTGGATGCGCAGCGGACTCTTTTTTCCCGTTTTCAGAGCGTCAGTCCGAACCATGCCGCGATACAGCCGAGCAGCGTCACCGCCGAGAACACGCAGACTATCCTGATCTCGTTCCATCCGCAGCGCTCGAAGTGATGGTGGATGGGCGCGATCTTGAACAGTCTCTTTCCGTGGGGCAGGTTGAAATAAACGACCTGAAGGACCACGGACATTATCTCACATATGTAGAGTATGCCGCAGATCAGCACTATGAGGGGCTCCCCGGCAAGGAAGGCCATGCCGACCACGGCCCCACCGAGGTAGAGCGAACCGGTGTCGCCCATGAAGATCCTCGCCGGATAAAAGTTGTACATGAGGAAGCCGGCGCAGCCGCCGAGCACGGTCCCCGCGAACAGGGCGAGGCCCGAATCGCCGCGGACGAGCGCGAACACGCCGAACAGGACGGCGACTATGGCCGTCACGCTGCCGCATAAGCCGTCGATGCCGTCGGTTATGTTGACGGCGTTGTCCATGCCGGCTATGAGCAGCACGCAGAAGATGTAGTAGAAGGCGCCGAGCTCGACCTCCGCGCCGCAGAACGGCAGCTCGAGGCGCGTGTCGGTGAAACCGGAGAGGCTCATCGCCGCGACGTACGCGGCGGCGACCGCCAGCTGGAGCGAGAGCTTCTGCCAGGCCTTGAGGCCCTCGTTCTGCTTTTTGATGAGCTTCGTATAGTCGTCGACGAAGCCGATCCCGCCGGAGAGCAGGCTCATGACGAAGGTCAGGAGGGTGGGAAGAAAGCCGGAGAACGACCCGCCTGCCGCCGCCCACGCGGCTCCCGCCGCGTTGAGGACCGCCGCAGGTATTATGAAGGCGACTCCGCCCATTATGGGAGTGCCCTCCTTGTTCTTGTGCCAGCGGGGACCGATCTCGTTGATCTTCTGGCCGATCTTGTGGCTGCGGAGGACCGGTATCAGCTTCTTGAGTATGAGAAAGGTGCAGAGGAAGACCGCCGCCGCGCCTCCGAAGAAAAACAGGTAATTCATATTCAGACGGACTCCGGTAAGAGTTTTCCCAGTATCTCGATGATCCGTTCGGCGCGCAGCCTCCGGCTGGCCTTGACTATCACGCGGTCTCCGGGGACCATGACGTCCCGCAGGGCACGCGCGGCCGCACCGGGATCGTCAGGGTCGGGAAAGCGCAGCACGCTGCGCGGTTCCATCAACGTCGACGCCCCGCTGGCTATGAAGCCGGCCGAGGGGCCGAAGGCTATCAGCACGTCGGTGCCGGCCCGGGCAAAGTATCTGCCGACCTCGAAATGATAGCGGTCGGAGTCGGGGCCGAGCTCGTACATGTCGCCGAGGACTGCTATCCTCTTCCCCCCGACGCGGGCGCCGGCGGAGGTCCCGCCCTCCCCGCACAGCAGATCGGCCGCGGCCCTCATGGACTCGGGCGATGCGTTGTAGCAGTCGGCGATGACGGTGCACCCGCCCATCTTCAGTTCCTGCTGCCGCATCCCCACCCCGGCGTACGAGGCGAGTCCGGCGCGGATGCCGTCGGGCGAGATGCCGCAGACGAGCGCGACGGCGCAGGCTATCACGGCCGCCGGGACATTGTGTCTGGCGACGGTCGGTATGGCTATCCCCGGCAGCGTCCCTCCGGGGTGGACAAGGTCGAACACGAGCGAATCGCCCTCGCGGCGGATGTCAGCGGCGGCGTAGTCGGCCGCCGTCGAGCCGTCCCCGGAGAACGATCTTGCGCGGGGATCGCTCCTCAGGCGTTCAGCGAGCAGCGGCTCGCCGGCCGGGAGCAGCAGCACGCCGTCCGCGTCAAGGCAGTCGGCTACGGCAAGCTTGCCCTCGGCTATGCCCTCGCGGCTGCCGAAGAACTCGAGGTGCGAGGTGCCTATGTTGGTTATAGCCGCCACGTGCGGACGGCAGACGCGGGATATGGCCGGCATCTGCCCCTGCCTCTCCATGCCGCACTCGAACACCCCGAAGCGGGCGCCGGCGGGCATGCCGGCAAGCGAGAGCGGCATCCCTATCACGCTGTTGTAGTTGCCCTTGCTGCTGTACACCTTCTCCGAGGACAGCGCGCAGGCGGTGAACTCTTTCGTCGTGGTCTTCCCGACGCTGCCGGTTACGGCGATGCGCACCGCCCCGAGCCCCTCCGTGTAAGCCACGGCAAAGCGGCCGACGGCGGCGACGCTGTCGGGAACTATGGCGGCCGGCACGCCGGCCGAAGAGTCGGGCAGGCGCTCCGCTACGACGGCCGGCGAGCCGGCCTCCGCGGCGCGGGCAATGTAGTCGTGGCCGTCGCTCCTGGCGCCCCTGATGGCTATGAAAGCCGTGCCCGGCCCGGCTTCGGCCGAATCCGTGCAGAGCGCGCTCACGGGCTCCGACGCCCGTCCGGCGTTGACGGCCCTTCCCCCGCAGAGCCGGGCAAGTTCCGCGACCGTAAGGGCTCCGCGGCCAAGTCTTATCTTCATGTCACAAAGGCGCTCCCCGCTGAAAAATGTACTGCCGGAATAAGGACCGGCGCCGGCCCGCCCGAAGGCGGGTTCCGGCCAAACTGTATATTTGCCCCTGCCCGGGCGCTCCGTTCAGAACGGCCGGCGGCACTCCGGCCTCGAATGCACAAAACGTCACCTTTTTTCGCCCGGGAGGGGGCCTCGAATGCTTTGTTGCCGCGCGCGTGCGCGGATCGAGTGCGCGCCGTCGCAGCGCTCCGGCGCCGCTAGTCGTCGTCGCTCACGTTGAGATAGCGCAGGTTGACAGATACCGGCTCGCCCTTCGTGGCGAGGCTGCCCGCGGCGGGCTCCTGGCTGTACACGACGGCGCCCGACGCGCTCGTATAGTTTGTCGCCCCGGTGATCTGGACGTTGAAGCCGGCGTTCACGAGGACGGACGCTGCCGCCGTCGCGGACATTCCGGTGACGTCGGGGACCCGGAGGCTGTATTCGGGGGCGGCGTCGCCCACGTAGAGAATGATCTTTCCGGTGTCAGTGGCAAGCGTCGTGCCGGCGGCCGGGACCTGGGCGGTCACGACCGTGCCCACTCCCACGCTCTCGCACTTGAAGCCGAGCTTCTCGATAGCCGCCTTTGCGGTGTAGAGGACGCTGCCCCGGTAGTCGCCGACGGTCTTCTCGAGCTTCGCGGCCTCGGCGGCGGTGTATACCGGCTCGATGCCGAGATAGGGCAGTATCCGGCTCAGGGTAGCCGACACGTAAGGCGCGGCCACCACGGAGCCGAACAGGCTGCCTTTCGTGGGCTCGTCGACCATTATGATCATGGCCACTTCGGGGTCGTCAGCCGGGGCGAAGGCCACGCAGGAGCCGATCTTCATGTTCTCGTTGTCGCCGATCTTCTCGGAGGTGCCGGTCTTGGCCGCGACCCTGTATCCCGCGACATACGCGTTTCTGGAGCCGCCGCTGCCGGCGACGCCCTCCCTCAGGATCTCGGCGATGGTCCTGCAGACGTCTGCGCTTATGACCTGCCTGATCTCCGCCGTATCGTGCTCCCAGATCACCCTGCCCTCGGAGTCGGTTATGCTGCTGACGATGTAAGGCGTGACGAGCCTGCCGCCGTTGGCGACCGCCGCTATGGAGGTCAGGTGGCGTATGGGGCTGATCTTGAAGTTCTGTCCGAAGGCGCAGGTGGCGAGGTCGATCTCCTTGAAGTCGTTCTCGTCCCAGAAGAGGGTGGTGCCCTCGCCGGGAAGGTCTATCCCGCTCTTGTCGAGATAACCGAAGTTGTTGAAGTATCTGTAGAAGGCGGCCGTGCCTATCCTCAGGCCCACGGTGATGAACACCGGGTTGCACGACTGCTGGAGACCCTCGGCGAAGCTGAGCGTCCCGTGGCCGCTGTGGTTGTGGCAGTGGATGGTATAGTCGGCGACGCGGATCCTTCCCGTGCAGGTGAAGCGCTCCGCCGTGTATACGCTGGCCGTCTCGAGGCCGATGGCGGTGGTTATGATCTTGAATGTCGATCCGGGGATGTACGTGTCCGAAACGGCCTTGTTAGACCACTGCTTCAGCAGCAGCGAGTAAGCCAGGTCGGCGTAGTCGCTCCCGCCGGTGTTGAGGCCGCTGGAGGCCAGCTGTTCCGCGTAGACCGGGTTGAGGGTCCAGGCGTTGTTGTTGTCGAAGTCCGGGTAGGTGCCCATGGCGTAGACCGCGCCGGTCTTGACGTTCATTACTATGCCGCAGGCGCCGGCCTGGGATCCCGACTCGCGGTAGGCCTTCTCGAGCTGCTCCTCCAGTATCGACTGGATCTTTATGTCCAAGGTCGTGTGGAGGTCGTATCCGTCCTCCGCCTCTATGCGGCTCTCGTACTCGTAAGGCAGGGCGTTGCCGTAGGAGTCGCGGGCGGCGATGTACTTCCCGTCCGTCCCGGCCAGATACTTCTCGTACGAGTATTCGAGGCCGTACAGCCCGTAGCCGTCGGTGCCGGTGAAGCCTATGACGTTGGCGGCAAGGTCGCCGTAGATGTAGTACCTCGTGCTCTTCGGCCGGACGTAGACCATGGTGCCCAGCCTGTTCTCGCTTATGAAGGCCCGGACTCTGTCGGCGGTCTCCTTGTCGGCCTCGGAGAGTACGGTCGCGTCCATGCTGCCCTTGCGGCCGGTCATCTCGAGTATCTTTCCGTAATCGACGCCGCAGATCTCGGAGAGGCCGCGGCTGATCGTCTCGTCGAGCTTCATGAGGAGCGGGTCGCCCTCGTTCCCGCCCTCGCGCATGTTCTGGATAATGTCCTGGGGCGATATGAAGATGCGGTAGGTCGTGACGTTCGTCGCCAGGACCTCGCCCCTCGAGTCGTAGATGCGGCCCCGCTCCGCCTCCAGAGCGGTCTCGTACGTCAGCTGGTCCAGCACCTTCCTGCGGTAGTACTCGAAATTGACCGTCTGAAGACTGAGTATCCTCGCGGCGAGGAACACGGTGACGCCGACAAGGACGGCCAGTACTATTATTATGTGGACTTTCAGTCTCTTAGCGTTCAATTCATTCACCGGGACGCGGCGGGTGCGTCTTCAGACGCTTTCCCGCCGGTCTTCCGTATGGCAGTTCTTATTATCACTCCAAAGGGGCCGCCGCGGCAAGCGCGACGACCCTTACGGATGATCGGTTCTCAGTCGTTCCCGGAACGGAGGCCGAGGGCGTTGAGCAGGGCAAGCACGGCCCCGCCGTTCTCGGTCTCGCCGCCGTAGTTCTCTATGGCGTCGGAGGGATGAACGGTGATGACTTTGTATGCGCTGTTGTCGAGGCTGACCATGCCGTATTTGCCGACGGCAAGGTCCTCCAGTCTGAACAGATCGTTCTTGCGGTCGAGCTCGATCTCCAGCGCCTCGATCTCAGCCTCCTTCGTGCGGATGCGGCTGTTGAGGGCGGAGAGCTCGGCGGACTCGTTGTGTATGAGCACGCTCAGCGATATGGGAAGAGCCAGAACGAGCATGAAAACGATGCACAGCGACACGGCGGCGACGGTGGCGGACGTCCTGCGGTAGCTCCCGCGGGCGTTGACCGTCTTGGCCCTTCCGAACCACTTGTCGGCCAGCATGAGCGCCCGGTCGCGGGCGTATCGGGCAGTCGGTTCGACTTTCATCTCGCTCTCGCGGCGTCCGGTGAAGACGGTCTCGCGCCTGCCTTCCGCGGAACGGACGAGGGCCCTGTCCCCGGTCGGGACCGCCGTGCTGACCCCGTACGGATGGGCCGGCCTCTGCACGGTGGAGACGGCCATGTCGGCCCTCTCCTTTTCGATCATGGCAAGCGCCACGGCCCTGGGATCGGAGCGGCGGCGGCTCTCGTCGCGGTAGAGCCGTATGACGTCGTCGACCGTCATGACGTTCATGCCGTCGGCCCGGCCGGTGCGGTAGTAGTCGTCGCGGTCGTGTTCCATAATATCCGTAAAGGCGTAAGCTCCGGGATTCTCGAGACGCGCGCGCAGATCGCGGCGCTCCTGTTCCGCGAGAGCGGACAGAGCGGACCCCGCGGCCCCGCGGCCCGCGAACTTGGAATCCAGCACGTAATATGCCTTTTCGTAAGAAGCGTTTGTCATGGCGCAGTCCTCTCAGATCTTCTCCGCCGTGCGGAGCTTTGCGCTGTGCGCTCTGGGATTCCGCCGGATCTCCTCGTCCGACGGGAGGATCGGTTTTTTCGACGGAAAGCGTATCTGCGGCCGCTTGCCGCAGACGCACACCGGGAAATCCGGCGGACAGGTGCAGCCTCTGGCAAGTTGCGCCAGCGTCTGCTTGACCGCCCGGTCCTCGACGGAATGAAACGTTATGACTGCCGCCCTGCCGCCGGACCTGAGCAGGTCCGCGGCTTCGCGCAGAGCGGGCGGTATCTTTTCTATCTCGCGGTTGACCTCGATGCGTATCGCCTGAAAGGTCCGCATGGCGGGATGATGGTTCTGAGACCTCCCCCCGTCCGGCAGCGATGCCCGCACGATCGAACACAGCTCCTGCGTCGTTCTGACGGGCGCCGTCTCCCTGGCCCTGCATATGCCGTCGGCTATGCGCACGGCATATTTTTCCTCTCCCCACTCGGAGAGTATCCTGATCAGTTCGGGACGGGAATATCCGTTCACCACGTCGTAAGCCCCGAAGGGCTCGCTCTCGTCCATCTTCATCGACAGGGGCGCGTCCGCCATGTACGAGAAGCCGCGCTCCGGAGTGTCCAGCTGGTGCGAGGATACTCCCAGGTCCAGGAGCACGCCGTCGACGGCGCCGACGCCCAGGCTCCCGCACACCTCCCTCATTTCGGTGAAGTCGGCGTGCACGACCGCCGCCCGGTCTCCGAAGACGGCAAGACGCTCCGCGGCGGCCTTTACCGCCTCGGGGTCTCTGTCTATGGCTATCAGCCTGCCCGTGGTCAGCCTCGACGCTATCGCGGCCGAATGACCCGCGCCTCCGGCGGTTCCGTCGACGTATATCCCGTCTGGCCTGACGTTCAGCGCCCGCATGACCTCGTCCAGCATCACCGGGACGTGGGAGAAACCCTCCCCGGCGCGCTCCGCGGCGGGATCAGACATCCGCGTCCTCCGCGGCCGCCAGCAGCTCTTCCGTCACGAGGCCGTTGCTCATGCTGCCGTATTCCTCTTCGGACCAGATCTCGGCGTTCTGTCCGCAGCCGATGATGTATACCGAGCCGCGAAGCCCGGCGTAGTCGACAAGCGACTGGTTGAGAGTCACCCTTCCCTGCGCGTCCGGCTCGAAGGTGTCGCCCATCCTGTTGAAGAACCTCATAAGAGGCTCCCTCTGGGCGACCGGCAGGGCGGTCATCTTCTCGGTTATGGATCTCCATTCGTCGACCGAACAGATCTTCAGCGTCTTATGGCGGATGTTCGGATAGACCACGAGAGGGGACCCCAGCGCCTCGCGGTGCTTGGCGGGTATGAAAAGCCGGTTCTTCGAGTCTATGTTGTGACGGTATTCGCCCATCACTGGCATGATGTCCAGCATTTCTTACCTTCCTCCTCTCTTTGTCCGGGCCTTCCGGTCCGGGTTTCGGTGCGCGGTCCGGGTTTCGGTGCGCGGTCCGGGTTTGGGTGCGCGGCGCGGGCGCCGCGGGCGAGACGGAAAAACCTCCGGACGTTATCCCGGGCTTTGCCGCCTATTTACACCTATTTAAACCTTTTTCCACCACTTTCGTGATTATTATATGCTTTTTCGGGACAGATTGCAAGAGCTTTTTTCAATTTTCGATCATTTTTTTCATGTTTTTTTCAAAAAACGGGATCCCGCCTTCCGGACTGCGCTTCAAAAACTGTCCGTCGACGATCAGGCTCAGGGACCCCGATCCGGCTCCGTATCACGTGGCCGGAGCGGCTTTCGGCATGCAGAAAAAAAAGATCCGCCCCTCCCTCCCTTGCGGGAGCGGAGGGGCGGAAAGTTTCGCCGCGCGTTATTCTCAGCTGGTGTAGTTGTCGAAATAGCCCTGGATCCAAACGATCGGCGTGCCCTTGTCGCCGGAGCCGGACGTCAGATCGCAGAGCGAACCGATGAGATCGGTCAGGCGGCGCGGCGTGGTGCCCTGCGAGGACATCTTGCCCGTGAGGTCGCCGTCTTTCTTTCTGATGCGGTCCGAAACGGCACGCTTCAGCTCCTCGCCGGAGAGATGGGCGAAATCGTTGTCGGCAAGGTATTTCAGTTTGAGCTCGTTCGGCTGGCCGGAGAGCCCCTCGGTGAAGGCCGGGGAGACCACCGGATCGGCAAGCTCCCAGATCCGGCCGACAGGATCCTTGAAGGCTCCGTCGCCGTAGACCATGACTTCGACGCGCTTGCCGGTAGCCCGGAAGAGCCTGCCGCGTATGTCCTCGACCACGGCCCCGCAGTCCCTGGGGAAAAGCTTCACCGTTTCCTCGGTGGCCTTGTTGGAGCCGAGAAGCCCGAACTGTTCGTTCCAGCCGCTGCCGTCCACGGACGACGTCAGGATCTCGTCGAGTCCGACGACCCTTCCTGCCCCGGCCGCCCTCAGAAGTTTCTTTGTCCTGGCCCTGGTATGAATGTCGCAGACCAGGACGTCCTTTTCGTAAGCCAGGACCGCGCGCGGATCGTTGGCAAGTATGACGCGGCATTCGGCGCCGCAGGATTCGGCCAGCTCCCGGTAGAACGAGATGTAGTCAACTCCCGTGAATCTGTGCTTTCTGAAGCCAAAGAGCTCCCGGAAGCGGGCCTCGTCGAGCACATCCCTGTAAGGATCGACTCCTTTGTCGTCGAGCTCGTCCTCGTCGACCAGATGGTTTCCCACCTCGTCGGCCGGATAGCTCAGGACGAGGGTGAGCCTGTCGAGCCCCCCGGCGATGCCCTTGAGGCAGACCGAGAAGCGGTTGCGCGAGAGTATCGGAAACAGGACCGCCGCGTGTCCCTCGGGAAACTTTGCCCTTATATCTGCGGCGATCTGCCCGGTGCTCGCGTAGTTGCCCTGCGCGCGCCCGACCACGGCCTCGGTGACGGCCACGACGTCGCGGTCGCGGATCCCGGTATTCTCGCTGCGCGCCGCCGCAAGGACGCAGTCCGCGACGATGGCGGCAATGTCGTCCCCGCTGCGGATTATCGGGGCCCTTACCCCGCGGGATACCGTTCCAATCAGTCTTTCCATCCTATACCTGACCTTTCCGCGCCGGAACGGCGCAAGCCGGGCCTGAGGCGGCTCCGGCGATCATCCTCCTGCCGCCCTGAGCCGTTCCAGGAACAGCCTGTCGAGCGGCGAAGGCTCGTATTTTCTTCGCTTTATCATTACGTCCCGGTACTCGCTCCCGTTGTCCGGGCAGTCCATGAGGACCAGACCGTACATCTCCGGAACTGAGTCCGGCATCGGCGACACCCACATGTACGTCATGGGATTCCCTGAAAGCAGCTCGAACTGGCTGCTCCGGTCGAATACGTAAATGCGGTTCCTTGTGTCTCTCCGGGCCTCCTTCTCCTGGACGATGGAGAGCGGGAACTCGGAGAAGAACGCGTTTCGGTGGGCGATCTCGTACAGCCCCTCGAGGTCCGAGTGGCGCACCGCGCCGAGGCCGGCTATGCGGCTCATCCGGCTGACCGCCACCTTGTATCTGAAGCTGCGGATGTCCGTGAAGTCGAGCGACCGCTCCTCGAGCATGGTCCTGAAATAGTGGTCGTATCTCGAGTCGTACCTGATGATCCCGAGGTCGCAGGTGCCGTTCAGCACCTCGCGGAGAGTGTCGTAGGTGTCGGTCTCCTTGTAGTAGAGCTCGTAGCCGCTGCCCTCAAGCTGTGCCGTGAACTCCACGAAGGCCGCGGCGACGTAGCCCGACCTCGGCACGCATATCGAGAAGCGCCTGGTTATGGGCTGGCGGACCTTGTAATAGTTCTCCACCCCTTCGGTCTTCTCCACGATGTCGCGCGCGTAGTGGAGGAACTCCTCCCCGTCCGGGGTCAGGGCCACTCCGTTGGCGGAGCGGCTGAACACGGTTATGCCCAGCTCCTCCTCCAGATCCCTGACCGCCCTGGAGAGGTTGGGCTGCGCGACGAAAAGATTCCTGGCCGCGCGGCTCATGGAACCGACCCTGGCCGTCTCGACCACGTATTTCAGCTGGATAAGGTTCATGACTCCCTCCCGCGCGGGACCCCGCTCCTCTATTATACCATAAAACCGGGAAGATTACGAGAAAAATCCGATGAAAAGGGATATGAGCAGCGCGTTGGCGAAGTCCAGGAACAGGGCGCCGACGATCGGGATCGTCAGGTAGGCCTTCATGCTGCGCCCGTTCTTCTTGCAGAACGTGTCCATGTTGGCTATGGCGGTCGGCGTCGCTCCCATGGCGAAGCCGGTGTGTCCGCAGCTGATCACGGCCGCGTCGTAGTCGTGCCCCATCACGTTGAACGTTACCGTGCACACGTACAGGCAGACGATGGCCGCCTGGATCGGGACGCTGACAAGGAGCATCACGCCGATCTTCGCGTTCTCGACGCTGAAGAGCGTCGCCAGGTTGAGCGTCGTCAGCGCTATCGACAGGAAGATCTGCAGGCCGATGTCGCCGACCTTGTCGATCTCGGCCGCCGATATCTTCTTTTTGAACACCAGCTCCCTGACGTTGCGGGTGATCATCGCCAGCATCATCGAGAGGATGTAGCCCGGCAGCGTCAGCGAGGGGCTGATGAGGTGCATGAGCTTTGCGAAATACGGGTTCAGGATCTCGCTGACGCCCATGCATATGAACAGGGTGATGAGCACGTCGAACAGATCGGCGTAGTTGAGTTTGTCGCTCTTCTTCCCGTCACCGGCTTCTCCGGCCTGCTGCACGGGAGCCTGTTCCCGGCGGAGCCTGCGTGTGGCAAGGAACCTTGCGACCGGCCCTCCGAGCAGGCCGCCCATGACAAGGCCGATGGTGGCTGCGGCGTTGCCGAGGGCCGTCGCGAACTCGATCCCGTATTCCTCGGCAAAGGTGACTCCCCAGGCGGTGGCCGTGCCGTTGCCTCCGGTGTACGGCACCGAGCCGACCAGCACCCCTATGCGCTTGTCGACGCCGAAGAGCGCGGCCAGTCCGACGCCCACGCCGTTCTGCACGGCGATGAGGCCCGATGTGCATATCAGCAGCAGGACGACGCCTATGCCGCCCTTCCTGAGGTCGGAAAGGCTGGACATGTAGCCGACCGAGGTGAAGAACAGCGTCATGGCCACAGACTGGAGCGTGGTGTCGAACGTGAAATGAGTCACGCCCGTCATGGTGAGGACCAGATTGATGAGAGCAAAAAGCAGGCCCCCTACGACGGGGACCGGAATATAGTATTTTCTCAAAAAACCGACCTTGCCGACGATGAACGAACCGACAAGGTACATGACGAGGGCCAGAGCGGCTGTGGAAAGCATTCCGAAAGCGTAAGTGACCATGACCGGAACCTCCGAAGAGAAACTGAAAATGACAGATGCTGACGGTTGCCGAACAGCTCAATTGTTATTGCTTATTAATTGTATCACCTCCCCCGGCGGCAAGGTAGCCCCGAATCCCGCATATACCCATATCAAAAAAGCATGGGCGCCCGAAAGGGCGCCCATGCGGCTTCTGTGTTCCTGCGCGAGGGGCGGTCTGCGGTTCATGCGCTCCCGGCCGGGGCCCGGTCATCTCCCCGGCCGAGGTCCCGGCAGCGCCGGAGTTGCCGCCCGCTCCGAGACCGGTGTATCTGCCTCAGCCGGAGGCCGATATCGCCTTGTAGGCCCCGGGGGTCATTCCGAGCTTGCGGCGGAAAACATAGAGGAAGTACTCCGTCGAGCCGTAGCCGGAAGCCGCCGCTATCTCCTTGACGGAGAGGTCGGTCGACGTCAGCAGGCCGCAGGCGTAGCGCAGGCGGACCGTGTTCAGATACCCGTTGAAAGACATGCCGACGTCCCGCCTGAACACAGTGCCGAGATAGGTCGGAGTCACCGAGAGGCGCGAGGCTATCCCGGAGAGCGAGATGTCCCGGTCGTAGTTCCCCTGTATGAAGGCCACGGCCTTCTGGGCCAGCGAGTTTGCCCTCGCGGACGGCGAAGGGTCCGCCTTGCGGATCACCTCGGTGAGCATAAGGCTCAGAAGCGCCCGGCCGCGGAACTCGGCAAGGGAGCCGCCGTCGGAATCGCCGCGGAGCAGTCGCCCGCCAAGTTCCCTCATGTAGGCAAAGTCCTCCCCGTCGAAGCGGCAGCTGTATCTTCTGGGGCCTGCCTGCAGGGCCCCGGCCAGGGCATCGGGCATGAAGGCCCGGCGGAAGCTGACGTTGAGTATCTTCATGGGCGTCGTCGTCCTCAGCGAATGATAGTCAAAGAACGACATCAGGTACGCGCTGCCGGGTCCGATAGGGTACTCCGCGTCGTTGTGCCGGTGAAGGCCCTCTCCCTCCAGGACCAGCTCGAGCTCGTAATAGTCGTGCCAGTGCAGGGCGTAGACGTCGCCGGCCGACAGGGCGTGAAGATCGGCGGACATGGCCGCGTCGCCGGCCTCCATCGGGGTCAATCTTGACGGACTGATCATAGCAACTCTCCTTTTTCTCAATACTACCACAAGCGTCCGTCCGTGTCAACTCGGGAGTCGAGCTTTTCTTAGTTACCGGCCGGATAATCACAGTTGCCTTTCCCGCCCGGACATATCATAATTAAACCGGAGGGTGTCCCCGGCGCGCATCCGCGCGGCGCGGGGCATTCACGCCCGCGAACCGCGCCGCAACGGCCGTGCGCGCGGAACGAAACAACCGAAAAAAGGAGAGCAAAATGAAAAGAACGCTGATCTGCCTGATACTGGCCGCCTTCGCGCTCACGGCGCTCGTCCCCGCGGTCTTTGCCGCTGCCGAGACCCTCGACGCGTTTCAGAACATCGCGCTTAACGGCTCGACCGAGAAATACATCGACGACCCGACCACGAACGATCTCGGCGGGAACGGGACGTCGATAGGCTTCGTCGCCGGCTACGGCTGCGGCAATTCGTCGCTTAACGACATCGTCGCCTTCGAGAACGTCGATTTCGGCAGGACCGGGGCGCTGTCCATCACCCTCAGGTTCGGGTACGACGCCCGCACCGGTGAGACGACCGACCTCGACATTTACTACGACTATCCCAACAACGAGC
>JAEEGG010015327.1_pt1 | contig 16108 bp, 18 predicted proteins | sample 9134161 | NCBI WGS metagenome assembly JAEEGG01 (sample SAMN16246543, study PRJNA631951) | gut metagenome | biome: gut microbiome; feature: rumen; material: CR-attached | host: Bos | place: Iran: Karaj | collected 2018-10
TATATTACTAATGACTAAAGGCTTGCGACTTTTGATTTTCAACTTAATCTTGTCGCCTTCCGGCTCCCTCCCTACGGGGGAGGGCGGGGGGAGAGGCCTTCATTTTGTTTTCTGAGTGCAAAGGTACTATGTTTTTCTCACTCACGAAATCCCTAATATTCGGCATTTATATACCACATGTATGGTATTTCCTGCATAAAATGGTTACATAAAAACAATTTAACGCCAATTTGACCTGATTTTTTTGTTGAATTGACGTCATTTTCTTGCTCGTTCCGTAAAAACAGGTATTTTTATCTTCTCAAAACAAAAAACTGTTTTCATTCGTCTGATAGTCAGTCTTCCTGTTCGTGATAATAAAAATAGTCAATGCCTTTCATGAACATTTTATTGTCAGGAGCCTCGAATTTGAAGTCATGATATTTTCCTCAGAAAAACTTTTTTGCGCAAACCTTACACCCCTACACCAGCACCTTATATAACGTGCAATATTTTAGCGTGTTACGAAGATTTTAAATGTGTGCAAACCCTACACCAACCCTACATCAACCCTACACCCGAACCTGAATTTTAGAAATTCAGGTTAATTGATAATTAATAATGGATAATGTATAATTAGGTTTGATTTGAACACTTATAATACTATTCAAATTACTCATTATTCATTATTAATTTTCTGCATTTCAAATGCAGAAAGGGTGTAGGGGTGATGTAGGGTTGGTGTAGGGTTTGCGTATATTTGAGAACGCTGCAAGCTATTGATGCTTAGGAGAATATAAGGGATGCTGGTGTAGGGGTGTAGGGTTTGCGTGAAAAAGTTTTTTTTCAGAACTCGTATTTTCACTTTTCATTAGTTCCCCTAACCTTCGCTTCTCCTTCGCTTCACCTTCGCTTTAAATCCGTTTCAAATCCGTTCCATAGTAGAGAGCAGAATGGGAGGTAAATGGGAGTCACATGGGACTTACATGGGAGGAAGAAGGGAACAAGAAAAAATGAAAAATACTAGACCCTCTAAATCTCCCTTAGAGGGAGACTTTTTCTGCACTCTGGCTCTCCCACCTTTAAGGGGGAGCAGGGAGAGGGTCGGTATTTTTCATTTTTCATCTATTTTCCTCCTACAGAAGCACTATAGATGCGCTCGAGGAACTGGAGAGCACCTCTGTAACCGATATGTGAACGGTTTACAACGAGTGTTTCAGATGATGGGGTGGAGATTTCGAAGAAGAGCGCCTCCTTTTCGTTGGAAAGGTTCAGCTCCCAACTTGTACCGAGAATAAGCGGTTTACCTGCCTTGAACTCTACGCTCTCAATGAGCTTTATCACCTCGTGACCGTCTTCCTCAAAGTCAACATCGATGCTAACGCCTTCGGAAATGTTGTTCTTGAAGTACTCCGTAATGGCAGGACGGAACTTCGCAGGTGTATCGTCAGTAATGACGACACGCTTTGGGATAAGTCCGATCTGGTCGGCAAGGAACTTGGAATAAGCCAATGCGTAGGCTGCATCAGCGGTTATGGCGAACTCACTCGGCATGCCATACCAGTATTCGGCAAAGAACTCGGAGAAATGCTCCAGATAGTAATAGTAGATATCTGCCTCCTGCTTGATGAATGCCTCTGACTGTGCCTTGTCGATACCTGCATATTCCACCACCTGACGGATGAACTTAGCTGTAGCTTCCTCGCCAACTGGTATCTCTGGGATATGGAGGAATGGCTGATCGTATTTCTTCTGCAAGTGCTCGGCATTCCTTACGCCCACCCAAGGCGATACTACGAGATTGAACTGCGCCTGTGGAATCTTCTTCCATGCCTCAACGCCTGGGTTCTCAGGACCGAAGAGTACGTTAACCTCAAGTCCGGCACCACGGAGTATTCGTGCAAGCTCCTGATAGTCGCCACGCCAGTTCTGGTTATAGTAAGGAGTCTCAAACCAGAGGTTCACGAGTCCCTTCTTCTTCTCGCCCTTGTAAGGACCGACAAACTGGTCGATGATGGCATTTACCACCTCCTCATGTCCGAAGAGGTTATTGCCCTTGAAGCCCGGAGTATTGGCATAGACGATAGGATAGCCTGCCTCCTGATAGCTGCGGACGAGGTCAGGCACGTTGTCGCCGATAAGTTCACCCGTACAGCCTGTGAGTACCACGAATAGGTCGCCCTCGTAGATTTTAAGAGTTGACTTGATAAGGTTGTCGAGAGTCTTGATACCGCCAAACACAACATCGTTCTCTGTTGCGTTGGCACTTGGCATGTTACCGCCTCCTGCTGCAATACTGCCCTGAAAAGCGTTCTCGAAAGTTAGCATAGCGGTTGTCTTCAGCTGACAACCAGGCGAGCAGTTAGCGATAGGTACTGCTCCTTTTATGGCAACTACGGTATTTGTAGCGCCTACTGCACAGGCATATCTCACGTTGGAGATTACCGTAGGTTTCTTCTTTATTTGTTTTGTTTCTTCGCTCATCTTGAACAAATTTTTCTCATTTAATTAGGCCTCAAGTTTTTCCTCAATTTCCTTGAATACATTCTTGTCGTTAGAGAGAATGAAAGGATCGGTCTGACTAAACCACCAGTCGTTGTATGGCAGACGCACGTGACGTTGCAATGTCTTGTTGAACTTTGTGCGTGACAATACACCAACCAATATCTCAGCAATACGTAGGATGCCGTCATAGCCAACAGGGATATGCTCATCACCAAGTGCGAAAGTTGGTACTCCGAGGTGACCTGCTACTGATGCAAGTCCAGGGTGACGGATGATGAGGAAGTCGGTCTTGACACGATTCAAGAGCTGTGGCAACTGGAAAGCGCGCGTCTTGCTGACCGTGTAGTGAGGAATGTCACCATAGGTCTCAACAAGTTCCTTGAGCGTGTCCTGATTCTTTCCTGCACCATCGTAGATAGGGTCGTGATGGAAAACAAGTGCACCCTCGTTCTTGATACCGAGTTCCGATAGTACGCTGATAAGTCCGTGTGCGTAAGCTGAACCAGTAAGCACCATACCATGCTTGCCTTTGAAGTATTCGCGATATTCTGCAAGCTTTGGAGCTATACGTTTATGCTCGCTTTCGATAAACTCCTCAGCCTCTTTCTCCTTGCCTACCACCTTCGCAATAGCCCTGAGCCATGCGTCAGTACCCTTGATGCCGTATGGCTGTGGTGCGTCAATCTGTGGCACACCAAACTGCTCCTGAAGGGCTGCTCCCATATATCCGCCAAGTGTTTCGCAGAAGGTTGTCGTCGCAACCGCCTCTGATGCCTGTCGGATTTCCTCGAATGAAGCACAGTCGAGCAAGTAGTTCACTCTCAATCCAAGTGGCTTCAGCAGATCTGTGAACCAGTCAGTACCCCACAGGGCGATGATGTTAATAAGGTCTTTCTGTTTCTTCTTAGGATTCTTCTCCACAATCTGACGCAGCACACCATGGAAAGCCACGTCGAAACCTGTGCTCCAATGCTTGCTTCGGAATCCCTCGCAATGCAGAGGAATAACAGGTACGCCAACCTCTGGCTCCATCTCCTCGGCTACGCTATCGATATCCTCACCCGTGATAGCTGTGGCACATGCCATAGCTATAAAGATAGCCTTCGGATTATAGCGTTCCTTGGCAACACGAATTGCGTGACGCAACTTGGCACTACCACCAAACACCATATCCTTCTCTAACAGATTAGTGCTTATACAGAGAGTGTTCTGCTGTGGCTTACCACGTCGTGCCAGTCCCATGTGCATGGTGAGGTTGAACTTTGCATCCTCACTACTACAGCCAATAGGCGCATGGTTGATAAGCACACAGTCGGTGAGGTTGCCTATCTGACATTGCACGATGGCATTGGAGCACATGGTCTCCTGATTCAGCGGACTTTGTATCTCGCAGAGACGACAGCCCTTTACAGGACACCCACCGTGCTTCTTTAGACTTCTCTCATCATAAGCAGACTGCTCGATGAGTTCTTTTGCCGAACCGTCCCAACCGATGATTGTGCCTAAGCGCAACTCACGGTTTTCAACGGTGGTCATATTTAGATTGATATTTTTTAACATATTAGTTTTGTTTTATCTTGAACGCCTTGCTGTCAAGTTTGTGATAGTAGCTCGTAATCTTTGAAAGTGCCTCTTCCACAGGAATCTCTATATCGAAAGCAGAGATAGCCCTGAGTTCCAACTGTCTCCGTGCGTTCTTGCCTATCTTTGCGGCAACCACGGCACGACAGTCGGCAACAATCTCAACCGACTGTGGATTGCCTCCACCCGAACAGCCACTACCATTGCCACTCGAACAACCGTTTGAACAGCCACTCTGACATTCAGCCTTGCCTTCGGACTCCTCAGACTCAACTTTTCGGTCTTCTAAAAACAGGAAGTCAAGTCCTTCGACGGTGTAAATCTTAAGGACGGAGGCGCTGCCAAAGTGCAGATTCACCGTCTTTCCGTCGGATGATGCAACTGCTATTTTATAAGCCATTTATTAGATCTTGTAATCGTCAGCATTTTCCATGAAGCCATACTCCATAAGGATTTCCTCAAGTCGTTCCTGAGTCATAGGAGTTGGAATGACAAAGCTATCATTCTCAATCACAGCTTGTGCAAGATTGCGATATTCCTGAGCTTGTCCTGATTCTGGTTTGTATTCTATCACAGTCTGCTTATGGATTTCTGCGTGCTGTACAATATTGTTTCGTGGTACGAAATAGAGCAGTTTTGTACCGAGCTCTTCTGCAAAGGCACGAAGGAGGTCGTGCTCATGATCCACGTTACGGCTATTACAGATAATACCACCGAGACGTACGCCGCCAGTCTTTGCATATCGCTTGATACCCTTTGCAATATTGTTGGCTGCATAGAGAGCCATCATCTCGCCTGAAGCCACAATATAGATTTCCTTTGCCTTACCTTCACGTATTGGCATTGCGAAACCACCGCAGACCACGTCACCGAGCACATCGTAGAACACATAGTCGAGGTCATCGGTATAGGCACCGAGGTTCTCAAGCATATTGATAGATGTGATGATACCTCTACCTGCACAACCTACACCAGGTTCCGGACCGCCAGACTCAACGCATCGTGTACCGCCGAATCCAGTCTTCATAATCTGGTCGAGTGAGATATCCTCACCCTCATCTCGAATAGTATCAAGTACGGTCTTCTGAGCAAGTCCGCCAAGAAGGAGTCGTGTAGAGTCGGCTTTAGGGTCACAGCCTACAACCATCACTTTCTTTCCATGTTCAACCAATCCGGCAGTAAGGTTCTGTGTAGTTGTTGATTTACCTATACCGCCTTTACCGTAAATTGCAATTTGTCTAATTTCTCCCATTGAGTTTTCTTTTTTATTTGTTTTGAATTTATTGTTTTTTTGAAGTATCCATACCCCATCGGGGATTTTACTTAAATAGATTCTGTATCTCGTCATATTGACGAAGTTTCTCCATTGCATCGGTTATATCACCAGGAAGAGCCATCGGAGTAATACCGCTATCTTGAATAATTGCCATAGCTCCCATACCGATACGCAATGCCACGATATACTGGCAATCAGAGAATAGGGCAACATTTTCCTTCATCTTCTCCGTGGAATGTTCACCACCAAGACAGACGGGGGTCACCTTTCTTTCCTCAACAAGCACATATTCGCCTTCAAAATATTGATAGATATAGAAAGATGTCGCTCTGCCAAAGTGAGTATCCACAACATAGCCGTCGGATGATGCGAATGCCACCCTGAATGTATCATATTCCTGATTTCTATCCATGTGAAAATGTTTCGGTTAGTTCTAATTCATCACTAAAAACCTCATCCGCGAACTCTGATATACCCGGTACTCCTACTGCATCTGCGCGACAGCGATTGCAATGCCTGAATACATTAACATACTGTTCTGCATCCTTACGCGCCTGTTCTATCTCGAAACAATAAGGAGCACGTTCATTAGCGAGTTCAAATGTTGGGATGAGTGGGATGATGTTGTAAATCTCAGCACCAAGCTCTGCAACTTTTCTTGCAATATCCCCTATATGCTTTCCGTTGATTCTAGGCACAAGTACGGTGTTCACCTTTAGCGTGATACCGCTCTTTGCCACTTTCTCCAACCCTTTCAACTGGTTCTCTATCAATATCTCAGCTCCTTCGAGAGCATCGTATTTCTTACCGTGATAGATAACGAATTTGTTTAGTTTAGCTTCAATCTCTGGGGCAATAGCATTCACAGTCACCGTGAGAGAATCGACTCTCGCATCAATTATCTCGTCAGCCTTTTCATTGAGCAACAAACCGTTGGTGCTCATACATTTTAGCAATTCTGGGAAATGCTTGCCTATGAGTCGGAATGTCTCCAATGCTGCATCTGTGGCAAGTGTATCGCCAGGACCAGCAATGCCTGCAACCTTTATCTCAGGACATATCTTTAATGCCTTTTCCAATACGCCAATGCTTTCCTCTGGCGTAATAACCTTTGATGTCACACCCGGGCGATGCTCTGTCTTGTTCAGAACGCGATGACAGAATCTACACCCGATATTACAACTGCCAGAAACAGGCAGATGAATACGACCAGTTGTTGCAGCCTTTGGTCCGAAACAGGGATGATTATTTATAATGTTATCCTTATTTGTCATAATATATTTTTTTCTGGGTGCAAAGGTATAGATATTTCCCTACTCTCACAATCCCCTCAATACGTCATTCCTTGTACCAAAATCATGGTATATGTTTATTCTGGCATGATTATATGATGAATTTTAACTTAATGCACACAAAAATCGCCAGTAAAAGTTGAGTTCTACTGACGATTACACTAGTAATAACATATAATAATAAGCATGGCATTTTCTTACAAATGCACCTCTTTGTCCACAACTTCACCATTCAGGATTTTGAAGGAGTTGAGATGAATGCCTTCATGAAGGGAGAGAATGGCATATCGGATGGTTGGGTCGTTGGCAAGTCGCAAGTCTTCTTGCGATGGGCGAGAAGGTGATGCGGGATGACTATGCCAGTTGGCGAGTATCTTCAAGCCTTTCTCGCGTGCATATCTTAGTGCGGCAAACTGATCTTTTGATGAGAATGAAAAGTGCTCTGGTGAATGGTCGATATTCTCCATCCAATAATGCTCCGTCACCTCCGCTTCAGAATCGCCGTTCTCTGTTCCCAACAGATACCCGCACGTTTCGTTTGGTGCATCCTGTCGAGCCTGAGCAATCAGCTCATCGATAATATTAAGTGGAATTTTCATTACTTAGTGGTTTTTGAGATCGCAAGCAGCCTGTTCGTAGTCTATCAGATGGTCGATAGTAGGGTGGCTGCCGCAGATGAGACAAGAGTCGCTATGCTTTACATTGATGGTGCGGAACTGCATAGTCTTAGCATCGAAGGTGAGAAGACGGTTTGTCAACAGCTCGCCTACACCTGTGAAGTATTTCAAAGTCTCGGCTGCCTGAATTGTTCCAAGCATACCGGCAATGGCTCCTAACACACCTGCCTGTGAACAAGTTGGGACGGCTCCTGCTGGAGGTGGCTCCTTGAACATACAACGGTAACAAGCTGTACCCGGAAGATGGGTGAATGTCTGACCGTTGAAACGCAGTATGCCGCCATGAGAGAAAGGCTTTCCTGCCATTACACACGCATCGTTGATGAGGAATTTCACAGGGAAATTATCAGTTCCGTCAACGATGAAGTCATACTCCTTTATTATATCGAGGGCATTTGAAGAGTCGAGGAATTCCTGATAGGTTTCGACCTTCACATCAGGATTGATAGCCTGAATCTTCTCCTTTGCGCTCTCAACCTTTGCTATGCCAACATCCTTTGTGAAATGGATTACCTGACGCTGTAAGTTGCTCAAATCCACCACGTCGGCATCTACAATACCTATTGTTCCTATTCCTGCAGCGGCAAGGTAGAGAGAAACAGGAGCACCAAGACCGCCTGCGCCTACAACAAGTACGCGTGCGTTCATTATCTTCTCCTGACCTTCCACGCCCACGTCCTGCAATAGTATGTGTCGCGAATATCGCTGTATCTGTTCTTCTGTAAAATCAATCATAGTGATAATTTTTTTAGTCAAAAGACAAAAGTCAAAGGTCAAAGGATGAAGGTTGATGGATTAAGAATTAGGGGTTATTTGTATCAAACCTTATTCCTTATTCTTTCCAACTTTATTCCCAACAAAGTCCTTAGACTTTAGACCTAAACATTACTTATTACAGGCTGCCGCCTCCCATGAAATAGAGGAAATCGACCTTGTCGCCTTCTTTCAATACAATACTTTCCCAGTCTTCGCGCTCGGCAAACTCCTCGTTCACCTGTACGCTGACCATTTCGGGTTGCAGCACGTTATTCTGCTTGATTAGTTCACTAACGTTGAGTGGCAGGCTAACTTCCTGCGCTTCTCCATTTACATAAATCTTTGCCATAATATTATTGAGTTTGAGTGTCTGATTTTCTGAGTGCAAAATTACTGCGAAATCCGCACTCATACAATAGTGCTTTTGTGGTATTCTGCATACCATAATCGTGGTATGCGATTTACCATCCCCGTGGGATTGTCTCATTCAGCAGAAAGAAGTAATTTTGCACTCAGAAAATCAGACACTCAAACTCAATAAATTATGGCAGAAAACAAAAAACTAAGCATCATCGCCTTTAGTGGTGATTTCGACAAGCTTACGGCTGTATTTACATTAGGTACGGGCGCGGCGGCTGTCGGCTATGAGGTGAATATATTCTTCACCTTCTGGGGGCTTGATGCTATCAAACGTAAGCAGGGACGCTCGTTTACGGGTGGCAACTGGCTTACCAAGATCTTCGGATTTATGATGGGTGGACTTAAGGTTACGCCTACCAGTCGTTTTAACTTCCTCGGTGCAGGACCAAAGATCTTCCGCTACCTTATGCGTAAGAAAAATGTAGCTACTCTTGAGGAACTTGTTGAGGCAGCTAAAGTCTTGGGAATCAACTTCTACGCCTGTGAGATGGCTATGCACGTGCTTGGCCTCAAGAAGGAAGATTTTATACCCGAAGTAAAGGATGTGCTCGGTGTGGCTTCATTCCTGAAACTCTCAGAAGACGGCGAGACATTGTTTATTTAAACTTAATCTTTTAATATCAAAAATATGGCTACAAAGATATTAGATATAACAAAGGAGCATTGCCCAATGACATTCGTCAAGACAAAGATTGAGCTTTCAAAGCTTCAGGATGGTGATATATTGGAGGTTCTTCTTTCTGAGGGAGAACCACTTGACAACGTGCCTCGCAATGCCACAGATCAAGGATATAATGTGCTTTCAGTTGAACACGTAGAAGGCACCACATACAAGGTAACTATTCAGAAATAGTTTATTAACAATAAAAAAAACTCAAACGAAAAAAAATTATGGCAGATTCTAATTTACAGCGCAGCGTAACGACTGCAACAGCCAGAAAACTGGCTACAACCGCCAAGACAGCCCCTCAGATGGGCTCTATCACTCCAAGACTTTTGTTGAAACTCCTTCCTTGGGTACAGGTGAGCGGCGGTACTTTCCGCGTTAACCGTACTAAGGTAGAGTTGCGTAAGAACGACCGCCTTCCTATCCAGTATGTGAATGGCGTGCCATCGTTTACTGCAAAGAACCTCAAGTCAATTCCTCTTTTCTCAGAATTCGACGATGAGATTCTCAACCGTCTGGTTAGCTCTTTCGAGGCTAAGGAGGTTGATGTTGACCAGCTCTTTGTAGAGGAGGGTAAGGATAAGCAGCGTTTCTTCATCGTGGCAAGCGGTCAGGCTGAGGTTATCAGCAAGGGCTCTCACGGCGAAGATTTACGGATCGCTCTTTTGGGTGATGGCGAGTATTTTGGTGAGGCAGACTTGCTCGACGAGCAGGAGTCAACAGTAAGCGTACGCGCTATTACCCCAACCGTATTCCTCGGCTTGAAACTCAAGGAACTTGTCAAGTTCATCAAGGAGGTACCTGACTTCCGCGAGACATTCAACAAGGCTGTTGACAAGCAGTTGCGCCTCAAGGCATCAGTAAACGACAACGGCGAGAAGCATATCGACTTGGTTAGCGGTCATGAGGAAGATAATATCATTCCAGAGACATATATCGACTATGAGGAGAATCCAACAGAGTATTCTCTCAACACTCTTCAGACCGTTGTTCGTGTACATACCCGCGTAAGCGACCTCTATAACAATCCTTACAACCAGTTGGAGGAGCAGCTCCGCCTCTCTATCGAGAGCATCAAGGAGCGTCAGGAGTGGGAGCTTATCAACAACAAGCAGTTCGGTCTTTTGGCAGCAGCCAACCCAGCATACCGCATCAGCACACGCTACGGCAGTCCTACACCTGACGACCTCGACGAGTTGCTCTCATTGGTATGGAAGGAGCCTGCATTCTTCATCGCTCATCCAAGAGCTATCGCAGCTTTCGAGCGTGAGTGCACATGGCGCGGCGTACCACCTGTAACAACCGATCTCTTCGGCACAAAGGTAATCCTTTGGCGTGGCGTTCCATTGATTCCTTCTGATAAGGTAGAGGTAGAGGGCCAGTATCTCACAGGCCGTGGCGTTGGAACTACCAAGATCATCCTCGTTCGCGTAGGTGAGAAGAACCAGGGTGTTGTAGGTCTTCACCAGAGTGGTATTCCTGGCGAGATTGCACCATCACTCTCAGCACGTCTCATGGGACTTGACAAGTTCGGCGTTGCATCTTACTTGCTCACAAAGTACTTCTCTCTTGCATCTCTCACCGATGATGCTATTGCCGTGCTTGAGAATGTAGAGGTAGGTTACTATCATGACTATCAGCACCGCAATAAGGTGGAGAAGTAATTGATATCAGTTTAGAGGTTAGGGGTTAGAGGTTAGTGCTTGAGCACTATCTTCCTCTATCCCCATAACCCTAACCTCTAATCTCTAATCCCTAACCTCTTAAGGAAAATGATAAATTTACAAAATATAGAAGGCTATGGCATCGCTGATCCTGGCTTTGAGCTGCTACGAGAGGTAGCTCAGAAGTATTGCCCGGAGGAGTTGCAGGCTGAGCGGAAGGAAGTGATACCCGATGAGGTCCTGAACCTTGCGGCATTGTCACTTCCGTTCGAACTGGTACCATCGCAAACCGGTTCACAGCATACGCTTCCGAAGGACGACGGTTTCGGCATCGGCATACCTGAGACACAGAAATTGCGCGACCTGCACTATGAGGAGTCAGACACACTGAACTCTGAGCAGATAAAGCGCGACTTCCCCGTGCTCAATCAGAAGGTGAACGGCCATGACCTCGTGTGGCTCGACAACGGTGCCACTACGCAGAAGCCTAATCAGGTAATAGATAAGATTTCGGAATACTACCGCACATATAACTCCAATATACATCGCGGAGCGCATACTCTTGCAGCTCGTGCTACGGATGCTTACGAGGAGGCTCGTGAGAAAGTACAGCGCTTCATCAATGCTGCATCATCTGAGGAGATTATTTTCGTGCGTGGTACTACCGAGGGTATTAATCTCGTGGCACAGACCTACGGCAGACAGTATCTCACCCCGGGCGATGACGTCATCGTCTCAGAACTCGACCACCATGCCAACATCGTACCTTGGCAGCGCATCTGTCAGGAACGCGGCGCTACATTGCACGCTATTCCTACTGATAAGAACGGTGATCTCGACCTTGCTGAGTTCGAGCGTATCATCACACCTCGCACACGATTCGTCTCTGTCGGTCATGTGAACAACACTTTCGGCACAATCAACGATGTACAGCGTATCATCGACATCGCACACTCTCATCAGATTCCTGTCTTGATTGACGGTGCGCAGTCCATCGCCCACACTCCTGTTGATGTGCAGGCGCTTGGCGCTGATTTCTTCGTGTTCAGCGGACATAAGATCTACGGTCCAAACGGTATCGGAGCGGTATATGGACGCAAGGCCCTGCTCGACAAGATGCAGCCATGGCAGGGTGGTGGCAATATGATCAAGGACGTGACCATTGAGCATACCGAGTATAATAATCCGCCAGCTCGTTTCGAGGCTGGTACGCCTAATGTTGCCGATGCCATCGGACTCGGTGCTGCTCTCGACTACGTGAGCCATCTGGGAATCCGTAACATCGAGCACCACGAGCATCAGCTAACGGAGTATGCGCGAGAGCAGCTTGCACAGATTCCAGGTTTGACTCTCTTAGGCAATCCTAAGAATCGCGTTTCGGTGGTTAGTTTTGTCCTCGACGGAATCCCTGTTCCGGAGGTCGGCACATTGCTTGACAAGGAGGGTATCGCCGTGCGTGCCGGACACCATTGCGCACAACCGGCACTTCGCGCTCTGGGTTACGAGATGAGCGTCCGTCCAACGTTCGCTCTCTATAACACACGCGAGGATGTGGATAAACTCGTCATTGCGGTCAAAAAGATCATAGGTGACAGGTAAATAGGTAAATAGGTGATGGGGGTTAGGTGATAGGTGTTGGCGTATTTCAAACGCTAAGACGCAAAGACACAGAGTTTATTTTCTTTGCGACTTTGCGACTCTGCGTTCAATACCCACTAACCTCTAACCCCAAACCACCATCACCCAACACCTAACACCCAACACCCAAAACTAAAACACGATGCAGTACGAAACGAAAATTTTGACAACAAAGTATCAGAAGCCTGATACATACGGTGCACTTTCGATGCCTGTATATTACACGGCAGCGTTTGAGTTTGAGTCTGCAAAGGCCATGGGCGACGCATTTTGCGGTCGTTCCATGGCCCCATCGTATGCCCGCATTGCCAATCCTACCACTACCTATCTTGAGGAGCGCGTGAGGAAACTGACTGGGGCTGTGAGTGTGACGGCGCTCAATACCGGAATGACTGCTATTCACTATGCCCTGACTGCCGTAAGCGCAGCAGGTCTGAATATCGTGGCATCGAAGCATCTCTTTGGCAACAGCGTCTCACTTATTCGCGATACGCTCGGCACTTTCGGCGTTGAGGCTCGTTTTGTGGATTTCACAAAGCCCGAGGAGGTAGAGGCTCAGATTGACGATAAGACATGCGCCCTCTTCTTCGAGATTATCACCAATCCGCAGTTGTTCGTTGCCGATATCCGCAAGTTGGCTGACATTGCCCACAAGGCAGGCGTGCCTCTTATTGCCGATACTACAATAGTGCCATTCTCTGTTTTTCGAGCCGTTGACTTCGGTGTGGATATAGAGGTGGTATCAAGCACAAAGTATATCTCCGGCGGAGGCACCGGACTTGGCGGACTCCTCATCGACTACGGTAAATTCGATTGGACTCAGGCTCCTTCCCCTGCTTTACAGGCACGATGTAAGCGTGTAGGCAAGAAACTGGCATTCACGGCGCGTGTGAAGACAGAGCTGATAACCAATCTCGGTGGGGTGATGACTCCTCAGGCGGCATATATGGAAACTCTCGGTCTCGACACCCTCGATATCCGTTTCCATCGTCAGGCAGGAACCGCGCTATGGCTTGCAGAGCAGTGTAGGCAACTGCCTGAGATAAAGCGCGTGAACTATACAGGTTTGGAGGACAACCCTTTCTATGAGTTGTCAAAGGCACAGTTCGGACCATTGCCCGGTGCCGTCTTCACCATCGACCTTGCCGACAAGGAAGCTGCCTTCGCGTTCATCGATAAGTTGCAGATAATCCGCAGGGCTACAAATCTCTTCGACCGAAAGTCGCTTGCCATTCATCCAGCCTCTACCATCTTCGGTCTCTTTACCCCAGAGCAATGTGCGGAGATGTCAGTTCCTGACTCCACCGTGCGTCTCAGCATCGGACTTGAAGCCGGTGAAGATCTGCTTGAAGACATAAAGCAGGCAGTAGGGTAATTCCCCAATCCCTAACCTTACATCAGTATATCAAAGTTTATATGATATGTTACTATGACACCAAAAGGCTCTTGCCATTACAGCGAGAGCCTTTAAAAATTAAAGAAGTTCAACTTTTCACCTTCTTGCCTCCGTTTCTCCTTCGCTTCAAATCCGTTTCCCTTATATTTTTTTGAAACAGATGTATATGATTTATCTTAATTTTATGTTATGGTCTTTATGCTTGTTTATCTGTAGTTTTGCAATGTCGAGATTACAACCGTTATTTTTACGAAAGTTTTTTGTGGGGAGGGTTTCACCACCCCCAATTTGCATCCTAATATCTTGACTGTCAATAGATAATGATGATGAAACCCCCTCTGAGATGGTTTCACCTTTTTTATATAGGGGTTTCACCCATATTTTAGCGAGTGTAACTCGTTGAAAGCCAATAGATAAGTGAATAATTTTTGACAATAGCAAAAGTGAAACCCTTTTGAGGGGGTTTCACCCTATATAATTTGTTGATAATCAATTCGTAAAGGTGCAAAAATGCTAAAGGTGCCCCCCCCTATCGCAAAAACTTTTGATTTTTTATAAAGTATAATCCCGACATTGCAAATACGTAGCTTTAACACGCTCATTCATACAAGCATTTAGACTGTATAGCTCGAATGTTTTTTCCTTTGCAAAACATATAGTTGCGAAAACAAGCAGAAATATATTTTCTTGTATTTTTCAGCAAAACAGGCATTATTCTATAAACTTTTTTGTATATTTGCAACCAAATAATCATAGTATATACGACTTTGATTCATCAATATCCTAGGTATACAATTTGAATTTACCCACATTGATTTTATTACTGACCTTTAACATTAATTTATATGGCATCATATTATCAAATTGAGCAAAAAAAACGAATAGATTTAGGTTTTTGCTATAATGATTGCATTTATTATATTGAAAAAGATTATAAAAAACTTCATGAGCTTGGATCTGAATTGGTGTTTTCCCCAAATGAAAATACTCCAAAAGCTGAAGAGTTGGCAATAGTAATTGGACTTACCAATACTAATGCTAAGAGTATTGTGGTTCCTGAATTTACAATTTATGATGGAAAAGAAATTAAAGTTGCTGTTATTGGTTCCGAAGCGTTTATTGATTCTCAGTTAGAACATATAGAAATTAAAGCAAACTTAAGAAAGATAGAATCTAGAGCTTTTTTGCGTTGTAGAAAGCTACAACATATTATGCTTCCTAATGGTATATCCTTTATTGGAGAAGAAGCATTTGGAAGTTGTTCCTTGTTGTCTGAAATCGAGTTTCCGGAAATGTTGGAAAATGTTCAGGCAAGAATATTTGAAAAATGCGAATTGCTAAAATATGTTTATATTAACAATAAATTATCATATCTTAGCACATCAATGTTTTCTGAATGTAAAAGTATTGAGAAAATAGTTTTACCACAAAATATAAAGACAATTCAGAGTGGTTGTTTCGAAAATTGTATAAGACTAGAGAGTATCTATTTTCATAAGAATATTGAGTGTATAGAATCGTTATCATTTGCGGGTTGTAAAAGATTAACAAAAATAAGATTCTATGGTCGTCCTGTAAAAATGGGACATGAAGCATTCCGCGGTTGTACAAAATTAAAAGACATAATATTGCCCACAAATGAAAAATTTCCAGCAGAAATATTTATTGGTTGTAAAAAAATAAGAAAACAAGATAGAAAGGATTTACTTATAGAAAGTGATTTTTCTGAGCGTTTAGAATATTTGTATAAATGGGAATCATGGAAAAAAAACTATGGATATAAACTGTTGAAATTTTTTGCCATTCCGTTGCGAGTCGTTAGTGTGATTTTATTTCTATCTATGTTTGTTATTGGATATGTCTTAGTTTCTCTAATAGGCCAAGCTGTACTATCTGTTGTCTTCTCAATAGCATTAATTTCTATTGGCGTATTTGTAATGTTGACAATAATTTATTTTACATGTAACTTGTTGTTTCGTGTAAAAAACAATAGTGATGATATTTTTAAATATATAACATTTATCAGTATCTTTATAGGAATTATAATTTTCATTGTTATTGGTATACGTCATTGGGTTGAATTGTGTTTTTCTGTAGGTTCTTCGAAATGTGGTAACTGATGATATTGTTTGTGGCAGGTTATATATAATATTATGAATCCTAAGAAGGGATAGAAATAATTGACAGAGAGTTCACATTTGGAGCGTGACCTTACTACAAAACCACGCTAAGCGATGATGAAAAAGATTCTAAGCAA
>JAEEGG010015330.1_pt1 | contig 16106 bp, 9 predicted proteins | sample 9134161 | NCBI WGS metagenome assembly JAEEGG01 (sample SAMN16246543, study PRJNA631951) | gut metagenome | biome: gut microbiome; feature: rumen; material: CR-attached | host: Bos | place: Iran: Karaj | collected 2018-10
AGTCAAGATGAAACACAAATTACCATCACCGTCAAAAGCGCCTTCGAGGGCACGGTAAATGTCACGGTCTATTATATGAATGAAAATTGGGATGAATCTGAACGTAATATCTCCGTGACCTGCGTGAAGAGCGCTCCCGCCATCACCGTCGAGTGGAACGCCGCGACCAAGACCGGCACGTTCGCGATGCCCGGCTACGACGTGGAGCTGACTCCCATCTACGCTCCTGCAGCTCAGTGGGCCACCGAGGGCAACGAGGTGCTGACACCTAAAGCTGCTGAAGGCATCGTCGCCGGAACCGACGCACCCCTCATCGTTGAGGGAAGCGTGGCCGCAGGACAGGGCACAGTGATGTACTTCGCTACCACAGAGCAGTTGACCGCCGAACAGGCCGCACAGGCTAACGGATGGCTCAGCACCCTGCCCACCGCCGCAAACATCGCTGACGACGGAGCCACCGTCTATGTATGGTACTACATCAAGGGCACCGACACTCCCGACGGTCAGGAAGCTACTGCCGAGAACACCTTCGACGACTCTGAGATCTGCACTACGCCCCTTGAGGTCATCGTGCTCAGCAACAAGTTCGACATCACCTTCAACGCTGCTAACGCCAACACCATCGAGGCTGGCAAGGCTACCGTTACCGTAGGCGGCACAGCCGCCACCGTCACCGAGGGTAAGCTCCAGGGCGTGAAGATGGGCAGCGAGGTGAAGGTCAAAGCCAAGGAAGGCTACAAGTTCCGCAAGGTGGAGGTGAAGAAGGGTGGCGCAGCTCCGGCCACAGTGCTTGGCGGTGCGCTTGTCGACGGCGCCACCATCAAAGTGAACTTCAACTGGCGTGGTATGAATAGTGGAGATTATGTTCAGGGTGTCTACAATGCTGCGTCCGGCACGTTTACCGTCAGCAAGGGCGGCTACGACTGGGGAACAGACGATAGATCCGTGTACAAGGTAGAAAAGAGCGGTGACAATATCATTATCGGAGCATGTCTCACCGATTTCAGTGGCAGCGAAGCCATGGTGTGGACGTTCAATACAACGAACGACACATACACAACCACGAATGGTACAATGGTTAATGCTCATCTCGATTGGTATGGCCTCATCTCCGTCACGCTGAACGATACCGACATTACCAGCCAGCTGACGGCGCAGTAACCCCCTCGCGAATGTATATATATATAAAGGTATAAACAAGATAAAGATATGAACAATATGAAACAAAAGATATTATCACTGCTCGTGCTGCTCATGACAGTAGCCACGGGCGCGTGGGCAGCAATCACCACCGAGGACATCGGCAAGGTTATCTGCACTGACGGCAGCCTCTACGCCACAAAGATTTTGGCCCAGAATGACGGCAAGACAGCCGCCGCCATGATTGGCTACGTCGACACCGAGAACAACAAGGCCCTGGCCATCGCACTCACCGACGGAAACAATAACATGGATTGGACACAGGCCAGCGAATATTGCACGGGCCTGAACACCAGCTTACCCGTCCCTAACGGCACATGGGTGCTGCCCACTGAAGAACAGTGGAACTCGGTGCTCACTCTCGAGGAAGTAGTACCAGGCTATGAGGCATATAAGAGCGAAAGCCTGAACACGAAACTAAATGCCGCCAAAGCAGATGCATTAAACAATGACGGCGAGTCTTATTGGTCGGCTACCGAATTGCCCGGCGGCAACTACGTCAAATGCTTTTCCTTTAATTATGGCATGGCTTCCGTTGGCATGGGAAGAAAAGCCGCAACAGACGGTTCGATGACCCGCGCCTTCCTCGAAATAGAATTGTCCGGCATCGAGGTAACCACCAACGCAGCATCTGAAGGCGCCACCTTCACCGAGGCTTCGTTCCAGATGCCCACCTACGACGTGACCATCGACTACGAACTGGTGCGCGACATGGAGGTTGACATCAACGCCGTGATGGCCGACCGCATACGCATCAAGAAGAGTGGCAGCACCTACACCCCCGTTGACCTTTTATCCGTCATCCCCACAGTCACCGACAAGCTTGACGCACAGAACCCTGTCGAGATGGAATGGGGTACCGATTATGAGATGACTCTGGAGAAGAAAGGTGAAAACAACGAGTGGGTCGCCACCACGGACTACAGTGTTGGTACCTTCCGCGCAGTGATTCACGGATTGAACCTTTACGACGGCATCACCTACACCAACGAATTCCAGTTGTTCGAGGGCTACGAGGTGGAGGTTGCCGCCGGCGAGTACGTCACCTACTATAAGGAGGAGAACCTCTACGTAGAAGACGAGGACGCCGAGCTCTACACCATCACCAGCGTAGGCAGCGAGACAGCCACCGCCACCGAGCTGACCATCGCCAAGGCCTACACCCCAATCCTGGTGAAGAACAAGGGCGCAGAGAAGAAGGTGATCCTGCTCATCCCGACCGTGACCGAGGGTGACGACGTAACCGCCGCTCCTGAGTTCATCGGCACACTGGAGGCAACGACCATCGCCGCCAGCAGCGAGAACCAGAACAACTACGCCTTCAACGGCCTGCAGTTCGTATGGGTGAAGAACGCCATCGACATTGCTGCCAACCGTGCTTGGCTGAGCATCAACACTGGCGTGCCCAGCGCACGCGGCATCACGCTGGTATTCGACGAGACCACGAAGATTGCGAACACGAATATCACGAATATCACGAATGGCAACTGGTACGACCTGAACGGCCGCAAGCTCCAGAACATCCCGACCAAGAAGGGAGTTTATATCATGAACGGACGCAAAGTGGTTGTGAAGTGAGAGAGTTTTAAACAACGAATTAAGACGAATGAAACGCGCTCGACCTCTGGTCGCTTGCTACCGAAGGGACGCAAGAATTGAACGAATTAATATATTTATATATTGGACGAATTGATTCGTAGACATTCGAAATAAATATAAAAAAAAATTAGTGTCATTCGTGAAATCCGTTTTAATTCGTTGTTGAAAAGAAAAACAAGAACATAAAACTATAAGATATATGAAAAGGAAATTATTTAGTTTGCTCGTGCTGCTCATGACAGTGGTGACGGGCGCGTGGGCGCAGGAGGAGACACTGCTGGTGACCATGACAGCCGGCGAGACAGTAACTTATGACCCCGCAACTGCTACCGACGTTGCGGAAATAACCATGACGGGCGCAACTAAGCTGGGTACATGGGAGGATAATTACTACGGCAACCATTACTCGTGGCTCAACTCTTCTTGGAATGATACGGATAAGGGTACCCTTGAGGTCACTGCTAAGCCGGGCTACACGATTACCAAGGTCGTATTCTCTGGATCAGATATTGTTGGTAGTCCAGGCTCGCGTGAAGTTACAGCATCTCCTTTCGCTGTTTACCCATGGGGTGAGGGTGCTGTATTCGGCAGCGCCGTCTATACATCTGATTCATACACAGAAATAATTAAGAATAAAGCCTCAAACGACATTTTGGGCATCGACAAGATTGAGGTCTATGGCTACGCTGGCACCCCCGCCACCGACGGCACGACGGTCTTTGAATTTAATGGTTCGGAGGCAACCACCGGCACGCTGACATTGGGTACCAGTTCAGTGGAAGCCACTACCGTCAAGATTCACACGAACACGGATAATGTCGCTGGCATCAAGTTCAGTTCCAGTTATTCCTTGGCGGATGGTAAGTATTTCACCATTGCACCGGCAACGGGCTCATTCAAGGCGGGCGACAAACTCTCGATTGCCGTTTGTTTTAACAATACTGATGACACGAAGAATGCGAAGGCAGCCATCTATGCTGCCGACGGAACGACACTGCTCTACACCACTGCCAACGGCATCAATGGACGTAATTCGGCCGCTGACCCTGCGGTAGAAGAGTATGTGCTGACGCAGGACGCAGAAAAACTGTATTTCGGTCGTAATGGAAATACTGCTACCTTTGTTACTATGCTGAAGGTGGTGCGTCCCGCCGGTGATGCTCCCGCTCCTGCTGGCGACGGCGTTGACTACAACCTGACCGTAGGCGAGAATGCACACGGAACAATCACCTTCAAGGTGGGCGACGAGACCGTGACTAAGGCTAAGCAGAATGACATGGTGACGGTGACGATCACCCCGGACGCAGGCTGGAGCACCGGAAGCATCAAGGGACTGTGGTACGCCGCCACTGGAGCTGCCAAGGCTCCGAAGCGCGCACAGAGCAACATCGATATGCTGAAGGACTTTGAGCTGGAGCCCGTAGAGGGCAACCCCAATGCCTTCACGTTCGTGATGAAGCGCGCCAACGCCGAGATCTCGGTGAACTACCGCAAGCTGCTGACGCATACCGACATCAGCACTGCCGACATCGCAGCCGTGACCTACACCGGTCAGGCCCTGACACCTGCCGCCACCCTGAAAGACGGCGAGACCGCGCTGGTGAAGGACACCGACTTCAGCGTGAGCTACGAGAACAACGAGAACGCCGGCACGGGTAAGGCTACCATCGTAGGTATCGGCCTCTATAGCGGACAGGTGGAGAAGACATTCACCATCAACAAGGCCGACATCACGCCGACGGCTCCCACTGCCATGACACAGCTGACCTACAACGGCGAGGCGCAGACGCTGGTTGCTGCCGGTAGCATTACCGGCCCAGGCAATATGGAGGCCTGCGAGATGCAGTACTCTCTGGACGGACAGACCTATGCTAAGGACCTGCCCACAGCTACGAACGCAGGCTCATATACCGTATTCTATAAGGTGGTGGGCGATGCCAACCACAACGGCGTGGACGCACAGTTCATCAGCGTGGCTATCTACAAGGCTGCCCTGACCAACGTGCTGCTGCAGACAGCAACCCTGACTTACAACAAGCAGGAGCAGTCGCCCACCATTACCAGCGTGAAGGCCGGTGAGCTGGTGGTGCCCGCCGAGGCTTACACCATCAGCGGCAACAAGGCTACCAACGTGGGCAACTACCTGATTGAGATTGTACCAAAGGACGACGCACAGAACTATGACGGCTCGGCCAAGGCCCAGTGGAGCATCGTGGCTGCCAACGCCAACCTGTTCACCATACAGCTGGCCAACGCAGAGCTGGTATATAACGGCACGGAACAGAAGCCTGCCGCCACCGTGAAGGACGGCGAGACCGTACTTGTAGAAGGAACCGACTACACCCTGACCTACACGAACAACGTGAACGTGGGTACAGCTACTGTTACCGCAACAGGTATCGGTAACTACACCGGCACGCAGACCAAGGAGTTTGCCATCACGAAGGCCGACATGGTGATTACAGCACCTACCGTGAAGGAGGGTCTGGTATATACCACGCAGGCTCAGGCACTGGCCAACGCCGGCACCGTGGAGGGCGGCGAACTGCTCTACTCACTCGACAACGTGGCTTGGACCACCACCGTTCCCACAGGCACGGAGGCTAAGGAATATACCGTATATTATAAGATTGTGAACGACGCCAACCACAAGGCTGTGGAGCCGCAGCAGTTCAAGGTGACCATCGAACAGGCCACATTGACCGCCGCTCAACTCACCGAGACGAACTTCGTCTATAACCAGCAGGAGCAGACCGTTCTGGTATCGTATGTGAACGCCGGCACCATCGTAGTGCCTGCCACCAGCTACGACGTAGAGGGCAACAAGGCCACCAACGTGGGCAACTACGAGGCCAAGATGACCGGTAAGGGTAACTTCAAGGGCGAGGTGAAGGTGCAGTGGAGCATCGTAGCCGCCAACGCCAACCTGTTCAACATTACCCTGGGCACGACCGAGTACACCTACGACGGCAATGCCAAGACTCCTACCGCTACCGTGAAGGACGGTTCGGCCGTGCTTGTTGAAGGCACCGACTACACACTGGCCTACACCGGCAACACGAACGCCGGAACCGCTACCGTAACGGCTACGGGTAAGGGCAACTACAGCGGCACAAAGACGGCTACATTCGTTATCAAGCCCGCTACGCTGACCGGCGTAACACTGGCTCAGACCGAGTTCCAGTACAACCTGTTCGAGCCGGTGGCACAGACCGTAGGCATTGTTGAGGTGAAGGCCGGCAACCTGATTGTTCCCGCCGCACAGTATGAGGTGAAGGGCAACACACAGACCGAGCCGGGCGAATACATCGTGACCGTAACGGGTAAGACTAACTTCACCGACAGCGTAACGGCTAAGTTCGTGATCCTCGACCAGGTGGTTGACGGCGACGCCGAGAAGACCGAGACGGAAGAGAAGGTTGACGACATCGACATGAAGGTGACCGTAGTGGACCGCAGCAAGAAGAAACTGCAGATTGACGAGATTACCGAGGCTACACCTTCGGGCGACAACCTCACCGTGACGATTCCTGCCACTATCAATGGCTGGAGCGTGGCAAGCATCACCGCTGGCGCCATGGCTGGCATGAACAACGTGACGGATATCTATATGCCCGACACCGAGGAGCCTATCCAGATTGAGGCAGACGCACTGTCAGGACTGGCTACCATCCACACCACACTGGCTCTGCTCGACGACTATGCACTGATGGCTGGTCTGAAGGACAACTACGAGGCAACGAAGGTGCTGTGCACCGTGACTCCGTTGAACAAGTTCTGGACACTGGGTACTGGCTGCGACGTGATTATCCCCGAGGGCATTGACGTTTATGTCGTGAAGACGAAGAACACCGCCGAGGTGGCTACCGAGATAATCCCTGAGGAGATGCTGAAGAGAGGCAACGATCGCATCATCAAGGCTAACAACGGTGTATTGCTGCTCGGCGAGGCTGGCAAGAGCTACGACCTCTGGGCATACAGCGGACGCATTGCCAGCGGTATGCCTGTGGCTACAAGCGACAACAAGGACTACGGCAGCGACAACTGCCTGGAGCCCGTCGTGGAGAAGAAGCACTACGAGAGCGGCCATTACTTCGTGCTGCAGAAAAATGAGTTCCACAGCATCCTCGCTGAGGGTGACGAGGTGAAGGTGCCCGCCGGCAAGGCCGTGCTGCACTTAGGCAACGAGCAGGCAGGCGCTAATGCCCGCGTGCTTAAGATTGACGACAGCACCACTGGCATCTCCCATGAGACCTATAAGTCCTATGAGACCTATGACTGGTACGACCTGAGCGGACGTAAGCTCGACAAGATGCCAATCAAGAAGGGACTCTATATTATCAATGGTAAAAAGGTGGTGGTGAAGTAAAGCCTACCCCCCAATTACAATAAGTATAATAAATAGATATACGATATGAAAAAGATATTTGTTCTGACGCTGGCGGCAGCCCTCATGGGGGTTGCGCCGGCACAGGCACAGACTCGGGACTCAGTGGCCTTTGCGCCTCACTGGTTCGTCCAGCCCCAGGTGGGCGTGGGCTACCACGTGGGCGAGGCCAAGTTCTCGAAGCTGCTGTCGCCTGCTGCCCAGCTGAGCGTGGGACGTCAGTTCTCGCCTGTGTTCGGTCTGCGCCTCGGCGCATCGGGCTGGCAGGCTCGCAACTGGCAGACACACCCCGTGGCAGAGTATAAATGGAACTACGTGCAGGCTAACCTCGACGCCACCGTGTCGCTGACCAACCTGATCTGGGGCTTTAACCCCGACCGCAAGTGGAATGTCTATGGACTGGCTGGCGTAGGATTGAACATCGCCTTCAAGAACGACGACGCAAACCGTCTGGCAGCTATGAACGAGAGCGCAGGCATCCCTGCTTTGCAGAACAGCGGCTTCGAGAAGCTGTGGGACGGCACGAAGCTGTTCCCCGCCGGTCGTCTGGGTGCAGGCATCGAATATGCCCTCTCTGAGCGCGTGGCTCTTGGCTTGGAGTACAACGCCAACGTGCTGCCCGACAAGTGGAACTCGAAGAAAGGCAAGAACGATAACCTTGACTGGCAGCAGAACCTGCTGGTGGGCGTGAAGATTGCACTGGGCAAGACCCGCAAGCACATCACCATCGAGGAGCCCGCTCCCGTGGTAGAGCCGGAGCCTGTGGTGGAACAGCCGAAGCCCGTGGTGAAGCCCGAGCCGAAACCGGAGCCCAAGCCAGAGCCCGTGGTGGAGAAAGCGCCTGAGCTCACGGAATTGAAGGTGTACTTCAGCTTCGCATCATCGCGCATCCAACCCTCTGAGGAGCCGACACTCGACAAGATTGCCGACTACATGAAGGCACATCCCGACAAGCAGCTCACCGTGACTGGTTGGGCCAGCCGCACCGGTAAGTGGCAGTATAACCTGAAGCTCTCGCAGTGGCGTGCCAATGCCGTGAAGAAGGCCCTCGTGGCCCGTGGCATCGATGCCGCCCGCATTAAGGCCGAGGGTAAGGGTGAGACGAAGGACAACAGCAAGGAAAGTCTCGCTGCCGTGTGCATCACAATAGAAAAATAAAAATAGTAACATTAAAAAGAAAACGATATGAAAAAGAATCTTTTTTATGCATTGATGATGCCCGCACTGTTGCTGGGCGCAGTGTCCTGCACAGACTATCAGGACGATATCGACAAGTTGGGTGCCGAGAACGATGCCCTGCGCAGTTACAACAACCAGACCATCTCGCAGCTGAATTCCGTGGTGTTCCAGACCGAGGCTGGCGTGGTGAACATCACCGTGGATCAGCCCAGTGCTACCACCATGGTCTATGAGGTGGAGCCGAAGGCACTGGCTACTACACTGGCCGCCGACATTACTCGCCTGAGCTTCCTCAGTCAGCACGACGCTGCTATGGCCATCACCGCTGCCGTAGCAGATGCCTCTAAGGGTACGCTGACCATCACCGCTACGCCCAGTGGCTTCGATGGCAGTAAGGACTACAGTCTGTCGCTGCTCTACAGCGAGGACGGTCGTTCGTACCAGACGGCCTACACGCCCGTGAAGGTCATCACGCATCCTACAGCCGGCAGCATGGCCATCAATATCCCTGCCACCGCTGGCGGTAAGTATGCCGTAGGTGCCAGCTATAAGCTGAGCGCTGTGTTCACTCCCGCCTACATCACCGAGACCGACGTGACTTGGAGCACCAGCGACGCGAGTCTGGCTACCATCAGTGAGGATGGTGTGCTCACTCCGCTGAAGAACGGCACCGTGACCATCACCTGCACATCGAAGGATGATCCCTCTGTGACTGCTTCTGCTACCATCGAGATTACCGGTGGCAACATCCCTCTGGATGAGGGCGGCATCAGCCAAGGTGATGCTGAGTAAGCGCTTTCTCTCCTCATGATAAATAGACTCGTAGCCCTGTGCTGCGAGTCTTTTTTCTAAAACTAATAAATTTGCGTTATTTGAGCGGATGAAACTAAAAATTGATAGAAAATAGTGGTATTTCGTGAAAAATGTGTACTTTTGCAGCCAAATTGGGCTGAGGCCTTATAAATGAACAGAAGATGAAGAAAGTTAATATAGCTATTTTCGTGTCGGGAGGTGGTACAAACTGTGAGAATATCATCCGGTTTTTCAAAGATTCAGATAAGATATTCCCGGCATTGGTGGTTTGCAATAAACCAAATGCACCGGCATTGGGAAAAGCATTGCGGTTAGGTGTGCCTACGCAAGTGGTGACGAAGGAGGAACTGAACAGTGAGGCGGTGATGATGCCGCTGCTGCAACAGTATTGCATAGACTTTATCGTGCTGGCTGGTTTCCTGCCACTGGTGCCCGACTTCCTGGTATCGACGTATGCACGTAGAATCATCAATATCCACCCATCGCTGTTGCCGAAATACGGTGGTAAGGGTATGTGGGGACATCACGTACACGAGGCTGTGAAGGCGGCAGGAGATATGGAGACGGGTATGACGGTGCATTGGGTGACGCCCGTCTGCGATGGGGGAGAAATCATTGCTCAGTATAAGGTGGCTCTGAAGCCTGAGGACACGGCAGCGATGATTGCCGACAAAGAACATGTGCTGGAGATGAAATACTATCCGCTGGTAATAGAAAAGGTGCTGCATGAAGCGTTTGCGTGACTTCCTGCAGCACCTTTATACAATCTCTTAATATATCGCATTAAAGTTTTTCGTGTCCATCAGATGACGGTCAGTTATCTTGATGTCGGGTATGACGGGTAGGCACATGAAAGCCATCGTGATGAAAGGTGACTTCATGTGACAGCCAATCTCTTTCACCATGTCTTGAATGCACAACGTGCGGAAGGCTACCTCATGACCTCCCATGGGGGCCATCAGACCTGCTATGGGCAAGGGGATGTCAAGCATCTCGTCGGGACTCACCACAACCTGTCCGCCCTGCATCTCTACGATACGGTTGATGGCTTTGACCAGATACTCATCGCTGGAACCGATAGCCACGATATTATGGCAATCGTGAGCCACTGACCCAGCTATGGCACCATTACTGAGACCGAATCCGCGCACCAATCCCACTATGGGCTTGGCACCACGCACATAGCGATTATAGACCACTATCTTCTGTACCTCAGTCCAGGGATAGTGGGAATCGAACAGAGGATTGCCCGTCAGCTTAATCTCATCATGATCTGTTTGCAGACTACCGTCGTAGGCATGAATCACGTGTACGGTGTCGCCAGGCTTCAGTTCGATGTTGATATCATCGGCTGTGATGGGCGTAGCTACGAAATGGTTGGGGAACTTCAAATCAAGTATCCTTTCAGATGCGTCTGAATGGTCGGATGGCAGACTGGCGTTATAGTTGAACACCTCTCTGCCACGAATCACAGTACTCTCCACACGGAAATGAGGTGTGAGACGGTCTACGGTGATGAAGGTAGCTGGGTCGCCCGCCTGCAGCAGTCCCCAAGGGCAGTTGTAGTGTTTCTGGGCATTGACGCAGGCAGCCTGCAGCACGTCCCATAAGTTATAACCATCGGCCAGGGCACGTTTCACAATGAGGTTGATATGTCCGCGTACGAAGTCGTCGGGGTGACAGTCGTCGGTGCAGAACATGACCATATTAGGACTCTCGGCAATGAGCGGGCTGAGCAGCTTGTAATCCTTGGCTGCGCTGCCCTCGCGGATAATGACCTTCATGCCGGCATTGATGCAAGAGCGTCCTTCCTCCAGTGTGGAGCATTCGTGGTCGGTGGTGATGCCTGCACTGGCATACTGGTCGCGCTGGCGTCCTGTGAGACCTGGCGCATGACCATCTACGGGTTTGCCGTTGCGGCGTGCAGCATCAATTTTCTTCATCACCTCCTTGTCGCCAGCCAATACACCTGGATAGTTCATCATCTCTGCCAGAAAACCGATATCCTCGCGAGCCATCAGTGTCTCCGTGTCTTTTGCGTCGATCACGGCACCGCTGGTCTCAATATCACCACCTACGGCAGGCACGCAACTGGGAGCACCGAAAAGGAAGTTGAAACAAGCCTCCTGTCCGGAGCGTATCATATAATCCACTCCTTTAATGCCGAGCACATTGCCAATTTCATGAGGATCGGCCATCACGCCTATCGTACCATGACTCACCGCAATACGTGCAAACTTATGCGGCACCATCATGCTACTTTCAATATGTACGTGACTGTCTATGAAACCAGGCATCACGTATGGCCATGGCTTCTCCTGCTTAGGCAGCGTACAACGCTTCACCTCAGCAATTTTTCCGTCCCTGATGACGAGTTCGCCGTCGTAGATCTCGCGGCGCACCACGTCAACGATATGTCCTTTCACGTTCTCCATAGCCTCCACTCCTTTAACTCCTTTGTTTCCTGAAGTAATCGTTCTTCATCTTGATGACAAAGATAATCACAGCACAGGCAGCTGTAATAAAGTTGGTTATGAATATGAAGATACCAGAACTGCCAAGCATCAAGCCCTGACTCATAAAACAGATACTGCCGATAGACATCATGATGAAGCCTGGCAGGGATATACCGTCTGTATTTCGTGTTCTGATGGTTTGTATGGCCTGAGGCAGATAGCCGAAAATCAGTCCGAGGCTACCCAGCCAACCAAAGATTTGAAATAAAAGCTCATGTTCCATAGTAGTTAATAGAATTTAATATTCACACTGCAAATTTAAAGAAAAAATCCGATATTGATACAAATATGCGTGGAAATTCGTATTCTTATTGCATTTTTTTAAAGGATTGTGCAGACATTTAAAATAAAAATCTTAATTTTGCATCGGAAAAACTGCGATCTAACCAAAGAACTAGCTGCTAAGAAGAATGAGATTAAATAAAAATAACCAGTCACGCATAGAAAATGATTAGCAAGAACGTATTACTTAGAATGGTTTACCTTTATGTTATACCATATTTGTTATTACTTATGATTACACTTGGGTTGATATATATGTATCCGAAACCCAATCTTCATATATTGCTCAATTCCTATCATTTAGATGGTCTTGATTTTTTCTTTAAGTATTTTACCTTGATGGCCGAATGGCCCTTGTATATTATAGCCTTGCTTCCCTTGTTTTGGAAGAAGGGTAAGATAACAGCTTTCTTTGCCTTGTCAGAAGTGTCGGGAGGTACTCTATTGCAAATATTGAAGCATTGTATCTGTATGGATCGTCCTATTTGTGTGTTTGAAAAATGCCCTGATCTAGTATTACCTCTTGTTCAAGGAGTCGATTTGCATCACAGCAACTCCTTTCCTTCAGGACATGCATCTACGTTCTTTATGTTTTGTACCTGTAGCGTGATTGTATTGTCATATTATTATAGTAGGAGACCACATACCCTCAAGACCAATATTCTGTTTGATGTGACTTTGGTGCTCCTGTTGTTTTTTGCCGCCATGGGCGCATATTCGCGCGTCTATCTTTCTCAACACTTCCTGTCGGATGTGTGTGTAGGTAGCATAATCGGCTTTACAACACCGTTCCTGATGTTCTATTTTTGCAGGAACAAAGTACTGAAACTAAATAAAGAAGAGATAAAATGATCGGTTTATTACGTAATCTGAAAAAGTTTTTTCAACGTCCTGTTTCACTTTTCGCATTCTCATGTATTGTCAGCATAGGTACCTTATTGCTTTACAACATTCCCTTCTTTCGGTTTGTTATCGACAACAGCAATGAGAGTCCGTTGGGTGTCGTATGGCTGATGGTATCTTTGGTAGTCATCATGTTGGTATTAAACTTCATGATGACCTATCTGACTATGTTCTGCTTGAGAATCGTAGGACGAATGATAATGGCTATCTTGTCGGTGATTAATGCTACGGCGGTTTATTTTATTCTGACCTATAATGTCATTATCGATTCTACCACTATCGAGAATGTGTTTAACACCAGATACTCGGAAGCTTCAGGGTTCTTTAGTTGGTCGCTGTGGATGTTTATCTTTGTCTTTGGTATTCTGCCAGCCTTGTTCTGTCTGTTTCAGTCAGTTGTAATCGGCAAGATTAAAAAACTGGGTATTTATTGTGGTAGTTCGTTGGCTGTTGTTCTCGTTGTTGCATTGTTGAACATCAATCAGACGTTGTTTATCAGTCAGCACGACACCGAGTTGGGTGGATTGCTGCAGCCATGGTCGTATATCGTTAATACATGCCGTGTCTTTAGTTCTATGCATGATAAGCAGGCCGAGGAAATCAAACTGCCCGACGGCAAGATTACGGATGAGGAGAAGGTTGCGGTGGTGCTTGTCATTGGTGAGTCGGCCAGAAAAGCCAATTTTCAGCTCTACGGCTATCAGCGTGAAACGAATCCCCTGTTGACGAAACAGAAGGAACTGAAAGTGTTTAAGGCAAACTCTTGTGCCACTTATACTACAGCCGGCACTAAGGCAATTCTTGAGCCAAAAGACTGTGGCGACCTCTATGAGTTGTTGCCTAACTATGCCTTCCGTACAGGTGTAGATGTATCATGGCGTACATCTAACTGGGGCGAACCGCCTATACATATCGATGAATACCTGACGGACTCAGAACTGGCTGATAAATATCCCGATGTGGATAGGCAATACGACGGTCTCCTCTATGCAGGGCTCCGCCAGCGCATTGAGTCAAGTCCAAAGAACAAGGTGCTGGTTATCCTGCACACCAGTACCAGCCACGGGCCTCAGTATGTCAACAAGTACCCTAAGGAGTTCGAATTCTACAAGCCTGTTGCCAAGAATGTGGAGGAGGGTGAGAAGAATGTGGGCATGCTTGTCAATGCCTACGACAATACCATTCGCTACACGGATTATCTCCTAAACGGTCTTATCGACACCCTGCGCACTGTGAAAGACAGGAAGTGTGCGATGATATTTATTTCCGATCATGGTGAGTCTCTTGGCGAGAATAAGATGTTTATGCATGGCCTGCCTATGAGATTGGCTCCCAAGGAGCAGTACGAGATTCCTTTCCTGGTATGGACTTCAAAGAATTACAGGTCTTATAAGAGTAATCTGCCTGCAGTATTGGAGCAGCACTACATCTTTCATTCAGTCCTCAATCTGTTGTCTATCGAATCGCCAGCCTACAATGAGGAATTTGATATATTCAAATGACCTGAAGTCATAGGAATAAACATAAAAAATGAGCATCCTTGCGGGGATGCTCATTTTCTTGTTGGTATTGGGATTGCTTATTCAGCAGTCTCGTCATTTGCTTTGAAAGAAGCCAGGTCCTCAACCTGGAATGCCTTGATGTAAGCAGACTTACCAAAGACGTCCTCCTCGGCCATGCGAACGTATACCTGAGCGCTCTTAGCGAACAGCTCGGGAGCCTTGGCAGCATCGCGGATGATGAGCAGAGACATCACAATCTCGGCAGTCATATCGTACAGACGACGAGCCAGGAAGTCCTGTGCATCCTGATTGTCCAGTGCCTTAACAGCAGCGAGAGCCTCCTCGTAAACGGGGATGAGCTTCTCTACGCGTGCCTTCAGAGCAGCATCTGCATTATCGGGAAGTGCAGCGAACATATCCTTGATGTTGTTCAGCATGGTGCCGTTGGTGATGTAGCGGATAGCAGCTACAACCTGCAATTGAGTGGTACCCTCGTAGATAGAGAAGATACGGGCGTCGCGGAACAAACGCTGGCTCTTGTACTCCATGATGAAACCTGAACCACCGTGGATGCTGATGGCATCGTAAGCGTTCTGGTTGGCATACTCAGAGTTCATACCCTTAGCAAGTGGGGTGAAGGCATCAGCCAAGCGTTGGTACTTCTTCAGCTCCTGCTTCTCCTCGGGTGTGAGCTTGCGGTCGCGCTCGATATCCTCGAGGCACTTGTAGATGTCAACATAAGCGGCTGTCTCGTACAGCAGTGAACGGCCAGCATCGAGCTTAGCCTTCATGCGAGAGAGCATATCGTAAACAGCGGGGAAATTGATGATAGCCTCACCAAACTGCTGACGCTCCTTAGCGTAAGCCAGACCCTCGTTGTATGCCTCCTGCTCAACACCTACTGACTGAGCGGCGATACCCAGACGGGCACCGTTCATCAGAGCCATTACGTACTTAATCAGACCCAGACGGGTGCTACCGCAGAGCTCTGCCTTAGCGTTCTTATATGTGAGTTCACAGGTAGGTGAGCCGTGGATACCCAGCTTGTGCTCGATGTGACGAACGTCAACACCGCCCTGGCGCTTGTCGTAGATGAACATAGACAGACCACGTCCATCCTTGGTGCCTTCCTCAGAACGAGCCAGTACGAGGTGGATGTCGCTATCACCGTTGGTGATGAAACGCTTCACACCATTCAGGCGCCAGCAGTTCTCCTTCTCATCGAAGGTAGCCTTCAGCATCACGCGCTGCAGGTCAGAACCAGCATCAGGCTCAGTCAGGTCCATACTCATACCCTCACCAGCGCAAACGCGGGGAATGTACTTCTGGCGCTGTTCTTCAGAACCAAACTCATAAAGAGTGTCGATACAGCTCTGCAGGCTCCAGATGTTCTGGAAACCAGCGTCAGCAGCTGAAATCATCTCGCTCAGCATTGAGAACACTGCGTTGGGCAGGTTCAGACCGCCGTAACGGCGAGGCATAGAAACACCCCACAGGCCAGCCTTACGGGTGGCGTCGATGTTCTCATAAGTCTTAGAGGCGTAGATCATACGACCGTTCTCGAGGTGTGGACCTTCCAGGTCAACGCTCTCTGAGTTTGGCTCGATGATGTTAGCAGCCACGTCGCCAGTGATGTCGAGAATCTGCTTGTAGTTCTCGATGGCATCGCCCAGGTCAACGGGGGCGTAGTCATATTCTTTCGCATCAGCGAAACCCTTTTCTTTC
>JAEEGG010015336.1_pt1 | contig 16101 bp, 9 predicted proteins | sample 9134161 | NCBI WGS metagenome assembly JAEEGG01 (sample SAMN16246543, study PRJNA631951) | gut metagenome | biome: gut microbiome; feature: rumen; material: CR-attached | host: Bos | place: Iran: Karaj | collected 2018-10
TTCCCGGGCCGAGCAGAATATCTTTCTTACGGTAGCGCGCTTCCTGCCCGATGCAGTCGCCGTAGAGGCCGGCAAGTCCACGGTCCCAGGTAGCGGCGAGGTTAATGAGGGCCGGGAACGCCGTACAGGAGTCGTTGGTCCATCCGGCCTGGTCCCATTCGTCCCAAAGGACCTCGGGCCTGATGCCGTGGGGGCCGTCGGTGTGCCAGAGTTCGGGGATGCCGAGGCGCGGGACGCCGGTGCTCGAGAACTTCGACTGGGCATGGGTAATCGCAACCTTTTCCTCAAGGGTCATACGGCCGAGAGCGTCGCTCACCCGCGCCTCGAGAGGTTTAGAAGGGTCCAGGTACACGGGGGTGCTGCTCTTCGGGCAGCAGGCTGCCAGCGCAAGGGCTGCAAGGCAGACAAGAATGCTACTTTTCTTCATTATGATTGTTGATCTTATATTTCAGAGTCCATTCGAAAGGCTTGCCGGGGTAAGCCTTCACTTTGTTGTAGGGTTCGGGGCACGCAACTCGCCGGTTGGCCCAGAGGATGGTCCTGACCGCGGGGACATCGGCGCTGATACAGACTTCCAGCGGGCCGTCTGATATCCTGAGGCTGTAGGTCATGCCGCCAGGCCCTACCGGGGCGAAGGGCAGATCTACCTTCCTCGACTCCCCTACCAGCTCGCTTCCCATCGTAAAGAAGTTGTGGTTGTAGACCTCGGTCTCGATGGGAATCGAGGCTTCCAGTCTGTGTCTGATTTCGAAGGAGGTCTCCCCTATCAGGGCTATTTCTTTTGTATAGGCGTACAAGCCCTCGAGGCAATGTCTGAAAAGTACTGCCTCTGAAGAGGCTTCGACACTCCACTGGCCAGGATCGACTATGTCGTAGAGTTTGAAACGGTCGTAAGGGGCTCCGTCGTCTTCCAGCAGACCAACTCCTATCTTCAACAACTGCCCTTCTGCGGGGCCGGGAATGACGGTAAATTCCTCCGCCGGACCACACACGGCATCGTGCATCTTTGGGTCGTAATTCTCGAACCAGCGGCCTGCCAGCTCTACTTCGTCTATCTTTATGCTATCGAAAACTCCGCTCCTGTCGAAGCGTGTTCCGAGATAGAATCCGTCGGTCGGAAGATGCAACGAAAGGTTCAGGCGTGGAGTTGAAATATTGTGCATATACAAAATTAGAAATTATTTGCGATATACCGAAATGTTAGTAACTTTGCACTACCGCATACCACAGTATAACACAGTATATGAAACCATCTCCGAAATGGTATAAATGGGAAGTTCTTGCGCTCCTCTGGGTAGCATATCTGCTCAACCAGGGCGACCGTCAGGTCTTCAATTCCGTCCTGCCCCAGATCAGGGACAGCCTTGCCCTTACCGATACCTCAGTCAGTCTGATTGCAGTCTTCTTCAATCTCTTCTACGCGGCGATGGTTCCGGTCGGAGGCTGGGTCGGAGACAAATTCTCGAGAAAATGGGTCACTACCCTCAGTATACTCTTCTGGAGCGTCGCCACTATGTTTACCGGCCTCGCAAACGGAGTTTTCCTTCTGATCCTCACCCGCAGCGTCGCTACCGGCGGCGGTGAGGCCTTCTTCGGGCCTGCCAACTATTCCCTGCTCGGCCAGTACCATACCGACACCCGCGCCAGGGCGATGAGCATACACCAGACTTCTTACTATGTAGGCGTAATCCTCGCCGGATGGCTGGCCGGATATATCGGAGACCACCTCGGCTGGCAGTATGCCTTCTACATCTTCGGCGGCGCCGGAGTCCTCTGGGCGGCCGTCATGGCCTGGCGGCTCAAAGACGCTCCGAGTCGTGATTTGAGCGAAGCGATGTCCGCATCAGCGGACCGGCCGGACCGGGTATTTGCGGCGCAGCCGGAAATACGGAAAGGTGAAAAGGCCGCAGGGGGTTTGGGGGATGCGTCATCCCCCAGTATATTAGACGGCTTCAAGACCGTCTTTACGACCCCTACTGCGCTGATGGTTACGATAGGCTTCTGCGGCTTCATCTTCGTCATCACCGGCTATATGACCTGGGTTCCCACCTTCCTGCAGGAGAACTTCGGCCAGAGCGGAGCTCAAGCCGGCCTTAACTCTATGCTCTGGACCTATGTGGCGGCCTTCGTGGGCGTTCTGCTGGCCGGTACTCTGTCCGACAAACTGGCCGCGAAGAATCCCCGCGTCCGGATGGTCATTCAGGGCGTAGGCCTCATCCTCGGAGCGGCTTTCCTGCCGTTTATGGGCAGCGCCGGCAGCCTATGGGTCCTCTACCTCTGCTTTGCCGGCTGGGGCTTTTTCAGGGCCTTTTTCGATGCGAACATCTATGCCGCCCTGTATGATGTCACCCCCGAACATCTCCACGCGAGCTGTTCCAGCGCGATGATCATGACCGGCTTCGCGGTAGGCGCTACCGCCCCCTACGTCCTTGCCCTCATCAAGCAGGCTACGGGCAGTCTCAATGCCACCTTCCCCATCCTCGGGATTATCTGGCTGGTCTGCGGACTCGCCTGCCTCTGGGTAAGCAGGCGCCACTACAACAAAGACAACGCAAAAATTAAAATACAACAAAATGACTAAAACCGAAAAGAACAGGAAAGCCCGCGCCGGGCTGCTCCTGATCGCATCCCCGCGCTTCAAGAACCTCAGCGGTCCGAAACGCGGTACTTACGGAGAGCGCAAAGCCAAGGTCGTCGGAGAGATTAAGGCGACTATGGATTTCCTCGACCTGGTAGATCCCGGTATCGTCTACCAGCGCGAAGACGCCGAAAAGGCTCTCAGAATGTTCTTCGACCAGAAAGTAGATTTCGTCTATGCCGAGTTCCTTTCATGGAGCGAAGATTTCGCCTGGCTCCACTTCCTTCGCGACTGCCCCGAGATGCCTATCATCTTCTGCAACGTAGCTAAGCCCAGGATGACCTTTGAGACTACCCTGGACGAAGATGACTTCGTAGATTATCTCTGCGCAGGAACCCTCGTAGGCTCGCTCGAAGGCTCCGGGAGCATCAAGCGCGTCCCTCGTAAACATGTAAGGACCGTCCTCGGGACCCGCGAGGAAATCACCGAACAGGTCCGTATCTTCTCCCAGGCTGCCCGCGCCAGGGCCATCCTCCGCGAGTCTACAGTAGGCCTTATGGCCAATATGAACGAGGCTATGTGGAGCACCTACTTCGACAACTACGACCTTTTCACCAAGATAGGCCCCGAGATCCGCTATCTCCCCTATTCAGACTACGGTCTGGAGATCGAAGCCCTTTCCGACGAAGAAGTCAAGGCCTACGCAGACGAGCTTACCTCCAAGTATAAGATGATGCCCGATGTAGAGTGGGACAAGTTCATCGGCTGCCTCAAGGCCACCCTCGCCATCAAGAAGATGGCCCAGAAAAACGACATCGACTGCTACGTCTACAACGATATAGACCAGGCGACCTTCCGTACGGCCGGCTGCCGCGCCGGCTTCTATCCGCAGTGGTTCAACGAAAACGTCAGCGTCCTCGTTCCCGAAGCCGACATAGGCGCCGGCCTCGCAACCTACATCCTCAAGCTCCTCAGCGGAAAGAACGTCAACTTTATAGAGCCGTTCCACATCGAGAACGACTTCGGCACCTTCGCCGGAGGCCATGCCGGCCCCAACGACCACAACGACCCCGAGTGGCAGCAGAATGTAGTGATTTCGCGCGACGTCCGCTTTGCGAAAACCTCATGGAAGTATGCGGGAGCCCCGTTTGCCTGGTATCGTATCAGCCCCGGACGGAAGACCGTCTGCGGCCTTTACGAGGAAGACGGAAAGTACAAGCTGGTTACCTTTATGGCCGAGAGCCTTTCGGAAAAGGACACCCCTCAGAGCGACAAGAAACATCTTCTTGCGACCTACTCCCACACTATCTTCAAGCCCGAAGTTCCGGTCAAGGAACTGTTCGAGAGGGTATTGAAAATTGGCGTTACACAACACTATGCTATAGCAGACGGCGACTGGCGTCCCCAGCTCGAGGCCCTCGCCGAGATTATGGGATTTGAATACTTTGATATAAGGTAGGCATATGAGTTTTATGTACAATCCGTTCCCGTACCACGACCTGAAGGCCGTGAACAGGCCGGAACTCTCAAAAAAAACAGTCGAATCGATAATATCCGGAGGTACCCCCAACGTAGTAAAACAGTTCGTAAAGGGTATAGCGGATAAGGCTAAGAAGGATGGTTTAATCATCGCCCTGGACGGCTATACAAGCGCTAAATGGGACCTTTTCCTCAGCCTGACTGGCCGCGAATGCGACCTTCTCGGCCTCACCCTCGAAACTGTTGATTTCGACAGGCAGACCCTTCTGAGCGGTCCCGAGATCGACGCTATTATCGATCCTCTTCTTATATGGGATACCAAGATCGACCCTACCCTCCTCTACGGAAAAGTATTCCACGGAGGCTACAAAGGCCTTACGGACCCCGCAAAGGCAGAGGCATTCATCAAGGGGCTCTCCTCAAAGAAAGCCCCCGGGAAGATAGTCGCTGTATTCGGCTACGGCTGCCTTTCAAGGGAGTACCGCTCCCTTTACGATCTGAAGCTGTGGTTCGACGTTACCCCTATGAACACGATGCTTCGCATCAGGGCCGGAGAGTATGCCAACCTCGGTAAGGAACGTACCGGGATTATCAACCGGACTATCCGCCGCTGCTACTACTGCGATTTTGAAAACGCAGTCCAGCTCCGCAAGGAACTCTTCGCCGAAAATGTTCTCGACTTCTATGTCCTGGACAACGACAGGGCTCGTCTTCAGCTGATGCCATTCTCCTCATTTGCAGATATTTGCGCCCAGTTGGTAAAGTATCCCTTTAGGGCAAAACCCTGCTATCTCGAAGGCGTATGGGGCGGTTCCTATATGAAGAAACTCCGCAATCTTCCCGAGAAAATGCGCAACGCAGCCTGGGTGTTCGACTTCATCCCGATGGAGGTCAGCGTCCAGGTAGAAGCCGGAGAGGAACTGCTGGATATCAACTACTGCTCCTTCGTCCACAAAGAGGGCGTCAGCCTGATGGGAGAAAAGTGCGTCAAAAAGTATCAGGGCTACTTCCCTATCCGCTTCAACTGGGACGACTCCTATCACTCTACGGGCAATATGTCTATCCAGTGTCACTCCGGAGGCAAGTTCAATGTAGAGAACTACAACGAATTCGGCCGTCAGGACGAGAGCTACTATGTAGTCATCACCGGCCACGAAGCCAAGACCTTCATAGGCTTCCGCGACGACGCCGACATCCCCGCATTTTTCCGCGAGATCGAGGCGGCAGACACCCAGCACAAGCCCTGCGACTACCTGAAATACGTCAGCTACGAAGAATCTAAACCAGGCCTTCAGGTGATGCTTCCCGCCGGAACTATCCACTCCAGCGGCCGCAATCAGGTCATCTTGGAAATCGGATCGCTCACTATCGGCTCCTATACATATAAGATGTACGACTATCTCCGCCTGGATTTCGACGGAAAGCAGAGGCCCATCCACACCCACCTCGGCGAACTCAACGTCCGCCAGGACCGCCGCTACAGCGTCATCCACGACCCCGAGAGCCCCGAGTACATAGTCCAGCAGCCTCGCCTCGACTGTCAGGGCGAAGGCTGGCAGGAATACATCCTCGGCGAGAATCCCCAGATGTACATCTCCCTGCGCCGGCTCGAGTTCGAGAAGGCCTGCGAGCAGGACACCTGCGGCGAAAAGTTCCACGTCCTTACGCTGGTTGACGGCGACCGTATCCGCATCCGCAGCCTGGAACACCCCGAGCGCTCGTTCGAGCTCGACTTTATGGAGATAGCCTGCGTCCCCGCTTCGATGGGCCGCTACGTAATAGAAAACCTGGGCAAGGAACCAATCCGCGTCCACAAAACCTGCCTGCGCGACGGATATGAGAACGACCCTGCTTGACATAGGAGGGACATTCATCAAATGCTCCGACGGCCGGGTGATCCCGATGCCCAGCGCCGGACCCAGGGAGGCAATTTCCGCCGCCCTGCGAAAGGCCGTAGCCGGTGCCGACAGGCTCGGCATCGCCATTCCCGGGCCGTTCGACTATCGGCAGGGCATCTTCCGCGCGGACCACAAATTCGCCGCCGTAAAGGGACTGAGCTTCCGCGACCTGGCCGGCCTGACTCCGGAGACGGACGTCCGCTTCATCCACGACGTCTGCGCCGTGCTCGAAGGGGCCGTCAGGATGCTCGGGCTTTCAGCCGAGAACACGGCCGTCGTGACCCTTGGGACCGGCCTTGGCTTCGCGATCGCCGAGAGGGGCGCGGTCCGATATGGGCCTACCCTTTCCCCGGCCGACGGCATCTGGAACCTCCCCTATGGGGACGGGATACTGGAAGACAGGGTCAGCGGCAGAGGGCTGCGGGCGATCTACTCGGAGCTCGGCGGCGAACCCACCCTCACGGCACGGGATATAGCCGAAAAGGCCTTCCACGGAGACCGCATGGCCTTCGAAGCCTATGAAAGGATGGGCTCCGTACTGGGTGAGGTAATCTGCCCTATCCTGGAAAAGAACCAAGTCCGGAATCTTCTCTTCGCCGGCCAGATATCCCAATCGCTCGCGCTTATGGAAGACGGGCTGAGAAGCCATCTTGGAGGGCTGATCAGGATTGCTACCGCCCCCGAGGGAGCGGTCTACAGAGGAATAGAAACGCTATTTGAAATAAACCAATAACTAATAAATGAAAAATCTAATCAGAAAAGCTCTAGTCCTGCTCGCGGGCCTTATGCTCTGGGGATTCTTCCCGAGCGCAGCCCTGGCGCAGAGCTTTAACATTGAGGGCACCGTCGTGGACGAGACGGACCTCCCCCTTCCCGGTGCGATGGTCGTCGTGAAGGGAGAAACGAGAGGCTCGATGACGGATGCCGTCGGCCGCTTCTCCCTCCCGGACGTGAAGGCAGGCGACATCCTGGTCGTCAGCTTCCTCGGCTACCAGGACGAAGAGGTGAAGGTGGGAACTTCGAAGGACATCCTCGTAAAGCTTGTGCCTCAGGAGAATATGCTCGAAGAGGTAGTCAAGGTCGCCTATGGAACCCAGAGAAAGGCTTCAGTGATCGGTTCTATCGCATCGATCGATATGGAGCAGCTGAAGGTACCGGTAGGCCAGCTCTCTTCGACCCTGGCCGGTAAACTGGCCGGTATCGTAGTTGTCCAGAGTACGGGCGAACCGGGAGCCGGCGCAGATTTCTGGATCCGCGGTATGAACACCTTCGGGGCCAACAGCAAGCCGCTCGTTCTGGTAGACGGAGTCGAGAGGGATATGGACCTCGTAGATTCGGAAGACATCGCTTCGTTCTCCATCCTCAAGGACGCTACCGCTACCGCCCTTTACGGTGTTCGCGGCGCAAACGGAGTCGTCCTCATCACTACCAAGCGCGGTTCGGAATCCAAGCCCAAGATCAGTTTCAAGGCCGAGACCGGCCTTGTCACCCCTACAAGACTGCCCGAACTCGCAAGTCCCAAGGAATGGATAGACTACTACAACGGCCTGTATACCTCTACCGGAGCCGAAGCCCCTATCGGAGACTATGAGATGCAGATGTATCTCAGCGGTAAGGATCCTGAGCTTTACCCCGCTGTAGACTGGATTCACACGATCTTCAAGGAGCAGTCCACCTCTTCCAGGATGAACCTCAGCGTCACCGGAGGTACGAAGACCCTGCGCTACTATGTAGGCGGAAACTACTACTTCGAAGACGGTATCTTCAATACCAACCAGGACAGATACGATGCCGGTATGAGCTTCGACAAGTTCAGCTTCCGCTCCAATGTAGATATCGACATCTCTAAATCGACTACTATTGGCCTCAGCCTATCGAACCAGTTTACGGACACCAACTCTCCCAGGAACGACCGTAACGAGATCTACGCCCGTACGCTCCACGCTTCTCCGGTAGGTATCGTAACCGTCTACGATGACGGTACCCTCACCCTTCCAGAGCAGGGCTACAACCCGTGGAACCTCCTGAACAGCCTCGGCTACCGTACTATCAAGAACAATGTAGCCCAGGCTACCCTCTCGCTGACCCAGGACTTCTCGGACATCATCACCGAGGGCCTCAAGGCAGACATCAAGTTCAGTTGGGATGCCCAGAACCAGACGATAGTCTACCGCAGCATCTCCCCCGCCTATTCGAGGGCTACCGGCCGTGACGACGATGGCAAACTGATTTACGAGTCCATCAGCGGAGGCAACAACTATATGACCCTCGACAGTTCCAACTCAGGCTGGAACAAGATGAATCTCGAAGCCGCCCTGAACTACGAGCGCACCTTCGCTACCAATCACAGGGTCAGCGGTATGTTCCTTTTCAGTATGAGGAACCGAACCAACAACGTCCCCGGAACCTCCTATATCGGCGCCTTCCCCTATAAGACGATGGGTGTCGCGGGACGCGCGACCTATTCCTACTCAGACCGTTATTTCGCCGAGTTCAACTTCGGTTACAACGGCTCTGAGAACTTCGCCCCCGGACACCGTCTCGGATTCTTCCCTTCCTTCGCTCTCGGTTATATGATAAGCAACGAGCCTTGGTGGGACAATCTTAAAGACGTAGTTACCACCCTTAAGTTCAAGGCCTCCTACGGAAAGGTCGGAAGCGACGAGATCGGAGGAAGCCGCCGCTTCGCCTACAATACTACCATCAATACTTCCGCAGCCGGAGCCATGTTCGGGGCTACTCCTACCAACAAGGGAGGCATCACAACGGGCGATTACGGCAACCCTGAAGTATCCTGGGAAGAAGCGACCAAGTCAAACGCCGGTTTCGAGCTTACCCTCTTCAAGGATCTGCGCTTCGTCTTCGATTACTTCTACGACAGGCGCGACGGCATCTTTATCGAAAGGCAGTCTACCCCCAGCGCGGTCGGTATCAATGTAAATCAGTACGTCAATATCGGCAAGATGAAGAACCAGGGCTACGATATGACCCTCGAATATGACCACACCTTCTCGGACGGATTCTTCGTCTCGGCCCGGGCCAACTACTCCTTCAACCGCAACAAGATACTCTACAACGACCAGCCGGACCAGGTCTGGAAGTACCAGAACACCGCCGGCTTCGCCTTCCAGCAGCAGCGCGGCCTGATAGCCGAAGGCCTGTTCGAGAGCGAAGACGAGATAGCCCTCTGGCCCACCCAGAAATTCGGCAAGATCCAGCCCGGCGACATCAAGTATCGCGACATCAACAACGACGGCGTGGTAGACAACTACGACAAGGTAGCAATCGGCTACACTGTCGTCCCTGAAATCAACTACGGTTTCGGAGTGAGCCTCGGCTGGAAGGGTATCGACGCCTCAGTCTTCTTCAGCGGCGTAGGCCACGTCACCCGCATCATCTCCGGCAACAACCTGTTCGGCGCTACTGCCGACATCAAGTATGAAGGCCAGATCTTCGCAGATGTGGCCCGAAATCGCTGGACGCCCGAGAATCCGGACATCAACGCCCCCTACCCCAGGCTCTCCCTCGAAAACGTAACCAACAACCAGCAGGCCTCGACCTACTGGCAGAGGGATATGAGTTTCCTGCGCCTTAAAAACGCCGAGATCGGCTACACCCTTCCCAAGAAAATCTCCGGGAAGATAGGCCTGTCTACCACCCGCGTCTACATCCAGGGAGTAAACCTCCTTACATTCTCTAAATTCAAGCTGTGGGATCCGGAGCTCGCCACCTCCAACGGCAGCGCCTACCCCAACATCAGGTCCTACAGCATCGGTATCAACCTCAATTTCTGACGCTATGAAGAAGAAATTTGTTTTTGCGATTTTCGCCGCGCTCCTTACTCTGAGCGCCTGCGACAGTTATTTCGATATCGACTTCCAGGATCAGGCTAACCTCGAGGAGATCTTCAGCAAGAAGAACACTACCGAGAGGTATCTGACCCACCTCTATTCATACCTGCCCCACGACGAGGATACCCACAACGGTACCGGCTATGTAATCCCGCGTTCAGACGAAGGGCTCTTCGGCTTCCTCGGCTACGGTCCCTTCAACAAACTCCGCAGCGGCGACTACAGTACCGCCGCCCAGGGCGATGTAGTCAAGTACAATGTCTGGAAGGATATGTACATAGCAATCAGGCAGTGTACGATCTTTATGGACTATGTAGACCTCGACGTTGAGGACACACCTCAGGTCAGGACCGCGATGAGGGCCGAAGCGAGGTTCCTTCGCGCCTTCTATTACTTCTGCCTGTTCAGGCAGTACGGCCCGGTGATTATCTGGGGCGACGATCTTGCTCCGGAAAACGCCGAAGGATCAAAACTGGACCGCAACACCGTAGAAGAGAACATCGACTTCATAGTCAGCGAGCTGGACAAGGCAGCCAAGGATCTTCCTACCACCCTTACCGAGATAGGAGCCAACGATTCCTGGACCGGACGCGCTACAAAAGCCGCCGCACTCGCCCTTAAATCCAGGGTACTCGTCTACGCCGCTTCCCCGCTTTACAACGGTCAGGACGGAGGCAACCTAAAGTCTGTCTTCACTTCCAAGAAAAACCTCTACGGCAAACAGATTTTCCCCGAATACGACCAGTCCAAGTGGGATAAGGCAGCCGCAGCTGCAAAGGATGTAATCGATCTCGGCTCATTCAACCTGTGTACTCCCACCTCCGGCAACAACGACTTCCAGAGAGCGGCTTCCGCCTATCAGAACGTCTTTTTCGAGACCTGGAACCAGGAAACCATCTGGGGCTGGTGGCACCTCGGAATCGGCCACACAGACGGCGGCTTCGCTACCTGGATAGGCGCTACCGGATCGTTTATGTACTCTACTGTACCGAACTTCCCTTCTCCTACCATCACCACCTCCTACGAGATGCTCCAGGCCTACACTCCTTCGCTGAAGATGGTAGACGCCTACCCGATGGCCCAGACCGGACGTTATCCGGTACTGGGATATCAGAAGAACGGCCGTTTCAACGACCTTTCCAAGCCAATAGTAGACGCCGCATCCGGCTACAGTACTACCGGGTGGACGGAGAACTACACCCAGCCCGTAGATGCCGACTGGGCCCCTACTTTCAAGGCCCACAACACTACGGTGGGCCGCGACGCCCGCTACTATTCCAGCATAGTCCCGGACGGCTTCTACTGGCCCAGCGACAAGATCAAGAAGCGTTGGGTCAGCTTCAAGAGCACTACCGACCCGATGGTCACCGTTCCCGTTACGAAGTTCGAGTCCGCCGCCCTTAACTGGGTCGGCTACGCGTGTCGCCGCTGGTATAAGGCAAATACCGCCTTCGTTACCGGCGCAGACTTTACGGGCGCCCAGAGATATGTCTATCCCGCCTTCAGGCTGGCTGAGATCTATCTCAACTATGCCGAAGCCTGCAACGAGAAGACCGAACGCAACGTAGACGAGTCTATCACTTATCTCGACAAGGTACGGCAGCGCAGCGGCCTTAACGGCATCCGCGCCGCATACCCCGAGATCGCTTTCGAAAACGCTTCCGGAACAACCACCATCGCCGGGATCAGCAAAACCAACAAAGAGTGGCTCCGTTGGTTTATCCAGCAGGAACGCTGGTGTGAGTTCGGAATGGAGGCTATGCGCCACTACGATATGTGTCGCTGGATGCGCGCGGAGGACGAGTACCCCTGCGCCGCCTGGACCCTTAATATGAAGGCCGAGAACTACGAAGACCTCTACACAAGGAGAAGCGACATTATGCCTATGGACAACGCGGACTTCCATTACCGCGACTACTTCTATCCCATCATCTCGACCCAGCTTGCCGAGATGGTCAACTTCACTCAAAACCCCGGATGGGAATAGGCCTATGAAAAAGATATTAATTGCTTCAATAGCCCTGGCGGTCTTCGCCTTATCCTCCTGTATCGAGGACTCCAGAGACAACTTTATGGTGGAGGATTCCCTGTCGCTGGTCTACGACGAACAGGTTGTACCGGTCTCGGTATATGCCGGTTCCTGCACTATCAGTGTGTTGAAGTCCGGCAAAGGAACGACACCTGCCAGCGCAACCCTCGGAGTTTCCACCGAGGCGCTCGATGCCTATAATGCAGAAAACAGTACATCTTACACCCCGATCTCTTCATCGTCCTATTCTTTCGCATCCTCTTCCATTACTATCAAGGCCGAGGAAATGACGGGAAAAGTTCAGATCGAATGGGATCCCAAGACGCTTCAGCCGGCCCTGAACGGCGGTCTTTCGGTCATACCGGTAGTGATTACCGATGCTTCTTTGGAAGTTAATCAGAAGCGCAACCTCGTTCTTGTAAACGTTCTGAATTCCGAGGTGGGCCTTGCCTCCTCAGGATCGACTGCAGTCGCAAGCGAAGATCCGCTCGAGGACCTCGAGATACAGATTAAAGTAGCCCTCGACTTCCCTCTTCCGGAGGATCTTAATGTAAACTTCGATGTCGATCCTTCTTTGATCGCGGCCTATGCCGCAGAAAAGGGCCTTGACGCCATAGCCCCTTTTGCCGGCTACGTACGTTTCCCGGACAAAGTAGTTTCCATACCCGCTAAGAGCAGCGACATATTCTTCACCTTAACCCTCAAGAATTCCGTTCTTTTCGATTCCAACGGAAAGATGAAGAGTTTCAATACTATAGTAGCCCCCATCAAGATTACCGGAACTTCAATCTCCGGAGTTTCCATCTCAGAGAGGGTTTACTATATGGTAGTCAAATCTCCTTTCTCAGGAGCCAGCGTCAGCCGCATCTGGGGTAAGTACTCTTCAACCCATCTATGGTCCGAGGACTATGGCCTTCCTTCCGGCGCAGACCGTACTATGACCCTTGACGCAGACTGGGTCTACCTGCCATACTCGGTAGGAGGCGATGTCGCAAAGATTACCGCTATCAGCGTAGGCGACACCGAGACCACCAAACTGGTCAACTGTACGGGCTTCAAGTCCAATACCATCACTACCGCCTGCGTTCGCGTTATCGACAAGGGCGACGGCACTACTATGCTTACCGCCTCCGGCGCTAACGGCGACAGCTTCGCCTTCTACACTTGGGAGGACGGCATCGACAACGCCCCGAAATGCACCGAACTTCAGTGTACCTGGCGCCGAGGCGGAGACCGATACGAGATCCACGGAACCTGGGCAGACGGAACTCTCTATGCCCATGCTTACCAGGGAACCTTCTCTACGAGGTACGAGATAAAGAACGGCCATTTCACAAAGACCGACCGTACTCTGGTAGACGTTCCGTTCACCGGTTTCGGCGGTATCTACAAACATCCGGACTACGATCAGATGATATTTGCCAGCGCCGATACTTCCGCCTTCGTGACCGCCCTCTCAACTACCCACAAAGCGGGTGACGGACAGGATATCCACGATATGCAGTATGAGAAGTATCCGGGCGGAAGACTGACCTTCGGCTACCGTCCCTTTACCTTCAAGGGAGACAAGTTCATCGCCTTCACTACCCTGGACAAGACCGAGGCAGGACAGCCGGATGTCCTCAGGGCCCGTCTCGTTATTGTTTCCGACAAGGGTGGCTTCAAGGCTTCTCTCGATCCGGACAATATGGACATAGTCTATCAGGCTCCTCTCCAGGGTGAAGACTTTGAAAGCGATGCCTTCGAGGCTCCTACTGTAATGCAGGGCGACTGCGCGGTGTGTGTACTCTCCAACAAGGTACTTATCGCCGCCAGCTTCCAGGGCATAGGTCTCAGCGTCTTCAAGATGGAATAATGCGATGAAACGATTGCTGCCGTTTACCCTGCTTGCTGTCCTCGCTGCCGGATGCGGCGAGGAACAGGGGGGCTACCAGCCCAGCCCGGCCGTAAGACTTACGGTCGGCAAGGTTGCCCACACGACAGCAACCATCCTCGTAGAAAGCATCTACTGCGACGAAGTATTCGTTCTCGCTGAAGAGATAGCAGTCATTGCCGACTCCGATCGGCAATCTCCCTCCGCAGCCCAGGTCATCTCCGAAGGCGTCCCTGCGGGTGAGGGCGAAGCCGTCCTGACCGGGCTCAGGCCCGGGACCCGCTATACAGCCTTCGGGGTGGGCCGTAAAGGAGACAAGGTTTCTAATGTAGAGAAGGTCAATTTCACTACTTCCGCCCAGGCCGGCACGCTGTATCCCTATGAACAGGGGCGCGACGGAGCGCCTGTATTTGCAGACATTACCCTGTGTCCGGGCGGAGGCAAGCCCAACAGCAATTCCTGGTTCACTGTCCCCTTCGGCTGGGACAAAGAGCGCTTTGCGCCCCACGTAAGCTATTCCGACTCCGAGGGTCAGCATTGGCTGTTCGAAGCGTTCCTCGCCCTTACCGGCTCAGATCCGGACGGTAAGTCTTTCGTCATAAGCAGCGGCGGCGCAGTTTCGGCGGACAAAGATTCGTGGGAGAACCTGATCCAATACTGGGTAGGCGAAGGCGGCGCGTTTTGCGCCCTAGACGAGGCTATAGCCGAAGCGGCTTCCGCGACTGGCTCCGTACCGCCGGCCCGCTATGCAGTAATGATGATGCCGGACCCGATACAGTTCGCGCGTTTTTCGGATAAGAATTCCACGACTGCTTATTGGGGAACACTCGAGGGCAAACTACTCGATTTCTCGAAAGCAACCGATCAGGTCCAGGCCCTGGAGTGGTACATAGACCGTGTCCGGGCCGAGTTCGCCGCAAGGAACTTCCGGTACCTCGAACTGGCAGGATTCTACATCCTATCCGAGGAACTGGTTGCAAAACCGGACGGTTGGAACTACGACCAGAAACGCTGGGACCAGATCCTCCCTCCTGTCGGAGATTATCTCGACTCCTGCAACGAAGGCCTCTACTGGATACCTTATCTGGGGGCTGACGGGACCGACATCTGGCGCACACTCGGCATCACTTACGCCTGGCTCCAACCCAACTATTACTGGGATGCCTCCGGAAGTAAACCTTTGAATAAGACAGTCCAGAAGATCGTTCAGCTCGGAATGGGCATGGAACTGGAATTCGAGTATTCGATGGTAGAAGAAGTGATGAAGATTCCCGGCATTAAAGGCCCTGACGCCCAGGGGAACTATTCCTTCACCCTGGGTGACGTCCCTTCCTTGCGCGCCCGCTTCCGCGAGTATATGACATCAATCGTAGAGAGCGGTCTCTACGGCAAGGCGCGAATCGCGCTTTATTCCGGTTCGAACGCTCTTTGGCAACTTGCGACTTCGAGCGAAAATGACGATATTGCGATGTATCTCGAACTGTGTCGTTTTATAAGTGAAAACCCTTTGAGAAAATGAAAAGAATACCGGCTTTGATTATATTGTCTCTGTTCTGTCTGGGATGCCTCCCGGCAGATGCAGACGCCCCGCTCCGCGACGCCGATCTCGTAGGCTACTCTCACCGTGAGCCCTATGCCTGGGATGCGGAGCGTTTCGGCCCCCACGTCAGCTGGAAGGCCCCCGACGGGAAAGAGCGCTGGCTGTTCGAGGCATTCATTTTCCTCGAAGGACAGGACTACCAGACAGGCAGGACCTTCGTCATCTCCCCTTCCGGAGCGTCTGCAACCAAAGCCGAATGGCAGCGCCAGCTGGACCTCTGGCTCGGACAGGACCGCGGAGTGGGCGCGCTCGAAAAAGCCTGCGGCGAGGTCGCAGCCCGAATAGGCAATCCGCCCGCGAAACGCAAGGTCATCATCGGCCTTCCGGACGCCATCATGTTCGAGCGTTTTTCAGACAAAACCAGCCGGACCGATTACTGGGGCGACGGCCTCGATTTCGCAAAGGTAGAAGACAGGCTCAAGGCCCTGGACTGGTACATGGAAGAGGCGCGCAGCCGCTTCGCCGCCCTCGGCTGTAAATACATTCAGCTGGACGGTTTCTACATCACCTCCGAAGAGATATACCTCCCCTACGACATAGACGTCAACTGCCGCTACAAGAACTGGGAAGACATAGCCCCAGCCCTGGCTGATCGCTGCCACTCCAAGGGCGAAAAACTCTATTGGATACCCTACCACATGGCCCCCGGCCACAAATACTGGAAGCAGCTCGGAATCGATCAGGCCTGGATGCAACCCAACTGGTATTGGGACCTTAAGTCCGGCGAACGCCATCCCTTCGACAAAACCTTGAAAGCGATGGAAGAAAACGGCCTCGGAATGGAACTCGAATT
>JAEEGG010015339.1_pt1 | contig 16098 bp, 14 predicted proteins | sample 9134161 | NCBI WGS metagenome assembly JAEEGG01 (sample SAMN16246543, study PRJNA631951) | gut metagenome | biome: gut microbiome; feature: rumen; material: CR-attached | host: Bos | place: Iran: Karaj | collected 2018-10
GTGTATTTTTGCGCCCTGAAACTAAAAACAAAAGTAAAATGAACAACAAGAAACTGTATCGTTCGATGGCCGACAAGAAACTCTGCGGTGTTTGTGGAGGACTTGGTGAATATTTTGACGTGGACCCCACATTGATTCGTCTGTTGTGGGTCATCTTCACCTTCTGTGGTGGCGCCGGTCTGTTGGCTTACATCATTTGCGCCATCATCGTGCCGCAGCAAAACCAGTTGCCGGAGCCGTAATGCTGGACAAAACCAGACATCATTGAATTTGGCTTTTCAAATTGATTTTTTCACGAAGAGCCTGTATCTTCCTTTCGATTTCCTGCTTTAGCTCTATCAAGTAGGCCAATTCTTTTTCATCGCTTTGGAATCCATTTTCGTTGTCTAGTTGCTCAAAGGTCAGTTTCTTAATGCGGGAACGAATGGCTCCTTCGTTTCGTTCAAATTTCTTTACCAATTCCTTAATTGACATCCCTTTGTGTAATAACTCTAGAAGTTCTGCATCTTCCTTAGGCGTCCACTTGGCGTAAGCATTGGCATAAAGCAGTTTTTGCTGCTCCATATATGATAGACTGCTCTCATCAATGGATTGAGGTTTTTGTGTAACATCCAAATCGTTCGGAATCAACACAGTAGCAACCAGTTTGTAATGAAACCCTTCAAACGCTATTCCGAGCGAAAGCACCAAATAAACACCCTCCAAATCCGCATAGCTGTCGGGGCTTTTCTTGAACTGTTCCAAAAATACGGGGTCGGTTATGGGGAAATCGTAGTTCGACTCATTGTAGGTAAACTTCATCCGATACTTTGAGTTTTCCCTTCCCTCATCACAATAAGCACAAGCATTATCAGGATGAATCAGCATCAACGAATAATCAAGTCGGTCAATGATAGTGGTCGGGATAGATTTTCCTCTGAAATAAAAAGCGGCTTGGTGTTGGGTATCTATGAGTTGATTCAAAAATTCCCTGGTAGGCGATAGCTCGAATGGGCAGATTTCCATCCGTGTACAATGTACATCTTCTGTATGCGCATTGTCGGGGCACGGATCCACATCGGTCAGTTTGACCAAAGAAAAAATCTTGAAACTCTCAGCAAGATGGTTGGGGATTTCACCGTTGGCAGACATTGAAACGGGTCGTATCCATCGCGGTCGGCCATCATCATGGCAGACAATGCAAAGACTTCCGTCAGATTGAGGTACGACTTCAATGCCAGCGATGCATCTGCCTCCATGCTTATAGGAATTTGCCAAACAAATGAAATACTTTTCCATGACGTCAAATTAAATGGACAATCTGAACTGTCTCTTTACTATGTTTTTGTAGATATTCTGCCAACAAGCGCCGATGGCATTGCTCGGGAGTGTCTTCACTACAAAGAAAACAAGCACCATCAAAAGGCTTGGCACCATATTTCTTTATAATCTCCCTGTCTTTCAATATTTTGGTATAAATCTCCACATATTCTTCCCAAGTCACTTCCTGCTTATGCCATTGGTCAAGCAGTTCTTTGGTGGGAGCAAAATCGACGATGTGCTTATATGGAATGTGGCAAATCTCTTGAGTAAAAAACTCTAAGTCCTTGCCTTTGGCAAAACCTGCCAATTGGCTGCTGTTGCTGATACGTACGTCAACAAGTTGTTTCACGCCGTTATCGCGTAATAAGCTGAAAAACTGTTCGGCACTTTTCTTCGTAAAACCTATAGTGTAAAACGTAATCATGTCAATATTCTCCTTCCAACTGCAATGCGGGTTTATAACCTATTTCCTTGTTTTTCAACCTGTAGGCATCCTTGAGCTGGTCTTCGGCGGTATAGGTGCCAAACAACTCATCAACTTCAGCAAGATGGTATTTCCGCGAATGGAGAAAATCGTTCACCATTCTTTTTTCCACCTCACCTTGAGAGGCCAAAATCGCGTCTTTCAAAATATGAAAGACTTCTATTCCTTGATTGTGAAAATATCTGGAAACCAATGAAAAACGGTGACATTCCAAAGGGTCGGCCTCTGAGCACATCAATGCGATGCAGAAGCCTCTTTCCAAACCTTTCATTAGTCTTTTTGCACCTTGTTGGAACAAAGGAGTCGTAACTGCCACCTCAAAATCCACCTGTCCCTCATCATTGATGCAGTCGGTTCGCCTTGCGCCAAACTCATTGCCAAAAGGCAGGTACTGGATGCCGTGCAACTTAAGAAAAGCCTTTATACTCTCCTCGTTGAACTGAGGTGCGTATTTGCTAGCAAGCACACTCCTAACATCCACTACACAGTTGATGCCGTGACGTTGCAACAACGTAAGGAACTCTTCTAATGACTGGCTAGAATGGCCTACGGTATATAATCTCAAAATACTCAATGCATTAAATATTATAGATTGCAAAAATAGTAATAATTATTGAATCAAATTCATGTTTCTTTGAAGTATCCTTCCCTTTTCATTTCGGCCAAAACCATACGGATTTCCCCGAATTGATAGTCATCACCTAAAACATCTCGTGCCGTGGTGATTTTTGGGTCTCCAGTAGCCTCAAAGTAGTCACGGATCTCTGCCATCTTTTCACTTGAAACAAATTGCGAAGCGGGGAAGCTACCTTGTTCCACCCAATATGTAAGATGACTGAGAATGGTTGATGCAGCCAGGCCTCTTGCTTTGGCTATGGCTTCGATGCTCATGCCTTGTTCCGCCATGTCTTTGGTCTGAAAGTAAGTAGCTCCATTGGTCTTTTTTGTTGGAACTTTAGCCAAATCACCGATGTCGGCCTTTTGTGGGTCTCGTCCTAGAAACTTTAGCACGATGTCGAGGATTTCGGCACCGAATCGTTTCACACTAATAACTCCCATACCTTTCACATCCTTTAATTCAGCCAAGGTGACTGGCTGCGCTTGGGCAATGGCTTTTAAGGTTTTGTTGGCTGCAACAATGTAAGCAGGTGCTCCTAATTCTTTGGATTTTTCAAGCCTCCATGCCGACAAAGCCGCATAGAGGGGACTCTTATCCATTGTGTCGTCCTTGATTTCCACCTTCTTTTTCCCACTTTTCTCTGCTTCAATCGCCTTCACCGACTTGGTTTTTTGGTATTCCTCGACCGTGAAACCGTCTTTGCAGGCTTCCAAACAACAGCCTTTCAGATAGATGCCTTCTTTAAGCAGCTTCAGTGTCTCGGTAAGTTGCTCGTTGACAGCTTGGTTGTCGGTCTTGAAGGGCAAGTCGAACAGCCCCTTGGCGATGGCTTTTAAGTGCTCATCAAAGTAGGCTACGCCTTTTGTTAATCGCTCCTTCAAGGTTGGGTTTTGCTCGCACGAAGGCGCTTGGTCGTGCAGCTTACGAATCTGGCCTTCGAATTTGATGCCGACAGAGCACAATTCCTCGTGAATCTTGTTGCGCCGCTGCGAGAGTTCTTGAATCAACGAATGCTCAAAGAGGGTGTCGTTGTCGTAGATCACCTTCATCAACTTGCCGAAGTCTTTATAGATGCCATCAAAGTTGATGAGCTCAAGCATGGTCTCCAACTCGTAATCGTGGCGCAATGCATCCACTTTCTCTTGCGTGGGTTCCTTTTCGGGAATATGTTCCACAAACTGGTCGACGGAATAGTCGTTGACCAATGCGTTGGAAGTGATGCGCGTTTTCAGTACAAGACCTTCAAGCGAAGTGCAGCGGCTGAGGGCAACATACACCTGTCCATGAGCGAAGGCTTGCCCCGCATCAACAATGACCTTGTCGAAAGTAAGGCCTTGGCTCTTGTGGATGGTGACGGCCCATGCCAAACGCAGCGGTATTTGGGTGAAGCTGCCAATTTCGTTTTCCTCAATCTCTTGATTCTCAGCGTTGATAGTGTACTCCATATTCTGCCATTTCAGCCTTGGAACAGTAATGTGCTCCCCTTCACTTTCGACAGTGAGGGTGCCTTCATCCTCGTCGTAGTCCACTAACCGCCCGATTTTACCATTGAAGAAAGCCTTTTCGGGGTTGGGGTCGTTCTTCACGAACATTACCTGCGCCCCGACTTTCAGTTCCAGTTCTTCCTTAGTAGGATAGGTGTTTTCTGGAAAAGTGCCGTGAACTACCGCTTTGAATTTCAGCGGTTTCTCCTTGATGGCCTCCAGTTTTGATTCGTTGATTTGGTCGGCCTGGTAGTTGTGGGTGGTCAGGGTGATGTAACCTTCATTGTCTTTAGGCTTAAAGTCAGGCTTAAAGCGTGTGTTGAGCAGTCGCACGCAATCGGCATCCATGCGATTGTTGCGCACTTTGTTTAATAATGTGATAAAATCGTCATCATGTTGACGGTAGATGTGCTCCAACTCGACGCAGACATATGGCGTTTTTCTTAGCACTTGGCTACCAAAGAAGTATGGCGTATCGTAATACGGCGACAGCACTTCCCATTCTTCGGGTTTGGCCACGGGCGCCAACTGGTGCACGTCGCCGATCATCAGCAGTTGCACGCCTCCGAAGGGTTTCTGTGAGCGGCGCACACGTCGTAACACTGCATCAATGGCATCCAAGACATCGGCACGCACCATACTTATTTCATCAATGATAAGCAGGTCGAGGCTGCGCATGAGGTTGAGCTTTTGCTTCTTCATACGGTGTAGCTGTGCTGTTATGGTGCTTGCATTGGGTGGTAAAGGTCCAAAAGGCAGCTGAAAGAAAGAGTGAATCGTCTGCCCGCCCGCATTGATGGCCGCCACACCAGTAGGTGCGACCACGACCATACGTTTGTAGGTCTTTAGCGGCAGATTTTTCAGGAAAGTGGTCTTGCCCGTGCCTGCCTTTCCCGTAAGAAAGATGTGCGAGTCGGTGTAGAGCACCAGTTCCTCAACGAAGTCAAGTTTCTGGTTGACAAAAGTTTGCTGTGCCATGTTTTGAATCGTGTTCATTGTGCTAAAGTAGTAATTATTTTTCATTTTTATGGTGGGGTATTAGTTTTTGTTGTAATTTTGCAAGCAGTTGGTCGCGGACAACGGAAGGAAAAACAAATGGATTATCAAGACGTGAGGGACGGGCCATCTGACACGATACCCCCCGCGATAACAAGCTAAGCCTCTCTTTTGGGAGGCTTTTTTATTTGTCTCTTATAGAGCGTTTGGAAGGCTAGGCTTTTGTTCTTTCCTATACGAATCTCTTCAACATATACATAAAGATTGCCTATTGTTTTGCGGTAAACGAAAGTCTTCAATTTGTGTTTCTTGGTTTTCTTTTCAGAGAATTCAACTTTGTCGCGATACTTAATAATGTATGGGATTAAGAGATAGTCCTCTATGGACAAAGGGGTTCGGTCATTACTATCATTTCCATGTCGCGATTCAGAATGTCTTACACCTGAAGTTTCAATGACGTGTTTGTAACCCGTCAAATCAATTCCATTCTTTTTGGCCAAGGTCATCAATTCCTCATCAACTTCATTGTCTATAATGGCAAATTTGTAGTCGCATTTTTGATTAATCAATTCAATTAGTTCCAAAAACGGGATCTTTGTTTGCTGTTTTTTGTCAAATGGTTTCTTATCTGTCATAATTTGCTTGTTTTTCTTGCCGCAAAGAAACGCCATCTGTCAAGATAAAGCCGTTGATTAAACGTTTGTAGTCGACAGTAGTCGTTTGTTGTCGTTTGCTGTCGGGTATTATGCTGTAATAGAGTTGTTTATCAAATTGTTTTTGGATTTGCATATTATTTCCTATTTTTGTGGCGATTTTTTCAAAGCAACAATCAACAAAATCTCAACAATATGAAAAAAGTTTTCTCAGCAATCGTGGCTTTGGTTCTCGTTTTTTCTTTCGGGAAAGCCAATGCCTGCACTAATTTCTTGATTACCAAAGGTGCCTCAACCGATGGCTCCTGCATGATCTCTTACGCCGCCGACAGTCACGTGCTGTATGGCGAACTTTATCATTATCCTGCCAAAGATTGGCCGGCAGGTGCCATGCTTGACGTCTATGACTGGGACGGTGGCATGTATCGTGGTCAAATCCCGCAGGTGGCACATACCTATAATGTGGTCGGCAACATGAACGAATGGCAGCTGGCCATTGGTGAGACAACATACGGTGGCATCGAAAGTCTTTGGGAAGGCCCTGGTATCATCGACTATGGTAGCCTGATTTACATCACATTGCAGCGTGCCAAGACCGCCCGCGAAGCCATCAAGTGCATGGGTGAACTGGTGGCTAACTATGGCTATGTCAGCGAAGGCGAGTCATTCTCCATCTCCGATACCGAAGAGTGCTGGATCCTTGAGATGATTGGTAAAGGCAAGGATAACAAAGGCGCCGTGTGGGTAGCTCGCCGTATTCCCGATGGCTATGTGAGCGGTCACGCCAACCAGGCCCGCATCACCACCTTCCCATTGGCCACGCGTAAGTGCAAGACCAGCATCACTTTCAAGAATATCGACAAACTCCTGAAAGACCCGAACATCGACTGTGTCTATTCTGATGATGTCATCAGCTTCGCCAAGCAAGCCAAACTTTATGATGGTCCGGACGATAAGTTCTCCTTCTCCGATGTCTACAACCCCGTTACTTTCGACGGTGCCCGCTTCTGCGACCTTCGCGTGTGGGCCATGTTCAACAAAGTGACCGACAACATGAAAGACTATTGGGGCTATGCCACGGGTCGCGATATCAAGCGCGTGCAGCCTTATACCGCAGGCATGTGCCAAACCCCCGACAACTTCCCCACCAACCGTATGCCTTTGTGGGTGTTGCCCAACAAAAAAGTGAGCGTGCTCGACATGATGGACTTCATGCGCGACCATCTCGAAGGCACCGACCTCGACATGTCGCAAGACGTGGGTGCTGGTCCCTTCCACTGCCCTTACCGTTGGCGTCCTATGGACTGGGAAGTTGATGGCGTGACCTACGTGCATGAGCGCACCACCGCCACCCAACAGACAGGCTTCAGCTTTGTCGCGCAAAGCCGCGGTTATCTTGAATGGCCTATCGGTGGTATCATTTGGTTCGGCGTCGACGACACCGACAACTGCGTCTACTGCCCCATGTACACCTGCATGACCGAGATTCCCGAGTGCTTCCGCGAAGGCAACGGCTCGATGAGCGAATGGTCGGAGACCTCTGCTTTCTGGACCTTCAACCAGATGAGCAACTGGGCCTACACGAAGTACAATTACATCCATCCTGAAATCCGCAAACGCCAACGTGAGATGGAGACCAGTTGGGTGGAAAAAGAAATCCCCACTTTAGATGCACGCGTTAATACCATCAAAGGAAGAGAAGCGCAGGTTAAGGAACTCACCCAATTCTCCTGCAACCAAGCCAATAAGATGACGCAAGGTTGGAAGAAATTCTATCAGCAATTGTTCATGAAGTATATGGACGGCAATCTGAATACTGCCCAACCTAATAAGCCTGGACAGAAATACACACCTATCAAGAGCGAGCATCCCAAGTATAGCGATGAGTATTATCGGATCCTCATTGAGAAGACCGGAGACAAATACAAAGCCTACTAAAGACAACAATTAAACAATCAACAACCAACGATTCAACATCCTATGACAAACCCAGAAGAAGAAAAAGTAACGGAAAAGAAGTCGCTCAATTTCATTGAAGCGAAAGTGGAAGAAGACCTCGCCAACGGTAAGAACGGCGGTCGTGTACAGACGCGCTTTCCCCCAGAGCCGAACGGTTACCTTCACATTGGCCACGCCAAGGCCATCTGCCTCGACTTCGGCATTGCCGCACAACACGGCGGCGTGTGCAACTTGCGCTTCGACGACACCAACCCCACCAAGGAGAACATGGAGTATGTCGATGCCATCAAAGAGGATATCCAATGGCTTGGCTACCAGTGGGGCAACGAATACTACGCCTCTGACTACTTCCAGCAACTCTGGGATTTTGCCATAGAATTGATCAAACGCGGCAAGGCTTACATCGATGAGCAAAGCTCCGAGGAGATTGCCGCACAGAAGGGCACGCCAACGCAACCAGGCGTGGAAAGCCCCTACCGCAACCGTCCCATTGAGGAATCACTCGACTTGTTCAACAAGATGAACAATGGCGAGATTGGCGAGGGAAAGATGGTGCTTCGTGCCAAGATTGACATGGCCAACCCGAACATGCACTTCCGCGACCCCATCATCTATCGTGTGGTCGACACGCCGCACCACCGCACGGGCACCAAGTGGCACGCCTACCCGATGTACGACTTCGCCCACGGACAAAGCGACTATTTCGAGGGTGTCACTCACTCATTGTGCACACTTGAGTTTGTGGTGCACCGTCCCCTTTACGACTTGTTCGTCGATTGGCTCAAGGAAATCCGAGGCGAAGGCGACAACATGGACGACAACCGTCCGCGTCAGACCGAGTTCAACAAGCTGAACCTCAACTATATCCTTTTGAGCAAGCGCAACCTGCTCGTCCTTGTCAACGAGGGTTTGGTGAGTGGTTGGGATGACCCGCGCATGCCCACAATCTGTGGCTTCCGTCGCCGTGGCTACACCCCAGGTGGCATCCACAAGTTCATCGACAAGATTGGTTATACCACCTACGATGCTCTGAACGATTTCGCCCTGATGGAGAGCGCCATCCGCGAAGACCTCAATGCCACAGCCACCCGCGTGGCTGCTGTGGTCAATCCGGTGAAGCTCGTCATCACCAACTATCCTGAAGGACAAATTGAGGAGATGGAAGCCATTAACAACCCCGAGGACGAGAGTGCCGGCAGCCACAAGATCGCCTTCAGCCGCGAGCTGTGGATCGAGAAAGAAGACTTCATGGAAGACGCGCCGAAAAAATACTTCCGTATGACGCCTGGCAACGAGGTGCGCCTCAAGAACGCCTACATCGTGAAATGCACAGGCTGCAAGAAGGACGAAAATGGCGAAGTCGTCGAAGTCTACGCCGAATACGACCCCGACACAAAGAGCGGCATGCCTGGCGCCAACCGTAAGGTGAAAGGCACCATCCACTGGGTGAGCCGCGAGCGTTGCCTCCAAGCCGAGGTGCGCATGTACGACCGCTTGTGGAAGGTAGAAAATCCGCGCGATGAACTCGCTCGTCTGCAAAACGAAGGCAAGACCGCATTGGAAGCCATGAAGGAGATGATGAACCCCAACTCGCTTGAGGTGCGTCCCGTGTGCTATGTGGAGGAATACTTGGCCGATGCCAAGCCACTCGACCACTTCCAGTTCCAGCGTATCGGCTATTTCACCGTCGATAAAGACAGCACGGCCAATCATCTGGTCTTCAACCGCACTGTGGCGTTAAAAGACACATGGGCTAAGACAATGTAATTGTAATCATCTTGAATGCATTGTTTTGTGGAGACGGAGTGCACACCGTCTCCACATTTTTTATGCGATGGGGTCACGCAGTTTGTCGTTATGGATATGGCGTTCCCTGTCGCGCACGGTCTTCTTCTCCATATTCTTGGCGAAGGCTTCAGTGAGGTCGACGCCAGTTTGGTTGGCTAGGCAGAGCAGCACCCAGAGAATATCAGCCATTTCATCGGCCATATTGCGGTTTCTGTCTGATTCTTTGAACGATTGGTCGCCATAGGTGCGGGCGATGATGCGGGCCAACTCACCGACTTCCTCGGTCAGCAGGACCATGTTGGTCAATTCGCTGAAATAACGCACGCCGTAAGTCTTTATCCATTCGTCAACGGCAGTTTGGGCTTCTTTGATAGACATTTGTTGAATTGTTGATTGTTGAATTGTTGAAACGGAGCCATCGACAGACTCAGGCACCCTTCACTTTTTGTTTGGCATAGATTCCTGAGCCCGCCGAAGGGCCGACCAAAAATAGTTGTTTTTTCTTTTATGCCCTCCAATTCCAACAATAATCTTAATTTTGCAGCATTAATTGAAATGATGAAAGCCAAGTTTTTGCTCATAGTTTCGTTTTTCTTCCTGTTGTCGCAAATGCTTGTGGCTCAAGAGCAAGACACTGTGCAACGCAAGAAGACCCGCATCCATATCGAGCATTACGATGTCGCCACTTTTTCGAAGAGCATGGGCGACATGCAACGCCTCATCGGTCATGTGAAGATGCGCCACGACTCGGCCTATTTTTTCTGCGATAGTGCCTATTTCTATGAGAAGACCAACAATTTCAACGCTTTTCAGAATGTACACATCATCGTCAACGACAGTGTGGAAATTTTCAGTGACTTGTTGGATTATGACGGAAACACACGCTTTGCCGAGTTTCACGACAACGTGCGTCTGCGTGACGACTCCACCATGCTTTATACTGAATACTTGACTTACGACCGCAACCTGCATTTGGCCAGTTACCCAGATAGTGCAACCACAATCCGTGGCGACAAAACCTTGAAAAGCCATTACGGTTATTATCGCGACCGACTTAAGGAGTTCTCGTTTTTTGAGAATGTGGAGGTCTACAGCCCGAAATACCAGATGTACACCGATACTTTGTTTTACAACACAGGCATCGAAAAGATGTGGTTCCAAGGGCCAACAACCATAATCAATAAAGAGAATGTGCTGGAAGGCAAGCATGGTTATTATCTTGTGAATGAAGACTATGTGTATCTCGACCAACGGCCTTTCATGCACAACGAGACCCAACTGATGTGGTCGGATTCTATCTTCTACGACCGCAACCTGGGTCTGGCTCAGGCTTATAGCCAAGTGGATATGATTGACACTTCATATAAAGTCATCATGCGTGGCGATTATGTGGAAATGTGGGAAGACCAAGGATTTAGTTTTGCAACAGACAGTGCCTACGCCATCAGTTATGACGGCGGCGATTCGCTTTATATCCATGGCGACACCTTGTTTTTGCATTTCGACAAACAGAAAGAAGAGGCCAAGAAACTCATCGCCCGCCGACATGTGCGCTTCTTTAAGTCGGATCTGCAAGGCAAATGCGACACTTTGACTTACTTGATGTCCGATTCCACCATTAGGATGCGTGTGGCACCTATCCTATGGACTGAAGACAGTCAGATGTCGGGTACGGATATCGACATCAAAATCAAGGAGAGCACGGTGGAATGGGTGCTGCAAAAAGGGAATGCTTTCATCATTTCACAAGATACCATTGAGGGTTTCAACCAAATTAAAGGGATGGACATCACCTCACTTTTCAAGGACGGCGATATCCATCATGTCAACGTGGATGGCGACAAAGCCGAGACCATCTATTGGATTCGTGACGATGACGGAGGGCTTATCGGCATCGATGTTTCGAAGTCGGAAACCATGGTTATTGAGATGAAAAATAACGGGATCTCCAAGATAAAAGGCTTCAAAGGCATCACGGAAACTATGTATCCCGAGGAAGACTTGAACGAAGGTAGCCGTTATTTGTCAGGCTTCAAGTGGCACGATGAGGCAAGGCCGAGAGACAAGGATGATATTTTCCGTCGTATCGAGGCTGAAATGCCGCAGGTCGAAGTCGCACCCACAGAAATCCAAACCGAAACGTCAACGGAAGAAGCTGAAGAAACGGAAGTCCAAGAAGAACAACCGAAACGGCACCGACCCAGAAAAGAAAACAGCGATTAAACAAATCGAAGATTCAACGTAATTAATTCAACAATAAACAATTAAACAATGAAGAAATTAATTCTTATCCGTCACGGAGAAAGTGAATGGAACAAATTGAACCTCTTTACGGGGTGGACCAATGTCGACCTCTCGGAGAAAGGCGTACAAGAAGCCATCGAAGCAGGCAAAACGCTGAAAGAAAACGGTTACAAACCTGAAATCTGCTTCACCTCTTATCTGAAGCGCGCCATCAAGACCTTGAACTTGGCTCTCGAAGCCATGGACATGGACTGGCTGCCAGTGTACAAGTCATGGAGACTTAATGAGAAATCGTATGGCCAGCTGCAAGGCCTCGACAAGAAGATGACCGCTGAGAAATACGGTGACGAGCAAGTGCGCCTGTGGCGTCGCGCCTTCGATGTGCGTCCGCCTGCGTTAGATATGAACGACCCGAAAAGCCCGCGCATGGACCCGCGCTATGCCGAGCTCACCGACGATCAAATCCCGCTCACCGAGGCCCTTTGCGACACCATCGAGCGTGTGATGCCTTACTACGAGAACAACATCATGAAGGCCTTTGAGACCCACAACCAAGTGTTGGTGGTTGCCCACGGCAACAGTTTACGTGGTGTGGTGAAGGTGCTGAAAGGTATGAGTAACGACGAAATCATTGCCTTCAACATCCCGACGGGCATCCCGTATGTCTTCGAGTTTGACGACAACATGAAGCTCCAAAATGACTTCTTCCTCGGTGATCCCGAGAAGGTGGCCGCGCTGATGGCCGCCGTTGCCAACCAAGGCAAGGCGAAATAAGGGAAACAAATCTACCACAAATCTGTTACAAATAATAATCGGTCGGCAAGGGATTTCCTCGCCGACCGATTATTTTATAGTCTATTTATGTAAGATTTGTGTAAGATTTGTTTCCAAAAAAAATCAGAAGATATAGTTAAATCCGACGAAAGTTTTCAGTTTCTCGCCATCGTGTTTGTCCAAGGCTTTGCCTAGGTCGACGGACACGACAAGGTTGCGATTCATAATGAGTTTGAGGCCACAGCCTGCGCTCATGTGAAGCCTTTCTTTTTCGCCACTGCACAACTTGGGAATAGGCGGTTCGAAAATCATATTGTCAGGACGAATCATCCATTCTTCATTGTATTTCTGTGTTACCAAGCCTGCGTCGAAAAAAGGATTCAAGGCCACTAGCCAGTTCTGGTTGATGAACTGGAAACCTACGATACGCCAACGCAACTCCAAGTTGGCAAAAGCAAAACCTTCACCAATGACACTGTTGCGGTCCACACCACGCAAGGTCGTGCTGCCTCCTAAACCTTCGGTGTACATCTTTTGGAAAAACATGGTATTTAGATTGTTAATCATATACCAAGGCGTCCTGCCTACAATACGGTTTTGGGCACCAATGCGATAGGCGAAGGTCAGTTTGTCTTTATAAATGGGAATATAGTGTCTCCAAAGGAAAGTGAAGGAAAGGTTGTTCTTGGAAATATCAGTGGCTCCGACAAGTGTTCCCTCAGCATAGATACCTCTCGTGGGGTCGCTATTGTGGTCGCGGCTGTCGTAAATCATGCCGAGACGGAGTTGGGTGGTAATGCCGCCATTAACCTCACTGGGGAATATTGCACCTCCGCGCACATAATTTTCGTACAAAGTAGCTTGACCGGCGTAGTCTGGCATTTTGATGGTATCAAGCGAAGAAGTCTTGGTGCTGTAGAAAGCCAAACCTGCCGTCCAATAGAGGTTCGGTACACTAAAGAAAGGTCTCTGCATACTTCCTACAAAGCGGAATTGGTTGCGGTTGAGGAAGTGATAGCCGCTTTTGACCCCTTCAATGTCTGCATAAGGGTCGAATGGATTGGCAAAATAGCCATTGAAGCCGAAAAACTCGTATTTCTTGGCGTAGAAATAGGTCACATCGAAGAAGAGTTTTGTGTCTTTCACGACGTAAGGCATGTCGCTATAGAAGCGGAACACACCTGAGCCTTTGGTGTAGCGCGAGGCTTCCACGTTGAATTTGTAGTCGTAGCGCGGATAGCGCGAGCCATCGCCGAAGTTGAAGATGTCGCAAGTCACACCATACTGGAAGCCCAAGTCGGCATCATAGCCCACCACGGGCAGCGGACCGAAGTTCCAGCCTTTCTTGATGATTTCGCCTTTTTCGTTGTAAGTTTTTTCTTTCTTGGCTTTCTTTGGCTTGTCTTGTGCGAAGGTGCCCGCAGCCAATAGCAGGGCGAGCATTAGTAGTAAGGTCCTTTTCATATTCGTGTCAGTTTTAATGGCTGCAAAAGTATGGTTTTTTCTATTACAGCCAAAAATAATCCTATTTTTGCGCCATAAATCAATTGAAATGTCCTTCCTCGAACTACTATTGATTGCCGTTGGACTTTCCATGGATGCCTTCTCAGTCTCCATCTGCAAAGGCTTGACCACCAAGAAATTCTCTTGGCGCATGGCCATAATTTGTGCCTTATGGTTTGGTGGATTCCAGGTCATGATGCCTGTCATTGGGTATTTTTTGGGTGCCCAATTTGAGGACTTTATCGATTCTTACGCGCATTGGATTGCCTTTGGTTTGCTCTTTTTGGTGGGTGCCAACATGATTCGTGAGGCCGTTTGGGATAACAAGGAAGAGGATAAAGAAAGCAATTCCCTTGATTTAAAGACAATGTTCTTTTTGGCCATTGCCACCAGCATCGATGCCTTGGCGGTAGGTGTTTCTTTTGCCTGCATCCAAGTGAATTTGTGGTCGTCGGTGCTCGTCATCGGTCTGACCACCTTTGTTTTCTCCGTCTTGGGCGTAAAGATCGGCAATGTGTTTGGTGCGAAATATGAAAAGTCTGCGGGGATTATTGGTGGTATTATATTGATTATCATAGGATTGAAAATCCTTTTGGAGCATTTGGGCATTATCAGTTTTTGACAGAAAAGAAAAAAACTGACCAATTAATTGCACACCATATCAAAATATTGTGTAATTTTGCAGCGCAAAACGGTTCGGGATGTAGCGCAGCCCGGTAGCGCGCTTCGTTCGGGACGAAGAGGCCGCAAGTTCGAATCTTGTCATCCCGACTTTGTCAAAGCCAGCTTGAGTTTCAGGCTGGTTTTTTTGTAGTACTGCGGACCCTGAACTGGTTCCTGATTCTGTCGAAGGACGCGAAGGGTCGCCCTAATGAAAAAATGATGAAACCCAACATCGAAATCATGGCTCCAGTGGGCTCATACGAAGCCCTGTCAGCCGCCATACAAGCCGGCGCCGGAAGCGTTTACTTCGGTATTGGCAAGCTCAATATGCGCTCACGCTCGGCGAAGAACTTTACTCTGGACGACCTGCGCCAACTGGCCGAGACCTGCAACGAAAACGGCGTAAAGAGTTATGTCACAGTCAACACCATCATCTATGACGAGGAGATGGAGGAGATGCATCAGTTGCTCAATGCCATCAAGGCCAACGGCATCTCGGCCATCATTGCCTCCGACCAAAGTGTGATTCAATATGCCCGACAAATCGGCATTGAGGTGCACATGTCTACCCAATGCAACATCACCAACCTGGAAGCCGTGCGCTACTATTCGCAGTTCGCCGACGTGATGGTGACCGCCCGCGAGTTGAACATCGACCAAGTTCGTTATATCACAGAACAGATTGAGAAACAGCAGATTCGCGGCCCGCACGGCGACTTGGTGCGCATCGAGGTGTTTTGCCATGGGGCTTTGTGCATGGCCATTTCTGGCAAGTGCAACCTCAGCCAAGACCTGTTCAATTCTTCCTCCAACCGTGGCGCTTGTTTGCAACTTTGCAGGCGCGGTTACGATGTGCGCGAGCGCGAGGAAGGCTACGAGTTGACCCTTGACAATGAATACATTATGTCGCCGAAAGACCTTTGTACATTGCCTTTCTTGGACAAAGTTTTGGACACAGGCGTAGAAGTGTTGAAAATCGAAGGCCGAGGCCGCTCGGCGGAATACACCAAGATGACGGTTTCGGTTTACAGCGAGGCGGTAAAAGCCATTCAGGAAGGCACGTTCATTCAAGAGAAAATCGACGCTTGGATGGAACGGCTGAAGAGCGTTTACAACCGTGGCTTCTGGGATGGCTATTATTTGGGCCGCCGCACCTTCGAGTGGTCAAAGCAATACGGTTCGCAAGCCACCCAAACCAAGGAGTATATCGGCCTGATTACCAACTACTACAGCAAATTAGGCGTGGCCGAAATCCGAATGGACAGCCACGACCTCAAACTCGGCGAACAAATCATGATTATCGGGCCGACCACCGGCGTTTATGAAGACACTTTGAGCGAAATCCGCGTGGATTTGGGTTCGGTGGAGCAAACCGTCAAAGGCGAGTATTGTTCCATTCCCGTGAAGTCGTTGGTGAGGCGCGGGGATAAGGTTTATAAGGTGGTTTCCACCATGTAGGGCTGTCGCACCGAGGCAGCCGCTTCGAAAATTCGTCGTGCGGCGGCCATAGTATGACAGTCCTACAAACCATTCATTGCTTTACCCAAATAAGCTTGCTGACATCGTAGCCTCGGCGTGTGGCTTCTGCAAGAATGGCTTGCTTTACGTTCTCGTCCAGTTTCGGTGTGC
>JAEEGG010015341.1_pt1 | contig 16093 bp, 15 predicted proteins | sample 9134161 | NCBI WGS metagenome assembly JAEEGG01 (sample SAMN16246543, study PRJNA631951) | gut metagenome | biome: gut microbiome; feature: rumen; material: CR-attached | host: Bos | place: Iran: Karaj | collected 2018-10
GCGGCGAGAAATCGGAGTGCATCATTGGCGACGGTAACGTTATCCGTGAGAACGTGGTCATCAACCGTGCCACCCATACCGGTGGACAGACGGTTATTGGCAATGGTAACGTGCTTATGGAGGGTGCCCATATCTCGCACGACACGAAGGTTGGCAACAATTGTGTCTTCGGCTACGGTACGAAGATTGCCGGCGACTGCGAGATAGAGGACAATGTCATCTTCTCCTCCTCAGTTATTGAGAATGCGAAGACCCGTGTCGGTCGTAGCTCTATGGTGCAGGCCGGTACTACCTTCTCGCGTGACATTCCGCCCTATATCGTTGCTACAAAGAAAAACACCTACGGCGGTGTGAACTTCGCCGTAGGTCGTCAGTATGGTGTGGATGAGAAGGTGCTGAAGCACTTGGCCAATGCCTATCGTCTGGTGTTCAACGGCGGCACATCGCTCTTCGATGCCGTCATGCAGATTGTAGAGCAGGTGCCCGATGGCCCTGAGGTGCGTCACGTCGTGGAGTTCCTGCGTGCTACCAAGCTCGGCATCATCTCGAAGAAATAAGTTAGTACGACGCCGAGCAGGGAATCCCTGCGGCAATTACCCGGTCGCGAATGGCATCCAGCTGTTCGCGACTTGCTTTTTCCAGTCCTTTGGTGGGCGTCTCGCGGTCGATGGTGTAAATCATGACCTGCTCGGGAGCAATCTCCTTGACGGCCTCCAGCCACGGCCCTACATATTCTTCGCCCGTGTTGTCGATGTCGTTGCCCTTGAGGAACATTGTCTGGATGATAATATGCCCGTTGAACGCCTTCATGCGTTCAATAATCTGCTGAACGTCGTAAGTGCCCGAGGGATGGTCTACTTTCCGGATGAAGTCGATGTCCACGGTGTCGAGCTTCAGGATGTTGTTGTCCACAAGCATCAGCGCGTCGTGAACCGCCTGACGGTGAATCATCGTCGAGTTGCTCAATACCGAAACCTTGGCTTTGGGACAATATTGGTTGCGCAGGCGGATGGTGTCGCCGATAATCTCCGCAAAGTGCGGGTGGCACGTCGGTTCGCCATTGCCGGCAAAGGTCAGCACGTCGGGCAGCTGGCCGTCCTCCTGCATCTGCTGCAGCTTCCGTTCCAATGCCGCTGCCACCTCTTCGCGGGTAGGCATCGGCAGGGTGGGGCGGTGGTCTTCGTTGAACCCGCACTCACAGTAGATACAGTCAAAGGAGCACACCTTGCCGTCCTTCGGAAGCAGGTTGATGCCTAATGAAATGCCCAGACGACGGCTTTGTACGGGGCCGAAAATGGGCGATGGATAGATAATTGTACTCATATTCGGCTGCAAAATTACTATTTTTATTTAAGATTTGAGGTTTGAGGTTTGAGGTTTTTAAAAAAGAATGTTAAATGAGGCCTAAGTAATCGTATTTCTCAAATCTCAAATCTCAAATCTCAAAATTTCTCTGTATCTTTGCAGGCAAATTTCGATTTACGTACGTAAAAGTAAATGAAGAATAGACAGAAAGCGACCCGTCGCCGTCATGGCATGCAGGTTGTGACATTGTGTATCAGTACAACGATGGTGCTGATATTGCTTGGGCTTGTGGTGTTCTCGGTGCTCACGGCCCGTAACCTTTCTAACTATGTGAGAGAGCATCTGACGGTGACCGTCATGCTGAACGATACGGTGAGCGTCAACGATGCCCACCACCTTTGCCGTGACCTGTATCACCGCCCCTATGCCCGCAACATCGACTATGTGAGCAAGGAACAGGCGCTGAAGGAGCAGACGGTGGCTATGGGCAGCGACCCCTCGGAGTTCTTGGGTATGAATCCCTTTGTGGCAACGCTGGAGTTGCAGCTGAAGTCGGACTATGCTAACCGCGACTCGCTGCAGTGGATAGCCAAGGAGCTGAAAGAGAATGCGAAGGTGGCCGACGTAGCCTATCAGGAGGACTTGATGGATCGCGTGAACCGTAACATTCGTAAGGTGAGCCTGGTGCTGCTGGTACTGGCGGTGCTGTTGACGTTTATCAGTTATACCCTGGTGAGCAATACTGTTCGCCTGAGGGTATACTCTCAGCGCTTCCTTATCAATACGATGAAACTGGTGGGAGCATCATGGGGCTTCATCCGCCGTCCGTTCATGCTCGACGGCCTAGGCGTGGGCATAGTGGCTGCATTGCTGGCCTGCATGGTACTTGGTGGCGCTGTATGGTCGCTCTATCGCTACGAGCCCAACCTCACCGATATCATCACGTGGCAGGTGCTGGTCATTACCGGCATTGCCGTGTTCCTGTTTGGCATCCTCATCACGCTGTTGTGCTCCTACATCTCGGTGAACCGCTATCTGCGGATGAGAGCCAGTGCGTTGTATAAGATATAAGGAGGAGTTAAAGGAGTTAAGGAGTTAAAGGAGTTAAGGAGTTAAAGGAGTTAAGGAGTTAAAGGAGTTAAAGAAGTTAGAGGAGTTAAAGAAGTTAAGAAGAATAAAGATATGGATAAGAAAGATTTAGCATTTGGCCGTATGAACTACATCCTGCTTGCCGTAGGTATGTTGGTGGTAATCATCGGCTTCATCCTGATGGGTGGTGGAAGTTCTACGGAGGCCTCCTACAACCCCGACATTTTCAGTACCCGTCGTATTGTTGTGGCACCTGTAGTGTGCCTGCTGGGTTTTGTGTCAATGGTTTATGCCGTAGTGCATAAATCTAAGGATTGAATGCTTCGCTAATGAATAGTGAACAGTGAATAGAGAAAAGAAATGGACTGGATACAAGCATTGATATTGGGCCTGATACAAGGCCTGACGGAATACCTGCCCGTAAGTTCCAGCGGTCATCTGGCCATCGGTCAGGCGCTGTTTGGCATGGAGGACGGCGACGAGAACCTGATGTTTACCGTTGCCGTGCATGTGGCTACGGTGCTGTCGACGCTGGTTGTCTTGTGGAGCGAAGTAGACTGGATATTGAAGGGACTCTTCAAGTTCAAGATGAATGACGAGACGAAATACGTGCTGAACATCCTAGTGTCGATGATTCCCGTCGGCATCGTTGGGCTGTTCTTCAAGGACTATGTGGAAGAGGTGTTCGGCTCAGGACTGCTGATTGTGGGCTGCTGCCTGTTGCTGACAGCTATGCTGCTCATCTTCTCCTACTATGCCCGTCCGCGTCAGAAGGAGCATATTTCTATGAAGGATGCCTTCATCATCGGACTGGCGCAGGCTGCTGCCGTGCTGCCGGGACTATCGCGTTCTGGCTCCACCATTGCCACGGGCTTGTTGCTGGGCAATAAGAAGGAGAAACTGGCGCAGTTCTCGTTCCTCATGGTTATTCCTCCCATCTTAGGCGAGGCCCTGCTTGACGTGTTGAAAGCCATGAAGGGCGAGGCAGTGATGGGCGATATCGGTACGTTCCCGCTCTGTGTGGGCTTCCTGGCTGCCTTTGTCAGCGGCTGCGTTGCCTGCAAGTGGATGATCAATATCGTAAAGAAAGGTAAGCTGCTTTACTTCGGCATCTACTGTGCCGTGGTGGGAGCTGTCACCATCATCTGCAGTCTTCTGTAGTTCGTTAAATCGTAGATGGAGAACCCGTAAATCGTCAATAGTCAAGGTGGATTTCAACGCAGGCGAGTTTCTATACATCAACAAACCCTACCGGATGTCATCGTTCGGTGCGCTGGCTCATATTCGTTTCCTGGTGTCGAAGAAGATGCACGTTAAGCGGGTGAAGATGGGACATGCCGGTACGCTCGACCCCTTGGCAACAGGAGTGCTTATCCTCTGCACGGGCAAGGCTACCAAGCAGATAGAGACTTTGCAATTGAACGACAAGGAATATACGGCCACCCTGCAGTTGGGAGCCACCACACCTTCTTTTGACAAGGAGCATACCGTGGATATGACCTATCCCACGCGCCACATCACCCGCGAGGTGATACTCCAGACGCTGGAGCAGTTCAAGGGCGACATTATGCAGGTGCCGCCGCTCTTCTCGGCGGTGATGGTTGACGGTCATCGTGCCTACAAGTTGGCTCGCAAGGGAGCCGACGTCGAATTGGCTGCCAAGCCCGTACGTATCGATGAGTTGGAGCTCACAGCGTTCGACCCCGTGACGATGCAGATGAGCATTCGGGTGGTCTGTGGCAAGGGCACCTATATCCGCTCTCTGGCTCGCGACATTGGCTTCGCCTTGGGTAGCGGGGCCTTCCTGACGGCTCTCTGCCGCACACGTCTCGGTAATGTCCGCATAGAAGAATGTCAGACCTTTGACAGTTTCCCCCTGTGGCTCGATGAGCACTGGGACAAGTAGGAAACGAAAAAGTCCAATAAGCCCCATAGGCCCAAAAAGAAAAATCAGTAAATCGAAAAAAGATAATGAAACTATCACAATTCAGATTCAAACTGCCTGAAGAGCAAGTGGCACTCTATCCGCCGCACCGTTCCTTCACCAATGAAGATGGCACCGTAGAGCGTGTCTACAGTCGTGATCAGTCGCGCCTGATGGTTATACACCGCAAGCGTCAGCTCATTGACATGTTCAAGAAGGATTCCGACGGCAACGATACCGACCAGTTCCTGACATTCCGTGATCTGGTGGACTTCTTTGACGAGGGCGATACCTTTGTCTTCAACGACACGAAGGTGTTTCCCGCCCGTCTCTACGGAACCAAGGAGAAGACCGATGCCCAGATAGAGGTGTTCCTGCTGCGTGAACTCAATCAGGAGCTGAGGCTGTGGGACGTGCTGGTGGAGCCTGCCCGCAAGATTCGCATCGGCAACAAACTGTTTTTCGAGGAAGAGGGACCAATGGTGGCTGAGGTTATTGACAACACCACCAGCCGTGGACGTACCCTCCGCTTCCTCTACGACTGCGATCACGATGAGTTTAAGCGCGAGCTGTTTGCCCTCGGTTCGGCACCGCTTCCCCGCTATATCGTCGACCGCCGTCCTACGGAACCCGATGACACGGATAATTTCCAGACCATCTTTGCCAAGAATGAGGGAGCCGTTACTGCTCCTGCCACCGGACTGCACTTCAGCCGTGAGCTGATGAAGATGATGGAGATACGAGGCTTCAACTTCTCCTTCCTCACCGTGCATTGCGGACTGGGTTGTTTCGATACTATTGAGGTGGAGGATTTGACGAAGCATAAGATGAGTTCCGAGCAGATAATCATCAGCGAGGAATGCTGCAAGCTGGTGAACGAAACCAAGCTGTCGGGCCATCGCGTATGTACCGTTGGCGTAAGTACCACTCGTGCTACTGAGTCGGCTGTGGGAACAGACGGTATGCTGAAACCTTTCGACGGTTGGACCAATAAGTTCATCTTCCCGCCTTATGACTTCGGACTCTCCAATGCGATGATAGCCAATTTCTACCATCCTGAGTCGACCATGATGATGCTCACGGCTGCCTTTGGCGGCTATGACCTCGTTTACGAGGCCTATACCAAGGCAGTGGAGAATGGTTACCAGTTTGGCTGCTACGGTGATGCGCTGCTGATTCTTGATGATTAGCGATTAGCGCTTCCAAAGTGAATAGAGAATAGTGAAGGGGGACGATAGATTGCATCAGGTGTATTTGGGCCTGGGCTCCAATATGGGGCAACGGCAGATGCTGCTTGAGCAGGCAATCAGGCTGATTGGCGAAAGGGTGGGGAAGGTGCTCCGACAGTCGTCGTTCATCGAGACTGAGCCTTGGGGGTTTGAGTCGCCCAATAAGTTCCTCAACGCCGTCATCCGCTGCGAAACCGACATGACGCCACGTCAGCTCTTGAAGACGACGCAGCAGATAGAACGTGACATGGGACGGAAGAAGAAATCTCGTATCTCGCTGCTCGCCCCCCGCACCATGCCGAGTTATGCAGACCGCCCCATCGACATCGATATCCTGCTCTACGATGACATCACTATCGATGAGCCCGATCTGAAGATCCCTCACCCGCTGATGCATGAGCGCGACTTCGTGATGATCCCTCTCAACGAAATACGAGACTAATGAAACAAAACTAAAATACTAAAACAATGAAGAAAACTATTATTCTGTTATTATGTCTTTCAACGTCTGTCTGTATGATTGCCCAGAACAAGTACAGACAGTACACCAAGAACCTGCCCTTTGCAATGGCAGAAGTGAAGGCACCTGTCATTCCCGATACCAAGGTGTCGCTGAAAGACTTCGGAGCCGTAGGAACGGGCGACGTACTCTGTACTGAAGCCTTTGAGAAGGCTATTAGCCAGCTCTCCAGTAAAGGCGGTGGTCATCTAATCGTCCCTCGTGGCGTGTGGCTGACAGGCCCCATCGTGTTGAAGTCGAACATCGACCTCCATCTCGAGGCAGGCGCTGTTATCCAGTTTGCTGCTGACGAGCACCTCTACCCTGTCATCATGACCTCGTTCGAGGGCCTCGACACGCGTCGTTGTCAGTCGCCGCTGAGTGCCATGGGGGCAGAGAATATATCAATTACCGGTCAGGGAGTCATCGATGGTAATGGTCAGTATTGGCGCCCCGTCAAGCGAGAGAAGGTAACCGACAACCAGTGGAAGAAGATTATGCAGCGCCCCGGAGGCCGTGAGCTGAAGAAGGGCTTCTGGGTGCCTTCTGAGGGCTATGAGAAGGGCTATAACGGTGCCAATATGAATGTACCTGCCGCTCAAACTGAAGAGGAGTGGGAGAGTATCAAGCGTTTCCTGCGCCCCGTTATGGTGAGTCTCGTTAGCTGTAAGAACGTGCTGTTACAGGGCGTTATCTTCCAGAACTCTCCTGCATGGAACATCCATCCGCTGATGTGCGAGAACATCATCCTTGACAATATCTCTGCTCGTAATCCTTTCTATGCCCAGAACGGTGATGCCCTCGACCTCGAGTCGTGTACCAATGCGCTGATTGTCAATTCACAGTTTGATGCTGGCGACGATGGCATCTGCATCAAGAGCGGTAAGGATGCCGATGGACGTCGTCGTGGTATTCCCTGTGCCAATGTGGTGGTCGATGGCTGCACCGTTTTTGCCGGTCATGGTGGCTTTGTCGTTGGCTCTGAGATGAGCGGTGGTGTCAAGAACATCATGGTCAGGAACTGCCAGTTCCTCGGCACCGACGTTGGCCTTCGCTTCAAGTCTACCCGTGGCCGTGGCGGTATTGTCGAGAATATCTACGTTGATGGCATCTCCATGATCGACATAGGTACTTATGCGCTGACCTTTAATATGTATTATGGTGGCATCTCTGTTGCCGAGGTGCTGGCCAAGGGTGAGGAACCTCAGCTTCCTCAGGCAGTGCCCGTCAATGAGGGAACCCCCATTTTCCGTAACATCGACATCCGCAACGTCATTTGCCACAATGCCGGCTTTGCCATGGAGTTCAACGGATTGCCCGAGATGCCTATCAAGGGCATCAGCCTGAGCAATATCGATATCACAGCCAAGCAGGACGCCACCTTCCAGTTCTGTGAGGATATCAAGAAAAACAACGTCAATATCAAACTGACGAAATAGACAGAAACGTATAATAGTAAATGGGGGTACTCAGCCGAGCACCCCCATTTCTTTGTTATCCTTTTCTTTTACCTTATTCTTTTGCTGCTCCGATAATCCGCTTCGGTTTCTCTGGAACAGTCGTGCTGTCGTTGTCGGCATCTGGAGTTGTGCGTGCCCAGTAGTCGTAGCCGTACCAGTCGTCATAGCCCCAGTAGCTATAGCTGCTCCAGTTTGGTGAAGAGGTGTGGTAGAGGTTGAACTCCACATCGTTGTCGCCGTCCTCTATCCAGCCGCTGAAGCGGTCGTCGTTGAGGTGGTAGTCATAGATGAAAACTTCTGTATTTTCCTCTACGAAGTAAACCTTAATGCGCCTGTTGTCCACCGTCCAGCGGATGTGGTTGGCTACGTAGTCCCAGGGTGCTCCCGAGTAGTAGTCCACCCAGTAGCCGTCGCCACTCGAGTAGCGGTAGGGATCGCGCAGGAAGGTAATCTCTGTAGCTGTTGCCGTGTAGTAGCGGTTGTCGTAATACGACGTTACATACATATTCCCCTTCCAGGTTCCTTCGAGGGTGTGGGCAATGGCATCGTCTTCCCACCATTCGCACGAAGTCAGTGTTGTGGCTGCTGTCATTGTCAGCAGGATGGCCAGCATGTTGTATATCTTCTTCATAATCGTAAAGTTTTAAAATGTGAATACTCTGTTACTTTGTTTTCTTGGTGCAAAGTTATGAAGAAATAACTGATTCTGCAAGGGGAAAAAACATAAAACCGTGTAGGGAATTCCCTACACGGTTTAGTAATTTTTCCTAATACCTTATTACTTACGCAGGCCAAGAGCCTTAACGATAGCACGGTAGCGGTTGATGTCGTTCACATAGAGATACTTCAGCAGCTTGCGGCGACGACCTACCATCATGGTCAGCGAACGAGCGGTAGCGTGATCCTTGTGGTTCTTCTTCAGGTGCTCCGTCAGGTGCTTAATACGATAGGTAAACAGGGCAATCTGAGCTTCGGGAGACCCCGTGTCGGTAGCTGACTTGCCATACTCGCTGAAAATCTCAACTTTCTTTTCTTTGTCTAAATACATGGTTTGATGAGTTAATTTATTAATACTAAACATCCTTCAAAAGTCCTTTCCGCCTTCATCACCGACGGGGACTTCGTCAAATGCGGGTGCAAAGGTACTGCTTTTTTCTCATTCCTGCAAATTTTCGGCTCTCTTTTTCCTTAAACTGTTAACGATGCTTAAATTCTAACGTATTTATTCACTTAAACACCGTCTATCTCGAATAAAAATGTTAGCTTTGCATCCATATAGAGTTCGTTTACGAATGTTTAATTTAAAAATTGAAAAGGTATGAAAAAGTTATTTATGATGGCAGTCGTCGCCTTAATGGCTACGGTAAGTGCAAACGCACAGCAGATGTTTATCAAGCCCATGGTTGGTGGTACTTTGGCCACTCTGACAGGTGACACTGAGGGTAATAAGATGAAGCTCGGTCTCGTTGCCGGTGCTGAGTTCGGCTACAACATCAACGACATGTTTGCCGTTACTGCTGGTGCTTTGGTATCTTTGCAGGGTTCTAAGTTTGACGACAACTCGTATCAAAAAGATGTGACTACAAACCTGACGTATTTAAACGTTCCCATTCTGGCCAATGTCTATATTGCTCCAGGTCTGGCTATCAAGGCTGGTGTTCAGCCCGGATTCCTGCTTTCAAGAAAGACAAAATTAGATGAGTTGATGGATATCGGCTCTTGGACTTCAGTTGAGTATACAAGTACCGATGGTATGAAGAAAGTTGATTTCTCAATACCCCTTGGCTTGTCGTATGAAATCTCTGATTTTGTGATTGATGCCCGCTACAACCTTGGTCTTACAAATATCAATGACACCGATAGTTATAAATCAAAGAACAGCGTCATCATGCTGACCGTTGGCTACAAGATTCCGTTCTAATGCTTTGCTAACTATATGTGAATAGCAAGTAGTTTATGTGCTTCCGCAGGGTAATTTTACCTTGTGGAAGCATTTTTTTTTGCATTCAATACATAATCTCGCGATTTCTTTGTACCTTTGCACCCGCAAAAAACAAAGCTCAGTATGCAAGACATAAGAAATATTGCAATTATTGCTCACGTAGACCACGGCAAGACTACGCTTGTGGACAAGATGATGCTGGCAGGAAACCTCTTCCGTGAGGGACAGAACCTCAGCAGCCAAGTACTCGACGCCAACGACCTCGAACGCGAGCGTGGCATTACCATTCTCTCGAAAAATGTAAGTATCAACTGGAAAGGCACGAAAATAAATATCATCGACACCCCGGGACACTCCGATTTCGGTGGCGAGGTGGAACGCGTGCTCAACATGGCCGATGGTTGTCTGCTGTTGGTCGATGCTTTTGAGGGTCCCATGCCCCAGACGCGCTTCGTGCTGCAGAAGGCACTCGAGATAGGCCTCAAGCCCATTGTCGTGGTCAATAAGGTAGATAAGCCCAACTGCCGTCCCGAGGAAGTATACGAGATGGTTTTCGACTTGATGTTCTCGCTGAATGCTACCGAGGACCAGCTCGACTTCCCTGTTGTCTATGGCTCGGCCAAGAACGGCTGGATGGGTGAGGACTACAATAATCCCACCAATGACATTACTTACCTGTTGGACAAAATTGTCGAGGTTATCCCTGCTCCCAAGCAGCTTGAGGGAACGCCTCAGATGCTTATTACCTCGCTCGACTATAGCAGCTACACGGGACGTATTGCCGTGGGCCGCGTACATCGTGGTACCTTGAAGGACGGTCAGCAGGTAACCATCAGCCACCGCGACGGCTCTTTGGAGAAAACCAAGATTAAGGAGCTTCACACTTTCGACGGTATGGGCCATCAGCGCACCAACCAGGTTGACTGTGGCGATATCTGTGCTGTTATAGGTCTCGAGAAGTTTGAAATTGGCGACACCATCTGCGACCTTGACAACCCCGAACCCCTGCCCCCCATCGCCATCGATGAACCTACCATGTCGATGCTCTTTACTATCAACGACTCCCCCTTCTTTGGTAAGGAGGGTAAGTTTGTTACCTCCCGCCATATCAATGACCGTCTGGAAAAAGAACTCGAGAAGAACCTCGCCCTGCGCGTGGAGCCCTTTGAGGATTCTACTGACAAGTGGGTGGTCTCGGGTCGTGGCGTGCTCCATCTCTCCGTGCTCATTGAGACCATGCGTCGCGAGGGCTACGAGCTGCAAGTTGGACAGCCGCAGGTTATATATAAAGAGGTGGATGGTGTTAAATGCGAACCCATCGAAGAGCTCACCATCAACGTTCCCGAGGAGTTTGCCTCGAAGATGATTGACATGGTCACCCGTCGTAAGGGAGAGATGACATCCATGGAGAGTCAAGGCGAACGCACCAATATTGAGTTTGATATTCCCTCGCGTGGTATCATTGGTTTGCGTACCAATGTGCTTACCGCTAGTCAGGGTGAAGCCATCATGGCTCACCGCTTCAAGGAGTACCAGCCTTACAAGGGTGAGATTGAGCGTCGTGTCAACGGCTCCATGATTGCTCTCGAGACTGGCAATGCCTTTGCCTACGCTATCGACAAGCTGCAGGATCGCGGCAAGTTCTTTATCGATCCCGGTGAGGATGTCTATATGGGACAGGTGGTTGGTGAGCACGTCCATGACAACGACCTGGTCATCAACGTATGCAAGGCCAAGCAGCTGACCAACGTCCGTGCTTCAGGAACCGACGACAAGGCCCGCATCATCCCCAAGACCGTTATGTCCCTGGAGGAATGCCTGGAGTATATCAAGGAAGACGAGCTCGTCGAGGTAACTCCACAGAGCATGCGTATGCGCAAGGTCATCCTCGACCACGACCAGCGTAAGAAGGCTGCTCGTCAGTAAACGTAAAAAGAAAAGAAAGGAGTAATTGCTATGAGAAGATTTACGCTGATAGTTACCGCCTTGTTGATGGCAGTAGTATCCATGGCTCAGCAGAAAGAGCCGAGGCAGATAGAACTGACGCAGGAGGATCGCCTGCTGGTGGAGAATAATAATAACTTCGCCTTCCGCCTATTTCAGCAGGCGCATACCCAGGAAAGTATGATCCTGTCGCCACTCAGTATTACCTATGCCTTAGGTATGCTGAACAATGGTGCTGCAGGCAGGACACAGCGTGAGATTAACGAGGTACTGGGATTCGGCGTGGCAGGTGCTGATGCTATTAACCGTTTCTGCTATAAACTGCTGACGGAGAGTACCACTTTGGACGAGGAGACGAAGGTGATGATAGCCAACACCATTTTTCTGAACAACCATTGGGACTACCAGCTGAAAAAGCCGTTTGTAGAGAAGGCCAAACAGTACTACAACGCAACACCCGAGGCCTGTGACTTCTATGACGGTGAGACTTTGGACGTTATCAACAAGTGGGCGAGCGACCATACGGAGCAGATGATCAAAGAGGTGTTGTCGAGAGATGAGTTCAATGTGGACGCTGTCAGCTATTTGCTGAATGCCATCTACTTCAAGGGCGCGTGGTCTATGAAGTTCGACCTCGCGAACACCAAGGAGGAATCGTTTAATGGTGGCGGGAAGGTGCCGATGATGCATCTGCCTATTAATGATTTAGGTGGTGGTAAAGAATTCCGTTATACGGAGAACGATCTCTATCAGGCTATCGAACTGCCTTATGGCAATGGTGCCTACTTGATGACTATCTACCTGCCACGAAAGGGGAAGACCGTTGGCGATGTCGTGCAGAAGATGGATGGCAAGAGCTGGCGGCTTGTTGGACATGAAGCAATTGTTGACCTGAAACTGCCACGCTTCGAGACGGATACTGACGTTGACTTGGTTCCCATAATGTCGGCATTGGGGATGCCTACGGCCTTTGATCGGGGGAATGCGGAGTTTCCGGAATTCTGCAACTATCCTGTATACATCGCGCTTATGAAGCAGGTGGCAAAGATTAAGGTGAACGAGGAAGGCACGGAGGCTGCTGCAGTAACCGTGATAGGCGTGGAAAAAGCGGCTATGCCTAATTATGCTGAGTTCCATGCCAACCGTCCGTTCCTTTATACGATTAGTGAGCAGTCGTCGGGTGCCATCTTCTTTATTGGCCAGTATATGGGTGACGGCACGTCGGGCATTGGCGATGCAACTCCCCAAATGAATAACGAAGGCGTGAAAGGTGAAAAGCTATACAATCTCCAAGGGCAGCGCCTTCAGGCACCGCCCGCCAAGGGTCCTTATATAAAAGGTGGAAGGAAGGTAATGAGGTAAAATATCACAGTGGGGGTCCCACTGTGATATTTTTATGCATCGGCAAAGACCTTACCGTCTTCAAGAGTAATCTGGAGTTTGGTGTACTCTGAGTGGAAATCGTTTTGCAGACGGTTCAAATACCGACGGCATTCCCATTTACACATGGGGAGGTCGTGGAGCAAGTAGTTACCGCACGTCTCTGGAGTCGTTGCCGGAATCTCTGTCTGTGTCAGTATCCACTTCAGACATTCAATTGTCAGCTGGCGCATGTCCTCGACGGTATAAGTACCAGATTCCCGACCTTCGGTCGCCGCCCCGTTGTCTTTCATGATGATGTACATGCCAGTAAGGCATCCCATGGGACCTACATAAACGACATCCTGCTTAACCCGGCTGTTGCGGAACCAGGTAGCCATGAGGTGTTCTATGCTATGTATAGCAGCAGGGGCAACGGCAGGCTCCTTGTTGGGCTCTGTGATGCGCAGGTCGAACGTCGTGAATCCTTTATCCTCACGCGATACGTAGATGCCTGGCTTTAGGTGAGTGTGGTCAATGGTGAAACTTTGTATGACTTCCATGTTGCGGTGTTTAATGAGGGTTTCTAATACGTTTTTTCTTTTTTTTCCTTGTTTCTGCCTGCAAAATTACGATTTTTTTCTTAACTTTGCACGCAGAAAGAAAAAAACTTGCAAGTTATGAAAATTTTGAAGAGACTGCTACCCGATATTGTGGTAGTACTGTTGTTTATCGTTGTGGCCTTTGCCTACTTCTTCCCTGCTGATACCGAGGGTCGTATTCTCTACCGTCACGACTCGTCGGCTGGTGTTGGTGCGGGACAGGAGACCAAGGAGTACCATGACCGTACGGGGAAGACCTCCCGCTGGACGAATGCTCTGTTTGGAGGTATGCCCACCTACCAGTCGTCGCCAGCGTATGACAGCACAGCAACGTTGTCGACAGCCATCAATGCCTATCATCTATGGCTGCCAGAGAACGTGTGGTTGCTGTTTGCCTACCTGCTTGGCTTCTATATCCTGCTGCGTGCCTTCGACTTCAGATGGTACCTGGCTGCCCTGGGTTCCGTCATCTGGGCGTTCTCTACGTATTTCCTGATTATCATTGCCGCAGGCCATATCTGGAAAGTGATGGCCTTGGCGTATCTGCCGCCCATGATAGCGGGTATTGTGCTAGCCTACCGCGGCAAATATCTGTGGGGTTTCATCGTAACAGCCATTTTTTCCGCCTTTGAGGTGAATGCCAACCACGTGCAGATGACGTACTATTACCTGTTCATCATCTTCTTTATGATTGTGGCTTGGTTGGTGGATGCCATCCGTACCAAACAGTATGCCCACTTCCTGAAGGCTACTGCGGTGTGCATTGCTGGTGGGGCCTTTGGTATCCTGATTAACCTCTCGAATCTATATCATACGTGGCAGTACAGCCAGGAGTCGATGCGCGGCAAGAGTGAGCTGGTAAAGGCGAACACGGCCAACCAGACGTCGAGCGGACTGGAACGTGACTATATCACCCAGTGGTCGTATGGCATCGGTGAGACATGGACGCTCCTCGTGCCCAATACCAAGGGTGGTGCATCACAGCCGTTAGTGCTCAATAAGACGGCCATGAAGCATGCTGACAACAACTACGTGGGCATCTACCAGCAGATAGGGCAGTACTGGGGCGAACAGCCGGGTACGCAGGGGCCTGTCTACGTGGGCGCCTTCGTGTTGTTCCTCTTTGTGCTTGGCCTGTTTATCGTGAAGGGGCCCATGAAGTGGGCATTGCTGGCAGCCACGGTGCTGAGCATTATGCTCTCGTGGGGTAAGAACTTCATGGGGCTTACCGACTTCTTTATCGACTATATGCCAATGTATGCCAAGTTCCGTACGGTGGCTTCAATCTTGGTTATTGCCGAGTTTACCATTCCTCTGCTGGCCATGCTAGCGCTGAAGGAACTTGTTTCGAAGAGCATCTCACCTCGACAACTTTGGATTAGTTTCGCCTTCACCGGTGGTATTGCCCTGCTGTTTGCCGTAATGCCTGACGTGTTCTTCGGTAACTATGTGTCAACGAGCGAAATGCAGGCCATGTCGCAGATTCCTGCCGACCAGCTGCAACCGTTGTTGGCCAACCTGAGCGAGATGCGCCGTGCTATGTTTACCAGCGATGCCTGGCGCTCGTTCATTATTATCATTATCGGTATGCTCTGTCTGCTGCTGTTCAATGCTAAGAAACTGAAGGAAGAGTATATGGTGGGCATCTTGGTGGCGCTCTGTCTCATTGACTTGTGGCAGATAAACAAGCGCTATCTGAACGATTCGATGTTTGTGCCCAAGACTGAGCGTGAGATGGCGCAGCCGAAGACGGAGACCGACAATATCATACTGGCAGACAAAGCACTGGACTATCGTGTACTGAACTTGGCGTCGAACACGTTTAATGAGAACGAGACGAGCTATTACCACAAGAGCATTGGAGGTTACCATGCTGCCAAGTTGCGCCGCTACCAGGAGCTGATAGAGGCTTGTATCGTTCCTGAGATGCAGGAGACGTTCAAGGCGGTGGCTGAGGCTACCGGCGACATGACACTTGTAAAGGGTGACAGTATCTACCCCGTGCTCAATATGCTCAATACGAAGTACTTCATCCTGCCCTTGCAGGATGGAAAGACGGTACCTGTGGAGAATCCCTATGCCTATGGCAATGCGTGGTTTGTCAATAGCGTGAAGTTTGTGGACAATGCCAATCAGGAACTGGAGGCCGTGCCCACGCTTGACCTGCGTCACGAGGCCGTGGCCGATGCCAAGTTCCGTGATATACTGAAGCCCGTGGTGGAGGCAGCTACCGATTCGGCAAGTATCGTTACCATGACCAGCTATGAGCCCAATCAGCTGACTTATGATGTAAAGTCGGTTAAGGGTGGGGTAGTGGTGTTCTCTGAGATTTATTATCCTGGCTGGACGGCCACCGTTGACGGGGATCCCGTGGAGATTGGACGCGTCAATTACGTATTGCGTGCCATTACCGTTGCTCCCGGACAGCACAAAGTGGAACTGTCGTTCTTCCCGAAGTCGCTGGATACGACAGAGACAATTGCCTATGCTGCGCTGGGACTGCTACTGCTGTTGATTATCGTGGCAGTAGTCCTTACTATACGTAAAAGGAAGTAGGAGAAGAAAGGGAAGTCAGTAATAAACTGAAAGAAGGGATTCTTCACGCGAAGAATCCCTTCTTTCTTGTTAGATCGTTTTTGTAATATTGTGCCTTACGTAAGCGTTGTGGCCGTAGATGGCAACGACAACGAAGCAGATAAGGGGTATGGTAAAAGAAATGTTCGTTGCAGGAATACCTCCG
>JAEEGG010015345.1_pt1 | contig 16089 bp, 12 predicted proteins | sample 9134161 | NCBI WGS metagenome assembly JAEEGG01 (sample SAMN16246543, study PRJNA631951) | gut metagenome | biome: gut microbiome; feature: rumen; material: CR-attached | host: Bos | place: Iran: Karaj | collected 2018-10
AGCGGAAAGATTAAGCGCAACGTCATCAGAAAGAACGACGAAGAGGCTGCGCGCTGAGCGTTTCCGAATGCAAAAACAAGAGCGGAAATTCTTGACTTGAAAGCGTTGTTTTTTTAGAATAGACACAAGAAGTTATAATTGAAGGGCAGTGCCGGCCACCGTTTTTGAGGCGGCGTGAACCGGAGCTGCCGGACAAAGGAAAGGAAGAAGAATAAATGAAGATTTTGGCATTTGATTACGGCGCCAGCAGCGGAAGATCTATTCTCGGCGAATTCGACGGCAACAAGCTTGTTCTCCGCGAGACGCACCGCTTCGGCAGCGACCCGGTTATGATGAACGGCACGTTCACGTGGGATTTCCCCAGACTTTTCCACGAGATGAAGAGGGGAATCGTCAACACCGTCAACGGCGGCGACAGGGACATCGCGTCGATCGGCATCGACACCTGGGGCGTCGACTTCGGCCTGCTCTCCAAGAACGGAAAGCTTCTCGGCAACCCGGTCCACTACCGCGACGCCAGAACCGACGGCATGATCGAGCGCGCCTGCGAGATCGTTCCCGCAAAGGAAATCTACAAAACGACGGGAATCGCGTTCCAGAAGTTCAACTCGCTCTACCAGCTGCTGGCTATGAAGTGCGAAAACGACCCGGTCCTCGAGATGGCGGACACGTTCCTGTTCATTCCCGACCTTTTCAACTACTTCCTGACCGGCAAAAAGTTCTGCGAGTACACGATCACGTCGACTTCACAGATGTACGACCCGCGCAAGGGAGACTGGGCGCGCGGTATGCTGAAGAAGCTCGGCATCCGTTCCGACTTCCTGCCTGAGGTAATTCCCGCCGGCACCAAGATAGGCGGCCTCACCAAGGAGATTCAGGAAGAGCTCGGCGTCGGCGAGATCCCGGTCATCGCGGTCGCTGAACACGACACGGGCTCCGCGGTTATGTCCGTTCCTTACGTCGAAAAGGGCGCGGCGTTCCTCAGCTCCGGCACATGGTCGCTGCTCGGCATCGAGCTCGACAAGCCGCTGATCAACGAGACGGTCCGCAAGCTCAACTACACGAACGAAGGCGGCTACGGCAACAACGTCAGGCTGCTCAAGAACATTATGGGTCTCTGGATCAACAACGAGTGCATGAGAGACTGGGAGAAGAAGGGCGAGAAGATCTCCTACGCGGAAATGAACGCGGGCGTGGAGGCAGCGGAACCGTTTATTGCGGTCATCGACGTCGACCATCCGGACTTCTTCGATCCGTTCAATATGCCTGAGAAGATTCGCGACTACTGCCGCCGTACCGGCCAGCGCGTTCCCGAGACGAAGGGCGAGATCATCCGCGTCGTCGAAGAGAGCCTCGCGCTCAAGTACAGGCAGTGCATCGAAGGTCTCGAGGAGATCATCGGAAGGCCGGTTCCCGCGCTCAACATCGTGGGCGGCGGTACCAAGAATACGATCCTCAGCCGCTTCACCGCGAACGCCATCGGCCGCACCGTCTACGCGGGACCCGTTGAGGCGACCGCTATCGGCAACCTCTGCTGCCAGCTTATCGCGCTGGGCGAGGTCAGCGGAATCGACCAGGCGAGAGAGGTCGTCAAGGATTCGGCGCCGACCGAGATCTACACGCCCGAGGATACCGGCAGGTGGGAAGAGGCTTACGGGAAGCTTCTTGCGCTTCAGGCGCGTGAAGCCCGCTAAGGCCGTTTGGTTTGAGAGGCTAAGAACTGACAGGCATGAAGATTCTTGTTGTCTCCGACATTCATGGCTCCGAGCTGTTCCTCGAAAAAGCCTATTTAAAGGAAAAACCTGACGCTGTGTGGTTCCTGGGCGACGGCATCGGGGACTTCATTCACGCGCGCGATTACATATTCGACGGCGCATGCGAGACAAGGGCTGTGCTGGGAAATTGCGACTACGGCTGGTCCGGTGAATACGTCTCCGAACAGATTGCCGCGGCGGGAAACGCGAAGTTTTTTCTGGCTCACGGCCACCGCCACGGCGTCAAGAACGGGATAAGGGACATCTGCATAGAAGCTTACGCGCAGGGCTGCGGCTACGCGCTTTTCGGCCATACCCACTGCCAGGAGCGCGGTACTTATTTCGGCGTTACGGCTTTGAATCCGGGAACTATTACGCGCGGCGACTATCTGGTCATTGTGTTTGCGGGCGGGAAGCCGGAGTTTACGTTTAAGAATCTTGCGGACAGCTGATTTGAGTGCTTTTGAAAGAAGACATTTTAATAAATTTCACAGGGAGATTATATGGACAGACGCGATAAAGTGAATTACTACCTCGACCTCGCGGAGGTCGTCGCAAAGAGAGGCACGTGCCTGAGAAGACATTACGGCGCCGTCATCGTCAAGAACGACGAGGTTGTGTCTACAGGCTACGTCGGCGCTCCGAGAGGCCGCCAGAACTGCAGCGACCTCGGGAAGTGCATCAGGCAGGAACTCAAGATTCCGCGCGGTGAGCGCTACGAGCTGTGCAGAAGCGTTCACGCCGAGGCGAACGCGATCATTTCTGCCGCCAGAAGAGACATGCTGGGCGCTTCGATGTACCTGACCGGAATCGAGGCGGGAACCGGCGACTACGTGGCCAATTCCTGCTCGTGCTCGATGTGCAAGCGGCTCATCATCAACGCCGGCATCAGCACGGTCTATATAAGAGACACCGCCGACGAATACAGAGCGATACCTGTTGAGTCGTGGATAGTCAACGACGAATCGCTGACCGGGGAACGCGGTTACTGACGTTCCGGCCGGGGAAGGCGCCGCGCCCGCTTTAATCTTGAACCGCCGGGCGCGGTTTTTTAACAGTTTCAAAGAACTATATTTCCCGCATTTTCCGCTATTTTTGGAAAATATTGGAAAATAAAATAAAACTTGCGAAACTGTTTTTGCGTGGTAGAATAGAACTGTGAAAAAGCATGAACCGCATTTTTACATGTGCGGATACGTGCGGACGGAGGACGGTTCTTATGAGAGTGGGAATCTGTGTAAACGAAAAGAAACAGGACGCCGCGGCGTATTATTTCAGACTGTCGGAGCTTTTCGAGGCTCACGGCGTCGAAGTCGTTACCGCGGGGAAGCACAGCATGAGCGGCGACGTTTTCGCCGACTGCGACCTTATTATTTCGATCGGGGGAGACGGTACGTTCCTGAGGGTGGCTTCGAGCGCCGTGGAGAGGGAAATTCCCGTGTTCGGCTTCAACCTGGGCACGATAGGATTCTTGACCGAGTTTGAACCGGATTCGATTGAGGAGACGGTTTCGCGCATCTGCGACGGCAGGTATTCGATCGAGGAGCGCAGCGTGCTGGCGACCTACGTGGTTTCCGAGGGGCAGAAGAGATTTTTCGGGTACGCGGTCAACGACGCGGTGCTGACCCGGGAGGTCGACGCCAACGTGTGCCATCTTTCCGTTGAAATCAACGGCGCTTTCGTGGGGACTTATCCGTGCGACGGTATTATTGTTGCGACTCAGACCGGTTCAACCGCTTATTCACTCTCGGCCGGCGGCCCGATCATCGCGCCAGGTAACGACGTCATTCTCGTCACGCCTATCTGCTCGCACAAAATGGGAAGCAGAACGATCGTCGCCCACCACGACAGCACGGTGAAGGTGACTCCGGCCGGGAAGGCCAAGAAACTGCGGCTTATCGTCGACGGCCAGACCTCGGCGAAGCTCCGCGAGGACGAGCGCGTAGTGTGCGAATGTGCCGATAAAAAGGTAAAAATCGTCAGGATCGATCCACCGAACTTCTATGCGGCGGTCGCCGAAAAACTGTTCGGCGAGTCCGGAAACGGAGGCTGACATGCTCGATTCACTGACCATCAGAAACACAGCCATAATCGACTTCCTGACCATCGGATTCGGCCCCGGTATGAACTGCCTTACCGGCGAGACAGGCGCGGGAAAGTCGATAATCATTGACTCGATTTGCTTCCTTCTGGGGGAGCGAATGTCGCGTGAGAGCATCAGGCAGGGCGCCGAGGAGGCTCAGATTACCGGCGTTTTCACGCTTTCCGAGGAGGAGTCGGAGCGCATCGACCCGACGCTTGTCGAAATCGGAATCGAACCCGAACCGGACGGCACCGTTATTCTTTTCAGAAGCTGCAACCTGAGCGGCCGCGGCACATGCAGGATCAACGACAGAATCGTAACGCTTTCCACGCTCAGGCGTCTCGGGGAGCTTCTTGTGGACGTTCACGGGCAGCACGACAACCACTCGCTGCTTTCGCCGTCGACGCATATCGGGCTTCTTGACGCGTTCGCGGGACCGGAGCTTGCAGAGGCTTCGGACGTTTATTCCGCGCTGCTTTCCGAGTACAGGCGCAACGAATCCGAACTCGAGGAGATTAGCGGCGACCCGCAGAAACGCGCGCAGCTTATCGATTTGCTGACGTTTCAGACCGACGAGATTTTTACCGCCTCTTTAAAGGACGGCGAGGACACGCAGCTTGAGGAGCGGCAGAAACTAATCGACAACGCGGAAAATATTTCGAAAGGGCTGGCTTCAGCGGTTGAAGCAATTGCGGGCGGAGGCGATTCGTACGGTGACGCCGGCGGCGCGAGGGGAATGCTCGACAACGCGATCACGGACATAACGCGGCTCGGCAAGTATTCGGAGAGCTTCGGGGAATGCCTCGAAAAGCTCAGGGAGTGCTCGTATATTCTTGACGACGCCCTCGACATGATCAGGAACGCCTTCGACAGCGTCAACGTCGACGAAAAAGAGGCCGGATACGTGGCGGAGCGGCTCGACCTGATTTATGCTTTGAAGCGGAAATACGGCGACTCGATCGACGAGATCAAGCGCTTCGCGGAAGACGCTGAGGAGAGGCTTGAGAAGCTGAAAGGCTCCGAGGAGACCGCGGCGAGGCTGAACGCCAGACAGAGCGAACTTAGGAAGCTGATGAAAAAAGCGGCTCTCAGGATGCACGCGCTTCGAGAAAAGGCGGCTGAAAAGCTTAAAACGGGAATAATGAACGCCCTTGCAGACATGGAGATGGGGAAGGTTGTTTTCGAGACGCGCCTGGATTTCGACGACAGGGAACTGCCGCAGTTCGGCAAGAACGGACTCGACACCGCGGAGTTTATGATCAGCACCAACCCGGGCGAACTGCCGAGACCGCTGGCGAGGATCGCTTCTGGCGGCGAACTCTCGAGAATTATGCTCGCGATGAAGTCGTGCCTTGCGGAGGCGGACAGAATTCCGGTCCTCATATTCGACGAGATTGACACGGGAATCAGCGGCGCCGCAGCGGCCGCGGTTGCGGGAAAATTCATGCGCGTGAGCCGTTCGCACCAGGTCATCTGCGTATCGCACCTGGCCCAGATTGCGGCCATCAGCGACAACAACATTTTCATCAGCAAGACGTTCGGCGACAACTTTGTCAGGACCGACGCCGAGACGCTTGATGAGGAGGGCAAGATCCGCGAGGTCGGAAGGCTGCTGGACGGCGACGGCGACGCAACGGGCGTGACAAGGGCGCATTCGATAGAGCTGATTGCGCGAATGCGCGAGAGGGCGGCAAGAGAAGGGTGACCTTTGGTTTTGGATAAAAGGAAGGCGGCACCGGGCTGTTCACGCTAAGTTGCCCGGCGCCGCCGTTTCCCATATTTAGGTTAAAATTACAGTCAGGCGATGCAGCTCTTCAAAAATGCGAGCCCGCGCCTGATCTCCTCGACCGGGTCGCCGAAGGGACCTTCATATTCCAAAGTGATGAAGCCGCTGTAGCCGGCTTTTTTCATTATATTCACGCATTCGCGGACGTTCACGACGCCGTCGCCGAGCGCGCAGCCGGAGATGTGGTTGCCGCCGCGGGTGTTGAAATAGCCTGCGGGAGGATTAACAGACTCCTCCTTCGGGACGTAGTGGAAATCCTTCGCGTGAACGTGGATCGCGTAGGGAGCGGTCTCCTTCACGGCTTCGACCGAAATCTGGTCGGCGCACATGAAGTTGCCGAAGTCGACCAAAAGCCCGAAGTTGGGATTGTTGACGGCTTTCACGAGAGCGGTCATTCTGTCGGAATCCTGCGAGAAGTAGCCGTGGTTTTCTGTGCACGTTCTGACGCCGAGCGTTTTGGCGTATTCGGTAACTTCGGTGACTTTTTCGGCGAATTCGGGAATCAGATCGAAGTAGGTGCGGCCCTCCGGACAGGCGTAGGCGATGTCGTGGCGCATCAGCGGGGCGCCGAGCGCGAAGGCGACGTCGAGTTCGTGTTTTAAGTGTTCGACCGTCCCCGGGGCGAGAAAATCGGCGCCGACCGTGTAGGCGGAAATTCCGAGCCCCTTCGCGGCGCAGTAGCCTCTAATAAAATAAGCGAACTGGATTTGAGTCATGTTGAAGCTGCCGGGAACGTCGAGCCCCACGAATTCGATCGCGTCGAAGCCGAGTTCTTTCGCAAGGTCGCACATTTCCATCGCGTTGAGGGGCGTGCCATCGCTATTGCGGACCCGCGCGAAGCTGTAAGTGTTGACAGAAGTTTTCATTCTACCCTCCGTTATAAAATTAAATGAACGTGAATTACGCAAAAACCGCCCCGGCATTCACGTGGAAAGCGGAGCGGTTAAAGAATATTAAGCCAGAATTACTTCGTGCCCGGTGCGAGCCGACTCGTAGAGGCCGTCGAGAATCTGCATCAGCGCGATGCCGTCCTCCGCGGGTGCGATGCACTTCGTGCCGGGAACGGTTATGCAGTCGATGAAGTGGGAAATCTCAGAGTTGAAGGACTTCATGAAGTCAAAGCCGGTCGGGAAGGCGAGCTCGACGTTGGTCATGTAGCCGCTCATAGAAGAGAACAGCTCGACGCCGCTGCCGATCTTGGCGCCGCCCTTCGTGCCGAAGAATTCCATGTCGCCGCGGTCTTCGCGCTGGTTGAGTGAGAACGCCGCGTCAATCGAGATGACCGAGCCGTTGTCGAAGCGGATCATTCCCGCCGCAAGGTCTTCCACGTCGTAGATCTCGCTGTTGGCGGCGTCGCTCGACATATATCCGCCGCCCGCTTTCCTGATGTCGGGCCGGTTCTTGAGCATATTGAACGTGGCGCCGTAGACGGAGACCGGCTTGTGGTTGCCCATGAGGTACCTGGAGAAGTCGATGACGTGAACGCCCAGGTCGATGAGCGGACCGCCGCCCGAACGTGAACTGTCGGAGAACCAGCCGCCGGGGCAGCCGTTGCGGCGCGTGTAGTTGACCTTCGCGTAGTAGATGTCACCGAAGAAGCCGTCGTCGCGGAGGTTCTTGAGCACTTCGATGTCGTTGCCGAAACGTCTCACGAAGCCGATCTGCAGGTGCTTGCCGTTTCTGTCGGCGGCCTCCTTCATCGCGGCCGCCTGTTTCGCGTTCATGGCCATGGGCTTTTCGCAGAGGACGTGCTTGCCGGCGTTAAGGGCGGCGATGGAGCACTCCGCGTGGCCGTTGTTCCAGGTGCAGACGTCGACGGCGTCGAGTTCCGGAAGCTTGACCATCTCGTGAACGTCGTTGAAGACGCGCTCCCTGGGAATTCCGAGCCTTGCCGCCATCGCAAGGGCGCGCTCGTAGTTGATGTCGCAGAGCGCGTAAATTTCCGCTCTGTCAGCCACCGCCTTGTAGCTTTCGGCGTGGCACTGGGCGATGCCGCCGTTTCCGACTATACCGATTTTTAGTTTGTTCATGGTTGATGCCTTTCTGTTTTGCTCTCAAATACTAAAATTTAAAGCGCCTCGACGGTATCTTTAAGGAAGTTGACCGCCATCGCAATGTCTTTTGCCGGGTCTTCGCCGACTTCGCGCTCGATGGTGAGAAAACCGTCAAAGCCGATGTCGTGAAGCGCCGCGAGATACTTCGGGAAGTCGACGCTGCCGGTGCCGAGCGGAACTTCCGCGAACGGGGCGGGAATGCCGCCTTCCGGAGCGGGTCTCAAACCGTAAATAATCTCAGGGTCGCATCGGTTCAGCATAACGCCGTCCTTCGCGTGGGTGTGAACGATGTATTCGCGCAGGTTGTAGACCGCCTGCACCGGGTCGTCGCCGGTGACCATAACGAGGTTGGCCGGGTCGAGGTTGACGCTGACGCCTTTCGAGTTCAGGCCGTCGAGGAAGTTCTTGAGAACCAGCGATGTCTCGGGACCGGTTTCGACCGCGAACTTCACGCCGATATAGTCGGCGGCGCGCGCGAGCTCCAGGCAGCCGTCGTGCATCACCTGGTAGCGGGGGTGGGACGGATCGGAGGGAACGACGCCGATATGAGTCGTGACCACGTGTGTGTCGAGGTCGGCGGCAAGCTCGAGAACTCTCTTCGATTTCTCGACGTGGCTCTTGTTGTAATCTCTGTCGTAATAACCGTGTCCGAAATCTCCGCAGAGGGCGGAAATTTTAAGGCCGAGGCTGTCGACGTACTTTTTGAATTCGCTGCGGGCGTTTTTGTCGAGATTCTCGGCGGAGAATTCGCCTCTTACGGCGTAGATCTGAAAGCCCTCGGCTCCGACTTCTTTAACCTTCAGAAGCGCTTCGCGAACAGGAAGCCTGAAGCTGTCAGCCATCGCTCCGATGTGGAAATGTTTCATAATAACCTCCCGGGCGGCCGTGTCTTGCGCGTTCTTTTCCCGGAAATATCCGGGGCCTGCGGCGCCCCTTAAAAGAGGCGTTTTAATATAACCGAACGGCGCTTTATTTCATTCACGATTGTACCATTTTAGAGCGCGCGAATCAATAGAGAAAAGTGCCGCGGCGCGACAAGCGGGCGACAAGATTGCAGCATACGGGCGACATGATGTGCGGCATAAACGTGAACGGCGCTGCGTTGCGGCGTTTTTTTAAGATTTATGCGAGTTTTCGCGTTGTAGAGTCTTTTTTTAAGCGTGCGCGTGTGATATAATACACGTCGAACAGAAGGAGAGTCAGGCATGAAATCACCCGATACTCAAGAAAAAAAGAAATTACGCGTCGACAAGGTCTTCACGGTCCCGAACATGATGAGCTTTTTCAGGATAGCTCTGATTCCGTTCATTATCTGGGCCTATCTGGGGCTGAAAAGCGTTCCCGTGACAGTCATTCTGATCGCCGTCTCGGCGGTGACGGACATTCTCGACGGCTGGGTTGCCAGAAAGTTTAACCAGGTCTCGGAATTCGGCATTTTTATCGATCCGGTGGCGGACAAGCTGACGCAGGGAGCGCTTCTCATCTGCCTTATCCCGAGGTACAAGCTGATTATCGCGCTGGTGGTCGTTTTCGTGATCAGGGAGGCGATAATGTTCTTCGCCGGCCTCAAGGTGAAGCTGGTGACGGACAAGCTGCAGAGCGCGAAGTGGTACGGGAAGGTCAACACGGTGGTCGTGGAGGGCGTTATCATGGCGCTTATCATATTCACGAAGATTCCGCGCACGGTCGCGAACATCCTTATCGGCGTGTGCATTCTGTCGGTGGCCGTCTCGCTGGTTCTCTACCTTATCGGGTACAGGAAGATTCTTGCGGACGCCGCGAAAGCGGAGCAGGAAGAGAACCCGGAAGAGAACCCGGAAGTAAACCAAGAAGAGAGCACGGAAGTTGACCCGGAATCATACGCTGACAAATAATAAAAATTGGCCGTTCGCTTGAACGGTGACTATTCCCGCGCGGTCCCGCGGAGGAACAGGTACAAAAGATTATGAAGAACATTTCGTTTATGATAATGAGCGACGCGCATCTCGACTCGGACTTCGCGATCGACTGCAACGCCAGGAGACGTGAACAGCGCCACGCTTTCGAAGAGGCACTGAAACTGTGCCGCCGCTACACAATAGACTACCTTCTCGTCCCGGGAGACCTTTTCGACAAGCGCTCCCCGGACCCGGAGACCGTGAATTACGTGATCTCGAGCTTCGCCGCCCTTGACAGGACGGCTGTTATTATTGCGCCCGGGAACCACGACCCGATGACCGTCGACTCGCCGTACAGGATTTACGACTGGCCGCAGAACGTGTTCATTTTTCCCGACAAAAAGGTGACTTTCGTCGAGTTCAACGACAAGATCCGCGGCGCGGCGGACAGGGACTACCTTTTCAGCGCGGGAAGGGAGACCGGAAGGCGCGGAATCAGGTTCTACGGCGCCGCGTTTGAGGGGCATTTTTCGAGGGAGTCGCTTTTCATCAGCCGCGACGGCAAGACGCCCAGGCTTTCACCTAGCTTTATTAACGTTCTCGTTATGCACGGAACAGTCGTCACTGACGACTCGAGGTCGAACTACAACCCGATACCGAAGGACGTTCTTGACGAGTGCGGGTTCGACCTTTGCGCGATCGGCAGCTCGCATTCTTATTCACGAAAAGGCACCGTTGTTTCCAGCGGCGTGCTCTGCCCGAGAAACTTCGACGAACCGGGCGACACAGGCGTGGTCATGGGCGAAATCACCGACGACGGCAGGCTGCTCACCGACTTCGTGCCGATCAACGCGATCAGGTACGAGACGGTAAAATACGACGTCTCAGGGTCGGAGGACCTTTCTGTGCGCGCGATTACCAACGGCATCAAGGCGATCACAAACCGCGCCGACTGCCACAGAATCGAGATCACAGGCGAGATCGGCTACGACGAAAATATCGACACCGCGGGCATCAGAACCGAGCTTTCGGGTTACTATCCGATCGTCACGGTCACCGACAAGACGGTTAAAAAGGCCGATATGAGGATGCTGACCGCCGAAAAGACTTTCAGGGGCGTGTTTGCGTCGAAGGTCTGGGGCAAGGTCAAGAAGCAGCGCGACGACGAAAAAGAGACCGGGAAGGCGCCGGCGTACAGCGAGCGGGCGTTCGAGTCCGCGGTGAACATCTCTCTTAAGATTTTCGACGGTTCGGGGCTCGCGAACGAGCAGAAGAACGCTCAGCGCGGCTCAGGTGACGCGGACGAAAACAGACAGGCCGGGGAAGGCTTCTCGTACGATCTTTTCGACGCTGGGGCATATTCGGCCGTTGCGGGTACGGCGGACACCGACGGCGGCGAACCGCAGGATTCCGCGGACTTGATTATTTAATCCGGGAGGCATTAGAGGCGTATGGTTATCAAAAAACTCAAATTGTACGGCTTCGGACGTCTGTCCGGATTGGATTACGAGCAGAACAAGGAAGGCTTCCTGGTGCCGGCAGGGGATTCACCCGAGGCCAGCGACGACAGAACGCTTTTCGAGTTCATTCGCGCGATGCTCTACGGCGTCAGCGGCCGCGGCGACACGGGAGCCAGGAAGAGATTCCGGCCCGACCCGGCGGTGGACGAAGCGGGCAGAACGATAAGATTCGGCGGCGAGATGGTCTACGAGGCCTGCGGAAGGACTTACAGACTCACCAATATCTGGGGACATACCGCGGGCGAGGACGTTCTGGACATAGTCGACTACTTCACGGGGCGCGATGTCAGGATCGAGGCGGGGAAGACCGTCGGCGAGAAGACGCTTCACGTCTCGGAGGCGGCTTTTGTGTCGGCCGTTTTTTCGGGAAGGAACACAAGACCGGAGAGCCTGGGCGGGTTTGACTACAGGCTCGGACGGCTTTCGGCCATTTTCGGACTCGACGACGGCAAACCCACCCCCAGCGAGGCGGCCGGACTGATTGAAAAGAGACTCAAGGAAATTACGAATCCCTCCGAAAAATCCGGCGAACTCGACAGGCTCGTCATTCAGAAGATGAGCATGCGCAACGAGCTGGCGCGCATCGGGGAAACCGATAACAAAATCGCGAAAAAGAGGGCCGAACTGGAGGCCGCGGAGGTCGAAAAGGCGGAACTCGACAAGACTCTTGAAGAGAACACGCGCATTTTCGAGCTGTGCGACTCGGCGAAAACCCTTCTCGTGAAGGACAGAATCAGGGCGGCGTACGACTCGCAGCTGGGCGTGATGAGGCAGCTGGACTTCGCGGAGGCGGAGCTCGAGAGGCTTAAAAAAGTGTCGCTCATTCCCAAAATCATTCCGGGGATTCTCTGCTGCGTGGCAGGAGGAATCCTGACTTGGGCGGGTCTTTCGGTGCTCAGCAAGACTGTTTTCGCGGGACTGGCGCAGTTCGGCGGAGCGCTGCTCGTTGTGGGCGGCATCGTGCTGACCGTTTTCGCTTGTTTGAAATACGCGAACAGATTTACCCTAAAAGTAGAGGGACGCAGAACCACCGCCGAGGACGAGATCGCAAGGCTCAGGACCGAGGTGCGCGACAAGAACGAGGAGCTTCTGGAGCTTTTGGGCGACGTTTCTGTCGTTGAAACCGAGGAAAAGTGGCGCAGAAGCGAGACCGTGATGCGGTCGGCAACAGAGGACGAGAGGCGCTACGCGGTGCTGAAACAGTCCGACGAACTCGGCGAGGTCATTGAAGGCATCAAGGCGAGACTCGAGCCGGTTGAGAAGCGGATCGCGGACGCGAAGCGGGAAATCGAGAAGCTCTGCGACAGCGCGGGCGCTTCGTTCTCGGAGGCGACGGCGGCGCTGGAAGGAATTGACGACAGAATCAAGAGGCTTTCGGACGAGGGTTCGGCGCTCAAGATTGCCGCGGCGGCGCTGGGAGAGGCGGACACGGACGTTCGCACGAATCTCATTCCCGCGATATTCGCGAAGGCTTCTTCCGCATACCGCAAGCTGGCCGGCGAGAAGGCTTCCTACAAACTTGACGAAGGCTACAACGTCACAGTGAGGTGCTCGCAGCCCGTGAAGGCGCTTCTGTGCCTCCGGTGCGCGATTTCGGACGTGGTGAGCCACGAAGAGGACAAGGGGCTTGTTTTCGTGCCCAGAGACGACGTTACCGCCGACGAGGCGAGAATCATCGCGCAGAACACGGGCGTGAACGAGTTCGCCGCGGTTTAAGTTCCGCTCATATTATGACTGAATGCCCGGAAGGGGCTCCGACAGATGAAACAGTGTGATTTTAACGTATCCGGAATGAGCTGCGCGGCTTGCGTGGCGCATGTCGAGAAGGCGGCGCGTTCGGTAGAAGGCGCCGGCGAGGTAGTCGTGAACCTTCTCACCGGGAGCATGCGGGTCACAGGCGATTTCGATGAGAATGAAATAATCAAGGCGGTGGACGGCGCCGGCTACAAAGCTGCGGTCGCCGGCGCCGGTTCCGGAGATAATAAAAAGAATACCGCCAGCGTTGCGGCCGAAGAGGCGGCGAAGAGAAAAGCCGACGTTAAAGACAGAATCGTGCGGCTTGTTATTTCCGCCGTCTTTCTTGCGCTTATTTTCTACCTATCGATGGGTTACTCGATGAACATGTTCCCGCTTCCCGAGGCGCTCAGAACCAACGCAGTCGCGGTCGGCATTATCGAGGAGATCATTGCGCTGGCGGTCATTTTCGTCAACGCCGGCATTTTCAAATCAGGTCTTAAAGGGCTCGTAAAACTGAAGCCGAACATGGATTCGCTGGTGGCGCTTGGCACCGTCGCGTCCTTCGGCTACAGCTTCTCGGTGCTTCTTATTACCGCGCTTAAAGGCGACCCTACGGCGCATCCCGACTACTATTTCGAGTCGGCGGTCATGATCCTGACGTTTATCGGCGCGGGAAAACTTCTTGAGGCGGTCGCGAAGGGCAAGGCCTCGGACGCGGTCACGGCGCTTACAGAACTGGCTCCGGACGACTGTACAGTGGTCAGGAACGGCGAAGAAATCAAGGTGAAAACGGCCGACGTGGCGGTCTCGGAGATCATTTCCGTAAAGCCGGGCGACAGAATTCCCCTCGACTGTGAGATCGTTTCAGGCGAGACGGAAATAGATGAAAGCCCGGTTACCGGAGAGAGTGTTCCCGTGTACAGAAAAGCGGGCGACAAGGCGATTTGCGGAACCGTGAACGTCAGCGGGGCGTTTCTGGCGCGGGTCACGAGCGCAAGCGGCGAGACGACGGTCGACAAGATGGCGCAGGCTGTGAGAGAGATTGCGGCCACAAAAGCGCCTGTTTCGCGCGCCGCTGACAAGGTGGCGGCAGTGTTCGTGCCGGTCGTGGTAGGAATCGCTGCTGTAACGTTCGCGGCGTGGCTTATAGGCGGTCAAGCCGTCGGTTTCGCGCTGGCGAGAGCCGTTTCGGTGCTGGTGGTTTCGTGCCCGTGCGCGCTTGGCCTTGCGACTCCGGTGGCGATAATCTGCGGCAGTGCCGCAGCCGCCAGGAACGGCGTTCTGTTCAAAACTTCCGAGGCGATTGAAAAGCTCGCAAAAGTGAAGACAGTCATTTTCGACAAGACCGGCACCCTAACCGAAGGAAAGATGAACGTCGCGGGCGTGGAAACCACCAACGGAGTCGACGAATCCAGGCTTGTCACGGCGGCGGCTTCGGCCGAGCAGGGCAGCACACACCCGATTGCGGAGGCCATCGTAAACTACGCCAAAACCCGTTTCGGCGACGAATTTGTCAAAAAAACGGAGGGCGGGGTATTCACGTCGGTTCCCGGAAAAGGCGTCGTGTTTAAAAACGCGGACGGCTTTGAAGTCAGATGCGGCAACGCGGATTTCATAGGTGTCGCCGGCGGGACGGATGACGGCTTCTGCGGAAGCGTGGTCTACGTCGAGGAGAACGGAGAATATCTGGGAAGACTCTACCTTGAAGACACTTTGAGAGCCGACGCCGGCGAGTGCGTCGCGAAGCTTCAGAAACGCGGTTTAAAGGCGTTTATGCTGACAGGCGACAACGAGAACGCGGCGCGCTACGTCGCGGATAAGATCGGACTTGACGGCTACAGGGCGAAGCTTCTTCCCGCGGGAAAAACCGACGCAATCAAAGAGCTTTCCGCGGAGGCAAAGACCGCCATGGTCGGCGATGGCATCAACGACGCTCCGGCGCTCACACAGGCGGACGTGGGAATCGCGGTGGGCTGCGGCACGGATATCGCGATAGAGGCGGCGGACGTGGTCATCACGGGACGGAGTCTTGTTCAGGTCTCGGGTGCGGCCAGGCGTGCGCGCAAGACGCTGACGGTCATTTACGAGAATCTGTTCTGGGCGTTCGGCTACAACATCATCGGAATTCCGCTGGCGGCGGGAGTTTTCGGGCTCATCAACGGCACCTATCTCGATCCGTCGTTCAGCGCATTGGCGATGAGCATTTCCAGCGTTCTCGTCGTCACAAACGCTCTCAGACTTCTTCTGATCGGCGGAATGTATTTCAAAAAAAGCGGCGGGCAGGAGACCGTTCCGGAAGCGGAAAAGGCCTGCGACAGCTGCGTGATCACAGAAACGGAGGAAAACAAAATGGTTGAGACAACAATTGAAGTCAGCGGTATGATGTGCGGCAACTGCGAGAGACACGTCAACAACGCGGTAAAGGGAGCTTTCGAAGTGGAGTCGGTTATTTCCGACCGCAACAATAACAAGACCGTTATACTCTCGAAGGAGCCCCTCGACGAGGCAAAACTCAGGGCGGCCATCGAAGAAGAAGGCTACAAGACCGGAAAAATACTTGTTAAATAACACAAGATGTGGTATAAATATTGAGGAATCGCTAAGTAAATAACTATTTTTGCGTGCGCGACCCAGAAGCTGTATGAAGATACTGCGAGAGGGGAGCTCGCGCAAAACAAGCGGCAGCAATTGTCGCAAGACTCCATACACTACTGATAAATAGCCGAAATAACGAACTACGTTCAGATACCCGCATACGTCGTTTGTCAGCAGATTGCCGCTTGTGAAAAGAGTATTTAATTAGCGATTCCTTAGGTTTGAACCGGATGCCGGCGGAATATGTGGTTTCCGGTTTAGATTTATAACGGGGCTGCTCGGCACCGGAAATTTGAAAAATCTGAAGATCGAAGGTTTTGGCGGAATTGGAAAATAACGTTCCCGGAATCAAAGAGAATATTCCCGTTGAAACGGAAGCGCCGATTTCAGACGGTGCCGGTACGGAAATGACGTCCGAAGAGGAAATCCGCGAAGACGAGGGGCAGGGTTTCGGCAGCGTTAAGCTCAAGCTTGAAAACTTCGAGGGTCCCTTCGACCTTCTGCTGACGCTCATCGAAAAGCAGAGCGTCGAGATCACCGACATCTCCATCAGCGAGGTCACCGACCAGTACCTGGCGGTCATTTTCGACAAGGGGGGCTTTAAGGTTGAACTCGGCAGCGAGTTCCTTGTGATGGCCGCGACGCTGATCAGAATGAAGACCAACCGGCTGCTTCCCAGGCCG